>WNFI01115827.1_pt1 | contig 15400 bp, 15 predicted proteins | sample 5400471 | NCBI WGS metagenome assembly WNFI01 (sample SAMN13153348, study PRJNA577476) | soil metagenome | isolation source: 100 cm saprolite on Douglas fir-dominated hillslope | place: USA:California | collected 2013-09-17 | reverse complement strand
CTGATTGGTTGCCGGAACTGCCGGCCCCGGGTATACGGCAAGGGTTGGTGAGGCTCACATGTCTGACATGCGCTTGATCGTTGCGGGGGCCGGCGGCCGGATGGGCCGCACGCTGACGCGCGCCATCGCGGAAGTCCCAGGCGCTGTTCTCACCGGCGCACTGGAAGCGCCCGGTTCTGAACTCTTGGGCAAGGATGCCGGGACCCTGGCGGGCTTGCCCGCCAATGGTGTCATGCTCTCGGCGGATCTGTGGTCGCTGTCAGCAAACGCCGACGGGATCCTCGACTTCACCGTGCCGGCTGCGACCATCGCCAATGTCGCGATCGCCGCCGAGCGGGGCCTGGTTCACGTCATCGGCACCACTGGTCTGTCGGCCTCGGACGACGCCGTCATCAAGAGCGTCACCTCGCGCGCCATCGTGGTGAAGTCCGGCAATATGAGCCTCGGCGTCAACCTGCTGGCGGCGCTGGTGCAGCGCGTCGCGCAATCGCTGGATGACGGCTTCGACATCGAAGTCCTGGAGATGCATCACAAGGCCAAGGTCGACGCGCCCTCGGGCACGGCGCTGCTGCTCGGTGAGGCCGCCGCCGAGGGGCGCGGAATCCCACTCCGGGAGCATTCGGCACGGGGCCGCGACGGCCACACCGGCGCGCGCCAAGCTGGCGACATCGGCTTTGCGTCTCTGCGCGGCGGCACCGTCACCGGCGATCACAGCGTGATCTTCGCCGGTCCCTATGAGCGCATCGAGCTGTCGCACCGGGCCGAGGATCGGATGATCTTTGCGCATGGCGCGCTGAAAGCCGCGATGTGGGCGCACGGCAAGAAGCCGGGGCTCTATTCCATGGCCGACGTGCTCGGGCTCAGCAACTTCTAGGGCATGATCCGGGAAAATTTGACGGCATCTCAAAAACGAAACGGAAATCAAGCGAAATGAGCGACCGTCTTCTCGTGCTCGTGCGTCACGGCCAGAGCGAATGGAACTTAAAAAATCTCTTCACCGGCTGGAAGGATCCCGATCTCACCGAGCAGGGGATCGCCGAGGCCAGGGAAGCCAGCCGCAAGCTGAAGGCGCAGGGGTTGTCGTTCGATATCGCGTTTACCTCGGTGCTCAAGCGCGCGCAGCACACGCTTGACCTGATACTGGCCGAGATCGGCCAGACCGACCTTCCGGTCAAGGAACACATCGCGCTCAACGAGCGCGATTACGGCGAGCTGTCGGGCCTCAACAAGGACGATGCCCGCAAGAAATGGGGCGAGGAGCAGGTGCATGTCTGGCGGCGGTCCTACGACGTGCCGCCGCCCGGCGGTGAAAGCCTGAAGGATACTTTGGCGCGCACGCTGCCTTATTACGTCCAGGAGATTTTGCCATGCGTGCTGCGCGGCGAGCGCACGCTGGTGGTGGCGCACGGCAATTCGCTGCGCGCGCTGATCATGGTCCTGGAGAAACTTTCACCAAAGGAAATTCTCGCCCGCGAACTCGCAACCGGCGCGCCTGTGATTTACCGCTTGAACGCCGACGCCACCGTTGCGTCGAAGCTCGATCTGGCGTGAGCGCTAAGACCGAGATCATTTGTCTCGATGTGCCGGTTGCGGATACCGCGCTCGATCAACTCGCGGCGGTCCTGGTCGACTGCGTCGAGGGCGGCGCCAGCGTCAGCTTCATGTCGCCGTTCTCGCATCAAGAGGCCTTAGCGTTCTTTCGCAAAATCGCAGGCTCGGTCGCCTCGGGGGATACTGTGCTGCTGGCCGCGCGACTCGACGGCAGGATCGTCGGCACGGTGCAGCTCGGACTGGATACGCCGCCCAATCAGCCGCACCGCGCCGACATCAGGAAATTGCTGGTGCATCGCTCTGTTCGCGGCCGCGGCGTTGGCGCAGCCTTGATGGCGCAGGCCGAGGAGGAAGCCAGACGGCGTGGCCGCTGGCTTCTGGTGCTCGATACCGTGCCGGGCGAAAACGGCCATCGCCTTTATTTGCGCGAAGGCTGGACGCAAACCGGCCTGGTTCCGGATTACGCGCTGTTTCCGGACGGCCGGCTGTGCGACACCGCCATCATGTGGAAACGGGTGGAGCGTTAGCGGTCGCCCCGGCGAACCGCCGGAACCCATACGCCGTGTAGTCGCGTTCGGGCACGCGGCCAGTTGCCTTCCTAACAAGAGAAGCCGGTGGTTATGGGTCCCGGCTCGAGGCCGGGACGACGATTCCTTGGAAATCACCGCGCGCGGGTGCGGATTTGAAGCTATAATCCCGGTTGAACGGCGGGGTGCTCCGTATGTCCAATCCCGGGATGTCAGCGGCTCTTGTCTGCGCGGTACTCGGCCTGACCGCTACAAATGCATTGGCCGGACCTTGCACCAGCGATATCGCGCAATTCGAAGCAGCTGTTCGCAGCTCGCAAGGCAATCCGTTTGCGGGATTGACCGCGCCACAGTCAGTCGGCGCACAACTTGGTCACCAGCCGACGCCTGCTTCCGTGAAACAAGCCAACGAGCGGCTGAAATCCAGGTTCTCGGCGACGATGGCCCGTGCCAAGCGCTATGATGCACAAGGCAACCGCCTGGGTTGCACACGCGAACTCGCCGCGGCCAAACGGATGTATGTTCCGTAACGGAATGACCGGCGCCGCTCTATATTCTTCGAATGAATCCCGGATAGTCTCGCGTCGCGAGGCGGAACGACCCCGCAGCGACCGGGTTCAACAGCCTCCGCGAAGGCTCGCAAGCCGGCCGGACGGAGGAACTGGTCATGCCCCTGACCAGAAGTTTTCGCGAGACGGTGCAGGCGTGGGCTCGCCGCGGCATCGAATTCCGGCAGGCCCTGCTTGGGCAGGCGATACAGGGGCTGCCCGATGGTAATCTGGAAGAGGGACGCGCTGCCCGATCGCCGGGAGAGCACGAAGTAAGCCGTAAAACCATTGCGCGGGAATGCCGGGTGATTTCCGGTGACCGTGGTGACCACGCTCGTGTGCTTTATCTTATTTCGCTCGCGAGGCTGCGGGTGCATTGGGGCACCCGGCGTTCCCTGCGCCCTCTGTTTTCCGGGGGCCAACGGGTTCGTGCAAATCTCGGGCGCATCGCGCCGCGATAATGCGGAGTCGTATTTGGAGTTGACGTCATTGCGAGGAGCGAAGCGACGAAGCAATCCACCCTTACTTCGCGGCAACATGGATTGCTTCGCGGAGCCTGTCATCGGGCGCGCAGTCGCGCGATACCCGTCACTTTCGTTGGCGCTGCTGATGGGTTTCGCGAGCGCTCAACCCATCCCACGACGACGAGCGCTAATGAATCCCCACCTGCCCTGCTTCCCAGCCCAGCATCGCCTGCTTGCGGGTGATGCCCCAATGATAGCCGGTCAGCGCGCCGCCTTTGCCGAGCGCGCGATGGCACGGTACCACGAACGATATCGGGTTTTTTCCGACCGCGGCGCCGACCGCGCGGGATGCCTTGGGGCTGTTTAGCTTGGTCGCGATTGCGCCAGCGCGGCGGTGCCGTCGCGATCTTCGACATAGGTCGCGCGGGGCCAGCGCCGCTGCATGTCGGCGAGCGAAGCCTGCTCTTCGCCCGGATCGGCAAACGCAAGACCGGCGAGCCCGCGGCCGCTGCCGATCACGATCGCGGTGCCGAACGGGGAAGCATGAAATCCGTAAGCCAGCGTCATGCCGGCGCCGCCGGTTTTCCATTCGCCCGGCGACATTGCCTCGTGGGTAACAAACAGATCGTGCAGCCGCCCCGGACCGGAAAGCCCGGAGTCCAGCGCCGCGTCGAGTACGCTGGCGGAATCGCGCAGCAAGCCCTTGGCATGATCGAGCGTCAGCGCCTGCATGAAGGCCTTAGGCGTCAGCCCGGCCCAGCGGCGAAACAAATGGTGCAGTTCGTTCGGCGTCACGCCCGCTGCATCCGCCATCGCTTCGATGGTCGGCTGCGCGCGCCAGTGCTCCGAGATGAAGGCGATCGCGCGCCGCACCGAATCATAGTCGCGCAGCGCGGCGTTCTGAAGGCCCGGCTTGGCCAGGCGATGGTCATTGATGGCGAGGTTCATCATGGCTCATGATGTAGGACAGGTGCGCGGTTCGAACCACCCGATTCCTGACTTGCTCTCACGAGAGCGGATTATAGCTCGGGCCGCGCCGGGCGGCCTGCAGCGCGGCCAATAAGGCTTTGGCAAAGCTCGCCTTTTCGTCGGGTCCGAGGAAGCTGGCGATGGAGACGCGGCGGCCTTTCGAGACCAGATAGAGCTTTTCGATGCCGAATTCTGCATGAGTTTTCTGATCGAGTTGCACCCAGAGCGGATTGAGCACCCATTCGACCACGTGGCCACGGTGGCTCACCCGCCGCACCCGCAGCTCCGACGGCGTCACGGAGATTTCTTCGCTGGCCTTGGCGCGCAGGAAATTGACCCGGAACGCCCAGTAGATCGCAAGTGCATCGAGGCCGAAAAAGCCCAACACCGGCCACGCACCCATCAGCAGGAACGCAAGGCCGGCGGCAAAACTGACCACGCTGACAAACGCCATCAGCACCAGAAAACCGGTACGGTTCAACGAGCGGTGCGGCGTCAGCAGCGCCGAAAACAGTTCGGGCTGTGGTAGTTCCAGATCAAAATCGTTGCCTGCGGTCATTGCGTGTCAGTATACCCCGGTCATGGCGAAAATCACCCGCAGACCTCTCACGAAATCGAAACCCACGCTCCCACAACGCGGCAAAAAATCGCGAGATCGCCCGACGGCCAGTCACGGGCGAGAAAAATCCGCGAAACAGGCCGCAATCAGATTAGGGCAGCCGCGCGCGACCAGGAAATCGCTCAAGCCAAGCAAGCCCTGGACGCCTGCCGAAGTCCGCGAGGCGTTCAGCCGCTTTCGCAAGGCCAATCCCGAGCCGAAGGGGGAGCTGGAACATCTCAACCCCTACACGCTCCTGGTTGCGGTCGTTCTGTCGGCGCAGGCGACCGACGCCGGCGTCAACAAGGCGACGCGAGCGCTGTTTGAGGTCGCCGACACGCCGCAGAAAATGCTGGCGCTCGGCGAGGAAAAGTTACGCGATTACATCCAGACCATCGGGCTCTACCGCAACAAGGCCAAGAACGTCATCGCGCTGTCGGAAAAGCTGTTCGCCGAGTTCGGCGGCGAGGTGCCGCGCACCCGCGCTGAAATTGAATCGCTGCCCGGCGCCGGCCGCAAGACCGCCAACGTCGTGCTCAACATGGCGTACGGCGAACACACCATGGCGGTCGACACGCATGTGTTTCGCGTCGGCAATCGAACAGGGTTGGCGCCGGGCAATACGCCGCTCGAGGTGGAACTTGAACTTGAGCGCGTGGTTCCCGCCGAATTCAAGCTGCATGCGCATCACTGGCTGATCCTGCACGGGCGTTACACCTGTCTGGCGCGCAAGCCGCGCTGCGAGGTATGCCTGATCAACGATCTCTGCCGCTGGCCCGAAAAGACGGTGTGAGGCATGATCACCGTCATATATAACCGCACTATGCGGCATGCGGGATCTTCACCTTGGCTCTTCATCGCAGGAAGCATGATTTAGAGAGGGCGCCGTGAGTCAACAGGATCAGGCTAGCGTGGCCCCTGCCGCGGGTCACACTGTACCAACACCATCCTCGCCGGCCGCTTCCGCGGCATCCAACGCGCCAGCTCGCAGTTCCTGGGGACGCCTCGCGATTCCCTTGCTCGCCGTGCTGGCCGCTTTCGGCTTTATCGCGCTGGCGACACTGCGCTGGGATGCCTGGGTCGGCAGCGCCGCGATCCAGACCACGAGCGACGCTTATGTCAGGGCCGAACTGACCCGGCTGAGCAGCCGGGTCGCCGGCGAGGTTCTGGTCGTCGCCGCGAACGATTTTCAGCGCGTCAAGGCCGGCGATCTCCTGGTTCAGATCGATCCTGCCGACTACGAAGCCCAGGTCGCTCAGGCAGAGGCCAGCGTCGCCGGGGCGCAGGCCGCGCTCGATAATCTCGCCAACCAGGTCGAGCTGCAATACGCGACTATTGCTCAGGCGGAGGCGCAGCAGGTGTCCGCGCTCGCGCAGGAAGTGGAAACCCGTCAGGAGCAGGAGCGGCAACAGTCACTGACACAGACCGAAGCAGGTACCCGGCAAAGGCTCGAACAGGCCACGGCAGGCTACGCCCGGGCACAGGCTGATGTTCGCGCGAGCCGGGCCTTGATCGCGGCGCAGCGCCACCAGCTCGAGGTGCTGTCCGGGACCAAGAAGCAGCGTGCGGCGGACCTGCAGGGCGCCAAGGCCACGCTGGCCGCGGCCCGGCTCAGGCTTGGCTACACCAAGATCGTCGCGCCGTTCGATGGCGTCGTAGGCGAACGGCAAGTTCAGCCAGGTGACTACGTCAACATCGGAAGCAATCTCATCAATGTCGTGCCGTTGCCAAGTGTGTACGTGATCGCCAACTATAAGGAGACGCAGCTCACGAGAGTTAAGCCAGGTCAGCCCGTCGACATCACGGTCGACACCTTCGCAAACGAGAAGCTGCATGGCCGCGTCGAGCGCGTAGCGCCTGCCAGCGGATCGCAATTCGCGCTGTTGCCGCCCGACAATGCCACCGGCAATTTCACCAAGGTGGTCCAGCGCGTCCCGGTCCGGATCCAGCTCGACAAGGGCCAGCCGTTGCTGGAGCGGTTGCTGCCGGGAATGTCGGTGGAAACCCGAATTCACACCGACGAGGCAGGCGCGCTGGCGAACTTCGACAGCCGGCTCACCACGGTCGGACTGCGGGACCTGCGCGGCGCTTTTTCGCTGGGCTTCGACGAGGGCGCTTGGCTCTCGACGGCGTCGATCGGCTCGCAGATCTTCATCGCGCCCGCCGTGGCCTGGCTCGCGACCACATTCGGCCTGCGCCGCGTGCTGGGCATTCCGAGCCTGGTCTACGCGCTGGTCTCGCTGGTGATCCCGTTCGTGCACGATTACACCGCGCTGATCGGGCTCAGCATCGCTCACGGCCTGTTGCTTGGCACGTTCGTTCCCGCAACATTGATGATCGTCATTCGCAATCTGCCGATCAGATGGTGGCTGCCGGCGATCGCGATCTATTCAATCCGGGTCGGGTTCGCGCTGGATACCAGTACGTCGCTGGTCGGCTTCTATGTCGATCATTGGGGATGGCAATGGCTGTACTGGCAGGGCGTCGTAATCGCGCCGCTGATGGGACTGATGGTCTACCTCGGTACGCCGCGTGAACCGGTCAATCGGGACGTGCTCAGGGACGCCGACTGGGGCGGAATGCTGCTGCTGGGCACCGCTGTCTCGATGATCTATGCCGGTCTCGATCAGGGCAATCGCCTGGACTGGCTGGAATCCGGCACAGTGATGGCACTGCTGCTTGGTGGCGGTCTGCTGTTCGTCCTCTTTCTTATCAACGAGACCGTGGTTCGCGAGCCATGGGCTCATGTCAATGTGCTGTTTTCGCGCAATGTCGGGCTCTCGCTGGTCGTCATTCTGCTCTACACGCTCACCAGTCTGTCCAATTCATCGCTGGTGCCGAATTTTCTCGCTGCCGTCGGCCAGTTGAGACCCGAACAGACCGGTGTGCTGCTGGTGGTCTATGGGGCGCTACCGATGTTCGTGCTGGTGCCGGTGTCGATCTTTCTGCTCCGGCATGTCGATCCTCGCGGCGTGCTGGTCGTCGGCTTGTCCGCGTTCGCCGCCGCGAACCTGCTCGGAACGCAACTGACGCACGACTGGGCGCTGGACGATTTTGTCACGATCGCAATTCTGCAGTCGATCGGACAGGCGTTCACCCTTCTGCCGATCATTATCCTCGCGCTGTCGAATGCCGATCCGACCCGGGCGACGGCGTTCGCCGCCTACATCCAGATCATGCGGCTCGGCGGCGCGGAGATCGGCGTGGCGCTGATGGGCACCTGGCTGCGCGTCCGCGAGCAAATTCATTCCAATTTCATCGGGCAGCATCTTGCGAACGGCAGCGAAAACGTCGTCCGGATTCTCAAGCAGCTTTCGGACAGCTTTGCGGGCCACGGCGCCGCCCTCGCACCGGCACGGGCGCTGGGCTCGCTCTCGGCGCTGGTGCAGCGCGAATCGAACGTGCTGGCCTATATCGACGGCTTTTGGCTGACGTTCTGGCTTGCGATTGTCGCACTCGGTTTTGTGGTTTTCATCACCCGGGCGCCGCCGGGGCCGCTCGCGCCTACGCCGTTCGGCGGAGCGCGGGCGCTGATACAGCGGTTCGGATTGTCCCGGCCATAACGCCAGGGAGGTTCGCACGTCAACGCGCTGAAATTTCCTGCCTACGCCCCCGCTCGATCAGTTCCGGCCGCGGGCCGGAAAGCCGCTTGTGCATGTGAACCATGAACGCCATGCCGAACAACGGCGTTGCCAGGTTGACGATCGGGATCGACACGAAGGCTGCGATGATAAGCCCGGCAGTGAATACGATTGCGGCGTTCTCTTTGCGCATCGCCTTGGCTTCCGCGGGCGGGCGAAACCGCATCGCCGCGAGCTCGAAATATTCCCGCCCCAGCAGCCAGGCGGTCGCGACAAAGAACGCGATGAAGCCTGCACCCGCCATGAACACGAACGGCAGCGCGATCAGATAGATCAGGATTGTCAGCAATGCGGTCTTGATACCTTCGCCCATGGCAAGCCCGAGCGGCAGCGCCATGCCGGGACTTTCCGCCGGATAGTGCTCGCGCTCGACGTGGTCGGCGACCTCGTCGACGAACACGCTTGCCACCAGCGAGGTGATCGCGGGCATCAAGAATACCGCGCCGGACACGACGCCGAGACCGGCGGCGATCGAGACGATCCAGGCGAGGATATTGAGCGGCGTGTGAAAGCCAGGGCCCAGCATCGCCTCGGCCCAGTCTTCGCCGTAGACCGCAAACCAGCTCAAGAGCCTTTGCAGGCCGACCGCCAGCAGCACGATCAGCACCAGCGCCAACCCGATCGATCGCCACAGGATCGAGCGCATCGGGGGCGAGAGGATTTGCGAAAGCGCCTTGACGGCGGCATCCAACATGGCGGCCTTATCCTGAGATCATGATCCGATTGGATTGAATCGGATCATGATCTCATCTCTTTGTTTGTTTGAGCATGATCTTTTCGGAAAACCGGTTCCCACTTTTCCGGATCATGCTTCTAAAGCGAAAAACCCTCGCGAGAGGTAGACATGCGCAACGGCTTCGGCAAGGCGTTCGGGGTCTATCAAGCGTCGAGCGGCTTGCCGCGTACGTTCGGACCGAAGGCCGCGATCGCGACAATCACCACGATCATCGCTGACGTGATCAGGCCGAACACGCCGCCGACGCCGGCCTCGCGCAGCACATAGGCGACGATGAAGCCTGAGAACGTCGCGCTGACCCGGCTCATCGAATAAACCAGGCCTGACGCCCGGGCGCGGATCGAAGTCGGAAACACCTCGGTCTGATAGGCGTGATAGGCATAGGACATCGTCATGTTTGCGGCGGTGATCAGCACGCCGCAAAGTATCAACAGTGCAGGTTGCGCGAATTGCGAAAACGCCATCCCGAACGCGGAGATCGCGACCGCCGCGCCGCAGATGATCCATTTGCGCTCGAACCGGTCGGCAAAGCTTGCCGCCAGCAACGGCGCAATCGGATAGGCGAATGCGATGATGAAGGAATATTGCAGGCTCTTGGTAACGGTGATGCCCTTTTCAACCAGCAGCGCAGGAACCCAGTTGGCAAAACCATACACGCCAAAGGCCTGGCAGAGGTTGAAGATCATGAACAAGATCACGAGCGACAAATAGGGCGGTTTGAACAGTTCCGCATACCCCACTTTCGCCGCCGCCCGCGCGGGCAACCGATCGGCCGCTCTTTGCGGACGCGCCGAGGTCGCGCCAGCGGAGGCTTCGAGTGACCGCAGGATTTTGACGGCCTCGTCGGTTCTGCCGTTGCGCGCGAGCCAGAGCGGGCTTTCCGGCACGAACAGTCTTAAGATCCAGATCACCATGCTGCCGGCCGCGCCGATCAAGACCACCCAGCGCCATCCATCGACGCCGTAGGGCGACAGCGGCACCAGCCACCACGCGAGAGCCGCAACGACGGGAACCGCGGTGAACATGATCGCCTGATTGACCGCGAAGGCGCGGCCCCGCATCCAGCTCGGCACCAGCTCGGTGATATAGGCGTCAATGGTGACGATCTCGACGCCGATGCCGATCCCGGCGATGAACCGCCACAACAGCACGCCGCCGGACGTGGTCTGGCACGCCATCGCCACCGACGCGGCGGTGTAACCGAGCAGCGCAAAAGTGAAGATCGACCGCCGTCCGAACCGGTCGGCCAAAAATCCCAGAAAGAAGGTACCGACGAACAGCCCGGCGAAGGTCGCCGCGACGAACGCGCCTATCCCTGAAAAGCCGAAAAAGGCCTGCGTCGTGGTGGTCAACAATCCGCTGCGGTTGAGACCCGGCGCGATGTAGCCGGTGAAGAACAGGTCATAGACCTCGAACCAGCCGCCGAGCGACAGCAGGATCACAAGACGCCACAGATAGGATGAGGCGGGGAGGCTCTCGAGCCGCCGCGATATCTCGTCCGGTCCGCCGCGCGCGGCGGCGAGATCAAATCCAGTGTCGATGTCGGCGGCGCTCATGGTTTTCTCCCCGGCGGGTTTCTTTTTGGGCGCGACATGCATTGCTGCATTGTCTCGCGCGCTTTTAGTCGTTGCTTGCCATGATTATATTTAGCGGATAGCGCAGGGAAGCTTAATCTGCTTTACAAACTACAGTTTCTAGGGAACCCCGGGAGACGGCAATGAGCACGCAGAAGCTGCCATTATCAGGGGTCCGGGTCATTGAAATGACCCATATGGTGATGGGACCGACCTGCGGCATGATTCTGGCGCAGCTCGGCGCCGAGGTCATCAAGGTCGAGCCACCCGCGGGCGACAAGACCCGCAGCCTTGGCGGCATGGGAACTTCGTTCTTCCCGCTATTCAACCGCGGCAAGCGCAGCGTCGTCCTTGATTTCGCAAAGCCTGAGGACCGCGAGACGATGCATCGGCTGTTGGCGAGCGCCGACGTGTTTCTGGAAAATTTCCGCGACGGGCAGCTGGAAAAGCAGGGGTTGGGGGCGGATGAACTGCGTCGAAAGTATCCGCATCTGATCGTCGCCGGACACAAGGGCTTTCTGTCCGGTCCCTACGAACATCGCCCCGCGCTCGACGAGGTCGTGCAGATGATGTCGGGGCTGGCCGCCATGACCGGCACCCGCGACAAGCCGCAGCGCGTCGGCTCATCCGCCAACGACATCATGGGCGGCATGTTCGGCGCGATCGCGATCCTCGCCGCGCTCTACCAGAAGCGCGGCGGCGCTGAAGGGGCCGATATCCGCATTGGATTATTCGAAAACTGCCTGTTTCTCGTGGCGCAGCACATGGTCGAATACGAGATGACTGGGGTAAAACCCCGCTCGATGCCGGAACGCGAACATGCGTGGCCGATCTACGATATCTTCGAGACCGCGGGGGGCGAACGCATCTTCATCGGCGTCGTCACCGAAGGCCACTGGCAAAGTTTTTGCCAGGAGTTCGGCTTGCAGGAATTTCTGGACGATCCCGCCTTGCGCAGCACCACCGACCGGATTCTGGCGCGAGCAAAAATCATTCCGCGCGTTGCGGACGTGATAGAACGCTGGAACGCGGCGGACCTCTCCGTGACGCTCGATCGGCTGAACATCTGCTTCTCGCCGATCAATCGTCCGGAAGATTTGTTCGACGATCCGCATGTGCGGCGCCCCGGCGGCCTCGTCAACAACACCAATGCCAATGGTGAGGCGTTCCGCGTTCCCGCGCTTCCGATCGAGTGGAACGGGGCGAGTATCGGGGAAGGGTTGAAAGTGCCGGTGCTCGGCGGCGATACTTCGGCCGTTCGCTCCGAGCTTGAGACGCAGGAATTTTCTCCATCCGGCAAAACCGCTGTGAGGCTCGCATGACCCGCGTTCAAGATATCTATCCCGCCGATCGCGTAACCCTGCGCGAGGTCGGTCTGAGAGATGTGCCGACGTGCGTGATGTCGTCCGCACGGTCGCGGCGCTTCCGGGTGCGCATGGCATTGCGCTGGCGCTCAACGAACGCGGCGTCAACGAGGCGCTGGCGTCGGGCGTTGCTGAAATTGCCTCGGTGGTCTCGGCCACCGAGGAGCACAGCCAGGCCAATGCAAACCGGTCGCGTGACCAGGCCATCGCCAACGTCAAGCGGCTTTGCGAATTGCGCGATGCGAGTGCGCACAAGCCGATCGTCAATGCCGCGATCTCGATGGCGCTGGGATGTTCGATTACGGGTCCGGTAAATCCGCGAGAGGTGATCAACTTGGCCGGAAAATGTCTCGAGGCCGGGGTCGATTTCGTCGCCGTCGCAGATACCGTTGGCTATGCCGGCCCGAAGCAGGTGGGAGAATTGACCCAGGCGATCGTGAAAATGTCGGGCGCGAAGCCGGTATGCATTCACCTGCACGATACCAGGGGCATGGGGATCGCGAACGCATCCGCCGCGCTCGATGCCGGCGCACGCATTCTCGACGGTTCGCTCGGCGGCCTTGGCGGCTGCCCGTTTGCGCCCGGCGCCACCGGCAATGTGGTGTTCGAGGATTTGGTGTTTCTGTGCGAAAGCAAGGGATTCGCCACCGGCATCGATATCGAGAAGCTGGTCGCGGTGCGCTCGATCCTGCGATCGGAAATGCCGGGCGAGCCGCTTTACGGAGGGCTCGCCCGCGCCGGGCTGCCCGGCAGAACTTCCGCCGCTGCCGCCTGACATCCGGAGTGGTGACTTAGAAGTTCTCTTCATTTTCGCTGCGAGGGAACGATAGGGAGCGAACGGGATTGTCGCGCGAGCCTGGTCTCTTCGGAGGCGTCTCTCTTGCCCAGCGTTGGGCCATACGCCGAGCTTTCACTCCAAAGCCGCAGCCAAGGTCGGCAGGATCAGCGCTCTAAAAAGCTCGTTGATTTCTTTGGGAGCAAGCGGGCTTTTTTTCTCCAACCACCAGTTCATCACTAGAATGAACATCGAAGCAATATATTGGACAACAACATCCGGTGGAATCCGGGCCGCAGTTTTCCGTCGACTCTGGAGGCGCTTCGTAACGCCATCGGCGATCAGCTCAGCAAGCACCTTTTGGAGGTGTTCGTGAATGATGGCTCTACCCCGAGGCCCGATACTGGCAACGCTCGCGCGGCGATGCTCATCGATATGCTCGAAGATCGGAAGGCTGAACCAAATTGTTTGTTCGTGAGGCTTAGCCGAGGGTAGCAATCCGGACGGGCGTATCGACCGCAGCATGTCATGCATTCCGCTGACAAGCAGTTCATCCTTGTCGCTGAAATGACTATAAAACGTTGATCTGCCAACGTTGGCGCGATCTAAAATGTCGTTCACGACAATAGATTCGTAGTTCTTTTCCACAATTAAAGAGAACAAAGCTTCGTGCAGGAGCGCTTTCGTCTTTTGAATCCGCCGATCTTTTGGATGTTTGCCCGGCAACATCATGCATTCCCCTGAAGCTGAGCGAAAGATCGTGAACACGGCCTATGAGATTGTCCTTTATCGGACACATCGATCTCGGCTGTTCTTCCACCTGGCAATTTTCAAGCCTACACAAGAAAATGAACAAATGCCCACTTTCATACGGTTGTCCATCAAAGAACCGCCAAAACTTATGCAAGAGGCTTAGTTATGGTTGCCAAGCTTGACCTATCTCCATCGTCGAGCACGACCGGCCTGCTTCTGCATCGGGCCGCGCGCTATGATTTTGTGGTGTGGTTGGCAATGTTCGGTAAGGAGCGGGTCTTTCGTGAGAAGGTGCTCCGCCTGGCGGGCCTTGAACCGGGCGAGTCCGTCCTGGATGTGGGCTGCGGGACAGGAACCCTCGCGATCGCAGCAAAACGGTATGTCGGGCCAACGGGTGCGGTGTACGGGATCGACGCGTCGCCGAAGATGCTTGCCCGGGCGAATAAGAAAGCGAGTAAAGGCGGAGTCGACGTCGTCTTTAAGAATGCGTTTGCCCAGACTTTGCCGTTTCCCGACGCTCAATTCGACGCCGTGCTGACCACCATGATGCTTCATCATTTGCCTCGCAAAGCGCGCCAGCAGTGCGCCAGCGAGATGCGAAGGGTTCTGAATCCGGGTGGACGCGTGGTTGCGGTTGACTTCGGAGGGGCGCAGCAGCAGCAGAAGGGAATTTTCTCGCATTTTCACCGCCATGGTCATGTCAACCTCCGCGAGATAATTGCCGTACTAAGCGAAGCCGGCTTGAACATTGTTGAGAGCGGTGCGGTGGGAATCAAGGACTTGCAATTTGTTCTTGCGACTGCCCCGTGATCACGGCCATCGGATCGAATCCATGAACAGGCTTGGCCACCCACGAACGCGCGTTTGGATGGTGCCCGTGGGAGTAGTCATACTCATCCTTGGGCACGGAGTCGTCCTGTACTACGTTTCGTCGCATATAGCCTTACCGGCCGCGGCCATTTCGGGCCTGATTGCTCTGGCGGTGATCAAGCACCTGGGATGGCTCGCCCCCCTGTATGCCTTTTTCCGGCGTCGCCCTCGATAATTGAAATCCAGTGATGCTCGCGACCATACCGGGGGCAATTTGCCATGACGTTAGTCCGCAGACTTCAAGCGTAAGATCCCCGAGAGATCCAATCATCTCGTCGGCTGAACTACAGAGGCGTCACGCGCAATCGTAACGCATTGCCGACGACACTCACCGACGACAGCGCCATGGCCGCGGCGGCAATGATCGGCGACAGCAGGATGCCGAAATGGGGATAGAGGATGCCTGCGGCAATCGGGATGCCGCCGGCGTTGTAGATGAACGCGAAGAACAGATTCTGCCGGATGTTACTCATGGTTGCCTGCGAGAGCCGGCGTGCACGAACGATGCCGGTAAGATCGCCTTTCAGCAGCGTGATGCCGGCACTCTCCATCGCGACATCGGTGCCGGTGCCCATGGCGATTCCGACATCGGCGGCGGCGAGCGCGGGGGCGTCGTTGACGCCGTCGCCGGCCATGGCGACCACGCGGCCGGCCCGGCGCCTTGCCTCGACTGCGGCGCTCTTTCGGGCCGGCAAGACTTCCGCCTCGACTTCGCCGATGCCGAGTTTTCGCGCAATGGCGAGGGCGGTGGTGCGGTTGTCGCCGGTGAGCATGACGATGGAGATCCCGTCGGCGCGGAGCGCCGCGAGCGCATCCGCGGTCGTGCTTTTCGGCGGATCGGCGATGGCGATAACGCCCGCGAGCTTGCCGCCAGCGGCAACAAAAATTGCGGTGGCGCCGTCGCGGCGCAAGGCGTCCGCCTCGGCCTCAAACGCACCCGTCTCGATGGCCAACTCCCGCAGAAAGTCCGCATTGCCGATGGCGACCTTGCGGCCATCCACCGTGCCGGTGACGCCTTTGCCGGCGGGGG
>WNFI01311855.1_pt1 | contig 15403 bp, 13 predicted proteins | sample 5400471 | NCBI WGS metagenome assembly WNFI01 (sample SAMN13153348, study PRJNA577476) | soil metagenome | isolation source: 100 cm saprolite on Douglas fir-dominated hillslope | place: USA:California | collected 2013-09-17 | reverse complement strand
CAGTCCGGTAAAGCCGATCATCATCGGCGCCACCAGTTCGTAGACCTTCACATTCGGCCGAACCGGCCTGAGAAAAATCTTCCATCGTAGCGCGCGCAGCACGTAAGCCGCATAGACCAGAGCGATCCCATGGAGTACATGGATTTTTTTGATGCGGTGAACCTGGCTCCAGAACGTTCCCCAATCGAAACTTTGCCAGTGGCGGTATTGCAGATAAACCAGAATCGCCAGAATGAGGAAGACCACCGAGCTGGCTAGAATTCGCTTTTTATCCATGAAGGGAAAAAACTCCGCGCCCGCCCCAGCAACGCGAAGCGGGAAGCGGCACCCCAAAGGTAAATGAGCAGCAAGCAGGGGTCAAACAAGGAAGCATCAGAAGGGATGGTGTGGGTCGGTCTATTGACCCGGACGAGGCGAGCGAAGCTCGGCCAGATCTCGCTTAGCAGCACAAATAATTTCGAGGGCCCTATTCGGTAGCCTGTGGCGAACGGGCTTTCGCCTGAAGCTGACTGGGAGAGCCAGGCTTCGCGCCAGCAATATGTTTCTTAGAGGCGGCAGCCTCTTTCTTTGACGAAGAGGTAGCCTGCTCAGCCGCCTTGGCCGACTTTTCCTGTGCAACCTTCTTTTTATTGAAGTCCCTAACGATTCTGGCCACATACGCCCGCGTCTCGTAATAAGGAGGCACACCTCCAAATTGTTCTACGCGCTGCGGGCCGGCATTATAAGCAGCGAGGGCCTTTACCAGATCGAAGTTGTAGCGCTCCAGCAACTCGCGAAGATACTTTGTCCCGCCTTCCACGTTTGCCTGCGGATCGAATGCATTGGGTACGCCAAGCTGTGATGCCGTCCCCGGCATCAACTGCATCAGGCCCTGCGCGCCTTTTGGCGAAATCGCGCGCACATGGAACCCGCTCTCGGCTTTGATTACGCTGTTCACCAGATCCGGGTCCAGCCGATAGCGTCCGCTCGCGGCATTTACAACGTCGCTGAGATCCACGGGAGTTAGTTCCGTCACAGGGGCGGATGTCCGATCGTTCGCGTTTTTTGCCAAGGGCAGGGAAGTCAACCCCATATTTACGGAAGTAGCCGGTTCCGGAGCCGCTTCAAAGTGTTCAATTTCCGCAGTAGGCACGTCGACGAAACTTGATCCATCCGCGCTCACATAAAGCCGCGTCAGCTCTCCAACTACTTCCCGACGCTCATGCTTGATCGAAAAGCCATTGCGCAGCACCGCCACCTCTCCCGCAAAGCAGGGAAGCGCTGCCATCGCGAACAGTGCGATGGCGGACACCCGCAGGCGAAATGAAGAAAAATAGCTCATTCGTACTTGCTAATGACCCGCGACTAACGACCCGCGACTACCTCACCCCATGGCCATCTCGACCGCTGCCGCTACGCCGCAGGCGTCGTTACCGCGCGTTAGCGTCCAACCCCGCCCGCGTAACTCTTCGCAGGCATTTCCCATGATAACCGGATAACCCGCAAACTCAAGCATTTCCACATCGTTGTGGTTGTCTCCAACGGCCATGACCGCGTCGCGTCCAAAGCCGCGATACGCTGCCCACCGCTCCAGCGCGTGGCCTTTCGAACAACCCGTGTTCAGAACATCGATCATCGATAAATCGCGCTCTGGATACTCCGTCCGCAACACCGTTATCTGTCCATTCATTCGCGCACCGTCGAGCGCGCGCTGTGCCTCGATCATCCGCGGCATCGTTCCGCAAAACATGGCCTGCACGGGATCGGCTATCAGCGCTTCTTCGATCGGAACCACAAACTCAATATATTCCATGTTCTTTTCCAGCCAGCGCCTGATGCTGGGCCCCAATTCGTCCAGTCGCTCTAAGACGATCGCGCCTTTGATTTCCTTATCAAAAGTCAGAACGGTATGACCCCTGAACTCTTGCATGGCCGCACACAGGCGCTTGCAAGTTTCCGCGGGCATCATGTCGCGATGAAAAGTCTCTCCGGCGAGGGAACGAGTTACCGCTCCATTCGAACTGATCAACCACAGGTCAAATCCCAGTTGCTGGGCGATTGGCAAAGCAAACGCGTGCCTGCGCCCGGTTACAAGAACAATTTCGATGCCCGCCGCGTGCGCCCGGCGCAGAGCCTCCATATCGCCGTCGGAGATTTGAAACTGTGGGTTAAGCAGCGTGCCGTCGATATCCGTTGCCAGCAACCGGATGGGAGGTATGGAAAGCGTCACTACTAATTTTAGCATCCGAAGTCGCGTTTCACCGGCATACGTTCCGGCGCGAAATGCTTTAGACTTTTTCTCGCATGCTGACCCATCTCGAATGCACTCGCTGCCACGAGCACTATCCCTCCGACCGACCGCAGTCGGTATGTCCCAAGGACGGCGGTATTCTTTACGCACGCTACGACCTGGCTGCGATCAAGAAGAATTTTTCTCCCGCTCGTCTCGCCGGACGCGCACCCACCATGTGGCGCTATGACGCCGTCCTGCCCGAAGCTGATCCCGTTTCTCTAGGTGAAGGCTTCACACCCATGTTGCCTAGCCGCGAATATCCCAATGTCTTCATTAAAGATGAAGGCCTCAATCCCACGGGATCCTTCAAAGCCCGAGGGCTGTCCGCTGCGGTGACTATGGCACGCCACTTCGGCCTCAAGAAACTCGCGATTCCATCTGCCGGAAACGCCGCCGGCGCTCTCGCTGGCTACGCTGCCGCCGCAGGCCTTGAGGCGCACATCTTCATGCCTAAAGATGTACCCGCCGCCAACCGCATCGAGTGCGACTACTACGGAGCGCATGTCACTCTGGTCGATGGTCTTATCAGCGACTGCGCCCGCAAGGTCGCTGAGCTAAAAGAGAAGGACTCGTGGACGAAGGAATCGTGGTTCGACATATCGACGACGAAAGAGCCCTATCGCGTCGAAGGTAAGAAAACCATGGGCTATGAAGTTGCTGAACAACTTGGCTGGAAGATGCCGCAGGGGATTATCTATCCCACAGGCGGCGGAGTTGGTCTTCTCGGCATGTGGAAAGCATTTGAAGAAATGGAGGCACTGGGTTGGATCGGGCCGGAACGCCCGAAGATGATTACGGTGCAATCATCCGGTTGCGCACCTATAGTTAAAGCATGGGATGAAGGAAGAGCTACGTCCGAAATGTGGCCTAATGCCGCGACGCTGGCCGCGGGCCTCCGCGTTCCCAAGCCGTATGGCGACTACCTGATTTTGGACATACTAAAGAGGAGCAAGGGCGTGGCCGTCTCAGCCACCGACGCCGAAATACTCGAAGCCATGCGGCATTGGGCTAGCGTCGAAGGAGTCTTTGCCGCACCTGAGGGCGCTGCATCGTTAGTCGCGTACCGAAAACTCCGCGCCAATGGATTCTTCAAATCAGAAGACGCCGTTGTGCTGTTCAACACCGGCAACGGCCTGAAATACCTCGACGCTTTGGATACGAGTGTGGGCGCGGGTGACTCGCCCGTGAAGGCAGCGCAGCCAAAGCCAGCCGCACGCCAAATCGGCGGCATAATCGGCCCGTATTGAAGACCTTGGCCCTATGATTAAATTGAAGTTCCAATGACCGACCGTCTCTACTATCACGATTCTTTCCTCTACGACTTCGATGCCGAAGTGAGCGAACTTCTCGATACGCCGCGCCCAGCGATCATTCTTGATCAGACTGCGTTCTATCCGACCAGCGGCGGACAAGTTTTCGACATTGGATTTATCACTACGGATTCGGGTCTTAAGCTTCGCGTTGCGGAAGTTGCCGATGCCGAGGACGGTCGCGTCGTCCATTACCTGGAAGCGCCCCCAAAAGATTTGAAGCCCGGAGCCCATGTCCACGGCCATATCGACGCCGTCCGCCGCCGCGACCACATGCAGCAGCACTCCGGGCAGCATGTTCTTTCGGCGGCGTTCCTGCGCCTGCACAAAATTCCAACCGTCTCGTTCCACATGGCCGACGATTATTGTTCGATCGATCTGGACACGCCCGCATTAACGAAGGCGCAGATCGAATCGGCTGAGCGGCTTGCCAATGAAATCATTCTGGAAAACCGTCCAGTCGAGATCCGCTTCGTCACACGCGACGAAGCGGGGAAGCTCGGTCTGCGCAAAGTTCCCGTTGCCGACCGCGAGGAGCTGCGCATCATCGACATTCGCGATGTGGATATCAGCGCTTGCGGCGGCACGCATGTGAACCAAACCGGACAGATTGGCTGCGTCCTATTGCGCAAGACAGAAAAAGTCCGCCAGGGATGGCGTGTGGAATTCGTCGCCGGCCAGCGTGCCGTCGTAACTGCCCGCCGCGATTTCACTGGGCTCACCGAAGCGGCCGTGTTATTTTCCGCCCACATTTACGACGTTCCGCAGCAAGCCCGCAAGGCGCTCGACGAAATCAGATTCCTGCGAAAACAGCACGAACAATCGCTCGAAGAACTCGCTGCCGCCCTGGCGACTACTCTGCTTACGAAAGCTTCCGAAAGCAATGGGCGCAAACTGATTGTCCGTACTTTTGCTGACCGCGACCTGAATTTCATCAAGCTGCTCGCGCAGAAATTGACGCGCCTATCTCCCAATGCCATCGCGCTGATTGCCACCACTTCGCCGCAGCCTGCGGTTGTCTTCGCCCAATCCGCAGGGCAGCCTTACGACATGGGTGCGCTCATGAAAGAGGCGATGGCCAGCCTCGGAGGCCGCGGAGGTGGGAGTAAAGACATGGCGCAAGGCGGCTTGCCAGCCCCCGTCGGGCTCGATGCCGCCCTCGCCGAAATCGCGCAACGCCTCTCGGCCAAATAAGCGGCCCATTGGCGGCATGGTATATTGCGCAATTCATGGGATCGTTTCTCTTCTTCGCGTTTTCGTGGTGGGCCATCGCGCTCCGCGTTGTGGCTATCGTCCACTTCATCCGCCGCCGGCCGGATTTCTTTTGGATATGGGTCATCCTCTTCCACTGGGTCGGCGCCCTCGTCTATATCTTCGTCGAAGTCATTCCTGACGCCGGTTTGCTGCGCGGTTCGTTTCAGGTGTTTCCACGCCGCCGACGCATAAGCGAACTTAATCGAATCGTTCTTGATAACCCTTCTGCGGGAAACTACGAAGAGCTCGGCCTACTTTATCTCGATGACGGCGACTTCGCCCGCGCCCGCGCCGCTTACGATAAGGCCATCTCCTCGCGCACCGACCACCCTGATCCTTTCTACCGGCGCGGCATTGCAGAGGTTGAACTCGGAGACTTCGCCGCAGCCGCACCTGACCTGGAACGTACTGTCGGCGCCGATCCGAACTACGATTTTCATCGCGCCAAGGGCTTGCTTGCGCAGGCTTATGCTCAGACTGGACAGCTCGAAAAAGCTGCCGCACTCTTCCAGGAAGCGACAAGAATCTCTACTATCTCCGAGACTTACTACAACTACGCGATCTTTCTGAACAACTACGCGATCTTTCTGAATTCGCAAGGCCGCATCGCCGAAGCCCGCGAATGGGCGCAAAAGATTCTCGACAAAAAGCCCACCATGCCCGGCTACCTCCGCCGCCGGGAACGGCCATGGTTCCGCAGGGCAAAGGCTCTGCTGGACCGCCTTCCCGTACAGCGGACGTAATAGCGCCTCGCGGATGACTCCGCACAATCGCTTAGGTTATGATTCGGACTCGCCAAGCTAGAGGTTGAGGCTCATCATGAAGACTCGGTGGATGATTTTGTTGTTTCCGGCAGTGTCAGTTGCCGCGGTTTCTTTATTCATCATGAGTGGAGCGAAAGCCCATCCTGCTCAAGGGACGGCGGCGGCGCCAGCGCGGGCTGCTTCTTCGCGTCCGACCACGGCGATTCACGAAACAGGCATTCAAGAATCGCCCGGCGCTCTCTCGATTCCTGACACCACGTCGGCCATCAACTCCGACAAGCCGATGTCGCAGCGCGTGGTCCACTACGAGATCGACGCGAAGTATGACGCCTCCAAACACATCATCGACGCGACAGAAGTCCTCACCTATCACAACCTGACCGGACAGGCTCTCAACCACTTTCCATTTCATCTTTACCAAAATGCATTTCAGCCCACAGCAACGTGGGTGCGCGAAGCCAAAACAGCGGGTAGCCGCGACATTGGATATGACAAGTGGGAAGACAAGGAATACGGTTCGGAGGATATCAAGAGCTTAGAGGTGGTTGGGCAGGGCGACCTTACGCCGCAGTTGCAGTTCATCGCGCCGGACGATGGCAATAAAGACGACAAGACCGTAGTCGACGTGCACTTGCCAAAGGCCGTGGCACCGGGATCATTTGTGCAATTCAAGATTGCGTTTCAGACCAGGCTTCCGGAAACACAGGCCCGCTCCGGCTGGAAGCGCGATTTCACTCTCGGTGGCCAATGGTTTCCTAAGGTTGGCGTGTGGTGGAACGGCGCGTGGAATTGCCATCAATATCACGCGACGACCGAGTTCTTCGCCGACTTTGGCGTATATGACGTGAAGCTCACCGTTCCGCAATATGAAGTCATCGGCGCCAGCGGAGTGGAAGTCAGCAACGTAAATAATCCCGACAGCACCAAGACCGTCACTTATCACGGTGACGACATTCACGACTTTGCATGGACCGTTAGCCCACGTTACAAAGTGAAGGACGACGGAGTATTCCAGGGACAAATGGGCCCGGTGAAAATGCGAATCCTGATGCAGCCGGCGCACTGGAGCCAGACGGATCGCCACGAAAAAATTCTGCGGCAGTCTCTGGAATATTTCGAGCGTTGGTACGGGCCATATCCCTACAAGACCATTACGTTGGTCGATCCTGAACCGGGATCGGCGGCCGGAGGAATGGAATATCCCACATTCATTACCGGCGACTCGAGCTGGTTTGCGCCCGAAGGGGTAGCCTTGATTGAGTTAGTGGTGGAGCACGAATTTGGCCACCAGTACTGGTACGGTATGGTGGCGACCAACGAGTTTGAAGACGCTTGGATGGATGAGGGTATTAACAGCTACACGGAAGTCAAAGCCATGGATTGGGTGCGGGGCAAGAACACCTCCATCTTGAACATTGCAGGCATCACTGCTGGAGAGAGGGAGCTTCAGAGGAACGAATACATCGGGGGGGCCGATCTCGATCCTCTGGCGCAGAAAGCATACGACTACTACAGCTTCAACTCTTATGGTGGCATCACGTATGGCAAGACGGCGAGTGTGCTGATCACATTGGAAGGCATCATCGGCGAAGACACGATGCAGGAGGCGATGCACGCCTACTTCATGAAGTACCGCTTCACGCATCCCACGAAGGAAGATTTCTTAAAGACAATTGAGGAAGTTTCGGGCAGGGATTTGCGCGGATATTTCAATCAGGCGATCTACGGTTCGCCGGTCATGGATTACGAGGTAAAGAAGATCGATTCTTTCCCCGCGGACTGGTACGAGGACAAGGACAAGAAAAAGGAAGACAAGAAAAAAGAGGAAAAGAAGAAGGACGCTAAGGACGAAACGGTCTACAACTCCTACGTGTGGCTGCATCGCAAAGAAGACTTCATCATGCCGGTCGAGGTCGAGATCGTTTTCGACAACGGCGACAAAGTCCGTGAACATTGGGATGGGCAGAGCCGCTGGACCAGATTCGGATATCAGAAGAAGTCAAAAGTGGTATCGGCAGAGATCGATCCCGACCACAAAGTAACACTCGACCGCAACATATTCAACGATAGCCGGACAGCCGAAGCCAATGGAAAACCGGCTCAAAAAGTTACAAATTATTGGACCTTCATTACCCAGTGGGCAGCTCAGGCGCTTGCCTGGTGGGCAGTGTAGACGAACTCCGCTGTCGGCGTTCGTGCGGGTCGATTCTCGGTGGCTGCGGCGCGGTTCAAAATCAGACGAAATTGAGGAATGAGCATGTCAGAGAAAAACGGTCTGCTGAGCAGCGGGCTGGGAATGGTCGGGCGCAACAAACGCTATATCTGCTGGTTCTATCTTCTGAACCTTGGACTGGCGTGGCTGGGAGTGGCCGCTTTCCGCGATCAGGTTGGGGGCATTCTCGATCGCAGCCTGGTGGCTGATCGGCTGCTGCATGGCTTCGACATCTCTGTTTTCGCCGAAATGATGGCACGCCCCGAATTCGGTCCAGCAAGTTCCGCGTCGATGTCCGCAATGCACTTTGCGTTGCTGTTCTTCGTGGCGACCGCATTATTTCTTCCGGGAGTTTTTCAAGGATACGCATCGACCTATCGCCTGCCACGTACTGAATTCTTTCGCGCCTGCGGTCAAAACTTGTGGCGCTTCATCCGCTTGATGATCGTTGCAGGGATTGTGATGGGCATCGTCGCCGCCGCGTTGTTCGGCGCCAACGGCGCGATCGTGAAAAAAGCCGGAGACAGCACGAACGAAATGTTGTCGTTCGAGCTCCAGATGCTGGGATTGTTCGTGATCTTTCTGGTGATGACCGTGCTTCGCATCTGGTTCGATCTGGCCGAGGCCGATACGGTCTTGAACGATCAGCGTGCGGTGCGAAAATCGATTGCCGCAGGCTTCCGCCACACCTTTCGCAGCCTGGGCAGTTTGTTGGGCAGTTATCTGGTCACTACTCTCGGTGCCGCGATTATTCTCGTTGGCGGCCTCTGGTGCTGGATGCGTTTCGTTCCCTCTGCGAGCGTTGCCGGAGCATGGATCGTCGGCCAATTGACCCTGTTGCTTCTGCTTATCCCCCGCTTCTGGCAGCGCGGAATTGCGGTTGCCTATTGGAAGCAGAAAATGCTGATTCCAGTTTCGGTGGTCGAGCCGATCATAGTGCCGCAGGTCGTGCAGCCGGTGATAGTTCCAGTAGTTCCAGAGCCAATTCCATCCGAGATTCCGAACTTGCCGCCCGCACCACAAGAATCGTAGCGGCGTTCCGGCAGATCCAGCAGGGCACGACTTCAGTCGTGCCATAAGCGCCAAGATGTAAGTCCGGCTTTAGCCGCCGAGGCTTCGCAGTCTCGGCGTGAATAGGGAGGAAAGGCTTCTTGCTATTTGCATCGGTACGACTACGATATCTACCACGAGGCGAATGGTCATGACGAAGTCTACGCGACGTATCAGAAGCATTTCCAAACTTTTTCGACAAATGGCAGTGATCGCGATCGCCATCGCCATGGCCGCTGTGGTACTTGCCTTGCCCGCGCAGGCGCAGACTTACACGGTACTCTACAACTTCACCGGGACGGGCGGTGACGGTGGCGGGCCTATTGGGAGGTTGATCCGGGATTCAGCCGGCAACCTTTACGGAACCACTACAGGCGGCGGTGCCTTCGGCTTTGGTACGGTTTTTAAGCTCGATGCCCGTGATACCGAAACTGTGCTCTACAGTTTTGCGGGAGGGGCGAGCGGAGACGGCGAGTCTCCTTATTCTGGTTTGACTCGAGACCGCTTGGGTAACTTTTACGGCACGACATTCAAGGGCGGAACTTATGGCCTCGGGACTATTTACAAAATCGATGCGACGACACACAATGAGACCCTTGTTTATAGCTTCGCTGGCGTTGATGGGGCAAATCCGGTCGCGGACATCGTTCAAGATAACGTGGGAAACTTGTACAGTACAACTCACAACGGCGGTTTCTCTGGATACGGCACGGTTTATAAGCTGGCCCCCGATGGCACAGAAACTGTGCTGTACAGTTTTCCAAGCGCACAGATCGCGCTGTACCCATCTGGTTTGGTCCGGGATGCTGCGGGCAACATATATGGCACGACTGGATTTGGAGGAGCCCAAGAATCTGGGACAGTGTTCGAACTGGACGCTTCCGGGACAGAAACCACCCTCTATAGCTTTACCGCTTTGGATGGAGAAGACCCGTACGCCACCCTGATACGGGACGAGTTCGGTAACCTCTATGACACTACCGAAGCGGGTGGAGTCTTCGGACGCGGCACGGTGTTCAAGTTGGATAATGCAGGCACGGAAAAAGTTCTGTACAGCTTCACGGGAAAGCGCGATGGCGGCTACCCCTATTCTGGCATCATCCGTGATGCAGAAGGAAATTTTTACGGTACTACGCAAGGGGGAGGAGCCCTCAAGTATGGGACAATATTCAAAATAGGTCCGGCAGGCAGGATATCTGTGCTGCATAGCTTTACTGGGACTGATGGGTACTCTTCCTTTACCAGTCTCATCGAAGACTCCGCAGGAAATCTCTACGGCGTTACTGCGGCCGGCGGGGCTTTTGATGTCGGCGTGGTGTTCAAAGTCACTCCCTAATTAGTCTTTTTTGCTTGCCCTATTTGCTGTGCTCTCAGTGTCACCTTTATGGTGAAAGTCTAACCCGAACTTCGGTTCCGAGCGTGTGCCGGTAATCTTGAAAGGCAGTTCCGTGCCCGCGCCGTTCTTATGAAAGAACGGATCCACGGGCTTGAGCAGAATCGCTTTCCACCCCGTGGTCATCTGTGACAGTTTCGCGCCCATCCGAATTTTTCCATGAATATCGAAGGTGTTGCTGTCGAGGCTGTACTGCCCCGTCATGTCTGCCAGCACGCCAGAATTCAATGTCTACGAACTGCTGCTTAAAGGTCTTGTCCCGTGCTTGGCCAACGACGAACGACCGTTTTGAGCCTGTCCTGAGCGGAGCGAAGGGACTAGCGACGGCTTTTAAAGAACGATTGCAGAACTTCGGCACAGCGGCCGGCTAAAACTCCGCTTTGAACTTCGACGTTATGGTTCAGTTGCTGATGATTCAGGAGCTGCATCACCGAATGCACTGCGCCCGCTTTCGGGTCGTCGGCGCCGTATACCAGGCGTTTGATGCGCGCATGCACCAAGGCTCCCGCGCACATGGCGCACGGCTCAATGGTCGCAAAGAGTTCGCAGTCTCCCAGGCGATAGTTGCCGACGGCTGCTCCGGCTTCACGCAGGGCGATGATTTCGGCGTGCGCTGTGGGATCGGAGTTGCCGATATTGCGATTCCATCCGCGGCCGACGATGCGTGTATCGCAAACGACCACTGCGCCCACGGGAACTTCTCCTGCTTCGAGCGCCCGGTGCGCGCAGCGGAGAGCTTCTTCCATCCAAAGCTCGTCCGGTCGAAGTTCGTCAGAAGCCGTCGTTGGTCCCTTCGCTCCGCTCAGGGCAGGCTCAAAACGGTCGTTGGTTGTTGGCGAGACAGCGCCGGATGATTTTCGCAGTGGCAATGCTCGGAATCTCTGTCGCCATTCTAGCTGTTCGATGGCGCGAGAAGGTTAGCGAGACGATTAAAAACTTCGCCTCCTGGAACAAAAATCCCCGCCGCGCTGTTCAGGAAATTGAAAAGTGCGGGCGGGGATCTCGGTTGATCGGCTACTACTGCACGGTTACATACACGTTTTGTTTGAAGGTTTGTCCTATCCAGTCCCAGGCTTGCACGGTGAGTTTGCGCCGGCCTGTGGCAAGAGTCACGCTCGTATCCAGTGTGCTGCTTTGGACGGTATCGAGCGCGACACCATCCACATAGAGCCGCATGGCGGTGACAGGAACGTTCTGCGACGCACCCAGAGCGTGCACGTGCACGGGATTACTGGAAGCTGACCCGCCTTCGGGCGTGCAGATCTGCACGTAGGGCAGAATTTCGCCGACGGTGCAGCTGGCAGTGTTCGTTCCGCTTACCTTGACGGAGCGCGTCGACAGAAATGCGCCGGACTTGTCCCACGCCTTCACTGCGACGGTGTGCGTTCCTGCGGACATCTGCACGTAGCTGTCGATCTGGTTTCCCAGATCTTCTTCGAATTCGAACGCGCCGTCGACATACACCTGAATCGCACTCACTGAATTGGAATCGTTGACCACCGCCGAAACCCGTACGAATGTCCCCGAAGTCGAACCAGTGAACGGCATGCAGATGGCGACGGTACGGTTTTGCCGGAGATTTGTGCAACCGGTGGCCGTGTTCATGCCGATCCTGGCGGCGAAGACGGTGCCCAGTCCGCTGGCGCTGGTCTTCTCGTAGGCGTTTGCGGATGTGGGCAGGCCGGCATCCGATTGACCAACGATGTAGACGTTGCCCAGCGAGTCAGTGGCTACCGCACTGCCGGACGCCCACGAGGTTGTCGAGCCATAGTAAGTGGACGCAAGGAAGGCTCCGGTGGGACTGAACTCTGACACGAAGGCGGATGCGATGCAGCTGGTGAAGTTGGAGCCGCCGCAAATGCCCTGGAAAGCATTCTTGATCGGAAAATCCGCAGAGCCCGTATCTCCGGCGACATAGGCGTTACCGCTGCTATCCAGCGCCAGGCCGTTGGCGAAGCTATAGTACTGTCCACTCAGGTAGGTAGAGTAAACTAACGCGCTGCCGGTCGAATTGAATTTGGTAACGGACGCGTTGCTGCTGGTTCCAATAAGAGTTGACTGGAAGGCGTTGGCGACGGGAAAGTTGGGCGAAGCCGTAGAGCCCGCGACGATTGCATTTCCACTGCCGTCGACGCCGATAGCATTGCCATTGTCGCCGGAATTGCCACCTAAGTATGTAGAGTAAACCAGTGCCGACCCCGCAGTGTTAAGCTTCGTCACGAAGCCGTCGATGTAGCCGCCAAAGGTCTGCTGAAAGGCGCCCGGCGTCACAGGATGGTAGATATCGGCCTGCCCGGTGATGTATGCCTCGCCGTTTTGGACAGCGATACCATATGCCTGTTCGCAGTCTGAAACATACGTGCTGTAGACAGGGGCGCTGCCTGCGGGGTTGAGTTCCAGTACGTAACTCTCGCCGCTCACGTTCGGGCAGTTCGTCGTGCCGATGGTGGTTTTGTAAGCGCCAGCGGTGGTTTGAAATGGCGCGCCAAAGACGCCTCCGGTTACGTAGGCATCTCCCGCGTTATCGATGGCGATGGAGCGGATGGTGGCGACACCGATCTCTGCCGAGTAGAGCAGGGAACTGCCGGTGGAGTTCAGTTTGGTGATGTAGCCGGCCACATTGCTACCGCTGTTAAGGTGCATGGCGCCGGGGGTGACTGGAAAGTCGCTGGAGATCGTGTTGCCAACGACGTAAGCGTTGCCGGAGCTATCGACAGCGATGGCATTCCCGCCATCGCCGGAGCTGCCGCCGAGGTAGGTGGAGTAAATCAGAGAGCTGCCATCGGCTGATAGTTTGGTGATGAAGGCGTCCTGACTGCCGCCGCCGTAAGTGGTTTGGTAAGCGCCTGCGGTTACGGGATAGGCCGCGCTGTTCGCAGCTCCGACGATGTAGGCGTTGCGGTTGGTATCGACGGCGATACCCCCGGGAATACTGCCGTCGGAGGCACCGACGTAGGTGCCGTAGAACAGCGTCGGATCGATGATCAAAGGCGCGTCGTGGTCATAAGCGCCGAGGCGGAAGCTGACTTTGTCGCCCTGGAGTTGGTAATCGGCGGCGACGAGTTGACGCTGGCCGTCGCGGAGTTGATAGGCCACGGGCCTCTTCCAGGCAATCGAGCCTTTAGCAAATTGCAGTTGCAAATCGCCGTTTGCTTCGGTGCTGAGCTTTTTCGCGCCTTGCATTTGGAAGGCGATGCTGGCGGCGTCGGCATTAGGCTGGACGACGAAGTCATATTCCAGCGCACCCTGGTTGCCGTAATAGACCAGATCGATTCCGGGATAGACCGAGCGATAGTTCACGCGGGAATATTCCGGCAGGTCAGTCTTCCATTGCGAGGGATCGTTTCCGATCAGATAGTTGACGCGACCCGGCAGCTCGGTTTCGGCCACGGCCGCAATATTCTTTTCCGCTCCGACGAGCGTCATTCGTAGGGCATGAGCGGTCTTTAGATCTGCGCCGCGGAGGGTCAGCGTGGCGGCCTTTGGGGTCAGGAATACTACATAGCCCTTGCCACGAGCCAGAAAATCGACCGATGCATCGGTCTGGCCGCGATTCTGTTCGAAGGCCAAGGGCAATTCGCCCCAGGTCTGCGGCGAGGAATATTTCTTACCAGGAAGCGGAGTGTTCTTGGCTAGAAGGGAAATCGCGATGGACAGGATTGCTACAGACAGGATCGCCAGCGTGAAAAATGCGAGCCTGTGGCCGGGAGCTACACGAAGGGTAATGCGAGGCATAGGAGCAACATCCTAGGGTAGACACAGAGCGGTGGTCCGAGTGCAAGCGAGCTTATGATTCGGGATGGCGGAAAAGAGTTGTCTTCGGGTTGATGTGCTCGCCGGCTATTTCCCGGTCCCCGTCAATGTCACCTTCTGCGGCGACCCACCACCATTGTCGCTGATGTCAAGCGATGCGTTGCGCGTTCCCTTCGCGCTGGGAGTAAAGGTCACAGCGATCGTGCAACTCCGTCCCGCTGCGAGGCTGGAGCCGCAATTGTTGGTTTGCGCGAAATCCGTGGCGCTCGGTCCGCTAATGGCGAAACCTGAGAAAGTGAGCGTCGTCCCTCCGACATTGGTAAGCCGCACGTTCGAGGGCGGCCGCGTTGTGCCCACTTTCTGCGGTGGAAAAATCAGCGAAGTGGTCGAAAGGCTCACGTCGGTGCCAACGCCGAATAAAGTAATAATCTGCGTAGGCGGGCCGGCATTGTCCTTAATGGTGACGGATCCCATGCGATTGCCAATCACAGCCGGATTGAACCTCACCGTGATGGTGCAGGAGCCGCCGACTGCCACGCTGCTGCCGCAAGTATTTGTTTGGCCGAAGTTGCCATTGGCAGCGAGGCTTGTGATCGTGAGCGGCATCGTGCCCGTGTTGGCGAGGATCACTGTTTGCGGGCCGCTCAGGGTCCCGACCACTTGTTTGCCGAAATTCAGGCCTGTGCTGGAAAGGGCTACCACCGGCCCAATGGAATTTCCAGAGAGCGCCACCGTCTGCGTGCCCGGCGCGCCGCTGTCCTTGACGGTCAGAGTCGCCGCATGGCTTTCAACCAACGAAGGCGCGTAGGTCACGCTGATGGTGCAGTTGGCTCCGGCATTCAGAGTCGCAGGACAAGTGTTGCTCTGAACAAAAGCGTTGGCATTCGTTCCGGTGATGGTGATGCTGGAAATCGTCAGTGGCGTGTTGCTGGCGTTGGTGAGAATCACAGTCTGCGCGGAACTGCTCGTGCCCACAACTTGGTTTGGAAACGACAACGACGTTGGCGACAGATTCACGGAAGAAATCTGAGTTAACAACGAAATCGTACTATGGGTGCGATCCGCTATTGCAAGGTCGAGCCTGCCATCGCCGTTAAAGTCTCCGGGAACAATGGTCCAGTTTGCGGTCACCGGGAACACGACCTCCGGCAGAAAGGTCCCATCGCCATTTCCGAAGAGAAGCGAAAGTGAAGGGCTACCTCCGCCCGGACCGGAATTAACCACCGCCAAATCGAGCTTTCCGTCGCCGTCCAGGTCTCCTGTTGTCATCATTGCAGGGCTTATTCCGACAGCGTACTGGACGTAAGGCTTGAGGGTGCCGTCGCCATTGCCTAGAAAAACGGAGACGCTGTTCGTCTGGGCATCGTTTGCATTGGTGACGGCTATGTCGAGTTT
>WNFI01039207.1_pt1 | contig 15407 bp, 14 predicted proteins | sample 5400471 | NCBI WGS metagenome assembly WNFI01 (sample SAMN13153348, study PRJNA577476) | soil metagenome | isolation source: 100 cm saprolite on Douglas fir-dominated hillslope | place: USA:California | collected 2013-09-17 | reverse complement strand
TTCGCCGCCGCCTGCCGGCGCGCGGGGCAGCAGGTGCCGGGAGGCCTCGCCCTGTCCGCCGACTCCGACATTCCCGTCGCGCGAGGGCTCGGCTCCTCTGCCGCGGCGACGGTCGCGGGGGCCGCCGCCGCGACGGCCCTGCTCGCGCTGAAGCTCGATGCGGCAGCACTGGCCGAGCTCTGCAGCGAGCTCGAGGGCCATCCGGACAACGTCGCGCCCGCGGTGTTCGGCGGAGCCAACCTGGTGCTGCGCGGACCCGATGGCCTGATCGTGACGCCCCTCCCGATTCACCCGTCGCTCGCGCTGGTGTTCGCGGTCCCGGACTTCACCGTGGAGACCAAGCGCGCGCGCGCCGCGCTGCCCGCGACCCTGCCGCACGCGGACGCGGTGCGGGCGGCCGCGAAGAGCGCCGCCCTGGTCCACGGCCTGGCGCATGCGGACGCGCACCTCCTCGCCGCCGGGCTCGACGACGTGCTCCACGTTCCGTTCCGGCGCGCGCTCGTACCGGGATATGACGACGTGACGAGCGCGGCGCGGCAGGCGGGCGCCTACGGCGCGACGCTGTCCGGATCGGGGCCTACCGTCGTCGCAGTGGTGGCATCCGACCGGGTGCGCGCCGTGGGCGATGCCATGGCGCGTGCCTGGGGCGCCCGGGGCACTGCCGCCGAGACGTTCCACGTGGCCCGCCCTGCCGGCGGCCTCGAGACGAACTGACGCCATGGCCCGGGCCCCCGCGTCCCCCCCACACATCCACAAGTTCGGCGGCGCGTCGCTCGCGAACGCCGCCGGCATCGCGCACGCCGTGCAGATCGTGGTCGCCCACCGCCCTGCCCCACAGGTCGTGGTCGTATCGGCGATGAGCGGCGTGACCGATGCCCTGCTCGATTGCGCGGCCCGCGCATCGCGCGGCGACGCCGCGCAGGTGCGCAGCGGCGCCACGGCGCTTCGCGCCCGGCACACCGAGGCCGCGCGCGCCCTGATGCCGCGCGGCGCCCGGCTCGACGAGCTGGTCGGCGGCATCGACGCGGCGTTCGTCGAGCTCGAGCAGCTCGCGGGTGGGCTCGGGATGCTGCGCGAGATCACACCCCGCACGATCGATTACCTCGTGGCGCGGGGCGAACGACTCTCGGCCCAGCTGTTCGCCGCCGCGCTCGAAGCGAGCGGCTGTCCCGCCGCCTACGTGGACGCGACGGACGTGGTCCAGACCGACGGCACGTTCGGCAACGCCTCCGCGGACCTGGGCCGCACCGTGCGGAGCGCGCGCCGCGCGCTCGAGCCGGTGCTGGCGGCCGGTGCAGTCCCCGTCGTGCCGGGCTTTCTCGGCGCCGCGCCCGACGGCGAGGTCGCGACTCTGGGGCGCGGCGGGTCCGACTTGACCGCGACCCTCCTGGCGCGCGTCTTGGGAGCCCGCGAGGTATCGCTGTGGAAAGACGTCCCGGGTCTGCTCACCGCGGACCCCCGAATCGTGCCGGACGCGCGCGTGGTGCCGCAGGTCCACGTTCGCGAAGCGGCGGAGCTGGCGTATTACGGCGCCAAGGTGCTGCATCCGCGCGCGCTCGGCCCGGTGATCAAGCAAAACGTGGCGATCCGGATCCGCCCGTTCGCCGACCCCGCGTCGCTCGGCACCGAGATTTCGCGGCGCCGCACGCTCGAGCAGTATCCCGTCAAAGCGCTCTCGGCGATTCCGAAGCAGGCGCTGCTCACCGTCACGGGCAGCGGCATGCTGGGCGTTCCCGGCATTGCGGCCCGCACCTTCGCGGCGGTGCACCACGAAGGGATCTCGGTATCGCTCATCACGCAGGCCTCGTCCGAGCACTCGATCTGCTTCAGCGTCCCGGAGGAGAGCGCGCAGCGCGCGCGCCGCAGCCTGGAAGAGACATTCCAGCGGGAAATCGCGCGGCAGGAAATCGACGGCGTCGAGGCGCGCACCGGGCTCGCGACGCTCGTGGTGGTGGGGCTCGGCATGGCGGAGACGCCGGGCATCGCCGCCCGCGTATTCTCCGCCCTGGCCGAGGCCGGGATCAACGTGATCGCGACGGCGCAAGGGTCGTCGGAGCTGAATCTGTCTCTAGTAGTGGACGGCAAGGAGGCGCCGCGCGCCCAGCGCGTGGTACACGCGGCATTTCAGCTTTCCAAGATCGGCGGTGGCGCGGTGGCGCACCCCGAGCGCAGCGAGGTCGTGCTGTTGGGCTTCGGGCAGATCGGGCGGGCGCTCGCCCCCATGATCGCGAAGGTGAAGCGGGAGGGGCTGGCGCTCCGCATCGTGGGCCTGATCGACCGGAGCGGCCTCGTGTTCGACGCGGACGGCTTTTCCCCGCGGCGACTGGCCGCGCTGGCGGCGGCGAAAGCCAAGGGTGCGCCGCTCGCCAAGGCGGCGGGCGGACGGCGGGCGAGCGCCGCCGACGCGGTCGCGTTCGTGGCCCGGCATGCGCTCACGAACCCCATCCTCGTGGACCTGACGGCCGACGAGACGACCGACACGCTCACGACGGCACTGGCCGCCGGGATGCACGTGGTCCTGGCCAACAAGCGCCCCGTCACCACCGACAAGCGGAAGTACGACGCGCTCCGCGCCGCCGCCCAGGACCACGGCCGCCGCCTGCTGCTCGAGGCGACCGTCGGCGCGGGCCTGCCGATCATCGACACGTACCAGAAGCTGGTGGAGTCGGGAGACCGCGTCTCGAAAATCGAGGGCTGCCCGTCGGGGACGCTCGGCTATCTGTTCGGTGAGCTCGGTCGGGGCGCCGCGTTTTCGCAGGCGTTGGAGGGCGCGATCGCCAAGGGCTATCCCGAGCCCGACCCCCGCGAGGACCTGTCCGGCATGGACGTGGCGCGCAAGGCCCTGATCCTCGGACGGCTGCTCGGCTTTCCCGGTGAGCTCGGCGATATCGCGGTCGAGTCGCTCGTTCCCGAGGGCGCGGAGCGGCTCGGGCTCAAACAGTTCCTTGGGTCGCTGGAGCAGTTCGATGCGGCGTGGGCGAAGCGCGTCGCGGCAGCGCGGGCGCGCGGCGGGGTGTTGCGTTACCGTGCGATCGTGACGCGCCGCGGCATCCGCGTCGGCCTCGTCGTGGTCGAAGCGTCGAGCCCGATGGCCTCGCTCAACGGCACGGACAACCAGTTCATCTTCACGACCATGCGCTACAAGAAGAACCCGCTGGTGATCACTGGGCCCGGTGCGGGACCGGCAGTGACGGCGGGAGGTATCCTGAACGACGTGCTGAAGCTCGCCGGCGCATGAGTTCCCCCTCCGCCTCCCCCGCCCCCACCCCTGCCACGTGGCAGGTGTGCGGCAGCTGCGGCAGCGAAATCCCCGAGACCGATTCCCACCCGCGGTGCCCGCGCTGCCGCGGGCTGCTGGAGGTGCGGCACCAGCCCCCGGCCCAGGGCGGGAGCGCGCTCCGGGCGACTTTCGACGCGCGCTGGGGTGTGCGCCGCGGGGTCCTCGCGTCCGGCGTATGGCGTTACCGCGAAGCCGTCCTCCCCACAGCGGGCGAGCACATCCTCTCGTATCCCGAAGGCAATACGCCGCTGCTCGCGAGCGCACCCGTCGCGCGCTGGGCAGGCGCGCCGGAGCTGCTGCTCAAGCACGAAGGCCTAAACCCGACGGGATCGTTCAAGGACCGCGGCATGACCGTCGGAGTGACGCAGGCGCGGCGGGTGAAAGCGCGCGCCGTCGCGTGCGCGTCCACCGGCAATACCGCGGCGGCGCTGGCCGCCTATGCCGCGCTCGCTGCCCTGCCGGCGCTGGTATTGGTGCCCAAGGGGCAAGTGGCGCTGGGGAAGCTCGCCCAGGCGCTCGCGTACGGGGCCCGCACGCTGCTCGTCCGCGGCAACTTCGACGACTGCCTCGAACTCGCCGACCAGGCAAGCGAGCGTCTGGGGGTCTACCTCCTCAATTCCGTGAATCCCTTCCGGCTCGAGGGCCAGAAGACCATCGTGCTCGAGCTGTTGCAGCAGCTCGGCTGGGAGCCCCCCGACTGGATCGTGGTGCCTGCGGGCAACCTTGGCAACACGGCGGCGTTCGGGAAGGCGCTGGTCGAAGCACGGGCGTGGGGACTGATCGACCGGGTGCCGAAACTCGCCGCCGTCCAGGCGGAGGGCGCCGCGCCCTTCGCGCAGAGCTTCCGCGATGGGTTCGCCCAGCTGCGCCGCGTGGAGCCGCGTACGGTGGCCACGGCGATCAAGATCGGCAACCCGGCGTCGTACGAGCGCGCGGTGCGCGCGATTCGCGACACCAGCGGGGTCGTCACCACCGTGAGCGATGACGAAATCCTCGAGGCCAAGGCGGTAGTGGACGGCGCGGGGATCGGATGCGAGCCGGCGAGTGCCGCGGCGATCGCCGGAGCTCGGCGGCTGATGCGCGAGGGCACGACCCGCCCGCGCGACCGGGTCATCGCGGTGCTAACGGGACACGTGTTGAAGGATCCGGAGACCGTGGCGCGCTACCATCAGGAGATCGAGCCCCGCCCGGCCGGCGCCAACCGGCCGATCGAGATCGAGGCACGTCTTGCGGAGGTGGAGCGGGTGATGGCCGGCTGAGGCCACCCGTCAGAAATCCGCGAGGTACGCCTCGTCCCAGGCGACGTCGAACTCTCCCCGGCAGCGTTTGCACTCGAGCCGGAGCGGACGGCCCCGCAGCGCCGCGCGCTCGCGGCAGCTCGGGCATACGCCGTACTGCTCTCCCCACTCGGCCGGCAGCTCCCCGGCCCCTTCCGGGCGCGGCACCACGGACCACCGCGTGGGTGGCCGCGAGACCACCTGGACGAGATAGTTGGGGACTTTGAGCGGCTTGCGGTTCACATCGAGGATGGCTTCCATGGCTGCGAGCCCTGCCACGCGGTACCAGGCCCCGCGGCGCAGCGCGCAGTTGACGTCCACCTGGAGGCGACCCCATTGCATCTTGGGCACGGCCGAAAATACGTCGGGGCAGCCCCGGCGAGCGTGACGCCGGCCACACCCGCTCCGGCAAGTTGCCTTTTTAGGGGTCCGCGTGCTGGTGCATCATCATCATATCCGCCATTACCTCGGCGTTCCCCGAGAGGATCGTGGCGGCCAGATCCCGTTGATACAGCGTATCCCGGGTATCGACCGCAGGCCACTCCGCCCCGCGGTCGGGCACGAACAATCCCGCCGCCGCTCCCATGCCGCCGTCGCGGATCGAGCGTCCGGTCCGATTCTCGTACACGGCGGTCAGCCGGTAGCGGTGCGTGGGCACGACGCGCACTCCCAGCCGGCGCCAGTTGTAGAAGCGGGCGAGCGGAAACGTGACGACGCGCCCGGCGGTGTCCGTCACCGGTGTGCCTCGCCACAGCACCTTGCCAGTGGTCATGTCCTTCAGCTCGAGGCTGACGCCGTAGTCGTGCATGTGCCCGCCCAGACCCAGCATGGTGCCGGCGATGGCGGGACTGCCTTCCCATGAGCGCTCCGTGCGGCCGGGGGGGAGATCGAACGCCTTGCTCCCGGTGGGCGGCCGCCCCAGCGGATACTGGACGTCGATGGCCCAGGGGTATGTGCGGTACAGCGGCCAGGGTCGGCCGCCGGGAACGTAGCGCAGCACCAGGCGCACGTGCACGCCGCGGTATGCGGCCTCCGAGCTGTTGGCAAGCATCGCCCCCGCGATGAGCCGCTGGCCACGCGCCAGCGGCAGGCCGAACAGCAGAGGCGGGATGGTGATCGCCGGGGTCTCCCGGCTCATGGCGAGCAGATGCAGGCCGATCGGGAGGAACAGCTCCCTGCGATCCGGATCGCTGAGGTTGAAGTGATGCAGCATCTCGTGGGGCAGCACGCGCCCCGATCCGTCCACCAGTTCCACCCGCGAGCTATGGAGCGACGCGTTCAGCGGTACGAGGACCTGGCACAGTGGCAGCCCGACCATTGCCTCGCCGCCGTGGCTCGCCGCGGGGACGTCCACCGGGGGCAGCTGGATGACGAGCTCGTGCGACCCGGAGTCCACGAGCACCGTCGCGTGGGGCAGCCCATCGATACCGGGGCCGGGGCGCCCCGCTAACTGGGAGAGTAGAAGGAGAACCGCCCACATGCCTGGGGCTCCAGAGACTAAAGAGAGGGACAACATACCGGTGGCTGTGCCTTTGCGCGACGGCCGCGGCACCGATTGCTAGGGTTGGCGCTGGCGCAGAAGGTCCGCGAGGTGTTGGGGTAGAAGGGGAGGCGGCTGGCGGCGCCGCGGGGAGTGGGCCGAGAGCCCGCAATCCTGTCTCCGTTCCTCATAACTGAGCGAAGCAGGGGGCACGGCTCACTCCCCGCGAGCCGTCCGGCTTGTATTGCAAGGCTGGTGCCACGGGCCGGAGGAGACGGTCGTCGAGGCAGCGTGTGTTACTGAGGCAGGTTCGGCGCAGCCTGTCGCCCCAATGCGACACAAACTGGACGGGGTGTGGCGGGAGCGTGTAGGAATCGAACCTACCGAGGTCCAAAAGGACCCCAGCTGGTTTTGAAGACCAGTCGGACCACCAGGCCCGATCCGCCCCCGTGCACCAAATCGCCCGCGCCAGAGCACCCTTCTGAGGCAGGATGACCCCGGCGTGACCGTCGTCACTTGCGTCCCGGCCCCAACACTCCCATCGTGGAATCCCATGAGTGCCGCACCGCACACCGTCCTCATCGTCGACGACGACGCCGTCCTGCGCAGTTCGCTCGAGAGCGTGCTCAGCTCCCTGGGGTACCGGGTGTTGAGCACGGGCAGCCCGGACGCCGCCTACCAACTGCTCGCGACGGAATCGGCCATCGCGGTCCTGCTCGACGTGCGCTTGCCGACGATGTCGGGACTGTCGCTCTACCTCGCCATGACGCACCGCTGGCCGCAGCTCCAGGGCCGGGTCGCGCTGATGACCGCGGACGCCGACGCGCCGGACGTGCGCACCTGGAGTAAACGCAACCCCTGCACCGTGATCCGCAAGCCGTTCACCTTCCGGGAGATTACGGCCTGGCTGGACGCCGTGGCCCACCCGCTCGACGACACCGCGACGGCGGGGTAGTCGCTACCGCGGCGGGGCGATCGCCACCGACACGGTCGCGCCAGCAATCGACAAATCCGCCGCACCAGTTCCGACGGGCTTGAACGTCACCGTCGCCGCGCCGCCATCCGATTCGACGCTGATCATTTTCAAGAGCTGCGACTGCAGGTTGAACCGATTGCGCATCTTCTGAATCATCCGCGCCAGATCCGCCGTGGGCACCGGATTGCCGTACGCGTCTTGCGCGGACACCCGCAGCCTGAAGGCGACCGCTGGAGCGAGTCCACGGTGGCGGAGACGAGGGCCGGGCCGGCTTGCTTGCCCAGAGTCACCTCTACCCGGGCGAGGCCCGCCGAGTCGGTCGCGACGCTGTCGGTCCCGACCTCGGCGTTCACCGCTCGGAACGTCACGATCTTGCCCGCCAACGGCCTGCCGAGGCTCGAGCGCACCTGAAACACCAGCGGCTCGTTCAGCCGGGTTCGGGCAATGCCACGTTGTCCGATTCCCGACACGAAGCCGGTGGTCGCCGGTGCCAGGACGTCGGTCCGCACGACGTCTACCGATCCGAACTGCTGGCCCCGCACCCGAACCGCAAGCTTTCCGCCGTGGCGTATCGCTGCGCGCTCGACGACGAACGTCACTCTCCCGAGCGAGTCCGTGGACCGAGCCTCCGGGGCCACTCCCATGTCCGGGCTGTCCGGCTGCAACGCGACCGTCTCACCCGGCACGGCGTTCCCCAGCGAGTCCCGCACCGTCACCAGTAGGGAGATCGGCCCGCGCTCACCGGCTCGCAGCTCCACGCGGCCGGGCTGTACCGCCGCGACGGCCACCCCCGAAGGTCCGACCATCAGCTCGAGCGGGGGGGTTCCGGGGAGCGAGAATCCTCCGGCGGTGACTACGTCGAACGTGTAGGTCGCGGGGAGTCGACCGACGGGAAACCGGAATAGGGCGACGCCGTTCGCATCGGTGCGGGCGTGCACATCTTGCGGCGGCCCGCCGGGAATTCCGGAAGTCCCACGCAATACGAGCGGCACGCCCGCCTGCGGCAGCTCACCCCGCCTCACCTGCACGCGCGCCACCGCCTCGCTCCCAACGGTGACCGCCAGCCGGGCCGGGAGCGGCACGGCCGCAAGCGGAAGCGTGGGTGCGGCGCGCTCCGCGGCGGACGTCGTCGCGCACCCGCCGATGCTGTTCAGTACCTCGGGGTCCGCGCCGAAGTCGCGCAAATCCGCCCAATCGCGTGGCGTGGGTCGAAAGGCGACGCAGTTGCGCCGGATCAAATCCGCGACCTCGCTCTTGGAGATCAGCGGATTCGACAGCAGGCGGATCACATCTGTTTTGCGCAGCGGCTGGGACCCCTGGATGATCAGCAAGGCGAGCACAGCGAGGGCGGGTGTCACGGACGCGGGCAGGCGGAGCGCTCAAAGCGCTTCTCGACCCCATCCACATCGGCATACAGCGCCCGGTCCCGGGCCGTGCGAGCCGAGTCGAGCGCGACACTGCTCTCCTTCCCCACGCCGTTGTACGCGGTCCATCGCTCTTCGACCAGGACGAGCCCGCGCGCCAGCTCGGGGCAGTGCATCTGACGGCTGGCGAACAGCTGCGCCCGCAGGTCGAACGCGGCAATCGCCAGGCCGAGCGTATCCGCGGCCCGATCCAGCCGCGCGAGGGGCGACGTCGCCATGGCCGGTGGCGCACCAGGCGCGGGCACCGCGGGCGATGCGAGCGCCGCAAAGAGGCGGAACAGGCCGCCGACTGCCAAGAGACCCGCGCCAGCGTACGCAGCCCAACGCGCGATGCGCGCCACCGGAACGCGGCGCGCCGAACGCCCACGATCCTGATCGGCGCCAAACTCATCGGGCAGGAAAACGCGAGGTGGTAGCGACGCCGTCGCGGGCCGCGCGCCGGGGATGGGAGCCGGTGCGGCAGACACCGCGGGCAGCGGAAGTGCCGGGGGCGGAACGAGCGCGGTCTCCTCGGTGCGGTAGTTGTCCCAGCGCAACTGCGTCGGCTTGCTGCCGTCGAGTCGGAAGGAGGCCGGATCGACCAGCTCATAGAAGGGCAGGCACTCTTGCGCCCAGCCGTCACTTGTGGAGCGACGCAACACCCCACCCACGGTCGTGTCGCCCGAGCCCACCACCACAGCAAGCTGCCACGGTTGCACGAAAAACGCCCGGTGCGCGTCCGCCTCTGCAGGTGACAGCACGGCCTCTGCCCCGCCCCCTCGGTACCAGCCGACCAGCAGATCGCCGGATTTTCGTAACACGTCCTGCGCCACAACCCAACCCTGCACGAGCACCGTCTTGGCGTCGTCCTCCGGGCTCGCGGGGAGACGTATGGTCGACTCGACGACGACGTACGGCGCCTCGGTTTCCGGGGAGTCCACCACGTCTCCGACCAACAGCCCGAAGCACGCGGCGCGCGTCGCCGCGCAGTGATCGTGCACGGCAGCCAAGGCGCGCTGCGTGATGAACACGGGGAACCCGGCGTTCTGCTCTGCCCCGCCGTCGATCGGCTTCCAGAGGATGGACGCCGCGATCGGCATCGCCTGGTCGTCGGCTCCGGCCTCGACGAGCTCCGCCCCGCCGGGTGCGCGGAATCGCACTACCCTCCCCTGTACTCCGGTCTTCACGCGCTTCCACATGCGGCTACCCGACGGCCTTGTCCACCGATCTGGAAATACCGCGCCTCGGTCACCGCGTCAACCGTTCCGACGTGAACGCTTGCATCATCCGGTACCAGAACTCGAGCGCATCGTAGAAACTCTGCACGCTGAGCCGCTCATCACGACCATGCGCCCGCACGTCGTTCTGCTCCTCAAACACCGCCGAGACGCCGTACGTGGGGATCCCGGCGTTGCGGAGGAACAGTCCGTCCGTCGCGCCCGCCTCCATCACCGGCACGACGGGGACGTTGGGGAACTGATCCGCCGCGAGCTGCTCGATCGGGCCCATGATCGCGGGCGTGAGCGGCGATGGCGGGCTCGGGATCGGCGTGTTGCTCTCGCGCAAGGTCATGCGCTCGTCGGCGGCGAGGCGGCGCAGGGTCGCAGCGACTTCGGACGCAGGCTCCCCTGGGAGGATGCGACAATTGATGGTGACCCGGGCGGACTGGGGCAGCGCATTCTCGGCATGCCCCGCCTGCATCATGGTGGCAACGCAGGTCGTGCGGAGCTTGGAGTTGTAGAACGGCACGGCCGAGAGGTGCGCGACGGCGGCCGAGTCCGGCGGATCCTTCAGGACACCCCGCATGTCGTCGGCGAGGGACCCGCTCTCGAGCGCGGCCGAGCGCTCGAAGAAGGCCCGCGAGACCTCGTTCAGCTTGACTGGGAATTGATACTGGGCGAGGCGCTCCAGCACCGGTGCGAGCCGGTAGACGGGATTGTCCGCGGGGCGCGGGAGCGAGCTGTGCCCGCCCTTGTCGGTCGCTTCGAGCACGTAGGTGGCATACACCTTTTCGCTCGCCTGGACGACGAACATCACCCGGCGCCCGTCGCGCAGCACCCCGCCGCCGGCGTCGGTGTTCAAGGCGAACTCCGCGTCGATCAGGTCCCGATGCTTCGCCACCAGCCACGCGATGCAGCTGCCTGCGGTTTCCTCGTCGCCCTCGAGTATCAGGACGAGATCGCGCCGCGGCTTGAACCCCGCCCGCTTGAGCCGAATGAAGTCGGCGACGAGCATGGCGGCGCCCGCCTTGTTGTCGGTGGTGCCGCGCCCGTAGAAGTAGCCGTCCTTTTCGAGGAAGGTGAACGGGTCGACGGACCAGTCCGCCCGCCGCGCGGGCACCACATCCAGATGCGCGAACACGATGATCGGGCGCCCCGCCCCGCCCGCGCCGGTGCCGCGGTAGCGGGCCACGAGGTTGCCGTGTTTGGCATCGGGGCCGATCAGGACGCGCACGTCTGCCGCGGGGAAGCCGGCGGTGAGGAGCCGTTGCGCCATGGCACGGGCGGTCCGCGGCGTGTTTCCCAGCGAGTCGGTGGTGTTGATTTCGATCAGCTCGCGGAAGATGTCGCGCGCGAGCTGGCGATCGCCGGAGCCGAGGCCGGACTGGGCGGCGCCCGCGGGCGGCAAGGCGCTCGTGGTGAGCGCGATCCAACACAACACGGTGGTTGGCTTCATCCGACCCTCGCGATGGCGTCCATCTCCACGCACGCCGCCTTGGGCAGCGCGGCGGCCTGGATCGTAGAGCGTGCCGGCTTGTGTGTCGGGAAGTACTTCGCGTACACCTCGTTCATCGCCGAAAAATCGGCCATGTCGGCGAGATAGACCGTCGTCTTCACGACCCGGTCGAATCCGGAGCCCGCGGCCTCGAGGATCGCCCCGAGGTTCTTGAGCATTTGCTCGGCCTGCTCCGCCGTGGTCTTGCCGACGATGCCGCCCGTCTTGGGATCGAGCGCGATCTGCCCGGCCGTGTATACCATCCCGTCGACCACCACCGCCTGGCTGTAGGGGCCGATCGCCTGCGGGGCGTCCTCCGTCACGACAGTCCCCAGGGCTTTACGTGCCATTAGAAGAGTCCCTCGATGGTTCCGTCCGGGTGCACGCGGATCTTTTCGGCCGCCGGCGTCTTCGACAGCCCCGGCATGGTCATGATGTCGCCCGCCAGCGCCACGACGAACCCCGCGCCTGCCGAGGGCAGAATATCCCGGACTTGAAGTGTGAACCCGCTCGGCGCGCCCAGCTTGGCCGGGTCGTCCGAGAAGGAGTATTGCGTCTTCGCCATGCAAACCGGCGTTTCGCCCAGGCCCATGGCGGGCAGCTGCTCGAGCGCCCGCTCCGCCGGAGGAGCGAACGCCACGCCTCCCGCCCCGTATATCTCCTTCGCAATCGTCTCGATCTTGTCCCGGATCGGTCGCTTCTCGTCGTACAGCGGTTTGAACTTCGCGCTACGAGCGTCCAGCAGCTTGAGCACGGCTTCGGCCACGGCTACCCCGCCTTCTCCACCCTTTTCCCACACTTCGCACAGCTCGACGCCCACTCCCTCCGCGGCGCACTCCGCCCGCACCGCGTCGAGCTCGGCCTCGGTATCGGTGATGAATCGATTGAGGGCCACGACCACCGGCACGCCGAACTTCTTCACGTTGCGGATGTGGCGCCGCACGTTGGTCGCGCCCCGCTTCACGGCATCGACGTCGACCTTCCCCAGCGCATCCTTCTTCACGCCGCCGTGCATCTTGAGCGCCCGCACCGTGGCCACCACGATCGCCGCCTCGGGATTGAGGCCTGCCATGCGGCACTTGATGTCGAAGAACTTTTCGGCGCCCAAATCGGCGCCGAATCCCGCCTCGGTGAGCACCACGTCGCACAGGGTGAGGGCGAGCTTGGTCGCCACCACCGAGTTGCAACCGTGGGCGATGTTTCCGAACGGCCCGCAGTGGATGAAGGCCGGTCCGCCTTCGAGCGTCTGGACCAAATTGGGGTTGATCGCGTCCTTGAGGTCCTCGATGCCCGTCGCCAGCGCCATGATGGCCATGATCTCCGAGCCCGGGATGATCACGAACCGCTCCTCGCGCGCCGGGCCGGCGTTCAAACCCCCGAGCCCCACGATGATGTTGCGCAGGGCGCGGTCGTTCATGTCGATGGTGCGGGGCCAGGTGATGCGACGCGTGTCGAGACCGAGCGCGTTGCCGTGATGGAGATGCGAGTCCAGCATGGCCGATAGCAGGTTGTGCGCGCTCGCGATGGCGTGGAAGTCACCCGTGAAGTGGAGGTTGATGTCTTCCATCGGGACGACCTGGGCGTACCCGCCCCCCGCGGCTCCCCCCTTTACGCCGAAGACCGGCCCAAGCGACGGCTCGCGAATGCAGAGCGCCGCGTTCCGCCCGATCTTGCGCAGCGCCTGGGTCACGCCGACGGTGACAGTGGATTTCCCCTCGCCCGCGGGCGTGGGATTGATTCCGGTGACCAGCACGAGCCGTCCCTTGGGCTTACGGCGCGCCAGCGCGGCAAGCCGCACCTTCGCCTTGTACTTGCCGTACAGCTCGATTTCCTCGTCGTCGAGCCCCAGCTCCGCGGCGATGTCGGCCACCGGCCGCAGCTCGGCCGCCTGCGCGATGGCGATGTCGGTGGGTACCTTGGCCGTCGTGGTCACGGATGCTCTTGGCTAGAGGGTCGTGGCGAGCCGCGCCCCGAAGAGCCGGCAGGCGTTGTCCGTCGTTCGTTGTTCGATGGTCTCGAGCGCATCGCCCCGGGCCCGGGCGAGTGCCGCCGCAACGAAGCGCACGAAAGCCGGCTCGTTGCGCTTCCCGCGGTGAGGAACGGGCGCAAGATATGGGCCGTCGGTCTCGACGAGCAGTCGGTCGGGCGGGCAAGTGGTGAGGGGGTCGGTCATGCTCCAGCTCTTGAACGTGATCATGCCGCTGAAGGAAAAGTAGGCGGCGATCGCCATCCCCGCCTCGAACACACCCGGACCGGAGCTGAAGGAGTGCAGCATGACCGGCGTGTCGGCACCCCGGAGCAGGGCGACCACGTCGTCGTCGGCCTCGCGCGCATGCACGACGACCGGCTTCCGAGCCTCACTGGCGAGGATGAGCTGGGCCTCGAAGGCGCGACGCTGTGCGTCGCGCGGCGAATGGTCGTAATGGTAGTCGAGCCCCGTTTCTCCCAGCGCCACCACTTCGGGTAGGGCAAGCAGGTCTCTCAGGCGGACGGCGGCGGCGGCCGACCAGTGCCGCGCCTCATGGGGGTGGACGCCGGCCGTGGCGGAGAGGCCGGGGTGCGCCTGGGCAAGCGCTGCCGCCCGCTCGCTCTCTGCCAGCGTGGCACCGATGACCACGACGTGCCCGACACCGGCCTCCCGCGCGCGTGCCAGGACCCCATCGCGGTCGGGGTCGAACGCCGCATCGCCGAGATGGCAGTGGGCGTCGACCAGCACGTCACACGGCCGCTTTGGAGCGGACCCCGGAGCCACCCTCGGGCGCCGCGGGGGGCGGGTTGAGCGGAACGGACCCCGTGGGCCGGAGCGCCCGGGCGCCGCGCGCGTCTTCGCCGGGCCAGCGTTTCTCGATGTACATCAGCAGCGGGGCCGCGATGTAGATCGACGAGAAGGTGCCCGTGAAGATCGCGAAGGTCATCACCAGCGCGAAGGGCCGCAGCACCTCGCCCGCCAGCAGCACCAGCGCGATCGTCGTGGCCATGGTGGTCCCGTGGGTCAGCACGGAGCGCGGCAGCGTCTCGTTGATCGAGAGATTCAGGATCTCGTACAGGTTCTGGCGCCGGAACTTGCGCAGGTTCTCCCGCACGCGATCGAAGATGATGATCGTGTCGTTCAACGAGTACCCGACCATCGTGAGCACCGCGCCGACGACGACGAGGCTCACCTCGAGGTCAAGGTAGCGGATGAACGCGATCGTGCTGAGGATGTCGTGACCGGTCGCGAGCACCGCGGCGAGGCCGAAGCGCCACTCGAAGCGGATCGCGAGATAGGCGAGCGTGACCAGGAAGGACAGCAGGATCGCCAGGAAGGCCTTGCTCTGGAGCTCGCGGCCGACCTTGGGGCCGACGGCCTCGGTGCGCAGGATCTTGTAGTGCTCCGGCGCCGGGCCCAGGGCCCGCGCCAGCGCCGAATCCACGGCCGCCGCGGTGGTCTCGGTCGAGCCCTCGGCGACGACGCTCGCCCGCCCGATCCTGGCGCGGATCACGTATTCGTTGGCCGCACCGAACTGCTGGATCTCCGCGTCACGGATGCCGGCGGCGTCGAGCGCGCCGCGGATGCGCTCCGGGCCGACCGGCTCGGGCGTCTGCACCTGGATCAGCGTGCCGCCGGTGAACTCGATCGAGTAGTTGAGGCCGCGGATCAGGAACAGGGAAAACCCGGGGATGATGACCGCCGCGGTGATCGCATAAGCCCAGCGGCGCCACTTGATGAAGTCGTAATTGGCGTTGGCGAAGAGTCGGATCATCTCAGACGCTCAGGGTGGCCATGTCGGGCCGACGGTCGAGCCAGATCATGTAGAAGGTCCGAACCACGAAGATGGCGGTGACCATGGACGCGGCAATGCCGATGATCAGGGTGATCGCAAAGCCCTGCACCGGGCCGGTCCCGACCAGATACAGAATGAAGGCGGTGAGCGCGGTGCTCACGTTCGAGTCGACGATGGCGCTCATGGCGTGCTTGAAGCCCTCGTCCACGGCGGTGCGTACCAGCTTGCCGTGCTGCAGCTCCTCGCGAATGCGCTCGAAGATCAGCACGTTCGCGTCCACGGCGATGCCCACCGAGAGCGCGAGTCCGGCGAGCCCCGGCAGCGTGAGCGTAAACCCGAAGCCCGCGAGCCCGGCGAGCGTGAAGACGACGTACAGGGCCAGGGCCGCCACGGCCAGCACGCCCGACAGCCGGTAGTAGCCCACCATGATCAGCACGACGAGCGCCACCCCCACGATCCCGGCACGGATGCCATCCTTGATCGAGTCCTGGCCGAGCGATGGCCCGATGGTG
>WNFI01435185.1_pt1 | contig 15408 bp, 12 predicted proteins | sample 5400471 | NCBI WGS metagenome assembly WNFI01 (sample SAMN13153348, study PRJNA577476) | soil metagenome | isolation source: 100 cm saprolite on Douglas fir-dominated hillslope | place: USA:California | collected 2013-09-17 | reverse complement strand
GTCGAGGTCTTCATCCTCTTCGACCCCAACCAGGACCTGAACCAGCTGGCGGGAGCCCGGCTTCGAGACGCCGGCGTCCACGTTCGCTTCTACCGGACCCAGGGCGAGAAGCTGCACGCCAAATGCATGGAGGTTGACGGCCGGGTCCTGCTGATCGGGTCCGCCAACTGGACCAGCTCCGGGTTCCTGCACAACCACGAACTCGATGCCGCCATCGACAGCCCGGCCCTGGCGACGATGGCGCTGGCGCGGATGGAAAGGGACTGGAAGGCATCGGGCGGTTAGGCCGCGCTCTACCTCAATCCCCGGCCGCGGCGGCAGCGCGGTAAGCCTCACGCGCGTCGAGCTGGGCGCGGGTCTCGGGCCCGGCCAGGAATGCGAGCACGATCAGGAACACGATCGCCAGAGCCAGCTCGCCAAGGCCTCCGAGCAGCTGCAGGTCGCCTTTACCGAGCATGCCGGGCACGATGTCGCTGAAGGAGTAGTAGATCCGCAGGCACACCTCGACGGCTGCGTAAGCAAGGCAGAGAACGTAGGCCCAGCGACGCAGCGCCAGCAGCCAGAGAGAGCCGGCAAACCCCACCGCGTTGAGCCCGATCAGAGCCAGCGCGACGATGTCGAGAGCGGTGCGCCCCAGACCCAGCGTGATCAGGTAGGACCCGTGCCGAGAGATCGACAGCACCGACACCAGGCCCAGGAAAATGGACGCGCCAATCAGCTCCTGCGGTGGCACCGGTGCGCCCTCCGGCGCCGGCTCGTTACCGTAGGGCATGGCTCAGCCGGAACCGATCAATCATCCATCAAGCCATGGGCGGTGCGGCGGCCGCCACGATGGCCAGGAAATCTGCGGCCACCAGGCTCGCCCCTCCTACCAGGGCGCCATCGACGTTGGGCTGCGTCACAAGTTCCGCGGCGTTCGCCGGGGTCACTGACCCGCCGTAGAGGATCCGGACCGATTCCGCGACCGCGGGCCCCAGCGCTCGGGCCACCAGACGGCGGATCAGCCCGCAGCTCTGCTCGGCGTGTTCGGGGGCGGCGGTACGCCCGGTGCCGATCGCCCACACCGGCTCATAGGCCATCACCAGCTCCAGACCCTGGGATTCGTCGAGGCCGGCCAGGCCCTCGGGCACCTGGCGGCTGAGCACGTCCTCGGTGCGGCCGGACTCGTTCTCCTCGAGTGTCTCCCCCACCGCGACGAGGGGACGCAGGCCGTGGGACAGGGCGGCCTGGACCTTGCGGTTCACGGTGGCGTCGGTCTCACCGAAGAGACGCCGCCGCTCGGAGTGCCCGATCAGCGCGTACCGGCACCAGCCGCTCAGCATCGCGGGCGATATCTCGCCGGTGTAGGCACCGCTGTCCTCCCAGTAGAGGTCCTGAGCACCGAGGACGACCCCGGTATCGCCGATGCCGGACGTCGAGACGGGCCAGAGGCTGGTGAACGGGGGCAGCAGCGCGACCTCCACGTCGTCGAGCCGCGGCAGGCCGGCAACGATGTCCGCGGCCAGGGCCAGGGACTCCGGCACCGTCTTGTTCATCTTCCAATTGCCCGCGACCAGCGGGATCCGACTCACGCGGCGTCCTCCAGGGCGGCGATGCCCGGCAGAGTCCTGCCCTCGAGGAACTCGAGGGTGGCGCCGCCGCCGGTCGAAACGTGTGTGATGCCCTGGTCGAGGCCAAGCGTGGCGACCGCCGCCGCCAGGTCGCCGCCGCCGATAACGCTGACGGCGTCGCTGGCGGCGACCGCCCGGGCAAGCTCCTCAGTCCCGTGCCGGAAAGGCTCCATCTCGTAGACACCGAGCGGTCCGTTCCAAACCACCGTGCCCGCCGCGGCCACGACGGCGCCGAAATCCGCCACTGTCTGGGGTCCCACGTCGAGCATCATCCAGCCCTCCGGGATCGCGTCCGACGGCACCACCTGCGTTCGGGCGTCGGCCGCGAAGGCGGCGGCAATGACCGCGTCGGGCGGCAGCATCAGCTTCCCGCCGGCGTCGTCGAGCAGCCGCCGTGCGGTGTCGAGCTGGTCGTCCTCCACCTTGCTGGAGCCCACCAGCGCACCTGCAGCCTTGAGCAGGGTGCACGCCATCGCCCCGCCGACCAACAGCCGGCTTACCCGTGGCAGCAGGCTCTCCATGACGCCTATTTTGGTCGAGATCTTGGCGCCGCCGACGATCGCCACCAGCGGCTGTTCAGGATCCGACAGGACCGCGCCGAGGAACTCGACCTCGCGCTGCATCAGGAGACCGGCGGCGCTCGGCAGCCGGCCAGCGACTCCTACGGTGGACGCGTGGGCCCGGTGGGCGGTGCCGAAGGCGTCGTTGACGTAGCAATCGGCAAGCCCCGCCAGGAGGTCGGCGAACCCGGGGTCGTTGGCCTCCTCGCCTGGCTCGAAACGCACGTTTTCGAGCACCGCGACTTGGCCTGGACGGAGGCCGTGAGCGATCGCCTGGGCGCTGGGGCCAACAACGTCCTGGGCGACATCGACCGGCAGGCCCAGCAGTTCCGCCAGCCTGTCCGCGGCGGGCTTGACTGAGAGGGCCGGGTCTACCTTCCCGCGGGGACGGCCGACGTGGGTCACCACCAGGATCGATGCGCCCCGCTGGAGCAGCGCCCGAAAAGTCGGCAGCGACTGCCGGATCCTCGAATCGTCGACGATCCGCGGCCCCTCCATGGGCACGTTGAAGTCGACCCGGAGCAGGACTCTCTTGCCCTCGACGTCGAGCTGGTCGAGGGTGCGCAGCGTCAAGTTGGCAGGGCGCCGACTAGTTGCAGCTGCAGGCCACTCAGCTGGCCGGAAAGCCTTTCTGGGCCATGTAGCGGACCAGGTCGACAACGCGGCAGGAGTAGCCCCACTCGTTGTCGTACCAACTGAGGACCTTGACGTGCTTGCCGTCGATCACCATCGTCGACTTGGCGTCGACCACCGACGAGCGGGCGTCGCCCTGAAAGTCGGTCGAGACCAGCTCTTCCTCGGTGTAGCCGAGGATGCCCTCGAGGTCGTCCTCTGAGGCACGCTTCATCGCGGCATTGACCTCGTCGACATTGACGTCTCTCTCCAGCACGGCGGTCAGGTCGATCAGGGAAACGTCTTTGGTGGGGACGCGCAGCGACATGCCGTGGAACTTGCCCTTCAACTCCGGCAGCACCAGGGCCACCGCCTTGGCGGCGCCGGTGGTGGTGGGGATCACGTTGACGCCGGCGGCACGCGCCCGGCGCAGGTCCTCGTGGGGCGCGTCCAGGATCTTTTGGTCGGTGGTGTAGGAGTGCACCGTGGTCATCAGCGCCGAGGTGATGCCAAACGACTCGTGCAGGACCTTGGCCACCGGCGCCAGGCAGTTGGTGGTACAGGAGGCGTTGCTGACGATATTGTGGGCGGCCGGGTCGTAGGCCTCCTCGTTGACGCCCATGACGATGGTGATGTCCTCGTTCTTGGCCGGCGCCGAGATGATCACCTTCCGCGCCCCGCCCTTGTTGATGTGAACCTTGGCCTTATCGGCGTCGGTGAAGAAGCCGGTCGACTCGATCACCAACTCGACGCCGAGCTCGGCCCAGGGCAGGTTGCCAGGGTCGCGTTCCGCCAGCACCTTGATCCGCTGACCATCGACCACCAGGTACTCGCCGTCCGCGCTGACGTCCCCACCGTAGGTGCCGACCACGCTGTCGTATTTGAGCAGGTGCGCCAGCGTAGGGGTGTCGGTGATGTCATTGACGGCGACGACTTCGATGTCGTCGAAGCGCTTGGTGGCTCGGAAAACGTTCCGCCCGATTCGCCCGAACCCGTTGATTCCGACCTTGATCGCCATTCACTTCCTCCGTGCAGGGTGCGTCTCAACTCGAGTTTTCTCGCGATCAAAAACGCTAGACTCTCGCCCCAAAAAATTGGAAGTGGGCGCCGGTCGTCGGCGGTGCGCGATCACGGCAAATCTACCAGACCAGCCTCGGTGGCCAGCGCCATCAGCCGGCGCAGCCGCGCGTTGACCGCGGACTTGGTGAGGCCCAGCCGAGTCGCGAGCTGATCGAGGCTCGCCTGCGGCATGGCCATCCGGATGGTTGCCATCTCACGCAGCGCGCGGGGCTGCCGCTGGAGTAGACCCGACGCGACCAGGCGCCGGGCGGCGGCCGCCTGACGGAGGCTGCTTTCGACGACCCGGCGCAGGTTGGCCGTCTCGGTGTTGGCGAACCTGTTGGCCTGGGCCCTCATCTCCCGAACGATGCGATCGTTTTCGAATCGAAGCACAGAGTGATTTGCACCCATCACCTTGAGGATGGTCGCGATGTCCTCACTGCTCTTGACGTACAGCTGGTCCCGCATGCCCCGCCGGCGCCGACCGGGGACAACGCCGATCGCGGCCATCGTCGCGGCGACGGCGCCGGCACCGGCGGGCCCGGCACAGGTGATCTCCAGGTGATATCCCGAAGCTCCAATGCTGACGCTCCCGCCGGCCAGGTAGGCGCCTCGAATCAGCGCCCGGCGGCAGCACGCTCGTACCGGCACCGGCGTATCCAAGAGGTACCCGTCCGGTGCCGTGGTGTGGGCTTCGAAGCTGACCCTGTAGCTTGGTCTGACGCGAGTGACGCCGCGCCTGAAGTGCGCGCCGACATGGCTCTGGTCCTCACCCTCCAGCAACCGCGCCAGCCGGACCGCCTTGCGGGCCGCGATGTTGCTGGCCAGGCGGATGCTGACTTCGCCATTTGAGACCAGCGGGGCGGCGGCCATGAAACCCTGCAGCTCCGAACGCTGGCAGCAGGGCTTGGCGGGGAGCTGCAGGGCGAGTTCGTGCTTGACGTCGTTGGCGAACGACGCCACGCCGCGTTGGCGCCCGGATGGCGCCCCCCGTCTAGTCGACGAGGTCACGATGCCGGACACTGACCGCCGCGCCCTGTGGCGCCAGTCGCTTCGCCAGCTCCTCCGCCAGCACCACCGAACGATGGCGACCGCCGGTGCAGCCGATCGCCACGTACAGGGATGGTTTGCCCCACTCTCGGTACCCGGAGACCAGGCCTCCGATCAGCGCCGCCGTCCTCTCCAGGAACGGCCCGCTGAGCGGCGAGGCGAGCACGAAATCGCGGATTCGCTGGTCGTGACCACTGAGAGGACGCAAATCGTCGATGTAGAAGGGGTTCTCGAGGAAGCGAACATCGATCACCCAGTCGGCATCCAGCGGCACGCCGTACTTGAAGCCAAACGATCCGATCGTGACCGGCATCGGGCCAGCGGCGGAGCTGCCTTCGGTGACGAACTCCTGGACCCGGCGCACCAGCTCGTCGACTCTCATCCCGCTGGTGTCGATGAGCTGCGCCATCTCCCTGAGCTCGCCGAGCATCGTCCGCTCGGTCGCCAGCGCCCGCTCCAGGCCGGCACCGGTGTCCAGCGGGTGCTTCTTCCGGGTCTCGCTAAATCGGTGGACGATGGTGGAGTCGTCGGCGTCCAGGAAGATGAGCCGCAGGCTCGCCGCCCTTGGCCGGAGCTCTTCCGCCAGGGTCGCAAGGTCTTGGGGTGCCATGCCCCGCGCATCCACGACCGCGGCCGCGGCCGAGCCGTTGCCAGCCGCGATCTCGAGAAAGGGCGACAGCAGCTGAGCGGGCAGGTTGTCGGTGCAGATGTACCCCAGCATCTCAAGCGCCCTGACCGCCTGAGATTTGCCGGACCCTGAAATCCCGGTTACCAGGACGATCTTCGCGGTCATAGCGCAAACATATACTGCTGCCGATGGACCCCTGCCAGCTTCCCGGCTGCCTTCGTATCGGCGTGGATCCCGTCGCGCTCCACCTTGGCGGCGTCAGCCTGTACTGGTACGGCATCCTGGTGGCGGCCGGGTTCATCGTGGGCGTCCGACTGGCGCTGATCGCCGCGGCCGCCGAGGGACTGGACGCGGACCAGCTCCTCTCTGCCCTGCTGGTGGCCGCCCTCCTGGGGCTGCTGGGGGCCCGCCTCTATTACATCTTGGAAAACAATCCGGGCCACTACCTAGATCCCGCTCACCTTGGTGAGGCCCTCTCGCTCTGGCAGGGCGGCCTCAGCTTCTACGGCGCCATCTTCGGCGCCGCCCTGGGGGCGTGGATCTACGCCGCCCGTTACGAGCTTCCCACCCTCAGGCTCCTCGATATCGGAGCCCTGGCGGCGCCGCTGGGACTTGCCATCGGCCGCATCGGAAACGTCGTCAACGGGGATGTCGTCGGATACAGGACCCACGGCTGGGGCGTCGAGTACACCAGTTCGGCCAACCTGCTCCTGCCACTGCGGGCACTGGGTCACACGCAGCAACCGGTCGGCCTTTACGAGGTGGCCGTCGATGCGGCCCTGTTCGCCGTCCTGCTCTACCTCTACCGCGCGCGTGCCCTCCGCCGAGGACAAATGGCGGGGCTTTTCTTGGCCGGCTGGGCGACCGGGCAGCTGGTGGTCCAGGCGTTCCGGGACACCCCGCCCGGCTGGGGTGGACTAAAGGCCGCCCAGGTGGCGGCTCTGCCGCTTATCGCCGGCGGCCTCTGGCTTTTCCTGCGATCACGCAGCGCCGTGCCTGCGCGCCAGGCGGCCCCAAAGACCGCCTAGCGCACGGCGCCGGGACGCTGCGGGAAGCGAACCCGGAGCATCTGCACGGGGCGCCCCCCTCCTACAGATGTGGGTCAAAGGTTATGCCCGCCAGTCCGGGCCGAACATCGGTTTAGGCGCATTCGGAGTGTGCCGTTATGCACACAGACCCCGCGACCCCTCTAAACCTGCTCCTTGATCGCCCGCGCCACCGCCTCCGGCACGATCGTGGACAGCTCCACGACGCTGGCCTCGCGAACCCCGGCCAGCGACTTGAAGCGCTTGATCAGCTGGCGGCGACGCTTGGGACCCAGTCCCGGGACGGTTTCCAGCGGCGAAGCCAACCTCTCCCGCGCACGAGTGCGCCGGTGGAAGCTGATGGCAAAGCGGTGCGCCTCGTCGCGAACCCGCTGGACCAGGAACAATGCCGGCGATCCCAGCGGCAGCAGGATGCTGGCGCCACCGGTCGGGATCAACTCCTCCTTCTGCTTGGCCAGGCCGAAGGTCGCGATCTGGTGCACGCCGAGCTGCTCCATCACCTCGCGAGCGGCGCTGAGCTGGCCCTTGCCGCCGTCGACGATGACCAGGTCGGGCAGACTCTCAAAGCTGTCGTCGTCCTGCCTGGCGTTGCTGGCGTCGCGGTCCAGCCGCGCCGCCGCCAGCCGTGTGAATCGACGCCGCAGCATCTCCTGCAGCATAGCGAAGTCGTTGGCGCCCTTGACACCCTTGATGTGGAATCGCCGGTAGTGGGAGGGGCGGGGTCGCCCCTCCTCGAACACCACCATCGATCCCACCGGGTCCGTTCCCATCAGGTTGGAGATGTCGTAGCACTCGATCCGCCGGGGCAGCCGGTCGAGGCCGAGTGCCTCCTGCAGGTCGGCCAGCAACTTCTCCGACCGCTCGCTGTCGTAGTCCTTCTTGATGGTCGCCTGGGTCAGCGCCTCCTCGGCGTTATTGGCCGCCATCTCGAGCAGCCGCGCCCGCTCCCCGCGCTGCGGCACCGAGATCGAAACCCGGGCCCCGCGCCTGCCGCTCATCCACTCCGCCAGGGTTTCCGCGTCGGCGATCATTCGCGGCACCAGCACGTCGCGCGGGTAGCTGGTGGCGTCACCGTAGAATTGGCCGGCAAACCCGTTGAGGATCTCGTCGTCCTCCATCTCCGCCGACCCCTCGAGCTCAAAGGTCTCCGAGCCCAGCACCCGTCCACCGCGAACCGTCAGCACCGCCACCAGCGCGGTGCCCGCCCCGCGCGCCAATCCGATCACGTCCTGCTCCCGGGCCGATTGGGCCAGCACCGATTGGCGCTGGGCCACGCTCTCCACGGCTCCGGCTCGATCGCGCAGCCGGGCGGCGCGCTCAAACTCGAGCGCGTCCGACGCCTCCATCATCTCCTTGCGGATGGTCCGCAGCAGCTCCTGCGGCCGGCCCTCCATGAAAACTCCGATCTGTTCCAGGTTCTGGTGGTAGTCGTCGCGACCAATCAATCCCTCGCAGGGCCCGGCGCACCTCTTGATGTGGTAGTCGAGGCAGACGTGCCCACGCTTGAAGATGTCGTCGGAGCAGGTGCGGTACGGGAAGATCCGCCGGAGCGTCTTCATGGTGCTGCGCAGTGCGCCCGCGTTGGTGAACGGCCCGAAATAGCGCGCCCCGTCGTCGGCTATCTTGCGCACCGTGTAGACCCGAGGGAAGTCGCCGGCGCGCGGGATTTTCATGTAGAGGTAGTTCTTGTCGTCCCGGAGGCGGACGTTATACCGCGGCCGGTAGCGCTTGATCAGCGTGCACTCGAGCAAGAGCGCCTCCTGGTCGGTGGCGCACGTCAGAACGTCGAAGTCGAAAACCCGGCGAACCATCTGGGCGGTGCGCGGGTGCTGCGGACCGGCGGCCACGAAATAGCTGCGCAGCCGGTTGCGGAGGTTGCTGGCCTTGCCCACGTAGATGACCTTGGTCCTGTCGTCGCGCATGACGTAGACGCCAGGTCCGGCGGGGGCCTGCCGGAGGCGCTCCTTGAGGAGCTCGGGACGGTCGGCGATCAGGGGGGCGGCCACGATCTGATGTTAGGTGCGGCGGGCAGGGCCAGTCCGGGCTACGCCAGCTTCGAAGTCTCGACCTGCAGGTAAGGGCGGAGGTAGGCGCCGGTGTATGAGCGCGGGTCTGCGGCAACCTCCTCCGGCGTCCCCTGGGCGACAACCTCGCCCCCACGATCGCCACCCTCGGGGCCCAGGTCGAGGATGTGGTCGGCGGTCTTGAGGACGTCGAGATTGTGCTCGATGACGAGCACCGTGTTGCCGCGATCGACAAGCTGCTGGAGGACCCGGAGCAACCGCTCGATGTCGGCGAAATGGAGACCTGTGGTCGGCTCGTCGAGGATGTAGAAGGTCATCCCGGTGTCCCGGCGCGACAGCTCGGTGGAGAGCTTGACCCGCTGGGCCTCACCGCCGGAAAGCGTGGTGGAGGGCTGCCCGACCCGGATATACCCCAGCCCCACGTCGGCCAGCGTCTGCAGCTTGCGTGCGATCCGCGGCTGGTTTTGGAAGAGGGCGAGCGCCTCGTCCACCGACATGTCGAGGACGTCGGAGATGCTGTGGCCCTTGAAGCGCACCTCGAGGGCCTCGCGGTTGTAGCGCTTGCCCTTGCAGACCTCGCAGGGAACATATACGTCGGGAAGGAAGTGCATCTCGATCTTGATCATCCCGTCGCCCTGGCAGGCCTCACAGCGGCCGCCCTTGACGTTGAAGGAAAACCGGCCGGGCGTGTAGCCGCGCTCGCGAGCCTCGGGGAGGGTGGCGTAGAGCTCCCGGATGTAGGTGAAGACGCCGGTGTAGGTGGCCGGGTTGGAGCGCGGCGTACGGCCGATCGGCGACTGATCGACGTCGATGACCTTGTCGAGATGCTCGAGCCCGCTGATGCCTCGGTGCTTCCCCGGCCTCTCCTTGGCCCGATAGAAGTGCTGCGCCAGGGCGCGATAGAGGATGTCGTTGACCAGCGTCGACTTGCCGGATCCACTGACGCCGGCGACGCAGATCAGCTTGCCCAACGGGAAGCTCACGGTGAGGTCGCGGAGGTTGTTCTCGCGCGCGCCCTTGACCACGACCTTCTTGCCGCTCCCCTTGCGCCGGCGCGGCGGCAGCGGGATCGAGCGCTCGCCCCGCAGGAACTGTCCGGTCAGTGACTCCTTGCTCCGCAGCAGATTGTCATAGTCGCCGCTGAAAACGATGTGCCCACCGTGCTCGCCGGCGCCCGGACCGATATCGACGATATGGTCGGCATGGCGCATCGTCTCCTCGTCGTGCTCGACCACGATGCCGGATCCGCTGGGCCTCGCCCCCGGACAGGGTGGGCGTGACGCGGTTGAGGGTCAGGTACTCGAGGCCGACGTCGACCATGAAACCGAGCCGCTCGCGGATCTCCTTTCGGATCTGCACCGCGATCGTCTCCTCGCGCTCCGACAGCCGCAGCGCCTCGATCCAGCGCAGGGCGTCGGCCACGCTGAGGTCGCAGTACTCGGAAATGTTCTTCTCGCCCACGGTCACCGCCAGGGCCTCGGCCTTGAGCCGCCGGCCCTTGCAGACCGGGCACGGGCGGGTGACCATCAGCCGCTCGATCTCGGTCTTGACCCATTCGGACTCCGTCTCCTTGTAGCGCCGCTCAAGGCTGGTGACGACGCCCTCGACTGTGGCCCTGCGGTAGCGTTTGCGGCCGAAGCGGTTGCGATACGCCGGTCGCTTCTCGTCGACGTCGTTGGTGCCGTAGAGCAGGAAGTCGACATCCTCGTCGGCCAGGTCGCGGATGGGCGTCGTCAGGCTGATGGAGTAGCGTTTGGCGATCCACTCGGCGTGCTCGTTGTAGTACATCCCCGACCGGCCTGGGCTCTGGAAGGCGCCGTCGGCGATGGACAGCGACTGGTCGGGCAGGACCGCGTCGGGGTCGACCTCCAGCTGGGTGCCGAGCCCGGTGCACTCCGGGCAGGCGCCGTGGGGGCTGTTGAAGGAGAAGTTTCGCGGCTGTGGCTCCTCCAGGCCGGTGCTGCCGTGCACCGGGCAGGCGTAAGAGAGCGAAAAGAGCGTCTCGGCACTGTCGCGGGCGCCCTTGAGCTGCTTCTTGCGGTCGCCCGCCACCACGATGTCGGTCACCGGCACCACCAGCACCGACCCCTGCGACATCCTGGTCGCGGTTTCGATCGACTCCGTCAGGCGCGAGCGAGAGGACGGGTCGACGACCAGGCGGTCGACGACGATCTCGATGTCGTGCTTGTAGTTCTTGTCGAGGTCGATCTTCTCCTCGAGCTCGAAGAGGCTGCCGTCGACACGGGCCCGGACGAAGCCCGCCTTGCGGGCGCCGTCGAGGACCTCGGAGTGCTCACCCTTGCGGCCGACCACGACCGGCGCCAGGATCATCAGCCGCTGGCCCTCGGGCAGGGCCAGGACCTGGTCGGTCACCTGGTCGACCGTCTGCCGGGCGATGGGGCGGCCGCACTTGGGGCAGTGCGGATGGCCCACGCGGGCGTACAGCAGGCGGAGATAGTCGTAGATCTCGGTTACGGTGGCGACCGTCGAGCGTGGGTTCTTGCTCGACCCCTTCTGGTCGATGGAGATCGCCGGTGAGAGCCCCTCGATCTGGTCGACGTCCGGCTTCTCCATCTGGCCCAGGAACTGCCGGGCGTAGGCCGAAAGCGACTCGACATAACGACGCTGTCCCTCCGCGTAGATGGTGTCGAAGGCCAGCGAGGATTTTCCGGAGCCGGAGAGGCCGGTGAACACGACCAGGCGGTCACGCGGGATCTCCAGGGTGACGTCCTTGAGATTGTGCTCGCGGGCGCCCCTGATGACGATTGAGGACCCTGTCTCGGGGATCGCCGGTGGCACCCTAGAGTCTAGCCAGGCGCGGCTAAGGGTGGGCGATTCGGGCCCGGTATGATGCCGGGGTGTTGCGGACGGGGATCCGGAGCGGCCCGCGCCTTCTGCCGCGCATCGCCATGGTCTTCGCGGCATTGTGGCTGGTACGCAACCTGGCCGTCGACATCCAGAGATTGCCGGAGGCGGCAGGACTCGGGAGTCCGTTCAGATCCATGCTTAGCACCAGTCCCACCGCCCCCGGGGACAACTTGGAGGGAGCGCTCAAAGATCTCGAAGGCCGTCTCAGGCCCGGTGACGACGTTGGCGCCGAAGGGGGCGACACCAGCAGGCCATCTTTTCGCGGTCCTGGCCTGGCGGCGCCCTGCAAGCCTACCGAAGGCTCTGACCGTGCTTTTTGCCCTCGGTGGCGCCTCCGTAGTCATCGCTTACACCGCCGCTTGCTACCTGGTGGGGCGGCTGGCAACCACGACGATCGCAGTGGGCACAGGTTTGCCGGCCGTACTGGCGGCCCCGGCCGGCGCGTCGATCCTGGGACTTGAGCTCTGGGGCTTCGGTGCCATAGGTATTCCCTGGAACCCCCTGACCCTCTGGATGGCTCCGGCGATCGTCGCGATCGCGGCCCGCAGCCGGCTGCGCCACGCCGTCACCCAGGACTTCGAGGGCGCCCGCGGCTGGTGGCGCCAGAGTCGCGCGGACCGCGCCGGCCGCACCTTTGTGGTCGTGGTATTGGTGCTCTTCCTGAGCCTCTGCCTCTGGGCCCTCGTCGTCCAGCCGCTGACCGGTAACGACGCTGTCGCGCTCTGGATGTTCAAAGCCAAGCTGTACCTGGCACAGCAGAGGGTGGGCCTGGAGGCGGTGATCCAAGAGCCGGGGCGCAACCTTGACTACCCCCCGCTCTATTCGTTGGTCGCCGACACCCTGTACGTGACGATCGGTGGGATCAACGACTACCTCGGCAAGGCCGTCGCCTTCCCGTTCGTGCTGGCGGCGGCGTTGACCATTCTGGTGGCCCCCCGGGGAGCCCTGAGGCTCCGGGCGACCGGCCTCTGGCTGCTGACCCTGGCCAGTCTTCCCCTGGCCCTGAACCAGGTCTTGTTCTCGGGTGAGATGGGGTACGCGGACTTCCCTGTCGCAGCCCTGCTCATGGTGGTCGTCGCGGGCGTGGCACTGGCTGAGACCACCGGCGATCCGTCTGGTTACCACTTTGCCCTGCTCGGGGCTGGAATCGCCGCCATGCTCAAGAACGAGGGCCAGGTCTTGCTTGCGAGCACGGTTTTGATCACGGGCTTTCGTCTGGCCGGCACCCAATCGTTGAGAACCCGATCGCTGCTGACGGCGGCCATCGCGATTGCCCCGGTGCTGGTCTGGAAAGTGGTCTCGGCAATAGCGGGCTACCGGGCTCAGACCGACGCGGTGCTGGTCGTCGCGACGCAGGTGGCCGCCTACTTCGTCGCCTACCTTTTCACTCGATTTGACCTGATCTGGCAAATGACGGCCTCATACGACCGGCTCGCGCTCCAGGTAACCCCGGCTCTCATCCTCATGCTGGCGCTGGGGTCGTCGGTTGCTCGCGCCCCGACATTCATCGAGCCTCAATCGGCGCCTTCGGCATGATCATCCAGGGCATCCGATGCGATCGACGCATACCAACACGATCTTGCCGGGAGCGAGGGATCGATATGACGCCCCCGGCCGGGGGTCGTACGGGCCGGTGATCACGAGCAACATGCGGGGGTGTGGCGGCGCCTCCAGGGTGGCGGCGCGCAAGCCTGCGTAGGGCGGCAACCGCCCGGTGCGATCGAGCTCGGGCAAGACGACATCAACCCCATAGGGCTCGAATCCGGAGAAGACCTCCGCCGCCGGGACACGCTGTACAGCCATCCTTTCGGCCGCGGCACGCGCGACTTGCCACGATTGGTAGTCGCCCTCTCCAACCACAAACATCACGAGTCCGGCAAGCAGGGCGGCAACGGCCCAGAGGCGGCTTGCCCTCGGCCATCGCGCACCCCGCGTCAGGGCCGCAACCACCGGGAGCAACGGCAGAACGACGGGCAGGTAGTAGCGATCCAGTACGTCTCCGCTGAGTAGGGGAAGCAAACCCAACATACCCAGCGCCACCAGGAAGACGGCTCGCGGGTCCCGCATGATCGGCCAGAGTCGGGTCGGGCGCACGACCAGCGCCGCGAAACAGAGCAGACACAAGCCATTGAGTGGTGGCAAGACCCACGCGTAGAGGGAGGGCTTGTTGCCGGCGACGGTGATCGGGTTCAGCCCCGCCATCGTCAGGTAGTTGCCGGGCAACACATAGGTCTTGGCGACGAGCACCACGAACAGTCCGATCAGGGCTGGAAGGCGCGCAGTTCGCCACCACGCTGACGCGCTGACCTGCTCCCGCCAGACCAGGCCTCCGGCAAAGGCGAGGCACGCAAGCCCGGTCATCCCGGGCACGTACAACAGCGAGGCAACACCCGGCGCCAGCGCGGGGCGGACCAGCGAACGGTAATAGTCCTGCATCTGGATTGTCTGAAGGCCCATGACGGGAGGTAGCACCACAGCCGCCCCCACTGCCAGCCAGACGGCGCCCAGCCAGGCCCAAGCCGCGGTCGGGAGGGTACGCCGGCGCGAGGCGATCAGCAGCCCGATGGTCAGCGCCGGTGGCAGGGCGGCGGCGTGCTGACGCTGCAGCGCCGCCATCAACGACAGCGTCAACATCATCGGCGCTCCCCGCCCAGTCGTCAGCCACCGGCACATGACCAGGGCGGCCAGCATCAATAGAGCCAGGTAATAGGGCTCGGTCATGTAACCGGTGACGGCCGCGGCGTAGACCGGGATGGCCAGCGGGGCGGCAGCCGCGACGCCTGAAAAGAACCTGTCGGCGCCAAGATCGCGTGACAGCTTGTACAGGGCGAACCCGGTAGCCGTAATGAAGGGCACGGCCGACAGGCGCAGAACCTGAGGGTCTGTCCCTCGAAACGAGACCAGCACCCCCAGCCCGAGCTGCACCAGCGCGCTCGGCGCCTGCCCAGGGAAAAGATGGAACCCGTGCCCGTCGACAAACCTCTGGACAACCCATCGGTACAGCCACTCGTCGTTGAACGGCACTGCTGTGCCGAGGTCGAAGGCGACGACCAGCGCCAACCCGGCGACGAATAGGGACAGGGGGGCCCTGTCCCCCCAGGCAAAGCTGGCCGCGCCCGCCCCCTCCCCCTCCACCAGCGGGCGGTCTACCGTCCCCGGCGCCAGCGCCCGCCGCCGCGGCGTCCCGGCGCCCGCTCCGGCCCCGCCGGCGCGCCCACGGTGGCGGCCTCGACGGCCCGGCTGTCGGTCATCGCTCGCCGCAGGTCGAGAAGCCGATCTCGCAGCTGCGCGGCGCGCTCGAACTGCAGGTCGCGGGCGGCCTTGGCCATCTCGCGCTCGAGGCGCTTGCCCAGCTTGATGACCTCGTCGGCGGGCATCCCCGCGATCGCCTCGTACTCGGCGACCTCCTCGGCCACCTGTTGCTTGTGGGTCTCGATGTTGTAGATCGCCTTGTGGATCGAGGCCGCCGTGATTCCGTGCTCGCGGTTGTAGGCGACCTGCATCGAGCGCCGGCGCTCGGTCTCGAAGAGCGCCTTCTCCATGGCCTCGCTGTTCTTGTCGGCGTACATGATCACCCGGCCGTCGAGGTGACGCGCGGCGCGCCCGATGGTCTGGATCAGCGAACGGTATCCGCGCAGATATCCCTCCTTGTCGGCGTCGAGGATGGCGATGAACGCCACCTCGGGCAGGTCCAGCCCCTCGCGCAGGAGGTTGATCCCGACCAGGACGTCGAATGAGCCCAGCCGCAGGTCCCGCAGGATCTCGATGCGCTCCATGGTGTCGATGTCGGAGTGCAGGTAGTTGACCTTGAAATCGAGCTCCTTGAGGTACTCGGTGAGGTCCTCGGCCATCCGCTTGGTCAGCGTCGTGATCAGGGTGCGGTTGCCCGCGGCGATCTCCTTGCGCAGCTCGCCGACCAGGTCGTCGATCTGGTCCTTGGTGGGCCGCACC
>WNFI01527123.1_pt1 | contig 15410 bp, 15 predicted proteins | sample 5400471 | NCBI WGS metagenome assembly WNFI01 (sample SAMN13153348, study PRJNA577476) | soil metagenome | isolation source: 100 cm saprolite on Douglas fir-dominated hillslope | place: USA:California | collected 2013-09-17 | reverse complement strand
GTTCACCCACCTGCCGTCGAACCTGCTGCTGATCGCGGTGGCGTTCGCGCCGTCGCTCGGCTGGGCGGCCGGGCTGTGGCTGGCCCGGGTGAGCCTGTCCCAGATGGACATCCCCGCCCGGCAGGCGTACGTGATGGCCCTGGTCGGCCCGGGTGAGCAGACCGGGGCCGCCGCCTACACCAACACCGCCCGCTACCTGACCCGCCCGCTGGGCCCGGTCCTGGCCGCGGCCAGCCAGTCCGTCGCGCTGGGCCTGCCGTTCCTGCTCGCCGGGCTCATCAAGACCGGCTACGACATCGCCCTGTGGTCGTGGTTCCGCACCGTGCCGCTGCCCGGCCCCGGCCGCGCCGGCTCTGCCCGGGCGCCGCCGGGCCGCGGTCCCGCCGGGGAAGCAGGCGGCTGCCACCGTCAGGCTGGCCTGGAGGACGCCCAGGCCAGCACCGGACCTCAGAAGGAGAAGCGACCATGAAACGGGTCAGCAGGCCCGGGCCCCCGGCGGCCGCGACGATCGGCTACGAGGACCTGCGGGCGGGCACGGTCCGCCAGGTAGCCCAGCTGATGGCCGCTGCGGCGATCACCGCCCCCAAATCCGGCGGGCAGCTGTTCCTGGCCGGGAAGCCGAACTTCATGGAGACCGTCATCGCCGACGACGCCGCCACCCGCCGCGAGCTGGGGTACGCGACCTGCGCCGAGTTCCTGCACCACACCAAGACCCTGCGCCGCGCCTCGCAGGAACTGGAGTTCGCCGGCCCGGTGTGCAACCTGCGCGACATCGACCTCGGCATCGCGGTCGGCTCGGCGGCCAAGACGGCCGCCATGCACTCGATCGACTGCCGGTGCCAGACCCGGGTCGCGGTCGCCGCCCGCAAGCTCGGCCTCATCCAGGCCGACCACGCCGTTGCCCTGTCGCTGTCGATGACCCACAAAGCGGTAGGGTTCGACCGGCCGATGCCGGAGGCGGAGTTCGACAACCCGGACCTGCCGTCCACCGGCACGCTGCCGACCGGCGTGCCGGGTGCGTCCCGCCACGGCGGCGCCAGGAACCGGCAGGCACCCCGGGAGCCGATCCGCCGCACGGAACCCTGACATGAAGCCGCCGACCCGGCCAGCTGACCGTGCCACCGGCCCGGCCGCCGCTGCGCAGGCGCCCGATCCTGCCAGCGCCCGAGGGCCTGGCCGGAGTCAGCGGATGCCAGGCCGGGGAACTGTGACCCTGCTCCTGCTCGTGGCCACGTCCCTGGCCGCATGCTCGCCGACGGCTCACCGCCCTGCCCCGACGGCGACCCAGCCGGCCGCGCGCACCACGCGGCCCGGCCCGGACCAGCAGACCGCCGCGGCTCTCATCCGCATCGCCCAGGCCTTCAACGACAACTACGACGCTAACGACGACGGGCCGGTCTGGGACCGCTGGGACGCCCGCAGCCAGGCCGTCATCTCCCGCGCCGGCTACATCCGCCGGCACGCTGAGTGCGCGACCGCCCCGCAAGGACCCGCCCACGTCGAAACCGCCACGCCCGGGCCGCACGGCGCCTGGCTGGTCCAGTACGAGATCGGCGGGCAGCAGCTCACCGACTACTGGTACTACACCGCCCGGCGGTGGGTGTTCGACCTGCTGCTCAGCAACCCCGACGCGGCCCGGCTGTACCGGCTGCCGTTCGCGCAATACGCCGCCCAGACCGGCTGCCAGGACCATTAGCAGCCAGGCGACGGCGCGCTCATCAGGCCGCCGCCGGAGGGCGCAGACGCCTGCCGCCGCCAGCGGCGGGCGGAGTGCCTGGCCGCGGGCCGCGCTCAACCGCGGCCCGGCCGGCTCGATCCCGCTCCCCCCGCACTAGCTGCAACCGTGGTTACACTAGAGTGGTGACTGGCAGCCCCGCGGCCGCGGCAGCCACCCGGAACGCGTGAGGCGCCGCGGCGAAGCGGGGCCATCCCGGCCGCCAGCATCGGAGGAGAGGATCTGAAGCCGTGAAATGGGTTACCAGGGAGAACGCCAGCGTCGACCGGATCGCCTGCCCGTGGCTGATCCGCCGGTTCATCGATCCCGATGCCGAGTTCCTGTACGCTCCGCGCGACCAGGTCCTGGAGGTGGCGGAGCGGGACAGCGCGCATTCCTACGAGGGGCCGGGCCTGTACGCCATCGCCCGCGGGTTCGCCCTCCTGCACGGCACCGACGATCACGAGAAGATCAGGCTCGAGACGCCGATGTACGACGCCCTGTACGCCTGGTGCCAGCAGGAAACCTCGCCCGCATGACCAGCCGCGCGCCCGGTAGGCAGCCGGGCCCCGGGCCGGCCACCGGGGCGGCCGGGCCCGCGGTGAGGCGACCGTAAATGGGGCTGGCCCGCACCGGGTTCATCACGGTCCCGCCCGGAGCCCGGCCCGGATTCGATCACGCCGACGTCTACCGCGACGGCGCGGGCGCCGCCCGCCTGTACGTGGCGCGCACCGGCGCCGACCGGGTGGAGGTGATCGACTGCATGACCAGCAGCTACCTGCGGTCGCTTCCCGACCACCCCGGAGTGGCCGGCATTCTGGTCCACGCGCGCCAGGACCTGCTGTTCACCTCCGACCGCGACGCCGCCCGGGTAAGCGTGTACCGGTGCTCCGATGAGCAGCCGCTGGCCCGGATCGAGGTCGGCGCGCATCCCTACGGCCCAGCCTACGATCCCGCCCGCAGACGGCTGCTCGCCTTCAACCTCGGGGAGCCGCCCGGACACAACTGCACGGCCTCGGTCATCGACCTCGACAGCAGCCGGGTGGTCTCGACCATCGCGCTGCCCGGCCGGCCACGGTGGGCGGCCTACGACGCCGCCTCCGGCCGGGTCTTCGCCAACATCCGCCAGCCCGCCCAGATCCTGGCGATCGACGCAGGCCGCCTCCGGATCGACCGGGCGGTCAGCGTCCCGGCGCAAGGCCCGCACGGACTGTGGATCGACCGCCAGCGCCTGTTCTGCGCCGCCGACAGCGGATCGCTGGTGGTCATCGACCGCGACACCGCAACCGCGCAGGCCACCCTCCCCCTGCCCGGAGCCCCCGACGTCGTCATGCACGACGCGGGACTGGCGCACCTGTACGTCGCGGTCGGCCAGCCCGGCGTCATCTGCGTCGTCGACACCCAGCGGCTCAAGCTGCTGCAGACCGTCCCGACCCAGGACGGGGCCCACACGATCGCGGCCGACCCCGAGAGCCACACCGTCTACGCATTCCTGCCCGGCAGCGGCGGAGCCGCCGTGTACGCCGATCGCTGACCGGGGGCACAGAACACATCACCCAGCCGTTGCAGCCCGGAGACGATGAACGCCCACTCGACCCCACCGGGCTGGCATTGGCCTTATCGAAGACAGAATGCGGTCGATCGCCCGGACGCGCTGAGGACGCCCAGAACTGGTGGATCTGGCCGCTCGCGCCACGGCCAACTACTCAGCTGGCCACCCGCCCCGAGTCGATATGCGCGAACTCGGCGCCCGCCGGGCCGACTAAGTCAATCACGCTCTGTCTTCGTGATCCAGAAAGCCGGGAGGCCGGCCCGGGGTAGCCCGTCACGAAAGAGCGTTGCCGTTGATCATCGATCCGTGCCCAGATAAATAGGCCGATAACAGCCGGACTCCTCCAGCACGTAGTCCTTCTCAAGCTCGCGGGGCCACAGGCCGCCATGGCTCGTCGTGGGAGAAGGTCGTGCCGGTGCTTGCGCAAGCGGGGCATCGCGCGCACGCGCTGACGCTGCCGGGAGTGGATCGAGCAGGGGCTCGCACCGGTGCGGGAGTTGACGAGGATCCGCGAGGTCGAGCCCGTGGACCTGCCCGCCGGCCACTGGCCGCAGTTCACCCGGCCTGAAGACCTCCCCCGCGCTATTCTCCAGGCCACAGACCCGGGCCACGGCCGGTCCGCTTAGCGTGGAGTCGTGACTGTTCACGAGCTTTCACGTAGCGATGCACGCCGCATCGCCGTGCGCGCGCAGCTGCTGGATGATAGGCGGCCAAGTGGGCTGCTAGAGGTGGTGCGCCACCTGACATTGGTCCAGATCGACCCGACCGCGGTCATCGCGCCGAGCGCCGATCTGGTGGCGCGGAGCCGCTTGGGGTCCTCGTACTCGCCAGCCGAGATGGACACCGCATTGCAGGACCGGGCACTGCTGGAGCTGCGGGCGATGATCCGGCCCAGCGAAGACCTGGCATTGCACCGCGCAGACATGGCCGAATGGCCCGGGCGCGGAGAATTGCGCGACTGGCAGCAATACCAGCTCGACTGGGTGCGGGCCAACGATGCGTGCCGCCGGGACATCCTTAGCCGGCTGGAGAGGTCGGGGCCGCTGCCCTCGCGCGATCTTCCAGACACCTGCCAGGTGCCGTGGGCGTCGACGGGGTGGACCGACAACCGCAACGTCACCCAGCTGCTGGAGTTCATGGTGCGGCGCGGCGAGGTCGCGACCGCTGGGCGCAGGGGCCGCGACCGGCTGTGGGACCTGGCCGCTCGCGTCTACCCCGATGACCCGGTCGTCCCCGCAGGCGAGGCGCTGCACGTCCGCAACCAGCGGCGGTTGCGCGCCCTGGGCATCGCCCGCGCCCGGGGACCAGAGTGCCCGGTCGAGCCCATGGACGTGGGCGAGGCTGGCGAGCAGGCCGTCGTCGAGGGCGTCAAGGGCACGTGGCGGGTCGATCCATGTTTGCTGAGCCAGCCGTTCTCCGGGCGCGCGGCGCTGCTGTCGCCGTTCGACCGGCTCATCCACGACCGCAAGCGCACCGTCGAGCTGTTCGAATTCGACTACCAGCTGGAGATGTACAAGCCAGCCGCCAAGCGCCGGTGGGGGTACTTCGCGCTGCCGATTCTTTATGACGACCGGCTGGTGGGCAAGCTCGACGCGACCGCCGACCGCAAAGCCGGGGTGCTGCGGGTCGATGCGATCCACCACGACGTGACCTTCACCAAGGCCATGACCGGCGCCATCGACCATGAGATCAAGGACCTGGCCCACTGGCTCGGACTGGACCTCCTACCGCCGGGACGGTCGTAGTTCGAGACCTTGCCCGGGTGTGACAGTCACTATCACCCGGCGCGGCTCTTCGTCACGGCAACTTCCGCCGTAGGAGTTTGCCTTGCGTCGGGCAGGCCTGGAGGGCACGCATTCAAAGACCCGGCGCATCATGCGCAAACTCCGCTGCTGCTCCTGGCGGGCCGCGCAACTGGCCAAGCGATCCACGTCCTTCAGACCCGCGAGATCGGAGGATGAAAAACGTTCAGTGTGGGTTACCCGACCGGCCACGTCCGACAGCCTTTACACCTACGGTTGCCGCTGCCCCGGCTGCCGCGTAGCCCACACCAGCGCGGTCAGAGAGCGCAGGGAGCTGCGACGCGAGATCAACGGCAATCGGCGGCTTCACTGTCATGCAGCTCGTCCTGACGGTGATCAGCGGTTTAAGGAGGCACTATCCACGGACCCGAGACACATGGTCTCCCCGGCGCAGTAGTCCTCGGGCTGCGGTGGGCGACCGTCATGACTTGCGGTTGAATTCGGCGCGCCAGCGAAGGGTGGGCGGAGTTTCGTCGTCGCGGAGGAGCTCGATCTTGACGGGGTGGAGGAGGTCGGCGGCGGAGTCGATTTCGGTGCGCGTAAGAGGCCAGGGGAAGCTGGACGGGTCGCGTTCGGGGGCGGACTCCTCGGTCGCGTGGGCGATGATCAGGAGGGTGCCGCCGGGGGCGACGAGGCGTGGCAGCATGAACAGAGCGGTCGTACGGGCGGTGCCGTGGAGTGGCTGGACGGTGTAGATCTCCACGACGAGGTCGAAGGCCCCCCGCCAAGAGGCGGGCGGATTCAGCAGGTCGCCCGGGGTGTAGTCGACAGAGGAGCCCGGGAAGCGGCTGCGTGCGCCGCCGATGGCGGTGCGGGAGATGTCGAAGGCGACGACGTTGAAGCCGAGGCTCGCGACGAACTCGGCGTCGTCGCCGAAGCCGCAGCCGACGACCAGGGCGGTACGGCCGGTGCCGCGCAGCGAGCGGGCCCTGGCCCACTGCACAAGGTGCGGGTTGGCTGCGAGGCTGGCCCAGGGGATCGTGGCCTCGCCCCGCGCCGCCGCTTGGTAAAGCAGCTCGAACCAACTGGTGGCGTCGCTGGCCGCGGCCGACTCGGCGGCCAGCTTCCCGGCCCGGGCGCGTAGCGCATCCTGATCGTTCATGACCACAACTGGGTAGATGTCCGGGTGTCTTTCATGTCTACTCTCTTCTTTCGGACGGGGCCGCTCACTAGTGGACGCCGTGCACCATAGACGAGTTGGAACTCACCCACCTCAGCCTGGGCGGATCCCGCCATCGACGGCGATGGCCTTGCCGGTGACATGCGGAAAAGGGATCGCGGGCACCCCGCCGCGAGCATTGCGGAACATTCCATCGGGACTGGTTTAGCCGGTGCACACCTTCTCTCTCCAATCAATCCATAACGGCGACGATCCGCCCCAGTCCGGCTTGCCCTGGCGAGCTTGCGGGCGAGGTCACTGTGGGTACCGGGCGTCAAGAGTGGTGGTGAGGCGTCCGGTGGCGATGTTGTACACGTGGCCGGAGACGCTGACCTTCGGTGAGAGCAGGGGTGAGGTGAGCAGGCGCTCGACGTCGGCCTTGACGGTGGTGTGCGGGTCGGCGACGGCGGAGGCTTCCAGTGCCGCCTCAGTAAGCCCGGTCGCCGCCGCGGCTTGCTGCCGGAAGCCGGGGTCGGCGAGAAAGCCGGTGCCGCATTGGGTGTGTTGGACGACCGCGACTTCGAAGAGTGTGTCAGCGGCGTCTTGGGCGCCGGACAGCTGCTCGACGAGGAAGGCGAGGAAGGCGATGTCTTCGATAACGGCCTGGGTGACGCGGCCCCCCGCGTTGCGGATGACGGGAGCGTCTCCGAGCTGGAGTCCGAGGACGATCGCGGGGTCGACGCGGTGGTCGAGGCAGGCGACGACGACCACTTGTGCTGCGGGCAGGCCGAGTGCCGCGGCAGTGTAGGTACGGGCGAACTGCTCGTTACGGTCGAGCAGGGGGGTCATCCTGGTCATGGTTGCGTTCCGTTTCATGGGGTCAGGTCATCGGCGGGCGGTGGGCGGGGTGCCTACGCGGTGGCGGGCCGCGATGTCGCGGATCGCTGCGGCGAGGAGGTCCGGGTGCTCGCTGGTGGTCAGGTGGCCGCCGGGGAAGGTTAGGACCTCGGCCTGGGGCACGCGCTGGCGGGTGGCCGGGATCTGCCGGTGCTCGTAGGGGTCCTCGTCGCTGCCGCCGACGTAGAGGGCGACCCTGCCGTCCAGCTCGCGGGCGATCGCGGCGAGATCCCAGCGCTGCGCGTGGCGGCGGTGCTCGGTGACGAAGCCCGCGGCGTTGTGGAGGAACGCCGCTCCGTCTCGCCGGGTGATCGCCGACCACAGCTCGGCAAGCTCGGCCGGGGCGGGATGGTAGCTGCGGGAGTACAGGCGCGCCTGGCTCATCGACGCGGCGAACACGCGCGGCGAGCTCTGCGCCCGCCACATTCCCAGTGCGCCCAGCGGGGTGCGCAGCAGCGGAGTGCCCTGCCACGGGTGGGTGTGCGCGTCGGAGAACAGGCCGCCGTTGATCATGAGCGCGGCCGCGATCGGCGGCCCGGCAGTGTCGCCAGAGATGGTCCGCTCCAGCTGGCGGCGCAGCAGCTCAAGCAGGACCAGCGAGGTGTAGTCGAAGGTGACGACGACGGTGGCTCGCACGCCGTGGTGCCGCCACAGCGCCTCGACCAGGTCCGCGCGCTCGACGGTGGAGTACGGGTAGTCCCGGGGCTTGTCCGAGTCACCCTGCCCCACCGGCTCCACGTACAGCCGCGGGCCGAGGTCGTCGCCGAGCATCCGGTCCACCTGCGCCCAGCCGTAGGAGCCGTCCGGGAATCCGGGCAGCAGCGTGAGCCACACGGTGTCTGCGTCCTGCTCCGCGGCGGCCACGCGCTCGAAAACCCGAAGCGCGCCGGGGGTCGCGGCGGCCTCCTTCTCGGTAAGTACGCGCGCAGATCCCGGGTCGTACGGTATCCGCTGGCCGCCGGCGAACCACTCCGCTGCCGTCACCGGCGGCTGGTGCCGCCCCGGGGAATCCGCCGTCTTGTTCCTGCTCATCAGGAGCCTCCCTCGTCAGTTGGTGGACGCTGTCCACCATAGCGGAACTCGTGGACACTGTCCACTTTGTTAGTCTGTCGTCGTGACGGCCAGCAGATCAGCAGGGGAGATACACCAGGCCGAGAGGCGGCGCCGTCCGCGAGGCGCCGTCCGCGACGGCCTAGTCGCTGCGGGGCTCGAGCTGGCCCGGACCGGCGGCCCGGACGCCGTTGTGCTCCGTGAAGCGACCCGGATGGTGGGCGTGGTGCCCAACGCCGCGTACCGGCACTTCGCCGACCGTGACGAGCTCCTCGCCGCGGTCTGCACGGCGGCCATGCGCGAGCTCGCCGACCGCATGGCCGCCGGCGTCGCCCGCGTGCGCGGCAAGCACGGCGATCCCGCCGCGGCCCGCCGCCGGCTGGGCGCGATCGGTGCCGCGTACCTGGAGTTCGCCCGCGAGGAACCAGGGTGGTTCGCCACCACGTTCGCCCTGCCACAGCAGCACGCCTACGGCGCTCCGGACGACGGGACCGGGCAGGACCGCACACCCCTGGGTCAGCTCCGCACCGTACTCGACGAGCTGGTCGACGCCGGCGTGCTCAGCCGGCAGCGCCGCGACGGCATCGAGTACCCCATCTGGTCCGCCGTGCACGGGCTGGCCGTGCTCGCCGGGCAAGGACCGCTGCGCGACGTCCCCGATGCCACCCGGCATCACCTCGAAGAGCTCACCCTCACCTTCATCGGCCAGAGCCTGGCATGAGCCAGCACGCTCCTGCCGTCCAGCCGAGCCCCGTGCTGGCCACCGCCGGCCGGGAAGGCTGCCGGGGACTGGGCCGTGCGGCACCCCTTCCCGCCCGGGCACTACAGCCATCACGCCCCGGGCGGCTGGCCGTCAACCGCCTCCCGGCCACCACGGGAGGCCTGGGTCCGGCGCCCGTGGCCGCCGTGATCCGGCCCGCCGTGATCCGGCCATGCCGGGCACTCGTCTCCAAGCCGCACCGGATCGTCTGCGGCGACGGCCCGACGGCCAGAAGGACCTGGTATGCGTGCTGCCCAAGCACCATGCTTAGCGGCGAGGTCACCATCCAGATGCGTGACCGCGATGTGGTCCTCGGCTTGCGCGAGCTGTTCGTCGTGCCGCGGGGCGCCGAACGCTGCCCGGGCGCCGATACGGAGACGGCAGTGCTCCTGCTGGAGCCCAGCAATGTCGTCAACACTGGCGATGCCGGCGGAGCGTTCACCGCCGAAGCCGAAACGCTGTCTCGACGGTCACCATGCGGCCCGATTCGCATGGGAAGACCGGTGTTCCGCGCGTACGCCGACCAGCATGAAGGCGGCTGGCCGACCGTCCCGGCTGCGCGGTAGCCCAGGTATCAGTCACTGTGGCTGGTCGCCCGGCGCCGATCGCGGCCGGTCGCCGGGATGAGAAGCCGATGCTGCACGAATTCTCGTTGCCTTGAGCGGCTGTCGCCTGGCCGTTACCAGGCGAGCTGGGTGCCCTGGTAGGGGAGGTCGGGGTGGACCGGGACCGTCGCGGACGCGTTGGTCTGCAGGTCGAAGCCGATCAGCGTCCAGGGCTGACTGACATCGGGCGTGACCGCGGCGAGCAGGAAGCGTCCCGTGGGATCGGTCGATGCCTGACAGGTGAATCCCGCCGGCGCAGGCCACTGGTGCAGCACGCGGATCAGCGCGCCGGTCGCGGTGCTGTAGGCGGCGAGGGTGCCCGTCGGACCGTCGGACGCGCAGGCGTACAGCGTCTGCCCGTCGGGACTGATTGCCAGCGTCTGTGAAAACGGAACGGCGGGCAGGATCCGGCTGGCGCCGGCTACGGTCGGGGAGGTTGATTGCGTGTTCAGCAGCACGTCCTGCTGCCCCTGCCCGGGTCCGTATCCCACGAACAGCGAGAGCGCGAGTGTCCGGCCGTCGGCCGTGGGTGCCAGCGAGAAGGCATAGTCGTCGCCGACTGGGTAGGTCCAGGTGCGATTCCCGGCCTGGCCGCTGATGCCGATCCCGCCGTTGGGGGGTGCGGTACGGCAGTGCACGGTGGAGTATGCGTAGGTGCCGCCGCCAGGGGTGGCGGCGACCGCGGTCGGCTGGCTGCCAGGTACCGAGCGCAGGAACGTCAGCCGCGACGGCTGTCCGGTAGCGCTGATCTGGAACCGGTAGAAGTGCGCGTGGCAGGCCGATCCGGACGAGCCGGTGGCGGCCAGGAAGGTCCGTGCCGTCCCGCCGCTGGCCACATCCTCGAACTGCTGCCCCGCGGGAGCTTTGAGGGTCGCCACGCTGTCTCCGGTGCGCGTGTTGTAGACCGTCACTGACGAACCGAGGTCGACGAGGGTGAACGCGGGAAGGCTGGCCGCCGCGGCAGGCCGGGTCTTCACTGTCCGCGCATGATGGCGGGGCGATGTGCCCACGGCGAGGGTGGCCACGGTAACCACAAGGGTGACCGCTGCCGCGGCGGCGAGGGGCGTGACGAAGCGCATCCACCGGGACGAGGTGGCGGGCGGTTGCGTGCTCACGGCCAGGCTCGGAATGGTTGCCGGGTCAATGGTGTCGGCGGCCGCACGGTAGGCGTCGCGCAGCCGGTCTTCGAGCGCATTCACTGGTTCTCCTTGTGCGGGCTGAGCTGGCGGGCGAGCGTCGCGAGGGCACGGGACACCGTGGAGGAGACGGTGCCCCGGCTGATCTTGAGGGCGGCCGCGATCTCGCCGCACGACATATCGAGATAGAACCGCAACGCGAGGATCTCTCGCTGACGGTGCGGCAGGCTGGCGACTGCGGCGAGCACCTCGCGCCGATCCTCGCCAATGATGGCCGCCGCTTCGGCCGACCAGACCGGCGGGTCGTGTGGCGGGCGATGCAACCAGGCGATCCGCCGCGAACGGTGCACGCTGCGGCAGCCGTTAACCACCGACGTCCGCAGGTAGGACACCGCGTTGCCGGGATCGTCAAGCTCACCCCACCGCCGGCACAGGCCGAGGAACGCGTCGTGAACCACATCCTCGGCGGTGGCCCGGTCGCCCGTGAGCAGCAGCGCGAGGCGGATCATACCGACCGCCTGCGCACGATAAAGCTCGTCGACACCGCCGGCAGGCGGCTCGACCCAGCTAGTCTTGAGTGCCACGCACCTATAGACGATCGTGCGGCCCAAATGCTGAGTCCGCGGCAAGCTATTTACGTCCACCGGGCGCGCGGCAGGCCCTGACCCACGCGGCCTGATGCGAGCGCGTGCTGAGCTTCCGGACCTTGGCGAGGCCAGCCCGGCCACACGGCTGGTGTCAACGGCTCTATTGACCAGTCAGGCCCATTCGTTACGCGGACCGTGCTGCAGGTAGCCGTCTTCCCGGCGCTCCATTGTCCCGCTCGGCGACGACGTCGTTGGGTAGCCTCATGCGACCGACCCACCCGGACATGCCGCGACGGGCGCGTGTCGGCGCGGTGCCGGCGGGTCTGCCTGACTGGAGTTCAGCTTTCCGGCTTGACGGCCTGGGCGGCTGACGGCGCTGGCGTCACCGGGCCTCCCATTCCCGCCGGGTGATTCTGTACATGACCCACTCGCGGCCGGATTCGGTCAATGACCCGGTGGGCAGCCAGCCGACTCGCTGGAAGACGGTTCGCATCGCCGCGTTGGCCGGATCGGTGGACGCCTCGACAACCTCAGCTGCTGCGTGCTCGAAAAGCCAGTCGGTGAGCAGCGCGAGCGCTTCGCGCCCGTAGCCCTTTCCGCGGGCGCTTTCCCTTAGGCGGATCCCTACCTCAAATGTCCCCGGGGGGAGCCGACGGCCTGGGGGCACGAATGTCTGGATGCGCCCGACCGACACAGCGCCCACATCGATGGCGAGATCCAGCCAGCCATCTTCAAGGCGGCCCGACCGCTGCAGCCGGGCCCTGAAGCTGGCCTCGTCGGGGAGCTCGGCGATGGCCATGGGATCGGCGGTCACCATGGCCCGCCATTCCTCATCGATCTCACCCGGCCGCAACGCCCGGAGCACCAGCCGCGATCCGCAGATCCGGACGTCCCTGACACTGGCGGCGACGTCCTGCACATCCTGCTGGTTCACGAGCCAAAGATAACCCGAGCAAACGGCCTTTCACCGGAACTGCCAGCGGAGTCGCCGGCCGACCTCATCTCGACCGCATAGGGAACGCGCCTGGTCAAGGCTAGATCTTGCCGGGGCTGCCGGGCCGTCTGCCTGCGGCCCGGACGGGCGCCTGGCAACATGACGGGCGCCTGGCTTTATAGCGATCTTCAAGCCAGTCGCTGAAACCGAGTCGAAGGCCGGCATCGGTCCGCGTCCACAGACGGCACCCCGCTGAGTTATGGAGAAAGTCGAGATCGGGAGAGCCATGTAGTCGTTACTGGCTGCACAGTGCGCTGAGGGAGCCTATCCGGGGACCGTCCCAGTCTTCTTCCCGGTCGTAGGTCTCATTGGCGAGCCAGTCGCCGGCGGCCAGGAGCACGGCGCGCATGCCGGCCGCACGCGCCCCGCTCAGCTCATGGCCTCCGCCGTCGCCGACGTAGACGCAATCGCGGGGAGCCACCTCCAGCTTCTCCGTGACCAGACCGAACAGCCGAGGGTCGGGTTTGCGGAACCCAGCCGTGCACGAGAACACCGCGGCATCCACGGCCGCGGACAGTGGCAGGTCAGGCCAGGTCTCCGGGAGCTCAACGGTGCAGTCGGACAGAACACCGACCTTCAGGCCATGCGCGCGCAGCCATTCGATGGTTGGCATCGCGTCCGGCCGGAGCGTGAACAGCGTGCGCTGGAGCCGCCTGCGGACCCGGCAGGCGGCGTCCGCCTGTGCGTCGGTCAGCTGGATCCCGAGCCTGCCGGCAACCACCCGCATGGTCTGCGGGAGACCGCCCAGTGCGCCGGTAGCGCGCTCAGGGAAAGAGTCGCGCCAGGCAGCCTGCAGGGCACGCCCGTCGACGCCCAGCACCGCTGCGATCTGCGATGCGTGATCCAGCCAGACCTCCGCGGGCGTGCCCGGGGTCAGGGTCCCGAAGAAATCGAAGATCACCGCCGAGGCGCCCGCACCAGGCCACGTCACCCGACCATGATGCCCGCGATGGCCCTGTGCGCGCAGGTGACGTGCGCGCAGGGTTCTTGTGGCCCCAGGGAGTACTCAGGGCTCTCCCCCGCGGTCATTCTCGCGCTAGGTGACCGGCGCCAGGTCCCAACAAGGCGCGCATCGCCGCCGTTCGCGCGGTCGGCTGCCGAGGAGGCATCAAGCCCGATGGGCGCAGATGTGGCGGATCTAGTTGTCTGCGGACCTCATGCCCACCTGCGGCTGGCTCATCTGAACCGTTCACCGGTGGCGGCCTAGCCGTGTGGCTGATCGACGTTGACCGGCGGCAGGTCGCGCACCTGCTGCTTGGTGAGGTTGAGCTTGATGCGGTCCTCGGCCCTGGTCACGGCGCTGATAGGAATGGCCACGTCCTGATGGCCCCACAGGTGACCCTTTTGCAGCAGCACATGCGTCACGTGACGGCTCTGCGGGTCAATCACCAGGCCCTCGACCCGGCCGATAGTACCGTCGGTGGCTTGCACGTGCTCGCCGCGATACACCTCCACCTCGTCCACCGGGATCGTGTCGGAGGTGACCAGGTCCCCCCGCGCGCCGCGGTAGCCGTAATGCGGCCAGAAAACGATGTCCCCCGGGCGGTAGTTGGGGACGTCCGCGTCGCCCGCGATGAACCGCGTTTCCTGGCCGGGGTCGAGCCTGCCGAACTCCGCCGAGGTACAGCTCATGCGGACCTCGCCCGCGGCTGAAGTGACCAGGCCGAGGGGAACGAGGCGGGCGGGCTCGTGCCCCTGACGCGGTTGCACCAGCAGATGGGTGACTTCCCGCGCCACCGGGTCAACCACAACACGGCTCAGCGTCCCGCAGGCGCCATCGGTACACCGAACGCCGGCCCCGATCGTGAACTGCTCTGTTCCCGCCATGAGCACCCTCCTCGCGCTGGGGACCGTGCGCACCGGTAGGACGGGACGCTACTCCGGGTCCCGGCCAATCAGCCCCGCGGCCCCGCAGCGCCGCACGCGCGGCCGCCCAAGATGCCGCGGGAGACGCAGCGGCTGCTCGCCCTGCCCGCAGCAGCCGGGTACGGGTCCTCAGGCCGCCGCGGCAGACGTCTCGTTGACCGCCCCGGCGCTGCGCTGTTCGGCGGTGATGCGCTCGCGTGGTTCTTCGTGCCAGCGCGTCACGTTCTGGTGCGGGTCGTGCAGCCACAACGTCAGGTCGATCTGCCACCAGCGGCCCGCGTGCCCCCACGGTGAGGGTCACGTGGTACCGCTCATCGCGGACCTGGCCGCTCACATACCGAGGGCCCCGCTCGTCGCGGTACTCCAGGCGGGTGACCCCCGCCCGCTGCACGATCCGCGCCAGCAAGCCCATCACGTCCTGGGACGGGAAATCACGGCCGGCGAGCACCATCACATCCAGCTCACGCCAGCACATCAGCCCAGACACAACGCTGCCGGTGACCAGCACCGGGCCGACATCGGCGACCAGCGCGGCCAAGTCCAGCCCGGCAAGTACCTCCCGCGCCGCGTCCTGGAGCGCAGATTGACGGGCGAGCAGATCTTCGTCGGATGCGGGCGACATGACGAGAGCAGTCCAGCACGCCGCACATGCCAGCGGCCAGTTCCTCTACCGCCAGGGCCCGCAGGCGTCCGCGAGTTGCGCATGGCCGACTATGTCGGTGTCACGATGATTGGCATGGCTGGCGCCTGGGTGCTGCGACCGTTCGGCGGCGCGGCTGATCATGCCCTGGTTGAGGCGCTGTGGTCAGCTGCGCTGGAGCCGCGATGGCCACTGCTGCCGAGGGCTATCGCCATAATGCGCGACGGCTTCGTCGCTGTGGACCGCGGGCGGGCGGTCGGCTGCGTCGCGGTGGACCTGGCTGGGAGCATTCCGCTCGTCATCGTCGCGCCGGCTGATCAGCGCCGCGGGATTGGCACCGATCTGCTCAGCGCCGCCCTGGCCCGGCTGAGCACGGCCGGCGTCAGCGTGGCCCATGCCGGCAGCGGCGGCCCGGACTATATCTGGCCCGGTGTGCCACTGGACCTGCCCGCGGCAGGGCGCTTCTTCGCGGCGGGCGGCTGGCAGGCCGACCGTGACACCGTGGACTTGGTTGCTGACTTGCGGGATTACCGCCGGCCTGCGGCCGCCTCCGAGCGTGCCAGGCGGGCCGGCGTCACCATCGCGCCGGCGGTGGCTGCCGACCTCGCCGCCGTCGTGGCCTTCGAGACCGCCACGTTCCCGAGCTGGACTCGCTGGTTCCGGGTCGGCAACCAGGACATCCTGCTCGCCCGGGACGGCGCGGGAACG
>WNFI01101282.1_pt1 | contig 15412 bp, 12 predicted proteins | sample 5400471 | NCBI WGS metagenome assembly WNFI01 (sample SAMN13153348, study PRJNA577476) | soil metagenome | isolation source: 100 cm saprolite on Douglas fir-dominated hillslope | place: USA:California | collected 2013-09-17 | reverse complement strand
GGGCGGGACTGAAGACTTCCCTGCTGGGCGCGGGACTCGGGTTGCTTTTGTTGCTGCCGTTTGTGCTGGTGCGCAGCCTGGGCGCGGGCGACTGGAAGCTGGCCGGAGCCTTGGGAGCTTTCGTCGGCCCGGGCGTGTTGGTGGATTTATTGCTGGCTTCGATCTTCGTGGCGGGAGTGATGGCCGTGATTCTGGTGATCTATAAAAAGCGCGTGCGCCAGACATTGCGAAATATAGGACATATTCTGATTTCACTAGTGACATTCCGGCTGCCGGGGACGCAGGTTTCGCTGGATAACCCGGAGTCGTTAAAGGTTCCGTACGGTGTGGCGCTGGCCCTTACGGTGTTGCTTTACGGCGCGGTGCAGACCTGGGGAGTTGCTTGATATGCCAAATTCCGTAGCGAGACTCTTGCGAAGGTTGGCCATCGAAACCAGCGCTTCCGAGATTGCCGAAGCTGCTGCCGTGATGCCCCTGATGTTTACCGTGATCCTAGGCGTCTTCTGGTTCGGGCAGGCTTTCAGCATGTACGGCGCGATCACGCGCGCCGCGCAGGAGGGTGCGCGAGCCGGAGCGGCACCTTATTGTGCCACGTGCCCGGCGGGAGGCAACCGCCCGTCGCAGAATGCGTTCAACGCGGTTCAGGCGGCCTTAACGGCATCCCATCTCGACCCAAACAATATACCGACCCTGACGGCGGTTCCGGCTCTCAACTCTTGTATCGTCGGCCAGGCCGCAACTGGGTGCGACGGCGTCGTCAGCACCAAGGTGTGCGTGCAAACGCCGGTTCAACTAACGAGCACGGTCCTCGGCGGCGCTGGAGTTTGCGGCGTCTCAGTCACTTTTCAATATCCATTCCAGTTCTGGCTGCCTTTTACTTCACTCAACAAACAACAGGTCTTGCTGTGGGCCACGGCGCGCGTTCGCATGGAGACCCGTTGAACCGCACTCTACAACTCCGCAGGATTCGGATCGAGTTTCTCATTCCCTTCTGGAAGGATGATCGCGCGGCACAGATGGTGGAATTTGCCGTCACGCTCCCTCTAATGGTCGTGTTTGTGGTGGGTATCTTCGATTTCAGCGGAGCCTTCACACTCCGGCAGAAGCTTACCAACATTGCGCGCGATGCGGCCCGTGCCGCGGCGGCTGATCCAGGCGGCGATATCGTCGCTCCCTCGACTCTACTCCCCCCCGCCTCCATTAGCGATGGCTACCAGCTCATCGTCAATTATTTTCAGCAGAACAAGATCGACACCTGTGGAATTTCCACCGGCAGCGCGCTGGTCGGCCCCACATTAACGAACTGGACTTTCACGGGAACAAGCAACTGCCCTCCGGGAGGGCTGAAGATCGATATCAATCGCGGATATTATTTTCCGCAAAACTCCACCGTGCTCCCCTCTGTCACATGTGGCGGACAAACTCCGGTCACCGGTCAGGTGACGATTATCGCCACCTGCGTCAGCATTCAGTACGCCTATGCTTGGAGGTTTGGACGCGTTGCCAGTCTGCTGGGTTCGACAACGACATTGCCCACCGTGATATCAGCCACTGCTGTGGCCATGAATGAGAACTGAAGATTTATGAAGCCGCCATTCATTCATCGATTGCGTCGCTCGCAGTGCGTGCGTCACCGGGAGCGTGGCGTCACGATGGTGTTGGTGGCCGTCGCCATGATTGCCATGATTGCCATGGCGGCCCTGTCGATTGATCTGGTAACGCTGTATCTGGCCAGAGAGGAAGCGCAACGCGCTGCTGACGCCGCCGCTCTAACCGCTGCGCGCGTGCTCTCCCTTTCAGGGGTCACCGGAGACCCAAGCAATACTCAGGGCAGCTTGCCGAGCGCACCCTGGCCAACCGCCTGCGGTTTGGCCCAGCAGATGGCCACAGCGGTTGCGAATCAGAATTCAGTAGGACGAACAGCATCAACTTCCGTTGTTGTGACTTTCCTTTACAACGGGGCGACTACGGACTGCACAGCGCCTTCAGGAGGATTTGCAGTAAATCCGCAGGTACAGGTGCAAGTGATCCGTCAGGACCTTCCGGCTTTCTTCTCCCGCATTTGGAGTCGAGGCGCAAACAGCGTCAGCGCCACGGCAGTGGCCGAGGCTTACAATTCCTCCGGCTCCGGTTCGCTGTCGAGTCTCATGGTACCGGTGAATCCGCGCTGCGTTAAGCCGTGGATTTTGCCCAACCTTGATCCGGGAAACTCTAGCAATCACTTCGTAGATCCTACGGACGGACATATCGTCAACCAGGGCATCAGCTTGAATAGTTTTTTGAATGGCGCGGCAGCTAACGGTGTAATCGGGGAAAGCTTCACCATGAGTGCTTGCGAAGCCGATGGTAATTGCGAAAATGTGGCAGGTGGCATTCCGGCTGTTGGCTTCTACATTCCTGGTCTTGTCAACGCATCCTCTACTGCGGTTCCCAGTTGTGGAAACACGGACACTTATCAAGAAGCGATCGCCGGTTGCGATCAAAGCACGCCCTACCAGTGCGGTACGCTTAATGGGGCACGAGCTGACCTCACTATAAATCCAGGGGGAGCGGCTGGCGATACATCAACCGCCGCACAGTGCCTCATCAACCAGTCTGCGGGGCAAGATACGCTGGACACTTCCGTCTTTCCTTTCCAAATCAACGCCGCAGCGGGTAATCCTGTAACCACAAGCGGCATCATCAGCGCCAGTAACAGTATTGTGACCATACCGATCTATGACTCGACCAACCCACTAACGGGAGGCCAGCAACCGACGGTCACCATAGTGGGTTTTTTGCAGGCATTCATCGACAGCGTAGATACTTCCACGGGCCCTGCTGGGGGCACCATCCATCTTCACGTTCTAAATGTGGCGGGATGCGGTAACGCCGCGACCAACACGGCCGTCAACGGTTCTTCGCCCGTCCCAGTGCGGCTGATCACGCCGCAGTGAACGCGCGAAACTCCGCGCTACTGCTCACCATTCATTTCGCAACGACGAAAAGATTGTTACTGGTCCGGCGTGTTGTTGTCGTCGGCGGGCTTGGTTTCGGGCTGTTGCCCCGGAGGCATCTGTATTTGCGGCTGTATCGGCATGATCGGTTGAGGAGCATGCGGCGGCGGAGCCATTCGCACTGGAGGCGGCGGTGGGGCGACATCGTCGTCGGCATCGTCTTCCGGATGCGGCGGTGGAGGCGTAACTGGAGCTTCGCCGCGAGGCGTAAGGATCACGCGATCCAGTTGCCGCGGATCGTTAGCCGCGCTCACAACCAGATAATTAAACTTGGAACCATTCAGTAATCGCGCTAACACCTCTGGCGCAGAAGCTGGGCCAATGTAGGCCACCACCTGCTCCTGCTCGGCTCCCGACGGAATGGCGATTTCCGCGCCCGTGCGCTGCTGCACGGCAAACAATACTTCCGAAAGATTCGCCTTGTTCGATTTGATAGTCAGCAATCCGTCGCGGAAGAAAACTTCCAGCGGTTTAGTTTGCTGCTCGATGCGCACTCGTTCGGCTCCCGCAACGTAGTTGGCTACTACCAGACCCGGACGTGTCGGTTGCTCGGGAGGAAAGCCTTCGAATTCGTCGGAGTCATCGCGGCTGTTCGAAGGTTTCGCGCTTGCAGCTTTCGCATCTGAAACTTTTGCATTTGAAACTTTAATGATCAACGTACGCCCGTAAGGGAATACCTGAAACGACTGCGCCGTTTTCAGATCGAGCACGAGGCGTGTCACCGGCGGCTTGGACTGCACCAAACCTACGCGCACGTCCTTCACTTCTCCGCGGCCCACGGATTGGCTGCGCAACTGCGCGCCCGGAATGGCGTCCGGAAAATCAATCACCAGTCGATCCGGCCCGGTCAGCACCTGCGTCTTCGGAACCAGACGTTCGCTCGCCTGCACTTCGATCTCGACTGCATCCTTGCTGCCGAGAACTTTTACTTGCCGAATCGAAGTCTGCGCCACGGAGGTCCATGCCGCAAGCGGCAGACACAGTCCAGTCAATAGCAAACGATTCACTAGAACGCGCGGAATTTTCTGCATAAACACCTGCGAATCGATGAGTTTTGTGTGGATCTAGCGCGATTCTAGCAGTGAAAATGCGGAGATAAGCGTGAGCGGGAGTTACGTTGGTACTAGCACTAGCAGGTCGCGGGTGCAGCATTTAGCAGTTGGCAATTGGCCTTTGGGATTTACTGGCTGGTCAGGCAAAACTCGCTTGGCTAAATGCTAAGTGCCAATCGCTAAGTGCTGCTTGTTGCGGAATTTTCGGCGAGCCTGCCAGTACATTGCGCCAAGGCCTGACGCCACCAGCAACCATGTTCCAGGCTCGGGAACCTCTCCTCCGCCGCCAGTTCCGGGACTGCAAGGCCCCGGTTTCTTTTTTGGCGGAGTGCCCCCGGGACCCTTTTTCTTTACCGGGCCGCAAACACCGACGGGCAGCGGCGGAGGCGCAATCGGAACCCATCCGCCTCCCTCGATCGGAGTGTAGACACCTAGCGGCGCCGTCGGTCCCAAGCCGGGTACTCCGGGACGAGTCGATAACGCCGATTGAAAGGGCACGGGAGGAGTTCCCATTGCGCTTCCGGGACGCGCGGGCTCATCAAATTTCGCTACCGGAGGTTCTGACGATGAAGTCGCCTGCTGCGGAACTTCTTCCACGCGGTTGGCGCAGCGCGTGCGCCCGGTAATCTTGCCATCGGTGATAAGTTTCTCGCCCTTCTTAAGCTTCACACGGTGACGTGTCCAATAAACGTGATTGCCGATGCGATAAGAAAGATAAACCGTGCGAGCGAGAACAAGTTGAACAACTCGCGCATGGTCATAATCGAAACCCGCATAGTGCGCTGCGACCACGGGATCGTGCTCAGCTACCCACTTCAGTTCGCGTGCGTCGTTCACTCCGCCGGGCACGATCGAGTACGGATAAACCGGCCGGTCCGCCGCCGGACGCAAGGCGTCTTCTGTCGCCTGCATGAGCCGCTCGCGGCTGGCCACGTCCAACTGACGATCGGGTGTGAACGAATGTGCAGTTCGGAACAATGATGGAGTCAGATACTTCAGCGCGACGGTGGACAGTCCAAATCCGAATCCCGCCACCAAGACAAGCAGCAATGCCCGCCGAATCTGGCGATTACGGCGATGACGGCTCGTTCGCCGACGGCGGCGCGCCACCGTGCTGATATTTGTTGCTCCCTGCGGATTCTCCAACTAATCCCCTACCTTTTGGGCCGGCCAACCTGGGTTTGCATCAAAACGGTTCTCTGCACGGAATGTGTGCAGGCTAAATGCCATTGTAGGGCGCGCTAGATCTCCTCAAACCGCAGGAGATAGGGGTTCCATTGCGCTCCATGCTAGCAGAGGCTGCAGCTCTTTGCATAAAAAAGTGCTCCGAGTCCTGCAGTAAATTCTGTTGTCTGGTCCCACAACGACCGATTCCACATTCCCATCAACGGGAGTTTTTGTACAGGCCACGAAGTGACTAGGGTAATCCCCCGAGTGGGCCATTCCATTTGCTGGCAACGCCGCCGATACTATCTGCGAGGTTACGGGAGTAATTTCCCAACAAGTTTTCGCCGCCCCCCCAACGGCATCGGTTGATAGCACTGGCCGGGAGGCATGATTCATGCGCGTTCCCCGTATTTATTCTGTCCTGTTCGCGGCGCTCCTGGCGCTGATTCTAACCAGCGCTGCTTTCGCAAACTCCGTCACACTAACTTATAAGGGTCATCAGGGAGTCGTGGCGCAGGGCGGATCGCCCTACATCGGATATCCGTATTATTTCTCCATCAACGGCAGCAAGACCTTCACACCACTGATGTGCGACAGCTACGACAACAACATTTCTCTGGGCGAAACCTGGCAAGCCAACATCACGCCGTTCCTGCAAGGCGTCGGCATGTTCGGTTCGACGATGTCGCTCGACTATAAGGCTGCGGGATTGATTTTCAAGAGCATGCTCGCCGGCACGCTCACCACCACACAAGCGCAATGGGCTGTGTGGGGACTGTTCTCCACCAACGCGCAAAACAATCCGTACTTCGGCACCATCAATGGCGCATCGATCGACGCCACGTATCTGGCTCTGGCCGGGACCGCATCGAATAGCTCGTACAACGGCCTGGTCCTCTACACTCCCATCGCCGGAACGCAGAGCGCGGGCGGTCTGCCGCAAGAATTCATCGGATACAGCGCCGTCCCTGAACCCAGCACCCTGCTGCTGTTTGGCACCGGCCTGCTCGGCTTGGCGAGCGCACTCCGCCGTAAGTTCGCGAAAACATAAATTTAATTTTTGTCGGGATACGCCCTTTGGGGGTGGCGCCTCCCGCCGCCCAGCGTAAGCTGGGCGATTTTTTGGTCCGCCACTCTAGGCTAAAAAACCCGACGCGCGTGGCGAAGCGGTCGCGGCCAACTTCCTGACTGAAAGAAGTACGCCTTGCCTTCCTTGGAAAATTACTCTGACTCGTTGCAACTCTTCGCGCCTCATCTTCACTATCCGTGTAGGGCCAAGGTTTCGGTGCAGCTAAAAGAGTGATTCTACGAGCATCTACATTTTCACCGTCTTGCGTCTTGACCGACCTCTCCAGCCGAGCCGGGCCGGATTGTTTCCTAGCATTCGAAAGGAAGTCTCGCCATGAAGTCTGTGTACGTCTTTTGTCTCTATCTTTTCGTGACGGCACCAATCTTTGGACAGTCGAATCCTGCTTCGCGAGTCGTCCTACCAACTGCACCACCTAGTCGTTTGGGCTTGCCACAAAGCTCACCTTTTGGACCGGGGCGCACACAGTTTCAGGCCACTGCGGATGTGGCGAGATTTCCGCAAACACCCGGATCAATTTTTGAGGTCCCCACGCTCTACAGATCGGGCGGGCAATATGCCCTTTCCGTGGCGGTGGGGGATGTGAACCAGGACGGCAAACTCGATCTAGTAATGGCCAACGACAGCGGCGTGGGAGTCTTGTTAGGCAACGGCGACGGAACATTCCAACCCGCGGTGACCTACTCATCGGGTGGTACTGCTCCATACGCGGTGGCGGTCGGCGATGTGAACGGCGATGGAAAACCTGACGTGGTGGTGACTAACCCGAGTGGCCCGAATGCAACAGTGGGAGTGCTCTTGGGTAACGGCAATGGAACATTCCAACCGGCGGTGGTCTATGACACGGGCGGACGTCTCGCCTATTCGGTCGCGTTAGGAGATGTTAACGGGGATGGGAATCCCGACATCGTTGTGGCCAATGTGTGCGACAGTAGCACCGGTTGCAACTACCCCAACAACGGAACAATCGGCGTGCTACTAGGCACCCCCGCAGGGTTTTCAGCGGAGCTTGTCTACAGTTCGGGGGGGGAGTTTGCCCAGTCGGTTGCGATCGGAGACGTGAACGGAGACGGTAAGCCCGACCTTCTGGTGGCTAATTGGTGCGCCGTCGAAGATTTTGACTGCTCTTACTCGAACGGCACGGTGAGCGTACTGCTCGGCGACGGCTTGGGAGGATTTCAGAACTCTGGATCCTACGACTCGGGAGGACATTATGGCTACTCGGTTGCGGTCGGGGATGTGGATGGGGACGGCAAGCCGGATCTGATCGTGTCGAATCAGACCGACGAGAGCAGTAGGCCGTTCGAACAGAACGGAACTGTCAGCGTGCTCCCGGGCAATGGCGATGGTACCTTTCGGCCTGCCCTGACCTATAGCTCCGGGGGGTTCATCGCCATTTCAGTGGCGCAGCGAGATGTGAATGGCGACGGTAAGCCCGACCTATTGGTCGCTAACGAATGTGCGACCACTGTCTCCTGTTCAAACGGGGGAGTGGCTGTTTTTCTGGGCAATGGCAACGGAACTTTTCAAGGCGCAGTGATCTATGCGCCGGGAGGCTATCTCGCTTATTCCTTGGCAGTGAGCGATGTGAACCAGGACGGGAAGCCCGACGTGATAGCCGCCAACCAATGCGACAGCCTTCAGGACTGCAACCTAGGCTCGGATACGGGAGAGGTGGGCGTGCTATTAGGCAATGGGGACGGAACGTTTCAGGCCGCGCTGGCCTACAACTCAGGTGGAGAGAATCCGACTTCGGTGACAGTGGGAGACGTGAACGGGGACGGCATACCTGACTTGCTCGTCGCTCTTCAGTGTGCAAGCAACACTGATTGTTCCACGGGCGGCGTAGGAGTGCTGCTGGGCAATGGCGACGGAACGTTTCAGACGGCAGTAAACTACAGTTCCGGAGGAGAAAGCGCCTCTTCGGTAGCGATAGGAGATATGAACGGAGACGGCAACCCTGACCTTCTCATAGCTAATGTATGTGCGAGCAGCAGCGATTGCTCGACTGGCGGAGCAGCCGTGCTGCTGGGTAATGGCAACGGAACGTTTCAGGCAGCCGTGAGCTATAGTTCGGGAGGATATGTCGCGCATTGGGTCGCCGTGGGAGATGTGAACGGAGACGGCAAGCCTGACGTGCTGGTGGCGAACGAGTTGGCCGCTAACGTGAACTCGGCGAACGGGACTGCAGCCGTACTATTGGGGAACGGCGACGGGACTCTTCGGACAGCTGTGACCTATGCGTCGGGCGGGATGTATACGCTTTCGGTGGCCGTCGCAGATTTGAACGCGGACGGCAAGCCCGACCTATTGGTGGAAAATCAGTGTGCCAGCCAGGGCAATTGCACGAGCAGCACGATGAGCGTGCTTCTCGGCAACGGCGATGGAACCTTCCAAACCGCAAAGACCGCCACGACACCGCCTTTTGGCAGCATCATTGGCTCGGGAGCCGTCGCCCTCGCTGATTTCAACGGCGACGGAAAGCTGGATGTCGCATCGGGTTCCGGCGAATTCGTGTTGCTGGGAAACGGAGACGGCACCTTCCAGACTGCAGTGGCTCTGGGTGCCGGGGGCGTGGGCATCGCGACCGGCGATTTCAATCGCGACGGAAAGCCTGACCTGGCCGTAGGAGGGATTACTGTTCTTCTGAACATTTCCCCAGGTGGCGCGACCGCAGTAATTTCCCCTACGAGCATCAACTTTGGCAATCAAACGGTCGGCATAGCGAGTGCTTCACAGATGGTCACGCTCACTAACACCGGCAATGCCACACTTAATCTCTCAAGCATTGCTCTAAGCGCGAGCAATGGCAGTGTGGGTCAAACCAATACCTGCGGCAGTTCAGTAGCAGCAGGTGCTAGTTGTGTGGTCACCCTATCCTGGATACCGGGCGGCACCGGAAATATGACGGGCACCCTCACATTTACCGACAACGCCTCCAACAGCCCGCAGGTCGTTTCACTTTCTGGCGTCGGAGTGCTGCCCGCGGTCACGCTGTCGCCGGCGAAGCTCATTTTTTCTACCCAGGTGGTTTTCACCACCAGCGCAGCCCAGACTGCAACGCTCACTAACACCGGCCTGGGAATCCTCAGCATCTCGAAAATCTCTGTAACCGGCCCGTTCAGCCAGGCCAACACTTGCGGAACTAGCGTCACGCCGGGAGGAAGTTGCACGTTTACAGTCAGGTTCACGCCCACGACTATCGGCACCATAACGGGTTCTGTTTCCATTACGGATAACGCCCTGAACAGTCCTCAAACCCTCGCCCTGACAGGATTTGGAACGTATCTGCGATTCAATCCTACGAGTCTGGACTTCGGGAATGAGCGCGTAGGCATCAGGAGTGCCCCCAAGAGAATCACAATGACCAATAAGGGAAGCGTCGCGGTGAGCATCACCAGTTTTTCCATTGTAGGAACAAACCCCGGCGACTTTGCCGAAACCAGTACCTGCGGTACGAGTTTGGCGGCGGGCGCAAGCTGCGTTATCACAGTAACTTTCAAGCCCTTGGCTAGAGGGAACCGAACCGCTGCGGTTTGGGTGACCGACAACGGCGGCGGCAGTCCGCAAAAAATCAGCGTGATTGGAACGGGAAGATAGCCAGCCTGCCTTAGGTTGAAAGAAGGTGCGGAACCGTAGAAAGAAATCCTTGGTGGAGCTGACCGGGATCGAACCGGTGGCCTCGTCGTTGCGAACGACGCGCTCTCCCAGCTGAGCTACAGCCCCACGTGCAGGTTGATTGCTGGTTTGCTCGACTATTTTAGCAGCGTTTTCAATCGGCACCAAATTCAGGAGTTACCTCCGGTGCGCATTTCCCGCCATAATCCTTCGAAACTATCTTGACGAACGCCCTGCTCTTGCGTCTAACTGGGAGTAACAATGCGCGGCTGGCCGCACATTCGTGCTGCAGATTTTCTAGCGCGTTCGTTAAGATGTATGTGATCGCATATGTTTGCCCAACTTAATCCCGCGATGGCTCGTCGGCAGCATTGGCTGCGCTGGGCATCGCTCGCGCTGCACGGCCTAATTCTCGCCTGGCTGTTGCGTGCTCCGACTCCTCAGCTTCTGAACCCATCGTCAATTGCGTTTGGACAGCGCGGCACCTCAGTCACGCGCCTTTACTGGGCCAGCAAGAATCCTGACGAGAGTACTGCCAGCTCTCCCGATCAAGCCACTGAACGCTATCGCCATCAGCGGCTAAGCCATGACAAGTTGCTGTGGAAAACTCCGCCGGCTCTGGCGAGGCTCACTACGCAACCGGCGCTATCTCATTCCGACGCCGAGGATCAAGCCAAAACTCAGACGCTCTCAGCTCTCGGACACGGCGCGCAAGCCGGGTTGCCCTATGGCACTTTGAATCGCGGTCCGGCCTACGGAGAGGAAATTCGCCCTGCATTGCCCAGCGCGACATCCGATCCAGTGGTCTGGCCGTGGCAGTTGCCCGACTCCGCTGGCAACGAGGTCATCGAGATCACCATCGACGAACGCGGAGAGATTGTCAGCAAGACCGTGTTGCAGAGCCTCGGCTCCGACATTGATAACAAGTGCCTGGCTGCGCTGGAGAATTGGCACTTTCATCCTGCTACGCGCAACGGATCACCGATCCCATCCAAGCAGGACGCCGTTTTTCCATTTAAAGCTCGGGGATAAAGGGCGGGCCTTCCATCCCCGAGCCCGAACTTCCATTCCCCGATCCTCAGCCAAACGCATTACGGAGCTCGCAGGTATCCCCCGTAAACACCTGCCGAGTCGATATAGGGTCCAATAATCGTTCCGCTGTTGTTAATGCCGAACGCTTCCGTGCCCTCGCCGACCCCGGTGCCGGCACCGGGCGCTTCAAAGCCGGTGATTGTGCCCGAAGCAGATCGCACGAAGCCTTCGAGCGGACCGGTGGGATTGAGATAGAAGCCGCAAATCGTGCCTGTGGAGTTTGCCGCGGTTCCGTAAGTGGCAATGGCTCCCGTCACGGTGAATTCGACAAATGTTCCCGTCGGCTTGCGTTCAAAAGCGTGGTAAATGCCGGTGCTATCCACGTAGAAACCGGTAATCGCACCGCTCGCGTTCATGGATTCGACTTGGGTGCCTTGACCAGGCCCAGTGCCTGCGCCAGTAGCGTCAAATGTGGTTATCACGCCAGCCGCCGTACGAAGGAAGCCGTGGCTCACGCTGCTGCTGTCGATGTAGTAGCCAGCTTCCAAACCTACCGTGTCGACGCCGCGGCCGAATGTTCCCTGGTGCGCAGCCGTACCCGCTCCCGTCACGTCGAACTTGGTGACCCTGCCCGTGGATGTGCGCACGTAACCGTGGTTTACGTTGCTGCTGTCGATGTAGTACCCAACCGTCGTGCCACCGTCGTTGAGGGCGCAGCACAACGTGCCCTCGCCTTTGGTCGTGCCCGCGCCGGAAACGCTGAACTTGGTGATCGTCCCCGCGGAGGTGCGGATGTATCCGTGCGAAACGCCGTTGGAATCGATGTAATCTCCGGCGATGGTTCCGGCGGTGTTGATCTGGCCTCCGGCAGTGCCTTGCTGACTTCCGGTACCGGCGCCCGTCACATCGAACGCGGTGATATTGCCCGAGGTATCGCGAACCCACCCGTGGTAGGAGCCAATCGAATCAAAGTAATAGCCGGCGATCGTGCCCGCTGTGTTAATAGATGTGGGAACTGTTCCCTGCCCAGAACCGGTGCCAGAACCAGTGACGGTAAATTCGGTAAACGGAGTCGCCGGTTGCTGCGCGAGCGCAATACCAGCGCCCAAAACGAGAAGGAAGCTTAGGAAAACTGAAACCGACCTGAGGTAAATCCTGGCGGCGGGCACACCCTGCCGCAGACGAGTCGCGGAACTTCTCATACTTCTGCAAATCTTACTCATGCAAATCTTACTCATGCAAATCTCCTTATTAAATTCCCGGCGTGGATGAATTCACGCCAGATGGCGAGGATGCTAGCACAGTAAAGTGTCGCGATTGTTAATAGGCAGGCGAGGTAGTGGCTGAATTTGTGCTGGTGGCATTGCGGTGCTTGTACAGAAATTTCTCCCGTGATCACACTCCATCATGACTGCTATCGCATCGAAGAAGGATGCCATCTTCCACTTTCCGCGCTCGTAGCTAGGCGCCTAGAAGCCCCTGTCGATGCGACGAAATCATTGTTGCAGGGTTCCCGAGATTACGGTATTTGCATCAGTTTGAATAAATATGATTTCGTGCCCGCCGCTGGTCAGCACGAGATTGAAATGAGCCGGCGATCCGTGGTTAATGCTGAGGACCGCGCCGCCAAAACAGCTAGAACCGAACTTGTATGCGCCGGAGATCGAGTCTCCTAAAACGACGCTCCCGTTTACATTGCCCGACCGTGTACCAGTGAGCGTGCCGTCAGGATGCAGCGAAATTTGGCCTCCGAAGGCGACTGGCCCCTGCGCCGTTAGAGCTCCGGTCTGCTGAAGGCCATATACACCATTGATGTTCTGGGAACAAGCCGTAAGGCCTTGCGCCAACGCAAATCCTGAAACCACCGCACCGCTGTCGGTCCCGACCAACTCAACTCTACCGCCCGAGAGGGCTACCAAGCTGTAGCCCGCAGTCGTCCCTCCCTGCGGCGTGATCTTCGCCGTGCCAGCGCACTTCGCGTTGATCGCGTAGGTTCCTGTGATCGCAGCGGTTGCTGAGATGGCTCCATTGACACTTGTTGTTTGCGTACCAGTAATACCACCATTGCCATCGGCCACGATTTGGCCCTGCAAAGCAATAGGGGAACCATTTGCGCTGCCTGTCACAAGAAAGCCATAGTTCCCCAGCAAAGTTGCGTTGGAGCAGATGGCTCCGAATGCGCTTGCGGAGCTAAGAGTGAGAACCAGCAGAACCGGTAGAAGAATTCTCGATGTCATGTGACCTCCAAACGAGAGCAACTACGCAGGGGGATGCCGCGGGGCCGAGAACGATCAGAATAGTAGCAATCCGCAGCCTCCTGGTCAACCAGGAATCAATCGACTGCCCACTCGAAGGACCGCTTAAATGCCTGTGCCTCACGGTGCCTAGCCGACCACTATAATCGCCGACCACTATAATCAATGTGTGACCGAAAACTCAGTAAGTCAGATCGCATCGGCAGATTTCCCTACGCGCTGGGGCAAGTTTCGCATCCACGGCTTTCGCGGCCAATTCGGCGCTGACGGCAACAGCCGCGTCGAAGAGGCCGTCGCTCTGGTCATGGGAGACGTGAAGTCTTCGCCGCCGCTGGTGCGTGTTCATTCGCAGTGCCTTACAGGAGACGTATTTCATTCCTTGCGATGCGACTGCCGCCAGCAGCTTGAACTCTCTCTCTCAATGATCACCACAGCGGGCGCCGGCATCCTGATTTACGAGCAGCAGGAGGGTCGCGGCATCGGCCTCATGGCCAAGCTGCAAGCTTACGAATTGCAGGACTCAGGCCTGGATACGGTAGAAGCCAACGAGCGCCTCGGATTCAAAGCCGACCATCGCGACTTCACTTTGCCCGCGGAGATTCTAAAGGCTATTGGTGTCACGCGAGTTCGCCTGCTCACTAACAATCCTGATAAAGTGGAGGCGTTGGAGCAGGCCGGAGTGCGCGTCGTCGAGCGTGTGCCCTGTGAAGTAACGCCTAGTACCCACGCCGAAGACTATCTCAAGACGAAGAAAGAGAAGATGGGCCATCTTTTTACATCAAGCTAAGCGCAATGCAAGCTCTTCCCTTCCTCTGGCTTTGCGCGAAATCCTCCTCCATGTTTTAATTCGCTGACTCCATCTAGCGAATGTCAGCCCCTGACTCCAGAACTCGGTCGTCACTCCGTACCGCGCTTCTGGCACTGATCCTTGCTCTGATCGGCGCCGGTTCGATGGCCTACTACCATCTCGGTATCTTCATGCCGAATGTTCTGGAGGCACGCGCCGCAAAGGGATTGGGCGGAGGCTACGCATTCGGTGACGATTTTTATCCCGTCTGGCTAACTACGCGTCGATGTCTTCCGCAGCGTTGCGATCTTTACTCCGCACATATGACGCGTGAAATTCAGATTGGCCTTTTCGGCCGCGCGCTCGATGCGAACATTTCCACCGATCCACCCATCGACTATCGCTCCCTGGCTTATCCCGCATTTACCGACATCTTGTTTGCCCCAGCCGCGGTGCTGGAATTTCACACCCTCCGCATGATGCTTGCTGTACTCCTGCCATTGCTCACAGCGGTCAGCGTATGGCTATGGCTTCTGGCCATGGGGTGGCGGCCCGCTCCTGTGTGGATGGCAGTAATTATTCCGCTTGCCCTATGCAACTATCCCGTACTCGAAGCGTTGTTCGCCGAACAGCCGGGACTCGTTGTCGGATTTCTGCTGGCGGGAGCCATACTCGCTCTTCGCCGCAATCGCCCACTGCTGGCTGGAATTTTCATGGCGCTCACCACCGTCAAGCCGCAGATGACTCTCTTAGCGATCTTCTTTCTATTATTTCGATCTCTGTATGAACATAAAGCTGGCATTCGTTTTATCGCCGGGTTTTCTGCGTCCATGATCCTTCTACTTGGCACGTCCCTACTGTTGTGGCCGCACTGGATCGGCTCGTGGATGGCCATAGTTTTTGGCTACCATCGTTATTCCACTCCACCTCTGGTTATTGAAATACTCGGTTCCGATATAGGCCCACGGTTCGGCCCTGTCCTGATCGCAGCATTACTCGTTTTCGCCGTCGCACTGGCTTGGCGGGCGCGACGAGTCGCCGTCAACTCTCCTGATTTTTGGTTGACTCTGAGCCTGCTTCTCGCTATCACCTCGGTGACAATTCTTCCCGGGCAGGCCGTCTATGACCACATCATTCTTTTCCCCGGAATCTTGCTGCTGATTCAGCAATGGCGAGATATGAATACCAGACCAACTTTTCGTGGACTACAGGCTATAGCGGCCGCTGCTCTGGTATGGCCGTGGATGGCTGCCTGCGGGCTCTTGATTGCGCGGCATTGGTTGACGTCAGAAGTTTTTTATTCAACGGCAGTGTTCACCTTGCCTATCCGCACCGCGGCATCCTTCCCGTTCGCGGTGCTCGCGCTCCTTGCCCTCTCGTTGCGAATGAGGCAAAGAATCCAAGCCGATCCATCATCC
>WNFI01104299.1_pt1 | contig 15413 bp, 17 predicted proteins | sample 5400471 | NCBI WGS metagenome assembly WNFI01 (sample SAMN13153348, study PRJNA577476) | soil metagenome | isolation source: 100 cm saprolite on Douglas fir-dominated hillslope | place: USA:California | collected 2013-09-17 | reverse complement strand
ATGTTTCGCATGACTTGTTAGCCTTTGTGAGATCAGTATTTTAGGGGGGATTCGAAAAGGTAGTGCGTCGGCAACTGCTTTCGTTTCAAAAAATGACGAGGCTCATGCTGTTTTTCTGTTGACTCGCGTTGCCATCTGCGGTTCTTCCGCTTCGACTGCGGAGATTCAAACCTGATTGCTTCAGTCCAACCTCTCCAGCATGGCCGCCGTAACCAGTTTCTTTTCGATGTGCCGCTCGATGCGCTGGGCAAGGAAACGGCGCAGGTCAGCGCCGCGCTGGCGCAGCCAGGGCGCGCGGTCAAAACTTGTCAGTGGGGCGCGGAATATCTCCGCCGCCAGGACGCGCGAGTCGGCGGAAATTTCTGTGCTGGCCAATCGCTTGTCGCGTGGACACAGCAACCCATCTGCCAGAGGATGGAAATAAGCCTGACTCCCGTTCAGCAATGCCCCGCACACCGAGCACTGGTTCAGGCCCGGGAGCAGGCCGATAAGCCGGACGATCCAGAGATCAAAGTAAGTCAGCGGCATCCGAAGAGAGGATGTCGCAGGAATCCAGACGCACCAGCTCCTGTTTTTCCTTTTCCTCCCAGTGGGCAATCACGAGGGTCAGGGGCTCCAGCGCCCCGCCGAAGCGCCGCTTCGATCTCTTGGCCGCCTTGGCCACTCCCCGTATCTTGCCCTCGGCGCGCGTGAAAAGCGTGACCAGCAGGTCCGCTTCATGGAACGGGTATGTGCGCAGCACCAGGGCTTCAGACTGCTTGGGCATTTGAGACTAAGCATACACCGGCAAAACAGGGCTGGAGGAGTTCAGCGCGCCAAAGATCGCCTGCGTTGGGCAAAAAGCCACTTGGGCAATTCCGGCTCGGCATGCAAGTTGCAGGGCTCCATAAAAAACGCGCAGCCATTCCGGCTGCGCGTTTCAATCCCTTCGCTGGCCCTTAACGGCCGAAGTACTTGGCGTTCTTTTCCGTGTAAGCCTTCCATTTTTCCGGCAGGTCGTCGAGCGCAAAAATAGCCGACACCGGACACACCGGCACGCAAGCGCCGCAGTCAATACATTCGACGGGGTCGATAAACAGCATGTCCGTGCCTTCAAACTGCGATTCATCTTTCTTGGGATGGATGCAGTCTACCGGGCATGCATCCACGCAGGCCGCGTCCTTGGTTCCTATGCAAGGCTCTGCAATCACATATGCCATAAGGGTCTTGTCTCCGTAAAAAGATAATGGACTGTTTTGTTAACGGACAATTTTAACAGTTATTGAAAAACAAGCAATTGGCAATTAGCAATTGGCAGGGACAGTGCAGCGAATGGCCCATGACCAACTGCGAACGGCCATTTTGCTGCCTCAGGCCGTAACCAGTTCCCGTTGCGCACTCGGCTCATACTCTACGATGTAACCGGCCACGGCGCTGGCTGCCACCGTGTACGGGCTGGCCAGATACATCTGGCCGGGGCCGCTGCGACCGGGAAAGTTACGGTTCTGCGCGCTGATGGTGACCTGGTCGGAGCGCGTCGACACGCCGGGTCCGGCGTTGATACATGCGCCGCAGCTTGGCTCAATCACAATCGCGCCTGCCCGGCGAAAGACGTCAAGATAGCCTTTGCTGATGCAATATTCGCGCGTCCCCTGTGACCCGAACTGAATATAGAACTTGCAGGAGTCGGCCACACGCTTGCCCTGCTTGAGCGCGGCAGAAAGCACCTGGGCGTACATATCCATATCCGCATTTTTACCCGCGGTGCAGGTCCCGCCGTACGCGATCTCCACTGGAACGGGCGTTTGCAAATCGTGAATAAACTTGCCGTTCCCCGGATCACCGGGCGTGGCAACCATGGGCGTGATCTCGTCGGCGTTCAACTCGATGACGTGCGCATACTGCGCGTCAGGGTCGCTGAACAACCCATGGCAGAGCTTCTCGGCCTCTGCCCGCGACATGCCGCGCCGCTCCATCAGGAATTCAACCGTCTTTTGGTCAGGAGCCACGATGCCGGTAAAGCCGCCAATCTCCGCCGCCATGTTGGTCATGGTGGCGCGCTCGTCAACGCTCAGGGCTTCAATGGACTCGCCCGAATACTCCATCACCTTGGCCAGCGCCTTGCCGCTGCGGATGTAGTCCATGCTCAACAGCAGCAGAATGAAATCTTTGGCCGTAACGTTGGGCTTGCGCTTGCCCCGGATGACGACTTTCACGGATTCCGGAACTTTCACGCGCACGTCTTTGGTGATCCAGGAATTGAACACGTCCGTGGTGCCGATGCCGAAGGCTATACAGCCAACCGCACCCACGTGCGGCGTGTGCGAGTCCGAGCCGACGTTCAACTGCCCCGGCAGAGCATACGTTTCCGCTACCAGAGAATGGCATATGCCCTCTGAACCTTTGCGGTCTTTGAGTTCACCATGGAGCTTGATTCCCTGCTTTACGGCAAAGTCTTCCTGTTTGAACTTGAGCTGTCCCGCAAGGTCCAACAGTCCCATCTTCTTTTTTTCTTCTGAGATCACTTCATCCAGAAAGGTGAGGTGGTCGCGGAAAAAAAGGATGCTTGAAGGATCATTGACTTTAGCTTCTTTGCCCACAAAGTGCTCAAAGAAGATGGCGGCCATGGGCGTCACATATTCGTGACTAAAGCGCAAGTCAGTGCGGGCAAAGCCGGAGTCACCCGGTTTCACGTAAGCCACGCCGGGTTCACCGCGCTCGTTCAGCATGTGCTGGGCAAAGATCTTCTCCGCGATGGTCATGGGCCGCTTGGCGGTATCGATCCCGGGCAGAAAAACTTTCTTTTGCATGCGCGCCACGTTGAAGGGAAACAGCCCGCCGTATTCGATCACCTGGCGAGTAATGTCGTCTTCGCCTTCAGTGAATTTGCTCAGCGGAATCTCTTCACCGGAGCGGACCTTGTCAATGATGCTGAAGTCTGTGGTAGTAAGCACACCCAGGTTCTGACAGTTCTGCTTGTAGATCCGCTCAATGTTCTCCGCAATCACCAGCTTGATGCCGGCGCACAACTCCGCGTAAGGCGACTGTTCCCGGCTGGAACCTTTGCCCCGCCGCTTGCCGCTGACGGCGGCGACGAATCCGCCTTGCTTCACGGCCCCGCGCGCGATGGGCAACTCACTGCCGCACTTTAACCCCGTGTAAGGCCACTCACCCAGCTTTTCGTCGAAGAAGAAGCAGATGTGTGCGGGGGTGATCTCGTCGGTGGAGATGTCGTCGCGCAGCTTGGGATTGTTCTGCGGATTACGGGTGTCCCAGGGCAGGTCTTCTCCGGCAAGCTGCCGGCGGATCAACTCCGGGTCTTCCGTCAGAAAAAGGATGCGTCCCTGGAGTTTGACCTTGTCCGGACGCTTTTCGATGGTGCGGCTCAACAGTGAGGGTTCCACAAGGAAATTCTAACAAGAATCCATGGCCGATGCGCACCGATCAGCGTGATGTCATACGGCCCTTCAACCATCCGTTGAACTGGTATCAGCGGCCAATTCCCTGCAATTTATTCAAAAAACCGACAATGTACTTCCAGATCAGGTAATACAGCGCAACGATAAAGAATGGGACGAGTACTGCGTGACCGTAAGAGATATGCACGATGCCAAAGTAGACTATCTTTTTCTCAAAGCCATAGCTTGTCAGCTTCAGGAAACCCAGTGATCTCGCAAGCACAAAGCCAACTGGACCCAGTAAGAGCGGCAGCAGGGCTCCATGGAGTCCGATCGGCGCCGGCCAGTATGCGCGCAGTCTTAGATACAACATATTCCAAAGACCGAAGACGTTGGGAACAACGGCCATGGGAAAAACAATGAGCCGCTCGATCGGCGCCGGCACGTTGTATACGAAGCGTGCAACGCAAAAGACCGTCAAGACCACAAGAAGAGCGACTGTAGGCGCAACAATACCGGCCATGTAAGCACGCAAGTAAGGATGATCATTCATGACAACCTCCGGTCATAGGTGATAGGCAAACAGCAAAAGAATCTTGGGAAAGAAAATCAGTATCCCGGCGAGAACACCGGCCAGGCCCCAGTCATACCAGGGGACCTTCACCGGAGTCTGGTCCAACTTGCGCAACATGGCCGGCCACAAGTCCCTCTGCAGCTCTGTGTCTGGGGCGGGAAAAACTTGTTGCAAGAGCGCTTTGATTTCTCGACCCCGGATTTCATCGTGGTCAGGCTTTGTCATCGTGTGACTCCCATCTGGTTCAGTCGTTTGCGCAAAATGCGGACCCCGCGAAAGACCCTGGATTTGACCGTTCCCGGCGCAATCCTCAGCACCTGGGCAATTTCCGAATAAGGCCGCTCGTCAACCAGAGCCATGGTCACGGCAATCCGGAGCTTCGTGGGCAATTGGTCGAACGCGCGCCGGATCTGCTCTTGCTCCTCCCTGCGCAAGGCCGGGTTTGGACCAGGGGCCTGCGGTATGTCGGCCGGCAGGTCTTCCTCTGGCCGTCTGCGCTGGACGTGCGTCAAGGCCAGATTGATAGCGATCCGGTAGGCCCACGCGCCAAAATCCGCTTGCACATCTAAACGGTCCCGCGCCCGGTAGATCCGCCAGAAAGTTTCCAACGTCAGGTCTTCCGCAGCTCCGGTGTCGCGGACAATCCGCACGATCCAGGCGTAGACCCGCGCTTGAAATTGCCGGAACAGGGTTTCAAACGCATCAAGATCACCCTTCGCGAATCGTTCCAGCAGGCTCATTTGGCGTCTCTATTCTGTTCTACTCGCCTCAATTGCTCATGGTTTCATTTTTCTTTGAAAACGCAACCCGCGATTGTTCTCGTTGTATCTGCCCTTTGCTTGTTATTCTGTAACTAACATGCCTAGCTGTCGCCAGTGTGGCGCTGAAACACCATCATTCACGTTTGGCGAGGCTTCGCCGTACTGCAAGGCCTGTCGCTCGCAGCTCCCGCCTGAGCGCCGTCCGAATAAGTTTAGTGTTCTACCACTGGAGATTGCTGTCTCAAAATCGACACCCGGGACCTATGGTTTGGTAGCCATCAACGTCGCCATCTTCATTGCGATGGTGGCTTTCGGAATTTCCTGGTTCGATCCAGAGACCGAACAGGTGCTCCACTGGGGCGCGGATTACGGTCCGAAAACCTTAGATGGACAATACTGGCGTCTGCTCACATCCATGTTCCTGCATTTTGGCATCATTCACATACTGGCAAACATGTGGTGTTTGTGGTCGCTCGGCCGACTGGCAGAAAGGTTGCTGGGCTCGCTTGCGACCGTGGGCCTCTATCTGCTGACAGGAATTGGAGCGGCGTTATTGAGCCTTAGCTGGGACCCCATGCGGGTGAGCGCAGGGGCGTCGGGCGCCATTTTTGGTATCGCTGGAGCGCTCGTTACGGTGCTCTATTACGGGCAGCTTAATCTGACGAAGGAGTCTGTCCGCAGCTTGCTCGGCTATGTGGTCAGGTTTTGCCTGTTGAACCTGCTTTTCGGCCTGCGCGGACACGTGGACAACATGGCCCATTTAGGGGGCATGGTTACCGGACTGCTGATTGGACTCTTTCTCGCCCGAACAGTGAATACTCCCGCGGAGGACCGTCCTGCTCAGCGCAGGATGATCTTCGCCGTCAGCGCGCTGGTGCTGCTTGTACTCTTTATTCCTGTAGCGAAAGCGAAAGGGTACGTGGTTGAATTCGACAAGGGACAAGCAGCATTCGATCGCAAAGATTACAGCGCCGCCATCGAACACCTGCAAAAGTATACGGCGGCGCAACCGGATAACGCGTCAGGCCATGCCCTCCTTGGAGGGTCATTCCAGGGAGCAGGCCGTTTTGACGACGCAGTCCGTGAGTATGAGCATGGGCTGGCGATCAATCCTGACTTCCATTACATTCAAGTCCATCTTGCCGAGCTTTACGTTCTTGAAAAAAAATCAGACAAGGCGGTCCCTCTCTTCAGAAAAGCGATTCCGGAGATGAAAGACGACGCGTACGCGATGTACGCCTATGGGAACGCGCTCAAGCAAATCGGCAATCTGCCCGAGGCGGAAGAAGCCTTGCGCAAGTCGATTCAACTGGATGACAAACCAGCCTACGTTCATGATTTGCTGGCCGAGGTCTTGAAGGCTGAGGGAAAAACCGTGGAAGCACAGGCGGAGAGCAAACGCGCTGGCGAGTTGGATGCGGCCAAAGACGCGCAGGACGAGCCCGCCCCGAAGAAGCATTAAGATACTTAACTTTGACTTCCTTGTTATCCTGTAACGTTACCCTGTAACTAACATGCCTAATTGCCTGAAGTGCGGTACCGATCTCACCGTGAATGAAGAAGGAGTCGCGCCGGTCCTTTGTGACCGCTGCGCCGGAGTAGCCACCAGCCGCGCACGGCGGACAATGAGCACGGGAACCTTACGAGACTTCCCGGCTACAGTTACGTTGATGGCCGTAAGTATTCTTGCTTACTTGATTCCCATGGTGACCGGCATCGATTTAAAGTTTTGGGGCGCAAACATTGGCCCCCTCACCCTCAGTGGCGAATATTGGCGATTATTTACTGCTGGGTTCTTACACGGTGACATTCTCCACATCGGCCTGAACATGTGGTGTCTCTGGAGCCTGGGGCGGCTCTCTGAGCGCCTATTCGGTAAATGGCAAACCTTTGTGATCTATATGCTGACAGGCGTCGGTGGGGCACTGTTGAGCATTGCCTATGACCCCGCGCGAAACGAACTCGGCGCTTCTGGTGCGATCTTCGGTATTGTCGGCGCAGTAATGGCAGGAGTGAAATTCGGAGATCTCAACATCTCAAGCGGCGAAAAGCGTGCCATTTTCAGTAGTGTAGCCAGCTTCGCTGTTATGAATTTTGTCTTGGGCATGTCGAGTGGGGGAATATTCGGGAATATTGACAACATGTGCCATCTGGGAGGGTTCGTTTCCGGCTTGCTTATCGGCGTGCCTCTGGGAGCGTTTGCGAGGAGGCACCAGCTCTACCAGTTAGCCACACTTGTGGTGACTGCACTGGTACTGGCCGCCGCAGGCCGGGAGCTGGTACAGACCCACGGCGCTGATGCACAAAAAACCGCAGGCGCGTTCGCGTTGAAACGACAGGACTATGCCAAGGCTGCCCGGCTCCTGGAGAAATATACTGCCGCCAGGCCGGATGATGATGTTGGTCTAATCTGGTTAGGCGCGGCATACGCGGAAAACAACGAGCGCGATAAGGCAATTGCGGCCTTCGAGCACGCCCTGAAAGTGAATCCAAGCTCGCAGGGTGCGAAAAACGCGCTGCAAATACTGCGCGGAGATGACCTCCCCAAAAAGTGACTTCAGCACACCAATGCCAAAGCATCCCAACAATCTGAGCAACAATCCTCGCTGCGGAATGACACGATTGGCGCAGGCGTTTTTTTTTCTGGTGCTGCTGGCCACGCTCTGTGGCCAGGCCGTCGGCCAACTCAAGCCTGAAGAAGTGACTTTCCCCAGCGGCAAACTGCAACTGCATGGCTTTCTGTGGAAGCCGGAAGGCAAAGGTCCGTTTCCTGCCGTTGTGTGGAACCACGGCAGCGAAAAACTTCCGGGCTGGCGGCCGGAGTTAGGCCAATTCTATGTGGAGCACGGTTATGTTTTCTTCGTTCCGCATCGCCGTGGCCAAGGGCTCTCTCCCGGCGAGTACATTCAGGACCTTGTCGCCCAAGCCCCACCGCAAGACCGCGCAGGGCGCATGGTCCAGCTGCAAGAAGCCGAAGTGGAAGATGTTGTTGCAGCTCTGAATTACCTGAAGTCCCAGCCCTTTGTTGATGCCGGCCGCATTGCGATTTCAGGCTGCTCCTTCGGTGGCATCCAGACGCTGCTGGCGGGCGAGCGCGACTTGGGAGTGAAAGCGCTGGTCCCGTTTGCTCCAGGAGCCATCTCCTGGGAGCGGAACCCGCCCTTACAGGAACGGCTCAAAGAAGCGGTCGCCCATGCCAAAGCGCCTATCTTTCTACTGCAGGCGGAAAATGACTTCAACCTTGCTCCCAGCCACGAATTGAGCAAAGAAGCAAAAAAGAAGAACGTTGATTTTCAGAGCAAGGTCTACCCTGCCTTCGGCAGCGGCCATGAAGATGGACACGGGAAGTTCTGCGCCACCGCAACCGACGTCTGGGGCAAGGACGTGTTGGCGTTTCTGGAAGCCCACATGAAAGCTGCGCATTAACGGTCAGCTTTGCGGCGCAGCCGGTCCTAGCGTTGCGTACGGTACTCCGTGGCTGACGGCATGCCTTCCACTCTTCCGGCAAGGATTGCCTGGAACTCTTGCATCAGTTCGCCATGGAGCAAGCCGTTGCTTGCAAGGACCTCACGGCTGTCGATGGTAAACGGCCCGCCGGAAAAGTTTGTTACCTTGCCTCCGGCTTCCTGCACCAGCAGGACGCCCGCAGCGGTGTCCCAGGAATTCAAGTTGAACTCCCAGAAGCCGTCATAGCGCCCGCAGGCCACGCAGCACAGGTCCAGCGCCGCCGATCCTGCGCGCCGCACTCCGTGACTCCGCAGAGTGATCTGGTGATAGAACTGGATGTTGGGATTCTTATGCCGCTTATGGCTGGGAAAGCCCGTGGCCAGAAGGCTCTCCGCCAAACGCGCGGCCGGCGAAACGCGGACCACACGGCCGTTCAGCCGTGAACCGCCATCTTTCTCCGCGGCAAACATTTCGTCGCGAGTGGGATCAAAGATCACGCCAGCAATGCGCTCGCCTTTGTATTCCAGCCCCAAGGAAACGCAAAAGACGGGGTATCCGTGGGCAAAGTTGGTAGTGCCGTCCAGCGGGTCTACGTACCATAGGAAGTCGCTGCCGCTTTGGGTGCGGCTGCCTTCTTCGCCAATCAGGTCATGGCTGGGCCACTGCTTGCGTATGCGCTCAACAATCAGCGCTTCCGAGCTGCGGTCGGCCTGGGTAATCAGATCAACATCGCCCTTATACTCGATGGTGACCTTGCCGAAAAATGACATGAGCAACGCGCCGGCTTCGCGCGCCAGTTCCTGCATGGGAGAGATATAGTCTGTGTGTACGCTCATTAGCGAGCGCGACGCCCGGTATCTTCCGAAATGTAGAGGATCTCATGCTTGAAGATGAACAGATTGGGCGACCCTTCGCGGGTAAGGCGGATCATGCCGACGTCATAGTATTCAATCCAGCCGTGGAAGGTATCACCCGAAAGCAGTTTCACTGAGACCGGGGTTTGCTTTTCGCCCAGACCCTTCAGATAGGCCGACTCCATCCCGGTATCTTCGGGAGGCGGGGTCTTGCTCGTTTTTTTAGCAAAAGCAGGTGTGCTTGCGCGGAAAGCCATGTCGGATATTGTAGCATTCAGCAGTCAGCACTCAGCAGTCAGCGCTCAGCCAAACCAATTTTTCGTGATTTCAAGAGGACATGTCCTTGCTGAGTGTTTCATGTCTTTTGCGGTCGAGCCGAAGAGCATCTTTGGCTGAATGCTGAGTGCTGAGTGCCGAATGCTGAATGCTGAGTGCCGAATGCTGAATGCTGAGTGCTACCTTGCCGGCGCCGTGTAATACCCCGCGCGATGGCGCACCTGATACGCCTTGCTGTCACCATCTTTCTTGGTCAGCTCCACCTGTATGCGCCGGAACGGCGAATCGGCCAGCTTGCGGTTGGGATAAAAGGCAATCAAATACTGTGTGCGCAGCTCGTCGCTGATTTTGCGGAAGGCCTCGTCCAGTTGATCCCCCGTCCCGGCGTAATAGTATTTCCCGCCGGTATCTTTTGAAATCTGGATGAGAGCATGTTCGCCGCCCAGATTGCGCCCCGCGTCGGCCTCCACCGGCACAACGATGATGCTGTATACAATGGCCTCCGCTTGTTGGGCCCGGCGCAGGGCGTCGTTGTAGTGACTCTTGCTCGTGGTGTCGCCGCCGTCGGTGATCAGCACTAGCACTTTCCTTCCCTGGCGGTCGAGCAGGGTCCCGGAACAGAGCTCAATCGCATCATAGAGTGACGTCCCTGGGCCCACGCGCAGGTTGTCGATTCCGCGTTCAATCGTCCTCGGGTCGGCGGTGTAGAAGGTGAGCTGGTCAATGTCTTCTGTCACCTGGAAAAGGGAGAGACGGTCCACCGGACGCAAGATGGAATGAACGAATTTTCTGGCCGATGCCACTTCCAGCTTGAAAACGCGCAGGGTGCTCGGGCTGGTGTCCACCGCCAGCGCTATGCTGAGGGGCATCTCCGACTCCTTCTCAAAAACGCTGATGGTCTGCGGCACTCCGTCTTCCAGCACGCGAAAATCTTCTTTGGTCAGATTAGCTATAGGCGCGCCGCGCGAATCGGTCACGGAGGTAAAAACATTCACCAGCCGAACGTTGACGCGAAATGTATTGGGATCATCTGCCGGTGGTTTTTGGCGCTGTGTTCCCGGGGGGATGCGGTCTCCGGCCACCGGATCCTGCGCATGGGCAAGACCGCCCAGCGTGAGCATACACAGCAGCAGGCAGAACTGCTTTGGCACAGCTCGAGTCCATCTCATAAAGTGTCAGAATAAGCGGTAGCTGCTGTGTTTAGATGCAAACGGCGGTAAAGGGTTATTTGTGGGCACGAATTTCTTCGGGAAACGACTCGCCATCGGCCCACACGGCCCCGTCTTCAAAATACTCTTTTTTCCAGATGGGCACCGTCTTCTTCAAGGTATCGATCAGCCACCGGCAGGCCTCAAACGCCGCCGCCCGATGCGCGGAAGCCACCGCAATCAAGACGCTGGTCTCGCCGATGGCCAGCCTCCCCAGGCGATGGACAATGCGCACATCCCGGACCTTAAAGCGTTCCAGCGCCGCTTGAGCCAGCTTCTGCATTTCACTAAGTGCCATGGATTCATAAGCTTCATAGTCCAGGTAAAGCGTACGCCGCCCCCGGGTGTTATTGCGCACCACCCCGGCAAAGAGTATGGCCGCGCCGTCTTCGGGGTGTTCCAGGTCTTTCTTGATTTCGCCAAGGTCGATTGGTTCACGCACAATGGCGCAATGCTCCGAGCGCATCTCATCTACCTTTGTTTTGCCTCCGCTGACCGGCGGCAGCAGGCCGACCTCATCCCCTTCGTGCAGCACGGCGGACACCGGCGCGTACTCCTGGTTGATAGAACAGGCGATGGAACCGGTCAGCCCCTGGAACGGTGGAAACCGCTGGGCATAGTGCGCAATCACGGCGGACAGGCCCGCGCCTGGCTCTAATTCGAGCGAATCTTCCTGCCGTCCAATAATGTCCTTGAGCTGCCCAAAGAGCAGAACGCGGATGCGCATGGGTATAAGAATAACGGAAAACTCCGCCGGGGTGATTCGGTTAAGTTTTGTTGAGCAAGAAACCGTGGGCGGCTTACCTGCGTCTAAGTTATCAGCAGCTCCAAAAGAGCTGTGAGCACTGCTTTACGATTCATGGAAAGTGAAAAAGAGTGGCCGCGCAGCCACTCTTTTTTGTGCCCTGCCGCGACAGAATTACACGTTGCTCAATACCCGCTCGCGGGTTTCCGCGTCTTGGCGCTCTTCCTTGGGTGAGGTCGGCAGAGCGATTTCCAGCACTTCTTCGATCGTGGTGACGTAATGGACCTTCAGACCTTCCAGTTGTTCCGGAGTCAGGTCCTCATCCACGTTCATGCGATTGTCCGCCGGAAAGATAACGTCTTTTACGCCGGAGCGTTTGGCGGCCAGGAACTTTTCTTTCACGCCGCCGATCGGCAGCACGTTGCCGCTCAGGGTGATCTCACCGGTCATTCCCGTCAGCGGACGCACTGGCCGGTCCGTCAGCAGTGAAACCAGCGTGGTCGCCATGGTCACGCCGGCGGAAGGTCCGTCCTTGGGAATCGCCCCGGCAGGTACGTGGATGTGTATGTCATGGTCCTTGAAGAACTCTTCTTCGATCCCCAGTTTTTTGGCGTTGGAGCGCACCCAGGTCAAGGCCGCCTGCATGGACTCCTGCATTACCTGGCCGATCTGTCCGGTCATGGTAAAGCCGCCTTTGCCTTTCATCTTGTTGGCTTCGATGAAGAGGATATCTCCACCCGCAGGCGTCCAAGCCAGCCCCACGGCCACGCCGGAGCGCTTGGTGCGTTCGGCGATCTCGGTATCAATGCGGATCTTGATCCCGCCCAGGTACTCCTGGATGATTGCAGGCGTGACCACCAGCTTTTCGCTTGTCCCTTCGGCAATGCGGCGCGCCTGTTTGCGGCAGAGCGTGCCGACGTTGCGCTCCATGTTGCGTACGCCGGCCTCACGGGTGTAATGCCGGATAATGAAGCGGATCGCGTCTTCGGGAAATTCAATCTGCTCCGCCTTCAGCCCATTCTCCTCAATCTGCTTGGGAACCAGGAACCGGCTGGCGATGTGCACCTTGTCATCTTCGGTATAACCCTGGAGTTCAATGATCTCCATGCGGTCGCGCAATGGTTCGGGAATCGTATCCAGCATGTTGGCGGTGCATATGAACAGCACCTTGGACAAATCAAAGGGCACGTCCAGATAGTTGTCGCGGAAGGTGGAGTTCTGCTCCGGATCCAGCGTCTCCAGCAGCGCGGAGGAAGGATCGCCGCGGAAGTCGCGTCCTAGTTTGTCCACTTCATCCAGCACAAAGACCGGATCGTTGGTCTCCGCGCGGCGGAGGCCCTGCATGATCTGTCCCGGCAAAGCGCCAATGTATGTGCGCCGATGCCCGCGGATTTCCGCTTCATCATGCACACCGCCCAGGGAGAGGCGCACAAACTTCCGTTCGAGCGCGCGGGCAATACTCCGCCCCAGTGAAGTCTTACCGACTCCGGGAGGCCCGACAAAGCAAAGAATCGGCCCTTTCATGTTGGGCTTGAGCCGGCGGACCGAGAGGTAATCCAGAATGCGTTCTTTTACCTTCTTTAGGTCGTAGTGGTCGGAATCCAGTACTTCGGCCGCTTTCTTGATGTCCGCTTCAACGCCGCTGGACTTGGACCACGGCAACACGGCCAGCCATTCAATGTAATTGCGGGTCACCGAATAATCCGCCGCCATGGGCGACATGCGCGCCAGCCGGTTGAGTTCCTTGGTGGCTTCTTTCTTTACTTCCTCCGGCATGCCGGCGGCTTCAATTTTTTGCCGCAGCTCGTCTACGTCGCGCTGGGTCTCATCCTGCTCACCCAGCTCTTTCTGGATGGCCTTCATCTGCTCACGCAAGTAATACTCGCGCTGCGACTGCTGCACCTGGTCCTGCACTTCGGTCTGGATCTTGTTGCGCAGTTGCTGGACTTCCAGTTCCTTAGCCAGATGGTGGTTGATGGACTGCAAGCGCTTTGCGACTTCAGGCGTTTCCAGAATCTCCTGCTTGTCCTTGGTGGAAAGAAAGGGCAGCGATGACGCCACAAAATCCACCAGCCTGCCCGGCTCATCAATGTTGATGGCCACTGTCTGCAATTCATCGGACAGCGTGGGCGATCCGGCCACAATCTGCTGGAACAAAGTCAGCACATTGCGCTGCAACGCTTCAATCTCAGGAGACTGCTCCGGTTCCGTATCGGGGAGCGCTTCCACATCGGCGCGCAGGAATGGCGTCAACTGAGTAAAGTCGCGCAGTCTGCCGCGCTGCAACCCTTCGGTAAAGACAAAGAGGCTCTGGTTCGGCATCTTGACGACTTTGTGGACGGTCGCTAGCGTTCCGATGCTATAGAGATCGGTGGGCTGGGGAGAATCCACACGCGCCTCCCGTTGCGCCACCACCAGAATCGTCTTCTCTTCCCCCAGGGAGTTGATGAGCTGAATGGAAGTTTCACGGCCCACGGTCAGCGGTAATACCGCGTGCGGAAACAGAACTGTATCCCGAACCGGCAATACTGGCACGCCTTTGTACGGGTCATCCACCACAACCTGTGGATCAGGCGCCGCTATTGCGGTTTCAACATTGCTGGTACGCGTTTCAGACGCCATAAAATTATCCTTGCTATAAGTACGCTCACATTTGATGACTGTAGCACCGCGAAGGATGCAGCTCGCAGCTTTTAAACCTCTGCAGCGGCGGATTGTATCACTTGTTATGAGGAGTTTGCCGCCCCATTGTGCTCAATATCCCCGCGGATATACCCCCAACACTTTAACGAACCCGGCGATTTCTTCCAGGTGGCGCAGTGCATGGCGCATAGCTTCATCGTCGCCGCGCAACAGATCCACATAAAACCTATACTCCCAGGGTTTCCCCCGGACCGGCCTTGATTCAATTTTACTCAGATCAAGGTCCCGCAGGGCAAAAACGCTCAGAGCCTTGAACAAAGCCCCAGACTCGCTCTTCAACGAGAAGACCAGTGACGTCTTGTTCGCTTTGGACGCCACTTTTCTTTGCTTGCGTATGAGGAAGAAGCGGGTAAAGTTCTGTTTTTCGTCTTCCAATCCGGACATCAGCACTTTGCCGCCATATTCCTGGGCCGCTTGCCGGCTGGCGATTGCCGCCGCATCCTTCAGTCCTTTGCCTACAATGTGCTTGACGCTGCCGGCGGTGTCATAAAAAGGGACCACGGTAATATGACGATGGCGTCGAAAAAAATTGCGGCATTGGTCCAGCGCCACTGGATGTGAGAGCACCTGGCGAACGTCCTTCAGCTTTGTGCCGGGCGCGGCAATCAGGTTGTGCTCGATCCGCAAGCGCATTTCCTGGTGTATGAACACGTCTCGCTCCAGGAGCAGATCAAGATGCTCTCCCACTGGCCCGGCCAGGGTGTTCTCCACCGGAATCACGGCCGCGGCCACTTGGCGTGAATCCAGAGCGTCAAAGACTTCCATAGATGTGGCGCAGGCCAGCACGCTGGCTTTCGGCAATAGCTGCAACGCAGCCTGATGGCTGAACGCACCGCGCTCACCTTGGATGGCAACTTTCATCGGTTATGTAACTCCGTAGATGGGAGGTCGGCTGGACACGAGGAGTTTAGTGAATAGTCGAATGATTACTATAACGCGCAGGACCGCACGGCCTGGCTAGAAAGAAAAGGGCCCAGATGGGCCCCATCGAAGTAAATGAAGCAAGAATAAAAAAAACCGGCTCTCAGAAAGTCATTTAGGAGGTACTAAAACTTGTGTTGCCGGCTACCCACAACCCCTATGCGCCCTTCTTCCCGCCTTTGTGTTTGTGCTGATGCTTGTGCTGATGTTGATGTTTGTGCTGGTGTTTGTTGCCCGTGCCCGTCCCAGCGGTACCTTGCGAATTACCGTTACCCGTGCCATTGCCCGTACCAGTGCTGGAGCCAGTTCCAGCTTGTGCGAAAGACAGGCTAGCGCCGAGCGCCAGTGTGAATACCAGAGTCAATGCCTTCTTCATACCTTCTCCTCTTCGTTAATAGAATCAGGGCCGTGGAATACCCTGAGGATGATTTCGTTCGTCGTTCATTGTAACGCAAGCCAACTAGAACCAATACGGCGTCTCCTTCGCCCATTTCGAGTTGGGATACCGGTTGTGCAAAAGCATGAAGGCTTCCTTGCTCAGTTTTGC
>WNFI01011029.1_pt2 | contig 15415 bp, 22 predicted proteins | sample 5400471 | NCBI WGS metagenome assembly WNFI01 (sample SAMN13153348, study PRJNA577476) | soil metagenome | isolation source: 100 cm saprolite on Douglas fir-dominated hillslope | place: USA:California | collected 2013-09-17 | reverse complement strand
AGGGAAAGAGGGTATAAGTATCGCCGTACCTTAATAGAACAAGCTGAAATACATTCTCCGTTATCACAGAGCACAGTGATTCGCCCGGGAGAAACTAGGGTATGGAAGAGTGATCGTCCGGCGTTCCGAGCCCGTGATAAGAAACCGAAATCTTGGTATGGAACCGGTCATGCACAGAGAAGGAACAGAATGATGAACAGGCCCAAGATGACGGGTTTGGCCGGAACCGATAAGGAAGGAAGAACCTTGCTCAGTCGGAAATCATGTGAAAGATTTTCTTGTGTGGAACACCTAATCAAACTATCCTTGGATTTTGGAGATTTGAAAAAATCCTTCACTCAGAGTTCACGCAAGTCCGAACAACAAGATGTTCGGCCCACGTCTTTTCCCATACTTGAGGCATTCAGATCTCGAGTGGGCGGAACATTTGGTCATATTGGACATGTTACCGTATGTGTGTTAGACCATGGGACCTGAATGGCTTATCCACATACAATGCATAGCCATGCCTGATATGTCTGGTTGAGTACAGAAGACGTGAGCATCGGAATTGATTGGATCTTCTATGGGAGAGCGAGAGAGAGCGGGATCTCCGCTTGGATATTGACATGCCCCTTTTCATCAGAATGAGGGAGCGGCACCATGTGCAAAGAGACAAACTTGGCTTGTTATGGATAAGGTTATTCCAATCGAGATCCATCCTTTTTTGGGACCAGATAGATCAATGTCTCGGCACTCTCAGTCAGAATGTCCATGGAAACAATTTCCAGAAGTACAATACCTGCTCAACCGTCAAACCTGACGAGGCCATTAATAGGAGAGTTGTTATGCCAGACACTGTCGTCCTCGCTTTAAACCCGGTCTCATCCAAACTTAATGGTGCAAAAGTTAAAGAGCAGGGGAAGCATCGCCATTTAATATGGAGTAGCTCCTGATAGCAGGTTCCCGACGCAGCTTTTGTTCAATTTGGGGACGACGGCGGAGCGAAAGGTAGGGCAACCAGCGCCAGTCTGCATTACGAGCCCAAGACCCTATAATAAGGATGCTATGACAAACAAGTATGCGGCAACAGCCGAGTCAACTTCGATCCATCCTGAGTGCACCTCTTCATACTTGTGAATCCTGGTTCTGACTATCTGAGAACAATGGAACGGTCCAACGCTTCCTTACATAATGGGGATGGCTATATGATGCATTGTTGTCAGACGTAAATCACAGCTGCCAGGACTACCAATTATGTAGGGACACAAGCCCACCTCGATATTCTTTGTGACACCCTTCCCTTCAAGGCTAAACAATAAGGTCTTCATGCTTGGGATACTCTTTAGTCAACTTCCATAACAACCGATGGAAGCGCTATGGCCGGCGTCATGGAATTCTGTCCCTCTAATCGCCGCATTTAACTCAACGCTTTATATGTCCAGGAGTTGCTGAGCTATCTCAGATTCGCCACGTCCCCCTAGCATTCTGGCAGATCAGTCTGACCGTGATGGCTGAAAACAGCTTTGACCAGTTCATTTCTTTCCCAGAGTAAGCACTCATACGAAGCACGTATCCGTTGAATGAACTTCTAACGATTCGGATGGACCCAGCCTTGATGGTCGTTACGCTTCCGGCCTTGATGGCCCTCCATCCTGGATTCATCAGTATTCTGACCCACCTTCATTCCAATCACCGGATCCATTGTCATGGGTTGATGACTTGTTACCCAGGGACCCATCTTCAAGTCATACAGATTGTAGCACCGGGGACTCATCTTCAAGTAGTGCAAATTATGGCGCCCATCTGGGTTTGACTTCCGCAGCCAATCCTCCTGTGCACGCTGTCCCTCTGAACCAAAATTTGGACCCCGTCCCATTTAATCCTTTTGACAATGGGGTTGGGCAATTCGACTGGCTGTACGACCTATGGGTGTTGCAACAATCATCGCAATCATCAAGTGTTAACGACATTCCGCCCCGAGTTCAGCGGCCCGTTAAGAACTACATGCCATACCTTTCCCCCTCACCTACTCCATCCGCAAACAGGTCCCCCTCATCACAGTCATCAATCGTTAACGATATTCCTCCCCTAGTTCAGCGGCCTGTCAAGAACTACACACCATATCTTTCTCCATCACCTACTCCATCCGCAAACAGATCCCCCTCCACCCCGTCAGGAACGGGGCGACTCAAGGAGCCGGGATCTAAACCCAAAATATCTGGTTTGAAACGCAAGGCTAGGAGTGACTCCGACGCAGACTGCGACAACCAGAGTGAGGGTAAAGATGGACACCGGCCCCTCAAGCGTCAGGAAACGCATGCGTCTTCCTCTCATTCTGCCGATTCAATGCAAGCAGGCGCATCCATTGTGCGACAGTCTCTCTCAGGCAAAGTGTCTGTGAACAGAGTACGTACGAACGCTAAGCAATCTCACTCGATATCGGAGCTCTCCAGTAGACGGTCCGCGGGTGATTTGGAAGGTACTATCCCTGGTTGGATCCTGCGCGTTATTGCCAAGTCGAGTAAAGGTCGCATGCCTTGCGTGTTGTGCGGTGATGGGAAGAATCCAACAACACTAGATCGCCACGTCCTCACCGTCCATCGACGCAAGCTCGCTGAAACGTTGATGAAGAAAGAGTTCGATGGGGTGAGGCAAATGGAATACATCACCATGTTCTACTTCGTCATCGCCGAAGCGCACGCGTCTCAGGGGTACCAAATGGCACAAGGCGAGGACGAGGAGACTCGACATTTCCTTCAAGTTCACGGTCAGGAGTTCAGAGAGGGTGATTTTGATCCTTCTCGATATCCCGTTCTACAAAATCGCTGCATGGAGCTCTGCGGGGGCGTTTGTAGCACTTTCGTGTGTCGATGTGGCAAGCGATTCGGCCGTCAAGACGCTATGAATCGACACCAGAGCAATGCTTGTAAGATGAAGACATGATATCAACCATATTCCACTGTGGCTCACCTCCCTGGACCGCGATGGACACGTCTCGTACATTATTCTTCACATTATCTCCGTCATCTCATTATATTTACTCGATAGTCCCTTTAATCCCGCCCTGTACTCCACTTTATAATGAAATTACTGCCTTACTGAGGGCCATGTTCTCTTCTTGGGGGTCTGCTACAGTCGAACGAGGCATCGCTGAAGCTTTGACGGGTTTTTCGTCAACAACCAGGCGTGTCACGTCACGTTACTCACCAATCGCACTTCTGCGTCGTGGAGAATGAAGATGGATGGCGTCCCATCTGAGATACTTTCTCTCATCTTCGAGTTTGCTGTCTGGTCGGACCCATTTCCCTCCTTTCCTTCATCGCTGAAGCAGTCTGCGGGTGTGAAGAGAAGGTCAAGATCTGATCCGTTCATTGATCAATATGACCCTGAGCTTCGCATATCGATTGGCCTCGTGTGCAGAAGGTGGAAGAACGTACGGGATGCATCACCAAGGTTATGGACTCGCGTCGATGTCGTGTATGATGGGATCGGTAAGGCATCGACGCAGACATTACGCTGGCTCTTGGCGCGCTCAGGTGCGCTACCCCTCGATATACGACTCTCCTGTGCTTCCTCGGAGCGTTCCCTCGATATATCAGCCCATTCCTCCTCCCGCTCCTTCGTCATACTCAGCCACGCGTTGACTCAAGTCATCGGTGTGCTGCAACACTCCATTCCACGATGGCGAGCCTTGCACCTCAGCCCAAGGTCTCGCTCAGAGGCATATGTTGCCTTTGTTCAATTCATGCAGCCTGCCTTACGTTTGAAAGACCTCACTATGACTGCCCAGGACACTGGTGGGACAGTCCGCAGCCTCACAATCATTCACGGCGACGGAACGTTCCCTGTTCCCCCCCTCTTCAATCATCAAACACCCGAGCTGCGTTCGATCACCGTAGAACCCCTCTCATTCAGCATTGACAGTCAGTTCATGACGAATTTGCGCGATATCCGCCTTAGTCGAGGTAGCACCACCCTCAGGAGACTCCTTGAGGTTTTTCGATCAAATCCCAGTCTTGAGACTCTAGTCATTATGATGGTGGAGTTCACGGATGTCCTCGCTAATCCGGACTCCGTCCTCGCTGAGGATACCGAGCCCGGTGAGGAACTGACACTTCCAGTCTTGCACACAATGCGGCTTGATTTGACAAGGAAGGAAATGACGAGACTAATTGAATCTCTCGTTCTTCCTTCCCTCACTACACTGTCTTTGTGTCGAAGTGAGGATCATGTGTCAGTGATTCCGTCCGCAAATGATGCCATTTCCACTACAAGCGCACTTCTACGTGCCGTCAACGATGAGCGACGGAAGGGGAGAATACCTCTTACTTCTTTCTCTCTTACGTACGGATCGGTATGGGAAACGAACGCCACCCAGGGCGAGGAGGGCACAGATACAGCATTGATCGACTTATTGATGACGTGCAAGTGTCTCGAGTCATTAGAGGTGAACAATTCCTCTCATTACCATTCCACCCTTCTGGAGGTGAGTATTAGTATGTTTGGTACTGTAACTCTAATCATGCCTCTTTAGGAGCTGGCGCGCAAGGATGGAGATCTGCCTCTCACTTGCCCGTGTTTATCAAGCCTATATATTAGCCGCTGTGAAGGGAGCCAGCGTGGTGCCGTTCGACGCCTTGTCGAGTCAAGAGTGGCCAGCAATCTTGATGACACGCTCGAAGACGTGACACTGCGACCCGCCAATGCTTGTGCGCTTAAATCTTTCATTGTGGAAGCCAGTCATGACAAAGTCTTATGTGGGTCGGAAGACATCCGATGGATTCAGCAGCATGTGCCGCACTTCCAGATTGATCAGCATGGAATGCTCGTTCATCGACACATTATCCTCGACGACGACCTCTAACAAGCGGCTTTCTTTAAGTGGGGACTCTGTTGGCTCATTCTCTATCTGTATGCAAATATCCAACGATCCGTTGGATATTTGCATACAGATATCGGGGCGGGTCTTTTCAGCGAATGATTGATCTAGCTCCTTGCGTTCTATAACTTCTGCGATGATCGGAGGATCGGAGAAAAGTCCATATGCACCACCTAGGTCGATCTCCGTGACTGGCTGGGATACGGCAATGGGATTTTGATTGGCGCGCTGCTCAGGAGTTTGTATTATGACAGACGCGAAGGAGGATCCTGAAGGCACGTGGGAACCCTGCGGACGAGAATGTGATAACGGCGGGGTTCGAAAAGACGATTCATATTTCATGGCGTAGTTCGGGGGCGGAGGCAATAGAAGGGTCGAGTCAATGATAGGAACGAGAGGATCGGGGATAAGGGCCGGGTGTGGGGTCTTGGTTTGTTTAGGTTGTTGCTCAGGGGAAGTGATAGTTAGGACGGAAGGGTTCAAAATAGCATGAAGGTATGGATCATTCCTTGGGGACGGGCTAGGAGGAGGCAGGACACATTTGCGATTACGTTGTGACCTGATGAACTTGAGAATCCGCCTTAATTGAACTTCGTAGGTTATGAGATGCTCGCAATGGTGGCGTCGTAGTTTGATGGCTTCCGTTGGTGGCACAAAAAAATGAGGCATGCTGACGAGGGAGTCACGAAATTCTTGCAGAGTCAAACGCTGATCAGGATTGTAGTGAAATATGCACGTGAGTAATCTGTGGGCCTCGATGGTGATGTTGCGTTTCCGAAGGAAGTAGCTATTACGATCACGGAGGTATTCAGAGAAATGAGCATCGCCAACTGAAGCCTTTCCCCATGGCTTTTCGTGAAACATTAATATATGAAAAAGTACTGTGAAACTTTAGAATGCGACTAAAGAAAGGGATCTAGAATACTTACTTCCCAGTGCCCATACATCAGAAGGACCATTCATATATGGCGCATAGGTACGATTTATGTGCTCTCCTAGGCACTCTGGAGAGGAAGTGCTCAGTAAAGCCAGAGGATAGTGCTAATCCAACGTACCTGGGCTCATGAACTCGACTGTGCCATCCCGAGGTTTATGAGACAGAGGATGTCTCATGGCTAATCCGAAGTCCGACAGGTAGATCTGTCTTCGGGTTTGGTCCAGTAGGATATTCTCTGGTTTCAGATCTCGATGGAAAATGTTTCGAGAGTGACACCGAATGAGAACATCAGTTAGTTGAACCATCATGTCCTTCTTGTGCGAGAAAGTCGACGGACAAAGAGGATCGGGCCGCAAAGTGCACAGCCAATCGCAAAGATTTCCTCCCAGCGCTATGTCCTTTATTAAACAAAATGGTCAGCATGTAATCCAATTGAACCTGGTGGCGCACACCATTATAATATAAGTATACGATCCATCCTCGAACGAGTGTTGCATAGTGATCACAGATGGATCGGATGACATGCACCAGTGCACGAAGATCTCGTCTTTGAGTCTCCAGTACTGACGGCCATTGCGATCATGTGGCACAACCTTGACGGCGACTGTTGATGAAGTAGGCAGAAACTTGCCGCGATATACTGCTCCGAATCCGCCTTTCCCAATACAGGACTCAAGTAAGACAATACCATCCACGACCTTTCCGGAAAGATCAGTCGGAGGTGGACCGTGCATAGCAGACAGAGGATGCCCCGGTAAAAGAGGGCGAGAGAGGATATGTCCTCCGCTGCACTCATTGGGAGTATTTATGGGCTATCTAGAGCATTTGGGAGCGGCGAGTCCATATACAGTGCGCTCTGTCTTGCACCTCTCAGTCTCAGTCATGTCTTACAGTAAGGTGTTCCAGGGTCACCGAGCACAAACCTCTCAATGTCTATGGAAGCACCGATAGGTTTCTAGAACCCAGGAAAGGAAGCGGTATCCTTTATTACCTTGCTTGCAAGGTCACTTACGAGTCCATAATTCGTGGGGCATCTATTTCCCCACATTCTTATATCGGTCACTTTAGCTCACATGTCTTTTCCGCAAGCAAGGTCATGTGTGGAAATTTCCGGGATACGGATGGATCACTAGGAGAGGCATAGGATGCGGAGTAGCAGGATACTCTAGGGGTCAACCGTGTTCGAACGGAAAGGAGGAACAGGAGAGCACATCGAAGTCATCGACGCAGAGATAGCAGGTCTTAGCACGGCAGCTCGAGGGGGCCAGAGATACACCACGAACCACACAAGATCACTTCCGAATCGTATTCCACCACGCAGATGAGGGGGAACGATAAAGCGTATACCCGAGGGACTGCCAGGTATCGCACAGGAACAGTCAAGGGAGTTCAGGGAACGAATATAGCATATACTTAACGAAGGCTTGCGCATGAGTGAATTGTGCTCAGTTTTGGTTGCGGTGAGATTTGCGCCAAACGTAGCAGCCAGGTCACCTGCTTTTCCAATTGTCCCGAGAACCAGTTTATCGTAAGAAAGGCATGACCGAACAGGTAGCCAAATTCCCTAGTTAACTCACGATCAAACTTCCAACTCGCAAACAAGTTCCCGTTATTCTGACCTACTGGGAGGTTCCAGTCACTAGATAGGGAATCCTGGAGACTGAATCACAACCCAGACTGTGAGTGCTTGCAGAAATCCAAATGAGAAGACGTTATCTCAAAAAGTCCAGAAACACAGACCCATCTTAGGCCAAGGACAAGACACGGAATTGGGCAGACCAGTAGGGGCCATAAAGGCATACGAAAACTCGTAACCTCGACGACAAGATCACGCGCGCCGGGCAAGAGACGAATGACGAAAATGATAGAGGATCCAGGAGACGAAGGATAGAGAGGAGGGAAAGTACGGACGAGAGAGGGAGAATCCACCACCAAAAAACCCGCTAACCCAAGTCCGGCGCAGGGCACGCTAGGAAACTCACGTTAGGGAATACGCACCTAACAGCACCGGTCCTGGACTAATCCTGTGTTCTCCCATCGCACTGTCACATCATCACGCGACGGGGTAACAAATGAGATTCAAAACATGACAGGGTGTTCGTGACGATCCGATCCATTGTTGAAGACAAAAACGATGGTCATGGGCCCGAAGAAATGGCCAGCACCAATTCTCGCACACACCGCGCATCACCAAGGACGATGTGGACTACCTATCGTTTGTTTGATCAATTCCCGCGAAACGAGGACAGCTGCAAAAATAAGATTGACTTCGATCGGAGTGCTCCTCAGAACGGGTATCATAATTCATAATATGCTTGCGACTCACAGGTAGCATCGAGGTCAGATGAGGAAGAACATTGCAATCATTTGTATCTCGCTTTTGTTGATATTCAAGCAATGCTTCCAGCAGGAGTTGACCAAGCTCTTGTGATCTCGTAAACATGCTTGAGATTGATAGTAGGGAGAATGCGACTCAGATGCGCTGGTCCTTATCGATCCCAGTGACCCTCCTGAACAAGTATGGATCGTTGGCATTTTTGTAGCGAATGTGGAAGAGTGGTCTGGTTGGGCAGCCATCATGGGAATGGGCGTCCAGGGCCGATATGTATCGTATGAGCGTTTGCAGAATCCATGGATTTTACGCCTTCCGTTCCGAGCGCTGGTCTACCGAACGCCAGGGGCCGCATTGCCTGCCCTAACGATAAAGCGCTAGATGTGCGCCCAAATTCCAGGAAATGTCAACTCCCTTTGTTAATCATCACAAAGGTTCGCCGCGTACTACGAGGTCGCTTTTCAGAGCCCTCGCCTTCGAGGTTGTGATCTCGTGGGTGGATTGAGGTTTCAAAATCAACTGGAAGAACCACCTTTCGCGATGACGGCCATGAGGGAAGACATCGATTGGTCCCGAATGCTGCCAAATCAATTTCCTTCTGTCAACAATCCCTTCCGATATTAGGAAGGGTCACGATTCTAAGATCCAAGAACCTATGCTGGCGGTTCCAAACCTAATTGGTCCATATGCATCAGTAAGGACCCTTAGAAGGTGGCAGATGACCAAGAAAAGCCGAAGAGATACCAACGTACCAAACTTTCTAAGTTTGAGGTTGTATTTCTGAACACGACTGGCAACTTGTCGCCCAGTTCGGATACCACCCATGGCCTTGCTAATCTTCATCCATCTGTGTATGCAACAAGCACGAGTGGTAAGAAATAACACGTTATAGATTAGGTCCGCAAAAGGAGCTGCGAACCGTTGCTTTTCCGTCGGTGGAATCTCAAGTAGGCACTTCTCAAGTAGTCTCTGCTCTTCAGCAGTCCATGGCACATTGAATAATTCTGGTTTGGGTTTGGCTCCCCGCCCATTCTAGTACAGATTGGGTGAGTATCCAACATATCCTTGTGATGCAAAGCGGCAAAGGGACCTTGTTCACGTCCATTGGCGGAGGGGGGGTCAAAGATGCCGGTGCATCTTCATTGAGTCTATGGATGACGCATTTTAGGGGGCTTCCATCGCCGCTGAAATAATTGCTCACGTTCTGTCGTCGTCAGACTTCAACTCTGGAGCTGGTGATAGGAATGTGGGGATAGTTCCCACTGAATTTTCCTCTTCTTCCAGTGGCCTTTTTCGCTTCTTAGATCTGCGAGGCCTTTCCGGTGGCATGCTAGACGAGCTTTCTTCTTCCTCTATCGCACTTGATCCAAGAGAAAGTTGCTTAACACGGGTTCGATACTCTTCCAATATCGGAAGCATCTGTTCACGGAAGGGTGCCGACTTGGTGCCATCATCTTGATGCTCTGAATGGTAGCGAAGTGGAGGAATTTTAACGGCATGGAGGGGTGTCGGGTCTGGTCGTACCGTTCCAAAAACATCATCACAGTGGATCGGAGGGCTTATTATGAGGCAGCATACCTGCACGTCTATATAGGGACCAATCGACGTAACTAGGCTCGCGTCCGTCATTGTTATCGTCAGTGCGGAACGGCTCCAGCTGAAGTTTGTCGAAATGAGTAAGCAGTAATTTAGTATAAGGGTGGAAAAAGAGCGCACCTCTTTCTCCAAATTTTCAATGAAAGCTTGAGGATTGGTTAGCGCCTTTTGCTTCAGCAATTCCAGTCTTTTGGCGTCGGACCGTGCACGGGCAGCGTTCTCCTTCTGTGCCTCGATAAATTCCTCGAGTGAGTCAAGTCTAATGTTCGGGTTAGACATTCCACACAGTTTCATTTGTACACTCACGTTTTTAGAAGCGACATCTGTAACTTTGCGAAAAGAGGAGGACGGAGGATTTTGAATTCAATTTCGAAATCATCCATGTGATGGGAATCTTTTATTTTTGGTGCACGCGCCGTGAGTGGGGTTGGGAGGGTTTCGCAGTATGTTAGTGCGGGAGACACACCCAGGTTGCTGGAGCCCTACTACTAGTGTCACAGTAGGTTCACGATGGCTGCTGTCAGTAAATATAACCCTACAAGATACAGCTCTGCGGCTCATTCCCCTCGTCCCGATGCGTTTCCACACGGATGTTGTTCCAGAAAGCGAGTGATGCACAATGAGTCGGACCATTAATAATATGTTTTTGTTAGAACCATTATAATTATACAATTTGTTCGGAGTCGGGAAAATGGCTTCCCTGATTCAGGTGATGTAAGTGATGTGCTTAGCACGAAGGCATCGGTTTGCGCAGTACAGATCTCATGAGGTAGGGTGATTATCGAAGGTTGGAAACAAATACAGAATTCTTGCTTCTGCCAGGCTAGGGATGTTATGGGTAAGTTAAGGGTTACTGACTTGCTTCATCCAAGTATCAACTTTCTCCTGCACACGTCTCCGCTCTGCCACCTCCGCCTTCTCCTTGGCTACTCTAAACATCATCTCCAGCTCGTTCGGTGACACCATGATATAAGGTAGAGTCATGAGCATGTCTAGGCCGTCGGGTTCACGACGTGCTTCATAGCTTCTGCACTTGGTTCTGTGCCCTCTCCGCGGCAGTGGCTAGTTCATCAGTGAGTACTTTGTAATCCGCTTGTGCCACAGTCATGACCCACCGGAGTAGGTATCTTTCCAAGTCTTGGCGACCTCATCGATCAAAGTCTGAGTGCCGAAATTGTGCATTACAGCATCCGCATAAACAGCATCAAAGAGAATTGCAGGGGACCACTCAGCAGCATCAGAGATCTGGAGTGGAGATCCCAAAGGGAGCGTCGGGTCGCCGAGGGCAGGTCGTTGGTCAGGCGAGAAGAGATGTGCCGTATACCTTTGATGATCCGGTTGTGCAGTGGGGTCGATGTCGGTTGTATTCATGGCAAAGTTAGGCGTCTACTCACCAGAACCATCAGACTCCGATTAGACACCATGCAAGTATGACGCACCTTTAAGAATGCAATATGTCACCCCCGGTTGGGTCTCGACTGCGACGCCGAGTATAAGCCGAAATGTACTGTCGCCGTTACGATGATGAGCAAGGGCGGATTGAGAGTAAGAGTAGCATACCGAGTCGCCCTTGTGATGGGCCACGAGGTGCACAGCGTCGCAAAAGCACCGGCTCAAATCCCGACAAGACGCACACCCCATCCCGCTCTGCAACATCCTCGCGGAATCGAACCCTCCGAGTGGTGGCAACACTATCACTCTCAGGGACGCTTGTGCGTCCGATGATAGGACCAATAGGGAACATCCTTCGTTTCTCCTCGTCGTTGGTGTTATAGTATAGATTCATAGAAAGGGCGGACTCGGCTGGGAGGCCAACATTGTAGTCCACAACATTTGGCGAGTCGGGACTGAACGAAAGGTCACCCTCTGACCCAACGACGGCTCATATGGCGTAGCGGATCCATCTGTAGGGCCTTTTGGAGAACTGGAGTGTGTTGAGGGTCTCGAGTGGGACGGTGAGGCAATGGACCCAATGCCAATTCGTAGAATCAACATTGAGGTCAGCGCCAAGCGCCACGGTGCGAGGGAACGACGCGTGGACTTGAATCCGAGTATTCAAGGCCATAGCGAGAAACTAAAAGCTCATGGAGCTGAGGATCAGCAAATGACGGCTGGATAACAACGATGAGGTTTCGATGGCGTTTCGATTGTCCAAATTTGGCATTCGGTCGTTGCCGAATGCGGCCATCTCTTATTGAATGAAGGGTGAGAAGCTCCGAAGGTGCTTGTAGTTGACATAACCAACACCCTTGGACTTTTAATGTCAATTTTCGATTCTTTGACACCGAACATCGGAAATTACCTGCTTTGTGTAGTACCACTGAAATGGAACAGCGTCCAGGATTCCCATCAGCAACTCTTGGACCATCTTTCTGTATCACAAAGCTCAATCCACAAGTAGTGAACATAACATCAGAGTGGTTACTGGTAATATTAATGGTAGTCGAGCCCCAGATCCTGTTGCGGGCCATATGGGGACCCAAACCAGAAATGCTGGATAATCATTAACGAGTACCGCGACACGTCCATAAGATGATGCAGAGGAAAAAAGAATGCAAACGGGGGTGAGAGTCGGAAGTCGAGGTAGAGGACGAAGGGATGGTGCACATCCAAATGAGAAACAAGACCAGAAGGGAACGTTCGTGTTGAGTCATATCATGTTGATGGATGGTTTCCGCATTAAGCCAGTGTACTCATAACCCCGAACGCTACCCCTACCAACCCGAGCCCGACCGATAACAGGATATTCGCGCCAAGTTGAACGGCTGGCATAGCACCGGATCCCCCGTTGAAAGGGATATACGATGGTGACGAGGAAGGCCCGTTCCCGGTCCCTCCACCAGTAAGGTTGCCACCGTTTGGCTGAAAGACAAAGAAGTGGCGTCAGTCTCTGTTTGGCAGTGTCCCAAGAAATAACGCACCCCAATGGGTCTGGTTTGATCCTGGAACTGGCACGACGTGCCGTTCTGGCATAAACAAGTGCCATTGATGGGATCCCAGAAAGCCGTGTAGCAGTTAGAGGGCACTGAAGGCAGGATAAAGCTAGTGAATGAAGTGAACCCTGGAAATACTCACGTCTTGTGCGGACTTTGCCTGAAACTGCAGGCTGGCTAGGGTTGGGGTCCGAGGGAGACGGCGGGTTAGCAGGGCAACCATACTGAAAGCATAAAGAAGGTCAATCACAAGGAAACATACAATGGTAGAATGGATTCCATACGCAAGTAAAGAAGGGAAACGCGGAGAACTCGCAACGAGATAGCAACCCTGCCTCATTGGAAGGAATGCCATTGCAGATTTTTGCGTTTACGACAGGTGTGGCACACTGGAACGAGGAGATGCTGTTAAGCTGCGAGACAGGGACGGGGTTCCTGACCCAGTCAAGGACCTGGGAGGTCGAAACAATCCAAACTAGAATGTATTGTGGCTTGTTAGTGCAGAACTAATCATTGGACGAACTGCTACAGACCGTTGGACTGCTGCTGGGCCCAATCGAGAAACGAGTTGATCATATTAATTGTAGAAGTAGGATCAGCAACGCCGGGATAGCCAGTCTGATGATGCACAGTCAAACCATGGCTGAGGAGAGACAATCAGAAGCATACCGCAATATGAATGGGGTGGGTATAAAGCCCAAATGGCTGACGATTACCATTGTCTGAGCAACAAGTCAATGGAAATAGGTGGTCAATGGAAATAGGTGGCCAATGGACAAGAGAAATAACTTACAATGAGCAGCGAAGTTGCTCTTCAACCAATTGAACACATCCGAGGTGTTGCCGTCCAGCCAAGGATCCATCAAATGTGTGCCTTCACCCCCACGTTCATCGAAAATAGCATACATAGGCACCTCCCAGAAGCCCGGGATCTTAGGCTTGCCTTTGCAGATATTGGGGAAGGAGAGACAGTCATTCGCCAAACCATTGTCGAGTGTGTAGGGCCAGTACGCGTCAGTCTGGTTACTAGTGAGCGGAATTGAGGCGGTGGAACTCGAATCATATAAGAATCCAGCATTGGCAACATTTGTTAGCAGCTCGGAAGAGTAGTTTAGATATGGTGCTCGGTAACCAATGAGGTCCTTGAAGGGGATGCCGGCGAGAGCGTTGAGGGCGATTAGATTGCCGTTAATCTCATCGGGGCCGCCTAACTCGACGTGGGTCATGCTATAAGTAGGAAAGTAAGCCTCAGATGGGCAAGCTGATTAGGCCAGCACAATTACGTGTGATCTGCGATTTCATTCCCAGCAACAAACCAGTCCGTGACCAGAGTGAAATTGGTATACGATATCTGGGTGTAGTAGGTCATCTTTGGCGTGCACCCGTTAGGGTTTTTCCGATGAGCAAGGAGGTTGTTGACGGCATTGATCGTATAGCTTTGGACGGCATCATCGCTGGCGAAGAGTTGATGACTGATCTTTACGGACCAGTGGAGGTGCAACTTACGCAGTGAAGATAAGGAACATTGGAGTTTGGCCCTGAGGTATCCCACCTGGGATGTCCGTACCAGCACATCGACAGTTTGGAAGTTTACATTTTGAGGTGTCACAACTGTATCCCGCGGCTTGTGGGTCTGTGCCAGGACCGTTGATGCTTCCATCCTGGGCGAAGGTGTAGAGGATGGGATAGAGAGAGAGCGTTGCCAATAATGCGAGCAAACGCATCGTGAAGGTTAAGGAAGAGACGTAAGGAAGGTCTGCTTAGAGTGGCGAAGGGTGTTCACGTAACAGTTTGGGCGGCACATGATCTTGGCATTTAATTATACAGGGCACACGGCCTATTTAGCTCAGACGGATATATTTATAACTATAATATAATTTATATTTGTGTCGGCATGAATGGATGAGAGTAATAATTCTCGGCTAACTCCGCCGCAGTACATGCTAATATAGATAAGTGCAATATTAATGTAATCCGCGACGTTCATGTCACATGGGTGACATATGTGCAAACTCTGCAGCTTTAGGACCAGATTTATGAGGCTTATGTTTGCGAATAAAGTGGGGAGGGCGGCATGTTTTATGTTGATATTTTGTGTGGTAATGACAACTTCGCGCCAAACGAGGTAATCTCGCTTGTCAGACTCTTCAACGGACTAATGCTTCTAGGTTGAATTCCAAATTCAAAAGGCGAAAGCAGAGTGACGGACACTGGATGGGTGGGCCCGAAGCTTCAGAAAGTGAGGGGGTGGACGAGGAGGATGACTAGTTACAAGCAGCACAATCAAGGAAGTGACCTTAATATTGTCGAACCCCAATTTACATCTGAGCCTTTGGCTTCCAAGCAACCACCAAATACCCCTCTTATAGGGTGGGGGATTGGCTGGGCAGCTGTAGTTGAAGCCGGCACAGTGGACGGATTCCATCCTGGTTATTTATATTTGATTGTTATTCGGGAGAGCAGAGTGTTCCCACTCTGGACAACGGATTGTGGATTTGCATTCCTTCATACGAGTCATACACACCTTTCCACATTCTAAATCGGGTCATAATCTTCCACAACAGAGTAAAACTCCTGCACGATACGCTTTTGAGCCTCCTTCCCGCTCTCGTTCTGAGTGAAAAATGAATGTCTATGCATTTGTCTTGAACATGAACATTGCTAGGCGCACCGGAGTGTCCGCGATCGACCTAAGACGATTTTAGACGCCGACAATGCTTAAACGGAGGTTGCCTACCGCACAACAATATACTTGC
>WNFI01584343.1_pt1 | contig 15416 bp, 14 predicted proteins | sample 5400471 | NCBI WGS metagenome assembly WNFI01 (sample SAMN13153348, study PRJNA577476) | soil metagenome | isolation source: 100 cm saprolite on Douglas fir-dominated hillslope | place: USA:California | collected 2013-09-17 | reverse complement strand
AACTGGGTGGGGGGCCTGAGCCACGACCTCCCAGATGGCTTCGTGCGGGCCGGGCGCGACTTCCTCCGGGAGTTCGACGCCATCACCTTCCCGGAGCTGATGGAACTCCTGATCGGCAACAAGATCTTCATCAAGCGCACAGCGAGCATCGGTGTCTGCCCGGTGCCCTTGGCCGTTTCCTTTGATCTGACCGGTCCCAACCTACGCGGCAGCGGGGTCCCCCGCGACCTGCGCAGGGACGCGCCCTACTGCGGCTACCAGAACTACGACTTCGCGGTCTGCGTTGGAACGGGGGACTACGGCCCCACCGGCTCCTGCTTCGACCGGAACCTTGTCCGCGCCCAGGAGATGGCGGAGAGTTCCAAGATCATCCACCAGGCCCTGGAAGCCCTAGAGAAGACGGAGAAGACCGACGTCCGCGAGAAGGTGCCCAAACGCGTGAAGCCCGCCGCGGGGGAGATCTACTTCCGGTCGGAGGCCCCCCGCGGACAGCTCGGCTACTACATCGTCGCCGACGGCACGGGCGTGAACCCCTATCGCGTGAAGGTGAAGAGCCCCTGCTTCACGGCCATGAGCGTCTTCCATATCCTGGCCCGGGGGATGATGATCTCGGACATCATCGCTCTCATCGGATCCCTGGACATCGTCCTCGGAGAGATCGACCGCTGATGGAGTTCACCTACGACCTCCTCAAAGGCTTGATCCCGGGACTGGCGGAGGCCCCGTCCTGGGTCCTGGTGGCCCTGGGCGGGCTCATCCCCGCGTTCATCAGCTTCAACTTCGTGGGGCTGGGCCCGATCTTATATGTCTACGCCGAGCGCAAGATCTCGGGCTTCATGCAGGACCGCCTGGGACCCATGCGGGTGGGGCCGTACGGCCTGCTCCAGACCATCGCCGACGCCATCAAGCTGCTTTTCAAGGAAGCGATCTTCCCGGCCGGGGTGGACAAGCTCCTGTTCGTGCTCGCCCCTATCATCGTGGTCACGGGCTCCTTTCTCCCCTTCGTGGTGATCCCCTGGGGGGCGCGGCTTCAGGCCGTGGACCTGAACGTCGGCGTCTTCTATGTGAGCGCGGTCTCGAGCCTTGCCACTGTCGGGCTCATCATGGCCGGCTGGGCCTCCGACAATAAGTACGCTCTCTTCGGAGCCATGCGCTCGGCCGCCCAGATCGTCTCCTACGAGATCCCCTCCGTCATGGCCCTCCTCACGGTGGTGATGATGGCCGGGAGTCTCTCTCTCCAGGATATCGTGCGCGCCCAGGCGGGGGGCCTCCAAAACTGGTACCTGTTCCGTTACTTTCCGCTGATGCCGATCGCCTTCTTGACCTTCTTCACGGCCGGGCTCGCGGAATGCAACCGGACGCCCTTCGACATCCCGGAGGCGGAGAGCGAGCTCGTGGCCGGCTTCCATACCGAGTACAGCGGCTTCTTCTTCGCCATGTTCTTCCTCGCCGAGTACACCGAGATGTTCGTGATCTCCTCGGTGGCCTCCGTCCTCTTCCTGGGCGGCTTCTACGCCCCCCATCCGAGCCTCCAAGCCATCGGGGGCCTCGGCCTGGGCTGGTTCTGGCTCATATTCAAGGCTTGGGTCCTGATCTTCGTGATGATGTGGCTGCGGTGGACCCTGCCCCGGCTGCGGGTGGATCAGCTCATGCACGTGGCCTGGAAGGTGCTGCTCCCCATCTCGTTCGGGCTGGTGGTCGTCGTGGGGGGGCTCGTGTTGTGGAGACCCACCGGCTTCCCCTGGGACCACTGGGTGGGCTGGCCCATCACACTAGCCCTGATCGGATTCCTGATCGTCGGTATGATCCGCGCGATCCAATGGAGCCGGCGACGTACGGAGGAGCTGCTGGCATGAAGCAGTGGTTCAAGGACCTCTGGGAAGGCTTCTGGACGGTCCTCGTCGGGATGAACGTCACTTGGCGTCACCTCTTCACGCGGAGCGTGACCCTGCAATACCCGGACGTGAAATGGCAGCTCCCGCCCCGGACGCGGATGCGCCTCTTCATGAAGTACGAGGACTGCATCGGCTGCGGGCAGTGCGTGCGCGCCTGCCCTGTGAGCTGCATCTACCTGAAAGCGGAGAAGCGGCCCACGACCGAACCCGCCATTTTCGCGGCGAACGGCCAGCCCATCAAGCTCGACGTGCACGTATTCGACATCGACATGTCGCTTTGCTGCTACTGCAACCTGTGCACCTACCCCTGCCCGACCGACTGCATCTACATGACGCCTGAATACGAGTTCGCCACCACCGACCTCACCCATCACCTCTACCACTTCGCCAAGAAGGACGCCAAGTTCTTGACCGTGAACCCCAAGGCACCGGCCGCGGCCCCCAAACCCGCGCCGCCTGCGCCCGTTCCCCCAGCCGCGCCAGCCCCCGGGGCGCCGCCCTCCCCTCCGCCGGCGAGCCCGGCCGGGGCCTGAGATGGAGCCTGTTCTTGGGGGCTTCCTCGCCGGTGAGCGTCACCGCCAGGCTCGCGGAGCCAAGGGAGCGAAGAGGGTCGGGGGATGACGTCCGAAGCCGCGGTTTTCTGGCTGTTCGCGCTGATCACGGTGGGGTCGGCGGCGGTGGTGGTCCTGGCCCGCAGCCTCATCTACAGCGCCTTCGCCCTCCTCTTCACGTTCTTTGGCGTGGCCGGCCTCTACGTGATGCTAGGAGCGGATTTCTTGGCCGCCACCCAGCTCCTCATCTACGTGGGCGGGATCCTGGTTCTCCTGCTCTTCGGGGTGATGCTCACCCACAAGCTCTACGACCTCGACCTCAAGAGCGAGGTCACCCAGTTCCTGCCGGGGCTGATCGTGGCAACCGGGCTCTTCATCGTCCTCACCGCCACCGCGGTGAGGACCAAGTGGGCGGGAGGCCCCCCCCACCTCCCCGCGTTCACCACCAAGACCATAGGGGAGATGTTCATGGGTACCTTCCTGCTCCCCTTTGAGGCCGCTTCCGTCCTCCTGCTGGTCGCCCTCATTGGCGCAGCCATGATCGTCCGGCGGAAGAGAGAGGCCTGAGTGCCCCCGAGGATTGGATGATCACCCTCCAACACTACCTGGTCGTCTCCGCGGCTCTCTTTTCCCTGGGGGTGCTCGGCGTCCTCACCCGCCGGAACGCGGTGCGGAGGTGGCGGTGGCCCTGGCCATCGTGCTCACCCTCTATCGGCTGCGCCACAGCCCGAACCTCGATGAAGCGGACATCCTCAGGGGTTAGCGCCGTGAAGGGAACCGCCCACGAGCACGGCCTAAACCGAGTCGGGTCGGGGGCTCCCGCCTCCGCTGGTCCGACGGCGTGGGTGCCTTCCCTTCGCTCGTCGGTAAAGACTAGGGGGGTCGGCCAGCATGGATGACGTCCTCAGGAGCCTCGCCCGCTTTGGACCGGAGATGGTGCTCACCGGCGCCCTCCTCCTGGTGGTGCTGGTGGATGCGAGCGGGGTGCGCGGACGCAACCGGGTGAACTACCTCCTGACCGTAGCCTCGTTGATTGCGGCCCTGGCCCTCTGCTTCCCGCTCTACGAGCGCGGCCATTCCGGGCCGATCTTCAGCGGCATGCTGGTGGTTGACCCCATGGCCGTTTTCTTCAAGATCATATTGATCGGGGCCTCCTTGCTGGTGGTGCTCGGCTTCACCTTCCGCAACTCCCGCGAGCTGGCTGGCCTCGGCCAGGGCGAGTTCTACTCCTTGCTCCTGGCGGTCACCCTCTCCAACATGCTCATGGCCTACCTCTCCCTGGAGATGGTCTCCATCACCTCCTACGTCATGGTGGCCTACATGAAGGGGGACCGCATGTCGAACGAGGCCTCCCTGAAGTACATCCTGTTCGGGGCGGTCTCCACGGGGGGGATGCTCTACGGCTTGTCGCTTCTCTACGGGTTGACGGGGGCCACCAGCCTGCCCCGCATCCAGGAGTTCCTTGCGGGCGGCCTGACCGAGGGCAACCGCGCCGCCGTCCACCTGATCGCCCTTTTCGTGATGACCGGCTTCGGCTTCAAGGTGGCGGCGGTGCCCTTCCACTTCTGGTGCCCCGACGTCTACCAGGGCGCCCCCACCCCCGTCACCGCCTTCCTGTCCGTGGGCCCCAAGGCGGCGGGCTTCGCCATCATGACGCGCTTCTTCTTCGGGGGCCTTGCCGTGCCCGGGACGGGCCGCTGGGATCTCACCGGCACTATCGATTGGCCGCAGGTCCTCATGCTGGTGTCCGTGCTGACCATGACCGTGGGCAACGTGGCCGCCCTGACCCAGACCAACATGAAACGGCTGCTCGCCTACTCCTCCATCGCCCACGCCGGCTACATCATGATGGGGGTGGTGGCCCTCTCGGAGAACGGGGCGCGCGGTCTCATGATCTATCTCCTCGCCTACATCTTCATGAACCTGGGGGCCTTCCTGGTAGTGACGCTGATCCATGGCCAGGAGGGCACCTTCGACCTTCGCGACTACCCCGGGATGTACCGTCGGGCTCCCCTCCTCACGCTGGCCATGGCGGTCTTCTTGTTGTCGCTCGTCGGCATCCCACCCTTCGTGGGCTTCATGGGCAAGCTCTACGTCTTCGCGGCCATCATCGAGAAGGGTCCAGCCTACTGGTGGTACGCGGTGGCGGCGGCGGTGAACGCGACCATCGCCGCCTATTACTACTTCCGTGTGCTCAAGACCATGGCCATCGACCCCGGCAACGAGGAGAAGCCCGCGCTGCACTTGCCCGCCCTGGACACCGCTTGGCTGGGCGCCCTGGTCGCGGCCAATCTGCTCCCGCTCTTGTTTTGGGGAGCGATCGAGGGCTGGGCGAGGTCGTCGCTGGTCCTCTACGCGGGACGTTGACGGGGCTCGCCTTCTCGTCCCATCCCTGGCACGGGGTGCCGATTGGGAGCGACTGGCCGCGGTCGGTGACCGTGTACGTGGAGATCGTTCCCACCGACGCCGTTAAGTACGAGCTGGACAAGGCCACCGGCCTGCTCAAGGTGGACCGGCCGCAGATGTACTCCAACGTTTGCCCCAGCCTGTACGGCCTCATCCCCCAGACCCTCTGCGGAGATCGCGTGGCCGCCCTCTCCATGGAGCGTACCGGCCGCCGGGGGATCGTGGGGGACGAGGACCCCATGGACATTTGCGTCCTCACCGAGAAGCCGATTTCCCACGGCAACGTGCTCGTCCGGGCCACTCCCATCGGGGGCTTGCGCATGCTGGACGGCAATGAAGCCGACGACAAGATCATCGCCGTGCTGGCCGGGGATGCGGTCTACGGGGCCTTCGGCGACGTCGAAGAGTGCCCCCCCCTCCTTCTCGACCGGCTGCGCCACTACTTCCTGACCTACAAGCAGGCCCCCGACCCCGCAACCCCGGCCTGCGAGATCACGCACGTCTATGGCCGCGACGAGGCCCAGGAGGCGATCCGTCGCAGCCACGAGGACTACCGAAGCCGGTTCCCGGCGTTCGCGGAGGCGATGGCCGCGGGCCCGAGTCGGGGGACCCCCGCGGGGTGAGGCCACGGGAGTGGAATGGGAACACTGATCGTCACCGGGGGCGCCGGCTTCATCGGGGTGAACTTCGTCCGTCACGCCCTCGCCCACACCGAGGACCGGATCGTGGTCCTCGACAAGCTCACCTACGCGGGCAACCTCGAGAGCCTGGCCGAGGTCTCCGGCCACCCCCGTTTCGCCTTCGAGCAGGCCGACATCGCAGAGCGGTCGGCGGTGCGGGCCGCTTTCCGCGCCCAGCGCCCCAGCGCGCTCGTGAACTTCGCGGCCGAGACCCACGTGGATCGGTCCATCGACGACGCCGCTGCCTTCATCCGGACCAACGTCGGGGGCACCTTCGAGCTGCTGGAAGCGGCCCGCCACTACGTGGCGGAGGGGGGCGCGGGAGGGGCGGCCTTCCGCTTCCTCCATGTCTCCACGGACGAGGTCTACGGCAGCCTGGGCCCCACCGGGGCCTTCTCGGAAACGACTCCCTACGCCCCCAACTCCCCCTATGCCGCCTCTAAGGCGGCCGCGGATCACTTGGTCCGCGCCTACCACGAGACCTATGGCCTCCCCGTGCTCGTTACCAACTGCTCGAACAATTACGGCCCCTACCAGTTCCCCGAGAAGCTGATTCCCCTCATGATCCTGAATGCGGTGGAGGGTCGGCCCCTTCCCATCTACGGCGACGGGAGCAACGTGCGGGACTGGCTCTTCGTGGAGGACCACTGCGAAGCGGTCCTGCTCGTGCTGCGGCGAGGCCGCCCGGGCGAGAAATACAACGTGGGGGGAGGAAACGAGAGGAGCAACTTGGCGGTGGTGGACAGCCTTTGTAAGATCCTCGAAGAGCAGCACCCCGCCGCCCGCAACCCCGGCCTCTTCGCGCGGGGCATCCCGAACTACTCGGCCCTGAAGACCTTCGTGCCCGACCGGCCCGGCCACGACCGCCGCTATGCCATCGACGCCACCCGGATTCGGCAGGAGCTGGGATGGCGCCCGCGGCACGACTTCGATCGGGGCCTCGGCGAGACCGTCCGCTGGTATCTAGCCCACGCTGCCTGGTGCGCGTCCGTGCAGTCCGGGAAGTACCAGCGAGAGCGCCTGGGACGGGGGTAGCCGTGAGGTTCATCCAGACCGAGATCCCGGGCGTCGTGATCATCGAGCCCGACGTCCACCGCGACCCCCGCGGCTATTTCCTGGAGACCTACCACGAACGCAAGTACGCGGAGGGAGGCATCCGGGGGCCCTTCGTCCAAGACAACCACTCGTTCTCGCTCCGGTTTCTGCGTGCTCTCCGAGCGCGTGCACGTAGAGTACAAGTGCACCGACTTCTACGACCGTGAGGATGAGTTTGGCTTTGCCTGGAACGACCCCGAGATCGGCATCGTCTGGCCAACCAAGGAGCCCGCCCTGTCCGCCAAGGACGCGGCCGCCCCCCGATTGGACAAGATCCGGGAGCACCTGCCGGTATTCGTCGAGCCCGCCTAGGACAGCGAGGAGGGGACCTTCACCTCGCGGTCCTGCTGTTTGCCCTCCCGCTCGAAGACGACGCGGAGCCTCTTGCCCACGTTGGCCCGGATGGCCACCTTCAGGTCCCAGACCGAGGCGACATTCTGGCCGTTCACGGAGACGATCCGGTCACCATCCTTGAAGCCCATGTCGGAGGCCATCCCCCCCTTGACCACCACCGCCAGCATGTTCGGCTCGCTGTGGTAGTACTTGACCCCGAAGTTGAAGTCACGAGGATCGCCTCCGAGGCCCAGCTCCTTGCGCCGGTCGGCGGGCACGGGCTCGGCGAAGGCCTTCGAGGTCTTGAGGGTGGCCAAGGCATCCTGGGGGAACACGATCGTGGCCTTCAGGGCCCGGGCCTGGGAGTACATGTCGGAGGGCGCTCCCATCCAGGAGTTGGACTTCTGGGCCTCGGTGATGGCTTTGGTCATGAGGTCGATGTACTTGTCGGCGGAAGCCGCGATCTTGAGCACGTCCTCGGACATCCGCTTGCGGGCGGTATCGCTGGGCACGATCTTCTTGAGGTCCTCGATCTGCTGCTTCAGATACTCGTGGGAGGTGTGGAGGGCGGTGCTCAAGTACTGGTTCTGGAAGCCCCAGGCCTTGTTGAGGGCCACCTCCGCATAGGCGGCCGCCACGTTCAGGTCGTCGATGCCGATCCACACCTGCGCCATCTTCCGGTCGAAGTCCTCGGTCGAGAAGATGGTCGCCCCTCCCGCCAAGTTGATCTCCACGACCGTCTGGCCGGCCTTGGCGTCCACGACCTTCTTCCATTGCAGGCGGCCGTTGTCGCTGGTCGCGGTCAGCAGGTGCTGGCCGGAGGTCACGGAGACCTTCCTGTCCTCGCCCGCCCGGAGGGTCGCCACCCTCTCGCTGTCCACCGCGACCACGCAGGCGAGGTCGGTCACGAGGAGCAAGATGGACGCTTGCGCTTGCGAAGCCCCGCCCGCCCCTCCCCCCGAGCCTGCATCCGTTCTGCCGCCCGAGCTGCCGCCTCTACCCTTGGGACCGGTTTTCGGGGGGATCTTGACTTCGGGGGGCGGTGGCTCCTGGCCGACGGCAGGGAAGGCAGGCGCGAGGAAGGCGAAAACGACCACGAGAGATGGGAACCACCGCGGACAACGCCTGATGAATGAGACAGATAGAGAGGACATCGTCTACAGACCTCCTGTGCCTTCGCGTCTTACCAACCCACCCCCATGTTCACGCACTCCTGATGGCCGTAGGTGAGCCCCGAGAACCAAATCTGGGTGCCGGGGTCGCCCGGCTTCTTCTCGGCCTTCTCGGCAGCCGCTCCTCCTTTCTTGGCCTTGGGGCCCTTCTCTTCCTTCGGGGCCTCGGGGGCGGGCGCTTCCGGCCTCCGCAGGGAAAGGGCATAGAAGAGGGCGGAGCCATCCCACGCGCAACGAGACTCCTGCGAGCTTAGCTCGACCACGCGTTCGGCCCCCGGCTCCAGGACCAGCTTGAAGTCGCGGGGGCAGAATTGGCTATTGTAGGTGGTCAGCTTGTAGCCGCTGGCCTCCTCCGCGAGCTTGCGGTCGGCGATGCCGGGCAGGTCGTCCTTGGCCACATACGTGGCGCCCAGCCAGAGGAGGGTCAGCGGGCTTCCGGACTTGTTGCAGAGCTTGAGCTTGCCGTTCCGGAGGACGCCGTTCTTCTGAAGGATCCCGGCCAGCTCGTACTTGGACGCCGCCTGCCGCAAGTTCTGCAGCTCGGCGCCCTCCTCCATCTTCTTGATGGCGGTCCGGTTCTTGCCCGAGCTCAAGGAGAAAAACGCGAAAAGGGCGATGAACCCCGTGGCCGCGAACACGAACACGCTGGTCATGGGGGGCAAGACGCTGGCACCCTTGGCGTGGGCGGCTTCGGGGAGGGGCGGCACCTCCACTTCCGCCCTCCTCTCCTCTGACTCCAGGAGGTCCGGGCCCACCACCGGCTGGGCCGAGGGTAGATCCGCCAGATGGTCCTGGGGGGAGGCCTCGGGGGAGAGGACGTGAAAGGCCTTGGAGAGGGAGGCCAGGTTCTTCTCGTAGGTGCTCTTCAGGATCGGGGTCTTGGCGTTGGCGAGCTTGAGCTGCAAATCACGGGAAAGCTCCTCGTACCGCTCCTTGGGGGGGGGCAGGGGCGGGCGCCCGGGGGGGGGCGGCGATCTCGGGCGTGGCCATGAGCACCGTGCCGCCCGTCTCGGGAGCGCTCATGAGGACCGTGCCCATCAGCGCGGCCTCGATCTCCACGCGGAAGGTGACCATGCCCAGCCGCAGCTCGTGGCCGTCGTGCAGCTCGGCCTCCGCCACCTTCTGGCCGTTCACAAACGTTCCGTTGGCGCTACCCTGGTCCACGACCGTCCAGCCCTCGCCCCGATGCTCGATCACGGCGTGCTTGCGGGAGACCGACTTGTCCTCTACGACCACGTCGCAGGTGGCCTCGCGCCCCACCAGCGTGCGGTCGAGGGTGAACTCCAGCTCCGTTCCCGTCTCCCCAATGAGGCGCAAGTTGGCCATGCTGTCACTCCACCGTGAAGCAGTCGCGGTCGAATCCCTTCCAGGGCCCCATCATGTTGTAGGTCTTGGTGGCGTCCTCGGCTTCCCGGACGTAGTCGAGGGAGTAGAACATCACCATCCCCGTCCAGTTACAGTACTCCTCCTCGGAGCTGAACGTGAAGATGTGGGACTCCCCCTTGTTCAGGATCTGGGGGCGCCAAGCCGGGCAGCGCGAGCTGTCGAAGATCGCGAGCTGCTTGCCGTCGTGATAGACGGCCGAGATCCAGGGAATGGTCAGGGTGTCGGTGCTCTTGTTGCAAACCTGGAACTTGTGGTTCTGGAGGATCTCGTGGGCTTTCTCGAGCACCGCGTTGCGGCCTTGGAGGGTCTCGATTTCGCTTTCCAGCGAGGCGGCCTTCACCGACAGCGCCCGCCAGTCCCGACCGGAGGTGAAGGACACAACCCCCAGGGGGACGGCGATCACGGCCGCGATGATGGTGGACCATTGGAACGAGGAGGGCTTCTTGGCGGGGGTGGCGTGTTCCGACTCGGCTTCGTGCGGCTTATGCTCTTTGCTCATGTGATGATGTTGTTGATGACGGTGGCATCCACGAGGGCCTTCTGCAAGGCCAGGTTGGCCGTCCCCCCTTCCTCGTCGCCCCCGAAAACGGCGGCCAGCTCCATCCCCGTTTGCGCATCATACGCCTCTGCGGCAATGGTGCCGTCCACGCGGTACTCGGTCGTCAGCTCGACGGGGTAGTTCTGGCGGGGCGCGCCCAGGGGACCCACAACCAAGTGGCCGAGGCTCACCAGCTTCTCCCCCGGATCGCGGTACTGCACGAAGTCGAGAACGATGCGTTCCTGCTTGGGCCGGCTGGTGTAGTAGGTCTTGCGGACCTTGATGGGCAGGGTCATCTTTTAGCTCGGGGGGAATGTGGAACATCTCCGCCTCGCCGCTGAGCTGGCTGGCGTGGATGGCGGCTCCGTAGGCCACCGCCTTGCTCGGCTCGTGATAGAGCACATTCTGGCCGGGCTTGGAGAACATCTGCCGTAGCCGTGACTCCGCCATGGGCACGAGCGAGGAGCCACCCACCAGCAACAAGTGGTTCACGTCCCCCGGCTGAAGCCCTGCCTCCCGAACACATCGAATCGTCTCGGCCTCGGTCTGGTCGACGATCTCCTTGATCGCCGCCTCAAACTCGGCCTGCCGGATTTCCACCTCGACCGCCTGCCCACTGAGGAGAACGAGCTTGCGTACTCCCTTCTTGCCGGGCATGCAGAGCTCGATCTTGATCTCCTCGGAGACTCGGCGTAGCTCGAGCAGCGTACGGGCCCCGGTCGCGATGGGCTTGCCGAGTGCCTTCTGGAACTGGCCGAGGACCATCTCCCCGACCTTCTCGTCGATCTCCTTGCCTCCCAGCTCAGTCAGGCCAGTCTTGGCCAGAACGTAGACCCCGCTCGCATCCATGCTGAGGGCGGTGGCATCGAAGGTTCCGCCGCCAAAATCGTAGACGAGGAGGATCTTGTCCCGGGTGGAGGTCTCCACTCCGTAGTGCAACGCCGCCGCCACCGGCTCCTCCACCAGGCCCAGCACCGTGAGCTTGGCCAGGGCGGCCGCGTTCAGGAGGGCTTTGCGCTGGGGGTCGTTGAAGTGCGCGGGCACCGTGATCACCGCGCGCTCCACCCGTCCCGAGGACGCGTTCTCGGCATCGAAGACCAGCTTCTTCAGGACGAGGGCGGAGAACGCCTCCGGCAGCCAGCCCGAGCCCTTCTCATCGAAGAAGAGGGGCTCCGGGATTCCGAGGTGCCGCTTGAAGAAGCGAACGACCTGTATGGTGGGGTCGTTCTCCAGGAGGGCCTCGGCAAGGCTCCCCACGAACGCGCTGCTCTGTGCGACGTGGACCGCGGAAGGGGTGTGGAACACCTCGGGGTCCGCCTGGTCGGGGATGAGGTTGGGCCTCCCCTCGACATCCATCTCCGCCACGAGCGAGTACGTGGTGCCGAGGTCGATTCCTACCTTCATTTACTCGTGGGTTCGGCTGCGGGCGGGGCCGTGGCCGGAGTCGGGCCGGGGAGGGAGGCAGCGACGGCCGGGGCCAGCTCGCTCCCTTCGCCGGCAGGTGCCGGCGTGGGGGTCGTCGAAGGAGCGGGGGCGGCCACCGGAGCCGGTGCCGCCGGCTTGCTCGCTTCGACGGCGGGGGGCGCCGGAGCTGGCGTCGGCGTCGTCGCCGGAGCGGCAGCGGCCGCCGAAGCAGGAGGCGCTGGCGTCGGCGTCGTCGCTGGAGCGGGAGCGGCCACCGGAGCCGGAGGAGCCGGCTTCGGAGTCGTCGCAGAGGCAGGCGCGGTCGCGGGAGTGGGTCCGGCCGGCTTGCTCGCCGCGGTCAGGGGTCGAGGTGGAACGGCCGGGGACGGCGCGGTCGGGGGCAGGACCGCTGGCTTAGCCGCCGCGACCGCAGGAGCGGCTGGCTTCGGGGCCGGTGCGGCCGCCGCCGGCTTGGCCGCGGCGGCGGCGGAGCGCGCTGCGGTCTGCGCTTTCATGGCCGCGAACCTCGCCTTGGCTTCCTCTAGGGCACTCGGTTTGGCCGGACCCGCGGGCGGGGCGGCGCCAGCCGCCGCGGGCTTCGCGGCACCCGCGCGGAGGGCCGCGAATTTTGCCTTCGCCTCGTCGAGAGCACTGGGCTTGGCGGATCCCGCGGGCGGGACCCCAGCGGGCTTCACGGCCGGAGCCGCCGCGCGGCCAGCCGCGGCTTGCGCTTTCAAGGCCTCGATCTTTGCTTTGGCGTCTTGGATCGCGCTCGAAGGGGCCCCGGCGGGTGCCCCTGCGGCAGCTGCCGCCGCCGCGGGCTTGGCGGCACCCGGCGCCCCCGGCTTCGGGAGGAGGGGTTTGAGGTCGCCTCGCACTTGCGCGAGAGCGACCACTATCCCCTCCTTGGACTTGATGGGGATCGCCAGCTTCTTCTCGGCCACTTCCAGCTGGGTGAGCTGGCGGGTCAGCCGCTCCTTCTCGGGGCTGGCCTCCGCACCCCGTCGTGCCTGGTAGTCCTTGACCGTCGCGTCCACATCCGCGAGCACGCTCGCAATCTGCTCGTTCATGTGCTGGAGGAGGATCGTCGACCAGTTTTTCTGAACATCGGTGAAGATCCGCTTGAGGTCCGGGCGGAGGGCGGTGCGGGCGGCCTCCAGCTCCTTCTCCAGATTCTCCACGCGCTGCTGGCGCGTAGAGCTGATGACGCTATAGGTGCCGATGAGAACAAGGAGAATCGTGGCCGGAACCGTGAACTCCCGGTACTGCCTCATCAGCGAGGACATCCCGAACATGGAGGCGGCCATGACCAGGATCATTGAGTACTTTCGGACGGAGGCGAAGTACTCGCTGAACCCATGGTGCGGCATCTCGCCCCGGTACTGGGCCTGGAAGGCGATGCTCATGTCCATCATGCGCCGCACCCGATCCTCAGTCAGGTAGGCGAAGTGCGGCACGAAGGGCGGGCCCTGGGCCTGGGCGATCTCCCTCTCGATCTCCTGAGCCAGCAGCCGGAAGAGGTCGTTCAGGGCGACCACGTCGCCCGCGCAATGGCGGGCCACGCCGTCCCGGATGGTCTTCAGGAGCTTCTGCTCGAAGGCGGGGGGGATGCGGCACTCGATCTTGGTCGTGCCCTCCCTCTCGTCCAGCTCGTCGAGGGCGAGCATCATGGCCTCGGTTTCACGCGAGAGCGTGCCCGCCGCCAGTCCGAGCAAGTCCTGCAACCTCTCGACCGCCCCCCGTTCAAATTCCTGGGAGTGGCGCTGGATACGGGCCTTGATGTCGGGGATGAGATCGGCCCCCACTTGCGGGCCGGTCTTGGCCGCCCCGGGGCCGGTCTTGCCGATCTTGGCCTGGGTCGCGGCTTTTTTGGTCCGGAGGTCGCGGGCCTGCTGCTGGAGGACGATCACCGCCGGATCGTCCGGAGGTCCGATGACGACTACGCTGGGGCGGTCTTCCACGAGACTCTCCAGCGCGGCCATGTTCTCCGGGTGCAGAGCGGTGGGGCTCCCTACGAGCAGGATCAGCACCGCGGGCCGAGGGGTCCCGGCGGGCACCGCCCCGCCGGAGGCCAAAGAGCGGATGCGGGCCCGCAGGGGAACGAGGCCGGGTCCCCCCGGCAGCTCCACGACCGTGGGCTCGGCGGTTCGCGCCTGCAGGGGGGCGGCGGGGAAACCGGCCCCGATCCAGCCCGCCACGCGACCCGCCTGGTCCCCCGCCACCGGCGCCACCACGACCACTTCGACTTCGAGGGCCTTGCGCGAGGAGTAGTCTTCGAGGTTGGCCAGGCCCTGGCCCACGGCTTCGAGCCCCGGCAGGCCGCCGGTCTCCTTGATCGCCTTGTCAAGCTCCCCGATCATCTGGCGGACGGTGGGGAGGGCGGTGGGTAAGGTGACCTTGATCAAAGCCATTGGCCAGCCTCCTAGAGGCGGGAATGGAGGGCGTACGACGAGCGCGCAGACTCGAGGAGGGTGGCCGAGGGCGCAGGTCGCCTGTCCGCCTATATTAGAGCGGCCCTACCGTAACCCACGACCCACCCGCCGTCAAGCCGTCGCCCAGCCGTCGCCCGGCCTTGCTTCCACGGCGCCGGCCAGCCCGCAAACCGATCTTGATCGCGGCTTGGCTTGGGGGATATACTCCTGCTCCCCTCCGCGAACGATTGAGGTTGCCCAGGACCGATGTGCACTCTGGAACGAGGTTGCGATATATGAGACACCGATTTCGCCCTGCCGCCGTGGCGGCTCTGGCCGTCGCCTTTGGGATCCTCCCCGCGCCGAGCCAAGCGGAGACCAAGCCCGTGGGGTGGTCAGCCAACGTCAACCTGGGAGCAGTATTGACCCAGGGCAACACCGAGACCGTAAGCGCCACCTTGAAGGCCAGGGTCGAACGAAACTGGCTGCGGACCCTCTTCTACTTCGACGGATCGGGCATGAGGCAGGATGCCACGGACAACACCTCGTATGCCGTGGGGGACGCCTCGTTTATCCAGCCCTCGGGCGGGTTGCCGGGGAGGGTCTGCACAGGCGCATGCGTGGTCTTCCCGAACTCGGTACGGTCAACCAAGGCGGAGAAGTACTCTTTCGACATGGGGTTCGAGCGACGGATCACGGAGCGTGTCTTCTGGGACGCCGAAGGAGCATACGATCGGGATCTGTTCAGCGGTGTGGAGCGCAAGGTGGCCGGGCGGCTGGGCGTCGGCTACCTCTGGAGCAGCCGGGACAACGGCGATTTCAAGCTGGGCGTGCAGGCCACTTACACGGACCAAAAAGAGAAGAACCCGAACCCGGATACGAAGGACCACTACGTGGGTGGTCGCGTGACGGCGGAGTACGACGTCAAGTTCGGGATGACCAAGCAAAACACGTTCAATAGCAAGCTCGCCGCGGACGAGGACCTGCAAGTCACCAATGACTTTCGAACCACTTGGGACAACACCCTGACCGTGAACATGACCCAGAAGCTTTCTCTCCAGGTGGGCGACAAGCTGGCCTTCCGCAACCTTCCTGCCCTGAACACGATTCCCCTCTTCGCTAGCCAGGCTCTGGCCCAGGCCGCGGCGGCGGGGGGAGGGGGCCAGACCCTGACACCCTTCAAGAAGGTGGACAACACGGTGCAGGTAACACTGGTGATCAGCTGGACGCCGCACGCACCCACCGCCTCGCGGCCGACTCGGTAAGTCCTTAGACCGAGGGGGGTGCGGAAGAAAGCAGGCTTTGGGGTCCCCCCGGGGGCGGTGCCCGCGGGGGACAGCCGGGGAATGGAACAGATGACCAGCCTTTGGCTCGTACCCTCGGACGGCGATCCCATTCGGGTCGATGGCGACCGCACCGTCGTCGGGCGGGATCCCCACGTCGACGTGGTCGTCAACGACAACTCGGTGTCCCGCAAGCACGCGGTGATCGAGCGGGACTCGGACACCTGGATCGTGGCCGACCAGAAGAGCGCCAACGGCACCT
>WNFI01481154.1_pt1 | contig 15416 bp, 14 predicted proteins | sample 5400471 | NCBI WGS metagenome assembly WNFI01 (sample SAMN13153348, study PRJNA577476) | soil metagenome | isolation source: 100 cm saprolite on Douglas fir-dominated hillslope | place: USA:California | collected 2013-09-17 | reverse complement strand
CGCAACGAAGAGCAATTGCGCCAGAACCTGGGCGCGGTCGGCTGGAATCTTACACCGGCGCAGGTCGCGAAGCTCGATGCCGCCAGTACGGTAACACTGGCCTATCCGTATTGGCATCAGCGAGGTTTCCCTGAACTCAATCCTGCACCAGTCTGATCGGCATGACCGGGCATGCAACGACTGCCGATACAGCCGGTCGCGGGGACCGGTGGTGAGCCGGGATCACCGCTGACGCCATGCTCCCCGATCTCGTCTCGCTCGCCTTGTTCGTCCGCGTGGCGGAAACGCGCAGCATCACCAAGGCAGCCGAAGCCAGCCATATCGCGCTTGCTGCGGCGAGCCGGCGCGTGAGCCTGCTGGAACACCAGTACGGCGTGAAACTGCTGACTCGCACCGCCCGTGGCGCGGAACTCACGCCTGCGGGCAGGGCGGTGCTGCATCGCGCGCGGCAGATTCTCGGCCAGGTCGATCAGTTGAAGTCGGATATGTCGGAGTATGCGACCGGGGGCAAGGGACACGTTCGCATCCAGGCCAGTGCGTCCGCCATCTCGCAATTCCTTCCGGCGGATCTGGCGACGTTCGCGACGCTGGCGCCGCAGGTGGTGATCGCTCTCGAGGAGCGCTTCAGCGGCGAGATCGTGCAGGCCTTGCGTGAAGGCGCGACCGACGTCGGCGTCGTCATGGAAGGCACGCCGATGGATGGACTGGAATGGTTCGAATACAAGGTCGATCAACTGGTCGCCGTCGTGCCGAGGAAGCATCCGCTGCGCAACCGCAGCGTCGTGTTTTCCTCGTTGCTCGACTATGACTTCGTCGGACTTGAAAGCGCGACCGCCATCACACGCCTGCTGGTCGACCAGGCGGCGGTGGTGCGCAAGCCGTTGCGCGCCCGCATCCAGGTGCACAGTTTTGCCGCGCTGTGCAAGATGATCGAAGCGGGATTGGGGATTGGCGTCTTGCCGGAGGGGGCCGCGAAACCCTTCGTTGCTGCAAAGCAACTTCGCATCGTCAAGCTGAGCGATCCCTGGGCGAAACGCCATATGTATGTGTGCGTTCGCGACTACGAATCGTTGCCCGCCATTGCCCGCAAACTGGTAGATCATTTGCGGCGCACAAAATCCGCGGTCGATTCCTGAAGCGGGCGGGGCTTCGCCGGCTGCGAAGTCCGCATTGACGGATTGCGCATTCCGGCCAACACTGGCTTTCTCCAAGCTAGCTGGAATTTGCCGGCACCCGATCCGGTAGTGGTCCCGCGATGACGACGATGCCACCGCGGACGCCGAATTCCGCAGTCCACAGAGTGGCCCCACAACGACAGGAGGAAACCGTGTCAGACAAAAAAGCATCGCTACGCAAACGTCGCAGCTTCATCAGGGCCGCGGGAGCACTCACGGCAGCGACGGGATTGGGCTTCCCGTTCATTTCCCGCGCCGAAGACAAACCGATCCGGGTCGGCGTACCGACCATACTCTCGGGTCGCGTCGCGCAACTGGGCATCTCCTCGCGCAACGCCATCCAGATGGAGATCGACAAGTTCAACGCGGCCGGCGGGCTTGGCGGCCGCAAGATCGAGATCATCACACGCGATTCGAAGGGCAAGCCCGACGAGGCGGCGAACAACACCCGCCAACTCATCAACAGCGAAGGTTGCGAAATCATCATCGACGCCGAAGCTTCCTCCGGTGCGTTCGCGGTGCAGGAAGTCATTCGCGAACTCAAGGTTCTGTGCATCCACACCAACTCGGAAACCTCGTCGCTGTCGGCCGATCCGAAGATTCGCGTGCCGACGGCCTTCCGCGTGGCACGCCAGGGCATCCACGACGCCATCGTCAGCGCCGCCTATGCAGGCAACGTGGCGAAGGCCAAGGGCCTGAAGACCTGGTTGAGTTGCTCGCCGGACTACGCCTACGGACGCGACAACACCTCGCTGTTCATGGAATACCTGAAGCGTTTTCACCCGGAAGTCGAGCTGGTGGGCGAAACGTGGCCGAAGCTGTTCCAGGCCGACTACACCGAGAACATCACCAAGATCCTGCAGACCAAACCGCAGGCGCTTTATTCCGCGTTGTGGGCCGGGGACCTGGTGTCCTTCATCGACCAGTCGACGATCTATAACCTGTTTGCCGAAACGACGCTGTTCGCCATCAACATGGCCGATTACACGACGATGACGGCGGTGAAGAATCTTCCCGCCGGCATCCATTCGTCCTCGCGCTATCTCAAAACCTTCCCCGCAAATGCAGAAAACGCAGCGTGGGGAGAGTCGTACAAGACGAAATACGGCGACTATCCGACAAACTGGTCGTGGGAGAACTCGCTGGCGGTCAGTTTCCTGACGACGGCGATGAAGAAAACGAACTCGACGGATTCCACCAAGCTCGCCGATGCGATTCGCGGCATGAAGGTCAAGTCGCCATTCGGCGCGGATGGAACAGTGACGATGCGCGCGGAAGACCAGACCACGATCGGCTACGCGCTGGGCTGGGGCACGACGGTGCCCAAGGACCCGTTTGTTCCGAGCGTGACGCCGGGGGACTGGAAGACGATCCTCGAATACGAGGCGGAGTGGAAAAAGAAAATGGGTTACGCGTAAGCAGAACCCGATGTAAATGGGCATTGCGGTGCGAGACGCGCCGCAATGCCCGAGAGGCCGCAACTTTTTCCCGGGGCAGATCTTGGATCTTCAGGCACTCCTTTCGTGCTTTTCGTCCACGTCGTGCGTGGTCACGCAGACGACCGGCGGCCTGGCCGTCATCGGCTCGGCGCTCGGCACTGGATTGTTCGCGCTCATATTCGAGCGCCTGTTCATGAGCCGCGTGTATAGCGCCGACGTATTGCTGCAGTTGCTGGTTTGCTATGCGTTCATCCTCATCCTCGACGACGCGGTCAAGATCATCTGGGGTGCGGAATTCCTGTCGATGGGCATGCCCGCCGCGTTCCAGCGGCCGCCCATCCTGCTCGCTGGCGGCGTACTGCCGGTGTTCTATCTGTTCCTCATCGGCGTGACCTTGTTCGTGGCGGCGGCGCTTGGCTATCTCCTCACGCGGACCCGCTTCGGCAAAATCGTGCGCGCTGCCGCGATCAACCCGACCATGACCTCCGCGCTGGGGATCAATACGGCGCTGGTTTTCGGTGCCGTGTTCGCGCTTGGCGGATTGCTTGCGGGGCTCGCCGGCGCACTGGCGGTGCCGGTACGATCTATGGTGGCAGGCATGGGATTTTCCATCCTGATCGAATCGTTCATCGTGACGGTCGTCGGCGGGATGGGTTCTGTCGCGGGCGCACTCGTGGGCGCGCTGTTGATCGGTCTGGTGCGCAGTTTCGGCACCATCGGCTTTCCGCTGTTCACCGAGGGCATCATGTTCCTGTTCATGACCGTCGTGCTGATCGCCAAACCGAGCGGGTTGTTCGGCAGGGAACAATGAAAAAGTCCCCGATCGCGCGCGATGCGTTGCTCGCCGGCGCTGCGCTACTGGTACTGGTACTGCTGCCGACCCTGTTTCCGGCAAAGGCCTTGTCCGATTTCGTGATTCGCCTTTCCGCGTTCGCGATTTTCGCGACTTCGCTCAATCTGCTGATCGGCTACGGCGGCATGGTGTCGTTCGGGCACGGCCTGTTCTACGGCCTGGGCGCCTACAGTTTCGCGTTGCTGATGCAAAAGACGGGCACGTCCATCCCCGTGGCGTTCATTTTGACCATTCTCATCAACGGCGCGGTCGCCGTTGTGATCGGCGCGATCTGCATCCGGCTCAAGGAAATCTATTTCTCCTTTCTGACACTCGCGTTCCAGATGCTGTTGCACAGTTGCATCATTGCCTGGACGTCGGTGACCGGCGGCGACCAGGGCCTGACCGGCGGCCTGCCGCGACCGGCGTTTCTCGGCATCCGACTCGACGATCCCCATCAGTTGTATTTGTTCTGTTGCGTCGTGCTGGTGGTATCTCTTCTGGTCATGCGGCATCTGGTGCAATCGTCTTTCGGCTATACGCTGCGCATGATCCGGGACAATCCGCGCCGTGCCGGTTTCCTCGGCATCCAGGTGTGGCGCATCCGGTTATTGGCGTTCGTGGTGGCCGGCATCTTCGGCGGCGTCGGCGGCATGCTCATGAGCCTGTTCGTGTCCAGTGCGTATCCGGATTTTGCATACTGGACGATTTCCGGCGAAGCCGTGTTCATGATCCTGCTTGGCGGCATGAACGTGTTCCTCGGACCGCTGGCCGGTGCCGGCATCCTGCTGCTGCTCAACGACATGGTGACCCGGTTCACCGAGCACTACAGCCTCGTGCTGGGCATCGTCATCCTTTTCTTCGCACTCGGCATGCGCAAAGGCCTGCTCGGCTTCGTCGTCGATGTATGGGCAAGACGGGCATCGCCGAAGCAATCAGCCGCGGTTGCCGTACAGCCTGCGCAGAGGTCGTGACATGCTGAACATCGAGAACCTGCGCAAGTCTTTCGGCGGTGTGAGCGCCATGAGCGGCGTCAGCCTGGATTTCGAAAAGGGTTCGCTCACCGCGGTGATCGGTCCAAACGGTGCGGGCAAGACGACATTTTTCAATCTCGTCACGGGCGCTTTTCGCCCGGACTCGGGCCGGGTTGTGCTCGCGGGCCAGGACATAGCCGGGCTGTCCGCGCCGCAGATCGTACGCAGGGGGATCGGACGGGCATTTCAGATTGCCAGTATTTTCCCCTCGCTTTCCGTACGGGACTCGATCCTCGGCGCGGTCAATGCACACCGGGGCTGGCACGCGAAGCTGGCACGGCGTTTCCCGCTGAGGCAAGCGCAGGCCCAGGCCGACGAAGTGATGGATCTCGTTGGACTGAATTCGCGGGCGAATGTCCTCTCCGGCAATCTTTCCCATGGCGACCAGAAACTGCTCGACATTGCACTCGCTCTCGCACTGGAGCCGCGTGTGCTGCTGCTCGATGAGCCGACGGCGGGCATGGGTTCGGAAGAGCGTTGGCAGATGATCGAAACCGTCCACGCGTTGTGGAAACGCAAGCAACTGACGCTGATCTTTATCGAGCACGATATGGACATCGTTTTCAAATATGCCCAGACCATCCGGGTCCTGAGTTACGGAACGGTGCTGGCCGAAGGCACGCCCGACGAAGTGCGCCGGCATCCCAAGGTGATCGAGGCCTACCTCGGCGCGCATTTCGAGGCGGACGCGAAATGAGCGGTGTGGTCTTCGACGCCGAGGGTATCGATGTCTTCTACGGCAACAGCCAGATCCTGTTCGGAGTCACCCTGTCGGTCAGCGAAGGGCAGACCATGGCCCTGCTGGGCCGCAACGGCGCCGGCAAATCCACGACGCTCAAGGCGATTGCCGGTATCGCGCCGCCGGCACGCGGCATCGTGCGCGTGCTCGGCAAGCCATTACAGGGCAGGAAACCTCATGTCATCTCGCGCGCGGGCATCGGCTTCGTTCCGGAGGACAGGCAGGTATTTCCCGAACATTCTGTCGAGGACAACCTGATCATCGGAGCCAAGAAAGGTCCGCGCGGGGAAGACTACTGGACACTGGTGCGCGTCTACGACATGTTTCCGCTGCTGGTACCCCTGAAGGATCGCATGGCGGGCAATCTCTCCGGGGGCGAGCAGCAGATGCTCACGATCGCGCGGACTCTGATGGGCAATCCCACCGGGCTGTTGCTGGATGAACCCAGCGAAGGGCTGGCCCCCGTCATTGTCGAGCGCATTGCCGAGCTGCTGCGCAAACTGCGCGACATGGGTGTCACCGTCCTGCTCGCGGAACAGAACATGCATTTCTGCCTGGGCATCGCCAGCCATGCAACCGTGATAGACAAGGGGCAGATCGTCTATCGCGATACCATCGAGGCATTGCGCAAAAACGACGCGGCCAAGAGCCGCTACCTCGCGCTGTAACGCGCGACCAGCGAATGCCGGCCTTCGCGGATTGCGAGGGCATCGTTGCCGAATTTCGCATGGCGCGCTCGCGTGACACTGCGCACTATTCTGTTCAATCCCACCACGAAGGCACGAAGGACACGAAGGAACACGAAGAAAACTGAAAGAATACAGGGGTTAGGATGGCTGTACACAAAGGGGTGCTCCATCTGACGCCAATGATCCTACGCCGACGCCTATTCAAAGCATGCATCCCTTGTTTTTCTTCGTGACCCTTCGTGTCCTTCGTGCTTCGTGGTGAGAAGTAAGCTCTCCGGGTGAGAAGTAAGTTTTCAGATCGTTAGCAATGGAGAAGAAAACCATGCGTCCGCTTGAAGGCGTCACGGTCGTCGCACTCGAACACGTGATCGCCGGTCCTTTTTGCACCCGCCAGCTCGCCGACCTCGGCGCGCGCATCATCAAGATCGAGCGCCCCGGCGTGGGCGATCCGGCCCGCATCTACGACGAGCGCGTGCACGGCATGTCGTCTCACTTCGTCTGGACCAACCGCTCGAAGGAAAGCATTACGCTCGACCTCAAGCGGGACGAAGCCTGCAAGATCGTGCACGAATTGCTGGAGAATGCGGACGTGCTGGTCCAGAACCTCGCCCCGGGCGCCGCGGCGCGCATGGGATTTTCCTACGATGCGTTGAAGGACCGATATCCGCGCCTGATCGTCTGCGACATTTCAGGCTACGGCGCCGACGGCCCTTACCGCGACAAGAAAGCCTACGATCTGTTGATCCAGAGCGAATCCGGTTTGCTGTCGGTGACCGGCACGCCGGAGACGCCATCGAAAGCGGGATGTTCGATCGTGGACATCGCGTCCGGCATGTACGCCTACACGAATATTCTCGCGGCGCTGATCCAGCGCGGCCGCATGGGCAAGGGCAGCCGCATCGACATCTCCATGCTGGAAAGCATGGTTGAGTGGATGAGCTTTCCGCTTTACTACGCCTACGAAGGCGCGCAGCCGCCGGTTCGCGCCGGCGCCTCGCACGCGACCATTTATCCCTACGGACCTTTTCCGGCCGGCGACGGCAAGATCGTCATGCTCGGCCTGCAGAACGAACGCGAGTGGGCGGTCTTTTGCGACAAGGTGCTCGAACAGCCGGACCTCAAGACCGATCCGCGATTTTCCCCGGGCCCCCGCCGCTCGACGGCGCGCAAGGAGTTGTACCGGATCATCGTCGAAGCGTTTTTGCACCTGACTGCCGAGCAAATCGTCAAAAGACTCGACGACGCGCAGATCGGCAATGCCCGCATGAATGACATGCAGGAAGTATGGGATCACGCGCAATTGCGCGCGCGCAATCGCTGGATGGATGTCGACTCGCCGGTCGGCAAGATCAAGGCGATGCTGCCGCCCGGCGTGCCGGATAGTTTCGAACCGCGCATGGATCCGATTCCGTCCATCGGCCAGCATACCAATGCCATCCTCGGGGAACTCGGTTACGACCAGTCGGCCATCGCGGGCCTGCGAGCTGGCGGCGTGATATGAGCCTGCAATGTTTATGAATTCCGAAGTCGCGCGCTCCTACTTGTATGTGCCGGGCAATCGGCCCGATCGTTTTGACAAGGCCGGTACGGCCGGTGCCGACGCCGTGATCGTCGACCTCGAAGATGCCGTGCCGCCGGTGGAAAAGGATTCGGCTCGCGCGGCGCTGGTCTCCTGGCTGTCGCCGGACAAGGCGGTGTTGGTGCGCGTCAATGCCGCCGGATCGGAATGGTTCGGCCGCGATCTGGCAGCCTGCGAGGCGGCCGGCGTGACCGGCGTCATCCTTCCCAAGGCGGAAATAATCGACGACGCTGTGGTGTCGTTGTGCCGCCGGAAACGAATTGCACTTTTTCCGTTGATCGAGACGGCGGTCGGCATGGCCCAGGCGGAAGCCGTTGCGGCAACGCCATGCGTGCAGCGCCTGATGTTCGGCACCATCGATTTCCAGTTCGAACTCGGCATCGACGGTGACGGCGACGAGCTGCTGGCTTTCCGTTCACGCCTCGTGCTGGCTTCCCGGCTCGCGGGTATTCAATCCCCGGTCGACGGACCTTGCACCTCGTGGGAAGACCAGGCGCTGCTGATGGCGGTTTCGCAGCGCGCGCGCAAGCTCGGCTTCGGCGGCAAGTTGTGCATCCACCCGAAACAGGTCGCGACGGTCAATGCCGCGTTTTCACCGGACGATGCGCAGATCGCGTGGGCCCGCAAGGTGCTCGATGCTGCACAGCGATCGGGCGGCGCGGCTGTCGCCGTCGACGGCAGGATGATCGACCGACCCGTCATCCTGAAAGCCGAACGCATAGCGCGCCAGGCCGCGCGCAACACGAAATGAGAACGCACGCATACACCGGGTATACTGCGGCGCAAATCCTGGACGGAGGCAGCCGGTGAATTCGAAGAATACGATGCGCGCAATGGAAGCTTCGGCGTTTTCAATCGATGCACTGAAGCTCGTCGAGCGTCCGGTGCCGAAACCGCGGCGAGGCGAAATCCTGGTCCACATCAAGGCGGCCAGCCTGAACTACCGCGACCTCGCCATCCTGGCGCAGAAGTACATGGCGGCACTGCAGTTGCCGTATGTGCCCGCGTCGGATTGCTGCGGCGAAGTGGTCGAGGTCGGGGAAGAGGTCACGCGCTTCAGGGTCGGCGACCGCGTCACGCCGGTTTACACGCAGGGCTGGCACGACGGCTATCCGACGCCGGAGCAGCGCACGAAGCGCACGCTCGGCGCGCCGCTGTCCGGGGTGCTGCAGGAATACGTCGTAGTCCCCGCCGAAGAAGCGGTGTCGGTGCCTTCGAACCTGAGCGACGGCGAAGCGGCGACGCTGCCGATCGCCGCGTTGACTGCGTGGTCGACCTTGCAGGAAGGCGGCATCAAGGCTGGCGACACGGTGCTGGTGCAGGGCACGGGCGGTGTGGCGCTGTTCGCGCTGCAGTTCGCGAAGGTCATGGGGGCGCGCGTCGTCGCGCTTTCATCCAGTGACGAGAAACTCGCGCGCGCCAGACAACTCGGCGCCGACGCCGGCATCAATTACCGCACGACGCCGGACTGGGGCGTCGCGGTCAGGGAAGCCACGCAGGGCAGGGGTGTGGACATCGTCGTCGAAACGGCCGGGGCGTCGATGGAAAAATCGCTGGCCGCAGTCGCCTTCGGCGGCTTTATCGGCATCGTCGGGTTCGTCGCCGGCCTCAAAGCGGAAATTCCACTGCGCACTATCATCGGTCCGATGATCCGCATCCAGGGCATCGCCGTCGGCTCGCGTGCGAGGTTCGAAGCGATGAACCGCGCGATCGCCCTGCACAAGATCAGGCCGGTCGTGGATTCGACTTTCCCGCTGGCAAAGGCGGCGGATGCGTTCCGGCACATGGAGCAGGGCAGGCATTTCGGCAAGATCGTCATTGACATATGAGCGCTGTTAAAGGCTTATGACTGAAACCGGCGTCGATCTCGATCATCTTCGCGCCTGGATCGGCCGCACCGAGACCCGTAACGATCTCGTGACGGCGGTGCCGATGGCGGCGTTGTCCGCCACGCTGGATCGCAACGATCCGGAGCCCGTAGACGGCACTGCCATTTTCCCGCTCTGGCACTGGCTCTACTTCCTGCCGATATCCCCGCTGAGCGAGGCCGGACCCGATGGCCATGCGAGGCGCGGCGATTTCCTGCCGCCGGTGCCGTTGCCGAGGCGCATGTTCGCGGGCGGGAGATTCGAATTCCGCCATTCCCTGAGAATCGGCGACGAGATCACGCGCACGTCGCGCATCACCGATGTCAGCGGCAAGCAGGGACGCAGCGGTACGCTTGTGTTCGTGACCGTGCGCCACGAGATCGCAAACGCGACGGGCGTGGCCCTGACGGAGGAGCACGACATCGTCTATCGCGAGAATCAGCGTGCCGATGCCCCCGCGCCTAAACCGCAGGCGGCGCGCATGGACGAGGCGTTCTCGCGCGAGATCGCACCGGACCCGGTGCTGCTGTTCCGTTATTCGGCGTTGACGTTCAACAGCCATCGCATCCACTACGACCGTTCGTACGTCACCGGAATCGAGGGCTATCCGGGCCTCATCGTGCATGGGCCGCTGATCGCCACGTTGCTGGTCGATTTGTTACGGCGCAGCCTGCCGGATGCGAAGGTCTCGCGGTTTTCTTTTCGTGCCGTGCGGCCGCTGTTCGATATCCATCGATTCACGGTATGCGGACGTGCAGAGGGAAAACGCGTCGCCCTGTGGGCACGCGACAATGAAGGCTGCCTCACGATGGACGCGAGCGCCGAACTGGCCTGACATAGAATGGGTCCATGACCGGTCCGGCGACAGACAAATATCACGACATCCGCGAAGCCGTGCGCGAGCTCTGTGCCGACTTTCCGGACGAGTACCACCGCAAGGTCGACGAGCAGCGCGGTTATCCGGAAGCATTCGTCGATGCCCTGACCAAAGCCGGCTGGCTTGCAGCGATGATCCCGCAGGCGTACGGCGGCTCCGACCTGGGCCTGACCGAGGCCTCGGTGATCATGGAAGAGATCAACCGCTCCGGCGGCAATGCCGGTGCCTGCCATGGCCAGATGTACAACATGGGCACGCTGCTGCGCCATGGCTCCGATGCGCAGAAAAAGGAGTACCTGCCGAAAATCGCGACCGGCGAATTGCGGTTGCAGTCCATGGGCGTGACTGAGCCGGGCACCGGCACCGACACGACCAGGATCAAGACCATCGCCGTGAAGAAGGGCGACCGTTACGTGGTCAATGGCCAGAAGGTCTGGATCTCGCGCATCCAGCATTCCGACCTGATGATCCTGCTGGCGCGCACGACGCCGCTGGCGGAGGTGAAGAAAAAGTCGGAAGGCATGTCGATCTTTGTCGTCGACTTGCGCACGGCGATCGGAAAAGGCATGACCGTGCGGCCGATCCGCAACATGGTCAACCATGAAACCAACGAATTGTTCTTCGACAACCTGGAGATTCCGGCGGCAAACCTGATCGGGGAGGAAGGCCAGGGGTTCAAGTACATCCTCGATGGGCTCAATGCCGAACGAACCCTGATCGCGGCCGAATGCATCGGCGACGGCTACTGGTTCATCGACCGGGTGACGAAGTACGTGAAGGATCGCGTCGTGTTCGGCCGCCCCATCGGCCAGAACCAGGGCGTGCAGTTTCCGATCGCCGAGTCTTACATCGAGGTCGAAGCGGCGAACCTGATGCGCTGGAAGGCGTGTGAATTGTTCGATGCCCACCAGCCCTGCGGGGCCGAGGCCAACATGGCCAAGTACCTCGCGGCCAAGGCCTCGTGGGAAGCGGCAAATGCCTGTCTGCAATTCCACGGCGGCTTCGGCTTCGCCAGCGAATACGACGTCGAGCGCAAATTCAGGGAGACGCGGCTGTATCAAGTCGCGCCGATCTCGACCAACCTGATCCTGTCCTACGTCGCCGAGCACATTCTCGACCTGCCGCGTTCGTTCTGAGTGTTTTTCTAATGCCTCAACCCAACACGGAGGCACAGAGGACACGGAGGAAAAACAATGCGATTTCTTGACGGGATAGTCATCGGTTGCAACTAGCGGATGCCCCGGTAGTTCGACCACGTCATTTCTCTTATATCCTTTCTCTGTGTCCTCCGTGTTCTCCGTGCCTCCGTGTTGGGTGGAAGCCTTGAATCAGGAAGGATGGATGACGCCTTTGCCTGACGTCTGATGATCGAACAGCTTGTAGGCTTCTTCCGCTTGTTCGAGTTTCCACTTGTGCGTGAACAGTCGGTCGATGTCGATCTCGCGATCCGCGATATAGCGCGCACAATCGGCCTGGCCGACGGTGGAGAAAGTCCATGAGCCCATCAGCGTGACTTGGCGGCGCAGCAGGTCGCTGCTGACGTCGAGCGTGACGCTGTCGCCTTCGCCCACAAAGCAGGCCTTGCCCCAGGTGCGCACGCAGCGCACGGCTTGCGCCCGCGCCTGCGGGGAAGAAGATGCATCGAGAGCAGCATGCGCGCCACGGCCGTGCGTGAGGTCTTTGATGGCCTGCACGACGTTCTCGGTTTTCAGGGGATTGATCAGCACGTCGGCGCCGAATTCCTTTGCGCGCGCGAGCCGTTCGTCGCTGGTATCGAGCGCGATGACCCGGGCGCCCATGTGCGCGGCGAGCAAGGTCGCCGACAGGCCGACGGGGCCCTGACCGAATACCGCGATGGTGTGATTTCCCTGCAGGTCGAGTCGGTGCAACGCGCCCCACGCCGTGCCGGTGCCGCAAGATATCGCCGCGCCGGCGTCGAAGGACAATTCGTCGGGGAGCGGGACCAGCGTGCGCGCCGGGCATTTCATATAGCGCGCATGCGCCCCGTGTCCCGTCGCGCCATAGACTTCTTTCACGCCTTCCACGCAAAGCTGCATCCAGCCGGTCGAGCAATGTTCGCATACGCCGCAGCCGCGATAGTGGTGCTGCATCACGCGCATGCCGACGCGTGCCTGGTTTTCAGCGACGCCGGGGCCGACGGCGACGACGACGCCACAGGGTTCATGGCCGGCGATGATGGGGCCGCTGACTTTACCCAATCCCAGCGAGGAGGCGCCGCCGACCGCGCGATAAAACTTGAGATCGCTGCCGCACATGCCCGAAGCCTTGATCTCGAGTACGACTTCACCGGGACCGGGTGTCGGGTCCGGGAAATCGAGAAACTGAACCTTGCGTTCGCCGGGAAATATGACTGCCTTCATTTTTTCTCCTCCTGTGCCGGGCCTTGTTATTGTCCGGAAAGGCCAGTTTAGCGGATACGCTCCGGAAGCATGACGGTCGAGAATGGACGCGCGGGCACGGCAGGCTGACAACACCGAGATGCGCAGATGAAGGACGAAAGCGCCAACCTTTCGATTGGCGCCCTCAGCGAAACATGTTTCGTTTATTTCAACATCCCCATTCCTGCGTCCAGACCCACCTGGGCACATTCCTCGTCCTGGTCGCCGGTCGCGCCGCTGACGCCGATGCCACCTACCAGCGCATCACCCGCCTTGATCGGAAGACCACCGGGAAAAATAATGAGGCGCGGTGTGTACTGGATTCCGGGCGCCGCATTCACGATCGTGCTGCCGAAAAAGCGGGTGGGGAAACCGAATTGGGTCGCAGTCCAGGCCTTGTTGATTGCAATATCCACGCTGCCTCGAAATGAACCCGGGTGACGACGAAAATAAAGCAACCCACCGCCATCGTCGAGCACCGCGATATTCAATTTCCATCCCTTGCCGGCGGCGTACTTTTCGCATGCCAGGGCCATTTTTTCCGCGGCTTCGACGCTTAGAACGGGTTTGGACTCCAGGGCCGACGCTGGGGACGCCAGACCCGCAGTCAGTACCGCACCACACAGCAAGATTGCCTTCAGCGCTCTGCGCATAATCATTTTTGTCTCCTGAATTGTGAGGGGTATGTCACGTGTCACTGCACGGAATGCCTGGGGATGACTGATACTTGAAATGATGCCTCGCGCTCCTCCCACCGGTCCGTGGCTTGATCCTCTCACGAGCGTCATCGGATCGTCCAGCCTGTCGAACGCTTCGAGACGGCAGGCGCGGCTTTGAGGGCGGGGGGCAAGCGCCCTTCCCGATCCCTGTCCTTGGGGCTGAAGCTGCCGGGGGAATTTGTTGCCCCGGATTCTGAAGTCGGAGGAGGTTACAGAGAGCGCAGAAAGGCGACAACGGCCGCACGATCTTCGCGAGAGAAATTCTTGAAGGTTTCGCGCGACGCGCCGGCCTCGCCGCCGTGCCAGAGGATAGCCTCGGTGAAATTGCGCGCACGGCCGTCGTGCAGGAACGCATTGGCGCCGTTCACAGTCTCGGACAGCCCGATTCCCCAAAGCGGCGCCGTGCGCCATTCGGCCGCGCTGGCGAGGAAATCCGGACGGCCGTCGGCAAGCGCGTCACCCATGTCGTGCAATAGCAAGTCGGTGTAGGGATGGATCGTCTGTCCGGCAAGTTGCGGCAAACTGGCCGTTTCGCCGGTTTTCAATTCCGGAACGTGGCATACCGAGCAGTGCGCCTGCGAAAATAAATTCTCGCCGCGTCTTACTTGCGGATCCTCGATCTGCCTGCGCACAGGAACCGTCAGCGAGCGAACATACAACTCCGTGGCATCGAGCCGCAGCCTGGTGATCTCCGGTTTCCCGGCCACCATCTGCTCCTTGCAGACCTTCTGCACCGGCGGACAGTTCTGGTCCGGATAGACCGGCGAGCTCAATCCGAGGTCGTTGAGGAAGGCGATGGCGACTTGTTCGCGGATGCTGCCATGGTTCGCTTTGAGGCCAAAGCGGCCGAGCACGGTTTTGCCCTGGCTTTCATCCCAGACCCGGTTGAACTTGCCGCGGATGCCGGCGACAGGTTCGCGCGCGGCGAATGTCGCGATGGTCTCATCGGGTATCGCCTCGAGCAAACCGATGCCGACCAGCGGCGGTGCCAGACGCGGTCCGATCATCGCATCGGGACCGAGTGGGCCATACGCCAGGTCGGTGATGCGGATGAGCGGTGAGCGCAGAGAGATTTGTTCGCCGTCGGGAAAAACGAAAACCAGCTCGCGCCACTCGACGCTGAACTGTCCCTCGGCCGGCACCACGCCTTTGACGCCGAAGATCTGCAACTGGTCGCCGTAATCCGGATGCGGCAACGGGCCGCCATGCGCGTCATGTCCCTTGAGGCTGAGGCGGATCACCATGTTCGGCGCCGCCTCATAGGCTACGGTGATGTGATGATCGCGGGCGGCACCGTCCAATCCCGGGATCACGGCGTGCGGCGTCGCGGGGGCAGTGCCCCTGCCGTTGTTCAGATGGCAGGTCGTGCAGGATTGCGCATTCGAAGTCGGCCCGCGCCCGAATTCCGCATTCTCGAACCAGAAGAATGCCCAGCGGTTGTTGAACATCTTGTAGCCGAGCGCAAGCAGTTCGACCTGCTTTGCGTCGAGCGTCGCCGCGGGATGCAGGTAAGCCGTGCTGCTTGCGTCATCGTTGCTGAAATTTCCACCCGACAACGCTTGAGCCGGAACTTCGGCGGCAGTCTGCAGAGATGCTGGCGATGGGGCCAGTAGCAGAGGTGTCATCAACAAGATTGGCAGGTATCGGTGCATCGGTGCCTATCTCTAATATCCATCGAGCGGAAAATCTACATCAACGCACTTACCGCGGAGGACGCAGAGGACGCGGAGGAAAAAAGAACGAGGAAGGGACAAACTGGAATTGGCAGCAGTATCTGATCATGGCCCTGTACTATCATTTTTACTGCGACGGATAATCGAGCAATCAGCAGTTCTAACACGAGCATGCTTTACTCCTGTTTTCCTCCGCGTCCTCTGCGTCCTCCGCGGTGAGAGCTAACGCCTTAGAGAGGAGGTAGCTCTACGCCGATCTGTTCGAGAATGCCACGCGGCGCGCCGCCGACGAAGGGCTCCGGGAAGATGATCGTCAGCTTGTCGTTGGCGACGCGGTAATAGAAGTAGTGCTCGGGAATGCGCACTTTTTTTCCGGTCGGCGCGATCGGCTCC
>WNFI01336503.1_pt1 | contig 15417 bp, 13 predicted proteins | sample 5400471 | NCBI WGS metagenome assembly WNFI01 (sample SAMN13153348, study PRJNA577476) | soil metagenome | isolation source: 100 cm saprolite on Douglas fir-dominated hillslope | place: USA:California | collected 2013-09-17 | reverse complement strand
CTTCTGGTGCATCTGACTTTGTCACCGGCCATGTACTCGTGGTAGATGGAGGGCAGACCGCCTAGCCCAGGCGAGCTACACCATGAATATTCCGCTCACACCTCTGCGGTGCTTGCGATATGCGGAACAACAGTATCCCCATCGGACCGCCGTGGTTTGCGGGAACAATCGATTTACCTACGCGGAATTTGCGGACCGCGCAGCGCGGCTGGGCGGCGCATTGAAGAATGCCGGCAACAAGCCAGGTGACCGGGTCGCGTTTCTGAGCATGAATTGCCACCGGTTGCTCGAAGCTTACTACGGTGTTCTTGAAGCCGGCGCCGTACTGCTTCCGCTAAACGTGCGCCTCGCATCGCACGAGCTCGCTTATATCTTGAATGATTCCGGGGCGAAAGTGCTCTTTCTGGAGAAAGAGTTTCTTAACCTCGTCGACTCCTTCCGCAGCGAGCTCGCGACAGTCGAGTCCTTTTTCCTTCTCGATGGTCCGCCCCAAACGGATTGGCTCTCTCCTGGCAGTTATGAAGATCATCTCGCCGCAGCGCCGCGGCGCCAGGCAGACATCATGGAAATTGACGAGGACGCGGTAGCCGAGCTTTTTTATACCAGCGGCACCAGCGCCAATCCCAAAGGCGTTATGCTGACGCACAGAAATGTTTATCTGCACGCCTTGCATGTTTGCTTGACCTTTGACCCCACGCGGGATTTTGCCCAGCTTCATACGATTCCCTTGTTTCACGCCAACGGCTGGGGCGTCGCGCATATTCTCGCGCTCATTGGCGGAAAGCACGTCATTCTTAGGCGCTTCGACTGCGGGCAAATCTTCAAACTGATCGAACAGGAGCGCATTTACACCATGTGCCTTGTGCCCGCGATGGCCATCGCCCTGGTCAATTCTCCGGATCGGCAGAAACACGATTTGAGCAGCCTCGAGAGAATCATCATCGGTGGAGCTGCATCTTCGCCGACTCTGGTGCGCGAAGTCGAGGAAAAACTTGGTGTCACCTGCATCTCAGGCTACGGTCTTACCGAAACTTCACCCGCGCTTTCGCATTCTTTCATCAAGCACGGATTCGACTTGGAAGACGAACAGAAGTACGCACGCCAGGCTATGACCGGATTTCCCGACCCTGGCATCGAAATGCGCGTCGTGGACGATCGAGACATAGATGTGCCGTCCGACGGCAAAACGGTAGGAGAGATCATCACGCGGAGCGACGGGGTCATGAAAGGCTACTGGAATCAGCCCGAAGCGACTGCCGAAGCGTTGCGCGGCGGGTGGCTCCATACGGGCGATATGGCCACCATCGATAGGGACGGCTACCTGCTGATCGTGGACCGCAAGAAAGACATCATCGTAAGCGGCGGTGAAAACATCTCTTCACTCGAAGTAGAAAAAGTCCTCGCGGCCCATCCTGGAGTTTTAGAGGCCGCGGTGATTCCAGTGCCGGACGAAAAGTGGGGGGAAGTGCCGAAGGCTCTCGTGGTACTGAAACCCGGTGCGCCGACAGGCGAAATCGAGTTAATTAAATTCTGCCGCTCACACTTGGCACACTACAAATGTCCACATTCCGTCGAATTTCGTGAGAGCTTGCCAAAAACCGGAACTGGAAAAATTCTGAAAAAGGATTTGCGCAAAAAATACTGGCAAGGCCAGGAAACCATTCGGCCGGAATTTGTCACGGATAAGGCACAAGACTCCACTGGATAGCTTGGGTTTCTCCTTCGAAGTCCGGCCTCAGCAAAAGAATCGGGTCGGACTCCCGGTAAGGGCTGGAGTCCGGTCCTCGGTTAGAAAGGAATCTCTGAATGGACCTGAATCTCTCGCTCGAAGAATTGCGATTCCGCGATGAACTCCGGGCATGGTTGCGCGCCAACGCGCCGCGCGATTGGAGTGAATGGCGGGAGAAACCCATCGAAGAATCATTCCCGTATTTGAGAGCTTGGCAACGGAAGCTTCACGAGGACCGCTGGGCCGCCGTTTCGTGGCCAAAGGAGTACGGAGGGCGCAGCGCGACGCTCGCGCAGCAGGCTATTTTTTGGGAAGAAATGGCACGGGTGGAAGCACCGCCCATGGCCAACGCTCTTGGTCTAGGACTGATCGGTCCGACGATCATCGCACATGGAACGGAAGAGCAAAAGAAACGGTTTATCCCTAAGATCCTCAGCGCGGATGAGATTTGGTGCCAGGGTTTTTCCGAACCAAACGCTGGATCCGATCTTGCTAGCCTACAAACGGAAGCGCGTCTGGACGGCGACCACTACGTCGTCAACGGCCAGAAAGTGTGGACGAGTTACGGGTGGGTCGGAAACTGGTGCGAATTGGTTGTGCGCACCGACCCGAATGTTCCCAAGCACAAAGGTCTAACCGTTCTGCTGATTGATATGAAGTCGCAGGGCGTAGAAGTGCGTCCACTGCGGCAGATGACAGGGGAAAGTGAATTCAACGAGATGTTCTTTCGCGATGTGCGCGTACCGGTGGAAAACGTACTCGGCAAGGTGAATGACGGCTGGAATGTGGCTGTCAGCACGCTCATGTATGAGCGCGGCTCGTACGGCGCGCGGCTCCATCCTCTTTTCAAGCGCAACATCCACCGGCTGATTGAACTTTCGCGAAAGTTTCGGAAGAACGGACACGCGGCTGCCCAGGACCCGCTTACACGCCAGAAGCTCGCGCAGTGCTACGCCGAGATTGAAATCATGCGTATGAATCAATTGCGGGCTTTCAGCAGGATCACCGCTACCAGCGCCCCTGGGCCCGAAGGATCCATTCAGAAGATCTTTTGGAGCGAACTGAACCAGCGGCTGCAGCAGGTCGCGCAGGAAATCTTCGGTCCATATGGTCAGCTACTTTCCGATGACAGTCATGCGGTCGATAAAGGCATCTGGTCTTACGGCTATCTTCGGACGCGCGGGAACACGATCGAAGCAGGTACATCGGAAGTACAGCGCAGCATCATCGGGCATTTTGTGCTGGGCCTGCCTAAGAGTTACTAGACGGAGACACAATGGAATTCGGATTGAGTGAAAGCCAGGAATTTCTAAAAGACAGTGCACGCAAGTTTTTCGCCGGTGAGTGTCCCAGCGCTGAAATGCGACGCTTGATGGAAACGGATACCGCATACGACGCCACACTCTGGTCGAAGCTCACCGATCAGGGTTACACCGGCATTATTTTTCCGGAAGCGTACGACGGAGTTGGCCTTGGCAAAGTCGAACTCATGCTACTGATGGAAGAGGCGGGACGCGCGCTCTTGCCCGGCCCCTTCTTCTCGACTGTCGTTCTGGCCGGATCAATTTTGGAAGCCGTGGGCAAACGTGCGCACAAGGAAAAATATCTTGCGCCCATCTGCCGGGGAGAAGTTCGCGCTGCCGTCGCCCTTGTGGAAGCCGGCGCGAGCTGGAACCCGCAGGATGTCCAACTGAGCGCTACTAACGGGAAGCTTACCGGGGAAAAATTCTTTGTCTCGGATGCCGCCATCGCCGACTTCGTCGTCGTTGTCGCGCGCAACGGCGTGTTCGTTGTGGATTCCAAGGCCCGCGGCCTAAGAATTTCTCCAATGTCCGGAATGGACCTTACGCGCAAGCTTTATCGAGTCGAATTCAGCAACACTCCGGCGGAAGAAATCGGCGGTACCACGGACCTCCCACGAGCTTTCGACATCGCCACCGCAGCGCTGGCTGCCGAACTAGTCGGCGGCATGCAGCGAACCCTCGACACTACTGTGGACTACGCCAAGACTCGGAAACAGTTCGGCAAACCTATCGGAATGTTCCAAGCCGTGCAGCACCAGTGCGCGGATATGTATTTGGAAACGGAAAGCTCCCGTTCCGCGGTGTACTACGCCGGGTGGGCGCTGCAAGAAAACTCGCCGGATGCAGCGACGGCCGTTTCCATCGCCAAGATGTATGCCAGCGACGCCGCGCGAACCGTCGGCAACCGTGGCATCCAGATTCATGGCGGGATGGGTTTCACATGGGAAAATGATCTGCACCTGTACTACCGCCGAGCGAAGGCATCGGAAACGGCATTCGGCGACGCCACGTTTCATCGCGAGCGTATTGCTCGTCTGGTAATCGATGCCGACGCGGCATCCGCCAAGCACGCTTGAGATTCAAAACGAGAGAGTCCACCAACATGAGCAATTTGGTTCAAGTCACCAAGAACAACGACATAGCCATCATCACTATCAACAATCCGCCGGTGAACGCTCTGAGCCCGGGCGTACCGGAGGGAATCTGTGAAGCGATCGAAACTATCGACAAAGATGACAGCATCAAAGCGGCGGTGCTCATTGGGGCAGGCCGCACCTTCGTCGCGGGCGCCGACATCAAGGAATTCGGAAAGATGACATCGGGCAAGGGACGACGCGGCGCGGGAATGTTGGCGATGTTGCTCCAGATTGAAGATTGCCGGAAGCCCATTGTGATGGCGATTCACGGGACTGCGTTTGGCGGCGGTCTGGAATTGGCCATGGCCGGCCACTACCGTGTGGCCGTTGCGAGCGCGCAAGTCGGTCAGCCCGAAGTGAAGCTCGGCCTTATTCCTGGCGCGGGCGGAACTCAACGGCTTCCGCGTCTTGCGGGCGTTGCCGCGGCAGTGGAAATGTGCGCGGAAGGCAAACCAATCTCGGCCGAGCAAGCACGGGAATTAGGGATCATCGATCGGCTGATCGAGGGCGACCTGCTTACTGGCGCGCTAGCCTTTGGGCGCGAAGTGGCCAGCAATCCCGCAACCAAGACGCGCGAGCGCAATGAGAAGCTTGGGACTGTGGAGCAGAATGCGCCGATCTTCACTGCCGCGCGCGCGACTGCGCGCAAAAAGCAACGTGGCTTGATGGCGCCGCTTGCGGCCATTGAATCCATCGAAGCAGCGGTGAAATTGCCATTCGACAAGGGTTGCGAGGTGGAACAGAAGCTGTTTGCCGAGTGCCTTTTTTCCGATCAATCGAAGGCGCTGATTCATGTCTTCTTTGGTGAAAGGGAAGTCGCCAAAATCCCCGACATCCCGAAAGAAACCCCGCTCATCCCCGTAAACTCCGCGGCGGTCGTCGGCGCCGGTACCATGGGCGGCGGCATCGCCATGGCCCTCGCCAACGCCGGCATTTCCGTCCTGCTCAAGGAAGCTGATCAAGCGGCTCTTGACCGCGGAATCGCAACCATACAGAAGAACTACGCAAGCTCGGTGCAGCGCGGCCGGTTCACACAACAATTCGCGGACGAATGTTTAAAGCGAATTCAGCCGACGCTGAGCCTCGATGGATTTTCAGGCGTGGACCTCGTGATCGAAGCCGTCTTCGAAGGCATGGCGCTCAAGAAGGAAGTTTTCAAGGAATTGGATCACGTGTGTAAACCCGGCGCCATTTTGGCCAGCAATACTTCCACGTTAAGCATCGACGAGATAGCTTCTAGCACGGCGCGCCCGGAGTTCGTCATCGGCACGCATTTCTTTAGCCCCGCCAACGTCATGCGTCTCCTTGAGGTCGTCCGCGGCAAGGCTACTTCCAAGGAAGTGATCGCCACGTGCATGCATCTTTCCAAGAAGCTCGGCAAAGTCGCTGTGCTCGTCGGCAACTGTACGGGATTTGTTGGCAACCGCATGTTCGGTCCCTATCGCCGCGAAGCGCAGTTCCTCGTGGAAGAGGGTGCGAGCGTCGAGGCCGTGGACAATGCGCTGCGCGAGTACGGTATGGCGATGGGTTCGCTCGCGACTGGCGACCTCGCGGGTCTCGATGTCGGCTGGCGCATCCGCAAGGAATATCGTCATCTCCAGAAGCCCGGGATTCGCCAGCCTTTCTGCGAAGACAAACTCTGCGAGCTCGGCCGGTATGGCCAGAAAACCGGTGCGGGCTGGTACAGATACGATGAACAGCGCCGGCCAGCTTCGGATCCTGAGGTGGCTCGTCTCATTGCAGGGTGGGTTGCAGAGGCAGGTATTCCGCAGCGCCAAATCGGCGCGGAGGAAATCGTGGATCGTTGCCTCTATGCACTCATCAACGAAGGCGCGCGCATTCTCGAAGAAGGTTTTGCCCTTCGCGCCGTGGACATCGATATCATCTATCTCAACGGCTACGGTTTCCCCCGGTATCGTGGCGGCCCGATGTGGTACGCCGACACCGTGGGTTTGAGAAAAGTGTACGAACGTATCTGCGAATTTCAGAAGCAGCATGGCGAAACCTGGGCTCCCGCTCCATTGCTGAAGCAGCTCGCCGAGCAAGGTAAGACCTTCGCGGAATTCAGCAGAGACCAGCGTGCAACTGCCTAGACCACTGCGTATCTGAGAGTTGCCGCGCAAACAGAGCCTGGATCTGCACGAATTTTATCTCCCGCAATACTTCTTGCGGTATAACGTTCGCCGGAATGGGCGGTTGAAAATGGGAATTCTCCTCCTCGTCCGTCATGCGCAAGCTTCGTTTCTTGAGCAGAACTATGACAAGTTGTCCGAGTTCGGAGAGGAACAGGCACGTCTTCTCGGCGAGTATTGGGCGCAACGCAACGTCGTATTTCATCGTGTCTGCACGGGGCCATGTGCCCGTCAGAAAGATACGGCGAAACTGATTAGCGATGAGTACCGGAAAGTTGGCCTCAAGTTCCCTGATCCCCTGGTGCTCCCGGAGTTTGATGAATATCAAGGAGAAGCCGTCGTCGAACGCAGCTTGCCCGGACTGCTCAAAAACGACCAGAGCATCCGCAATCTCCACGCCGCGTTCCAGTCCTCGTCCGGCTCAGCGGAGCGCCGATCTACTTTTCAAAACTTATTCGAGGCTGTCATTGGCAAGTGGGTGAGCGGTGCGATCCCATCGCTGGGTGTGGAGACGTGGTCCGAGTTTTGTTCCCGAGTGAATCTCGGACTCGCAAAGTTTCTCGCCGCTGGGGGCCGCGGTGAGCGCGTCGCGAGTGTCACGTCAGGCGGCCCGATTGCCGTGGCCATGCAGCGCGCCCTGAACCTCTCTGCGCAAGACACCTTGCAGGTCAGTTGGATGTCGCGCAACTGTTCCTGGAGCGAGTTTCTTTTTTCGGGGGACCGGTTTACTCTCAGCGCGTTCAATACCCACCCGCATCTGAATGATGCCGCCATGCTGACCTACCGTTAAGGATTCGCCGATGGCCGACCTGCTGGACCACCCGACAAAAGTTCGACCCGGAGAAGAGCTTGACCTGAGCAAACTCGAACCCTTTTTGCGCAGTCACTTTCCAACCGAATTGGGTCCGCTCAGTCTCCAGCAATTTCCCAGCGGCCATTCTAACCTCACGTACTTGCTTCAATTTGGCAGCAAGGAATTGATCCTTCGTCGCCCGCCCTTCGGCAGCAAGGTCAAGACGGCGCATGATATGGGCCGCGAGTTTTGTGTCCTTTCAAGGCTCCACTCTGTCTACGCCCCCGCGCCTGCTGTCCTCTTCTACTGCGACGACGAGTCCTTCCTTGGCGCTCACTTTTACCTGATGGAACGCGTTCACGGCGTAATCCTTCGCAGAGATCCGCCGTCCGGAATGGATTTTCCTTCGGAAAAAGCGCGACGGCTGAGCGAGTGCTTCGTGGAAAATCTGGCTCTGCTCCACAGCCTTGATTATGCTGCCGTCGGCCTCGCCGATCTTGGCAAACCGCAGGGCTACCTCGAACGTCAAGTCCGTGGCTGGATCGAGCGCTATCACGGCTCCAAAACGCACGATCATCCGGAAGTGGAAAAAATATCCGAGTGGATGCAGCAGCACATCCCTGCCACCGGGGGCGCTTCGCTCATCCACAACGACTACAAGTATGACAATGCGGTGCTGGATCCGGGCGACATTACAAAAGTTATTGGAGTGCTCGACTGGGAGATGTGCACCATCGGCGACCCCCTCGCGGATCTCGGCACCACCCTGGCATATTGGATCGATGCGGCCGATCCGGAGGAACTGCAAGAGCAGCGCTCGGGTCCCACAACCCATCCCGGCAGCTTCACACGAGGAGAACTCGTTGACTACTACGCTCGAATAACAGGACGCGATGTTTCCCAGATGTCTTTTTTTCTTACTCTTGCCCGGTTCAAGCTCGCAGTTATCGTGCAGCAAATTTACTACCGCTATCATCTGGGCCTTACCAGGGACGAGCGCTTTGCGTCTATGCCCCAGCGAATCAATATTCTCCTGCGTGCCTCTCTGCAAAGCGCACAAACCGGCAGAATCTGAAACCCAAAGCCAGGCAACTAGGTCGCGAGAACTCCGAGACCTCTAAATCTGCTGTCCGCGTTGTCATTGGTAGTAGCGGACCACCCATTCTGCAACACAGCATGGTTTGTCGGAATTCTCGACTTCCATTGCGACGGAAAAGACAGCTTGGAGCGCATCAGAGAATTCTTCCAGGCTGAGAAGCCTGATGCGCGCCCGGATATTGGCACCGGCGCGAACCGGAGAAGGAAAGCGGACGCGATTCAATCCGTAATTCACGGCCATCCGCACGCCGCCTCTAAATTGAATGGCCTGCTTCATGAAAGGGCTCAGAAGTGAAAGTGTCAAGAAGCCTTGCGCAATCGTTGAGCCGTAAGGCGACTCCCTTTGCGCGCGCTCGCGATCGACGTGAATCCACTGCCGGTCTTCGGTGGCTTCGCCAAACTGGTCGATGCGCTCTTGCGTCATCATCAGCCATTCCGTCACGGCGATCTCGCGGCCTGCGAATTCCTTAAGCGAAAGTAGTGTTTCCACGACGAGTGGTGGCATGGGGATCTCCGATCGAAGAGGTTGAAGTGCAGTTCGCAGCGGCAGATGGTCAATGCGTTTCTAATTTCGCCGAGGGCTTGCCCCATTTTTGGAGCTCCTGCCTGGCGATCGATTCCGTGTGTACTTCATCCGGTCCGTCAGCGATTCGCAGTGTGCGCACGTTCGCCCACGCAGCCGCGAGGAAGGTGTCCTGCGAGACCCCCGCTCCTCCGTGCGCCTGAATGGCCCGATCCAGAACCTGCAGGGCAACGTTGGGCGCGACAACTTTGATCATCGCGATCTCCGCGCGCGCCTCTTTATTGCCCACCGTGTCCATCATGTACGCAGCTTTCAGCGTCAGCAGGCGAGCTTGCTCGATCTCCATTCGTGAGCTCGCAATGTCCGCGCGAATCGTGCCTTGCTCCGCCAAAAGTTTCCCGAAAGCCATGCGCGATTGCACGCGTTTGCACATCGTTCCGAGCGCGCGATCCGCAACTCCGATACAGCGCATGCAGTGATGGATCCGCCCGGGCCCCAGACGCCCCTGCGCAATCTCGAATCCTCGCCCTTCGCCAAGCAGGATGTTTGAGACCGGAACACGGACATTTTCGAATGTGACTTCGCCATGGCCGTGCGGCGCGTGGTCATACCCATATACCCTCAGCATTCGTTCGATCTTCACTCCGGGCGCGTCCATCGGCACCAGAATCATCGACTGCTGTTTATGAGGCGCAGCCGAAGGATCCGTCTTGCCCATGAAGATGGCGATTTTGCAACGCGGGTCGCCCGCACCGGACGTCCACCATTTTCGTCCGTTGATGACGTAGTAGTTGCCGTCCCGAAGGATTTTCGCCTCAATGTTCGTCGCATCGGATGAGGCGATTGCGGGTTCCGTCATCGCGAAACACGACCGAATTTCGCCTGCAAGTAGCGGCTTGAGCCACCGCTCTTTCTGTTCCGGTGTGCCATACCGGGCGAGCACTTCCATGTTGCCTGTGTCCGGTGCCGAACAGTTGAAGACCTCCGGCGCCATGATGCTGCGGCCCATCGTCTCGCAAAGGGGTGCGTATTCGAGATTGGTGAGTCCGGCGCCTTGTTCACTGTCTGGCAAAAACAAGTTCCATAGTCCGGCGGCGCGGGCGTTCAGCTTGAGCTCTTCAACGATCCTCGTGGGCGACCATCGATTTTCCTCGATCTCGTCGTAGAAGCGCTGCTCATTCGGATAAATGTGCTTGTCCAGGAAGGCCTGGACCTGGCGTTGTAAGTTCTTCACTTTGTCGCTGAATTCAAAGTTCACTGGGGGTTCTCATCAACGAGACTGTGTGCTGGGTTCTTTACCCCGGTCAAGAACCGCGCCGGGGCCCACAGCCACCACAAAGTATGTAGCTGGCGTTGTGCCCACATTCTTGATTCCATGTTCGTCATTGGAGTGTACGAACCCCACAGAGCCAGGCCCGAGAAGATAGCTCGTACCGTTGACGGTCAGCTCGACCGTCCCTTCTCGAATCAGCCACATTTCGGAGTGTACATGGTGGTGTGCCGGGTGGGGCGCTCCGCCGGGAGGCAGCGTCGTTTCATGTACCTCCAACGACTCGCCGGTGGCGAGCTTGCCTTTCAGAACGTCGCGGATCTGCGCATTGTTCGGCGTTCGAATCGGCAGCTTTTCGAACGGGTACATTGCCGACGGCATGGATCCCTCCTGTGCGGCCACGCCCTCGGGCCGCATGACGGCGGGAAAGAGAGCTGCCGGAAGCAAGAAGCACATATCGCGTCGCTTGATGAACATTTAAACCTCCCGTTGCCATTGGCAAAACAAATTGATAAGTGAAACGATCGAAATCTTATCGAGAAGGTCCTCGACATCGAGACAAAGAATCATTAGCATGCCAGCATTTGTCAAGCGATACGTTTTGCGCCAAACCTTAGGGACGAGCCAGGAAGTGAGCAAACAGATCCGAACGCTGGAAAGCGACAAGAAGGGGAAGCTCATTGGCTCGCGCAATCCCAACACCCTCCAAAAGCCGGAGATGAACCGCGAGTCGCTGCAAGTCACGGCGAGTGCGTTTCTTGTTCTGTTTTGCATTGTAGGCATGGCACTTTGGGGACTTCCGTTCTACTACGACTTCATGGTGCAGCAGTTCGGTTGGACGCACGCGCAGGTGACCTCCGGCAATGCTTTGAGCAAATTGGTGGTGGGACCCATCTTCGGATTTATTGCCGGTTGGATGGTGGATCGCTTCGGGGCCCGCAGGCTCATGATGGCGGGAATTCTGATGGCAGGGGCCGCGCTGGTTGGTTTAGGCACCATATCTACCCTCGGAATGTTTTATTTTTTCTATATGTTGAATGCACTGGGCTACGTCTGCGGTGGGCCGCTGCCGAATCAGGTGCTATTGTCACGCCGGTTTGAGAAGTCGCGGGGAAAGGCGATGGGTTTCGCCTACTTGGGAATCGGGCTGGGCGGCGCGGTGGTTCCGTGGATTTCGCACGTGCTCGTGCGGCATTTTGGCTGGCAAGTGGCCCTCCGGACGCTGGGTCTGTTGGTCATACTGATCGCCCTCCCAGCCGCCTTTCTGGCAAAAGACGCGCCGCAGACAAGAGAAAATCGCGCACCGGCCAGAGTGGCGGAGTCTCGGGGCGCGTTCCTCACAATTCCTTTTTTTCTGCTGACTCTCGGAAGCATGTTTTCCATCGCGGCGGTCAGTGGTACGCAGCAAAATCTAAAGCTGTTCTTGAGCTTGGACCTTCACTTTACGCAGAGCCAGGCTACGCGCGTATTGTCGCTGGTATTGGGGTTCAGCATCGCCGGCCGTTTGCTCATGGGCTGGCTGGCAGATCGCTTTTCGAAGAAGTACGTCATGCTGCTGATTTACTTGCTTGTCGCGGCCGCCATTCCACTGCTACTTGCAGGGCGGTCGACAACCGCTATCTTTACATTCGCGGCGGTGTTCGGGATCGCGCTTGGCGGTGACTACATGATCGTGCCTTTGATGACCGCGGAGATCTTCGGGGTGCAACTTCTCGGCCGACTGTTAGGGGTGATCCTGACCGCGGGCAGCGTCGCAGAAGCGATCTCTCCCTGGCTGGTGGGACACTTGCGGGACACCACTGGAAGTTATGCCGGAGGTTTTCTCGCGCTGATTGGCATGGCCTTGCTCGGCGCCGCTGCGGTTCTGCGGCTGGGAGCGGTGAAGGACGTGGAGCGGTTTCAAGCTCATGTTCACTCGCTCGGATTGACGATTCCCTGCGATAGCGAGCTGCGGAGCGGATCCGGCTCACCACTACGATCGCCGCTCTCGCGTGGCGGAATCAAGATTGGCAACCGGATCGCGGTTCATCCGATGGAAGGATGGGATGGCATTTCGGATGGGAATCCGAGCGAGCATACGATCCATCGTTGGAAGAAATTCGGCCGGAGCGGGGGAAAATTAATCTGGGGAGGGGAAGCGGTTGCTGTTTCGCACGAAGGGCGTGCGAATCCGAATCAACTCATGATGGCGGAGCACACACGGGAGGGATTGGCGGGATTGCGAAAGGCGCTGGTCGAAGAACATCGGCGGACGACGGGTTCAGACGAAGGGCTCTTCATCGGATTGCAATTGACGCATTCCGGACGCTACTGCCGTCCGAATGCACACGACAAGCCTGAACCACGCATCGTTTATCATCACCCGATCTTGGATCGAAGATTGGGATTGTCTTGCGAGTATCCAATTCTGACCGACGGCGAAATTGGCGCGATCATTGAAGATTTTCATCGTGCGGCGAAAATGGGGCAGGAGTTGGGTTTCGACTTCGTGGACATCAAGCATTGCCACGGATACCTGGGGCACGAATTCCTGAGCGCGCATACGCGGGAAGGGAAATACGGCGGAAGCTTCGAGAATCGCACGCGATTCCTGCAAGAAGTTGTCCAGGGGATTCGCTCGATTGCACCGGGGCTTCAGATTGGCGTGCGGCTCTCTGCGTTTGACACCGTGCCGTTTCGTCCCGATCCGTCCCAATCGGCGAACGGAAAACTGGGGCCGGGAATTCCCGAATTTGAGGACAATCTGATTCCGTACCGCTGGGGATTCGGTGTGAACCAGGGCGACCCCACACAGATGGATTTGACCGAGACGATTCGGTTTTTGTCCTTGCTCGAGGCGCTGGAGATTCGGCTCGTAAACATCACGGCGGGGAGTCCCTATTACAATCCGCATATTCAACGGCCCGCGCTCTACCCCCCGTCGGACGGATATCAGCCTCCGGAAGATCCGCTGGTTGGCGTGGCGCTGCAGATGAAAGTCACGCAGCAATTGAAGCGGCTCTTTCCGAACCTGATTTTTGTGGGAACGGCTTACAGTTACTTGCAGGATTTTCTGCCGCACGTGGCGCAGGCTGCCGTGCGCGAGGGGTGGACGGATTTGGTTGGGCTGGGAAGGATGGTATTGACCTATCCCGAGATCTTGCGGGATGCGACAGAAGGAAATGAAATTCAGCACAAGCGGGTTTGCAGAACGTTCAGCGATTGCACAACCGCGCCGCGGAAGGGCTTGCCTTCGGGTTGCTATCCACTGGACAGCTACTACAAGAACTCCGAATTGGCGGAGCGGTTGAAGTCCGCGAAGGCGAAGCGATGAAAATCGGATCCATCGTTCAGCGGCAACAGCCCGGCCGCAAAGTGCACGGCATTGCCGCAGCGCTCTTGCCGTTTCAAGCGGATGGACGAATTGCCGTCGGGGCGTTTCAAAATCATTTGCGCGCCACGCATCGCGCCGGATTGATGAACGCCGTGAATATGGACACCGGCTACGTGAACTATCTGAGCGACTCAGAAAGGCAGGACGTGCTGCGCTGGACGCGAGAGGCCTTGGGTCCTGGCGTATCGTTTGTGGCGGGGGCTTACATCGAAGGGCAACCAGGCGACGTCGTTGATCTTTACAGGGAGCAGATAGAGGTCATTGTCAGCTTCGGCGGCGTCCCCATCTTATTCCAGACGAGCCGGCTGCACGGAAAATCTTCCGCCGAGAAGGCGGCTGCTTATGAGGCAGTGTCCCGGGGATACCCGCACGTGCTGGCCTTCGAGCTGGGCCCAATGTTCGCGTCGAACGGCGAGATTTTCGATGAAGAGACTTTTCGTCGCTTGATGGACATTCCGGAAATCAAGGGAATCAAACATTCTTCGCTCGACCGGCTGACCGAGCTGGAGCGCCTCGCCATTCGAGACGCGCTTCGGCCGGATTTCCGGATCTACACTGGAAACGATCTGGGCATCAACATGATCGAGTACGGATCCGACTATTTGCTGGGACTGGCCACGTTCGCGCCGGAGAAATTTGCCGAACGTGACCGCTTATGGGAGACAGGCGACCCCGGATATTACGCGCTCTCCGATGCACTCCAATACCTGGGCAACGTGGCGTTCCGTGCGCCGGTTCCCGCTTACAAACACTCCGCCGCCGCGTTTCTCCATCTCGTTGGGAGAATCCCTTCTGATCTGACACATCCCAAGAATCCAAGGCGCCCGTCGTGGGAAGCAGAAATTCTCCGAGATTGTTCGCGGCGGCTGGGCTATTGAGTGGCGTAGGACTCGGGACTCGTTCAAGTGAAGCTTCCCACTAGTCTCCGCACCACGACGACTGAGTCAACGCCGCTCGTGGACGAGTTGCCACGGGTTTTCGTCGCTTGATTTTTTGCTTGACAATGAGACGTTATCTCATTATATGAGACGCATGCCTCGACCTGCCGTACGCCGCTCTCCCTATCGCGTACAGGTGCTGGATCGCGCCTTGGCGGCCCTGGAGATATTGGCGAATCGCGAAGGAGAGTGCAGCCTGGTGGACCTTTGCGCGGAGATGAAACTCCACAAGAGTACGGTGCATCGGCTCGCCATGGTGCTGGAGCAACACCGGCTCGTGGATAAGAATCCCGACACCGGCCGGTATCGTTTGGGCCTTAGGCTTTTTGAATTTGGATCCAAGGCCATTGCCGCCCTGGACCTTCGCGGACGCGCACGGCCCTATCTCGATCGCTTGCAACGCCAATTCGGGGAGACGGTGTTCTTCTGCATTCTCGATGACGGCCAAGTTTTTTATATGGAAAAAGTAGAGTCACAACAGAGCGTGCGCACGGCGTGCACGGTGGGGAGCCGTGCCCCAGCGTATTGCACCGCCGTCGGCAAAGCGATGCTTGCGGAGCTTGCGGAGCCAGAGGTAGGTGACATCATACGCCGCTGGGGGTTAAAGGCGGTCACCGCGAAAACGATCACGACTGCCACAGCACTGAAAGCCGAGTTAAGAGCCGTGCGGTCGCGCGGCTATGCGATCGACGATGAAGAGAAGGAAGCAGGGCTTCGCTGCGTCAGCGCCGCGGTGCGAGGCCATTCGGGAAAACTGTTTGCGGCTATGAGTGTTTCGGGGCCGGCGTTCCGCATGACCAAAGAACGAATTCCGGTGATCGGCCAGGCCGTGCTGCAGGCCGCGAACGAGCTATCCGTTGAGCTGGGGTACGGAGGTGCGCCGCTCGAAGTTGTGCGCAGGGCAGCGGGGTAGGCATATCTGCTAACGGCGCCCGGCGAAAGCCGGGTTTTTTTCGCAGCCGCAGAGCGAGTGAGATGCCGTCTCGCAATGCAGTACACGCGGCTTAGGGTCAGAAACTTTGCTGGATGTTCCTCTGACGGCAAGCGCAAACGGGGTGGAAAGAAAAAAGGAGGCGGCCAGGAGGAATAGGCGGAAGGCGAGTTCTCTATTTTCTCGAAGG
>WNFI01122501.1_pt1 | contig 15418 bp, 14 predicted proteins | sample 5400471 | NCBI WGS metagenome assembly WNFI01 (sample SAMN13153348, study PRJNA577476) | soil metagenome | isolation source: 100 cm saprolite on Douglas fir-dominated hillslope | place: USA:California | collected 2013-09-17 | reverse complement strand
TCACGCTGCTCCGCAGATCCGGCACCCATCAACGATGACCGAACATGGGCCCCGGATCAGCAGCGCACCACGCCGCAAGAGCGGCGCGTTGCGCAGCATAGAAGCCGGCCGGCATGACCGCCGCCAGCGCGACGCCGGCGAGATGGCCGTGATCCGGCCGCATTCCCTGCACGAGGGCGCGCTTGATCTCGGGATCGGTCCAGCTTCCAATCCCGGTTTCGCGATCGGGCGTGATATTCGGCGCGGTGGCGGTGAAGGCCGGCGATGTGATGGTCAGGCCCCCCGAAAGTGCCTTCTCGGCGATCAATCCGCCATCGGCGTCTCTCGGCGTGTGGCAATTGCCGCAGGCCATGATCGTGTTGACGAGATAGGCACCGCGCTCCGTTGGAGAATCGGCCAGCGCGCCGCCAGAAAATCCAAGCAACATTACGCCGCATGCGATTCCAACTCGAAACACCACCCGCTCCCCCGATCCGACGACTATATCGCACGCCAGATTCGGTCCGAGCAAGTCTGAGGTTTGAAACGCGGCCGAAAGCTCGCAGCTCGCCGGGCGCAGAGATTTTGCGACTGTTATACGTGCGCGCGCGAGACTACTTGCCTTCGTCAGCGATCGCTTCCATCAGCGTCACGAGCTGGCGCTGCACGGCCTGACTCTTGATACGGCTATATGCTCGCAGCAGCCGGAGGCTAAACGCGCTGTCGAGAAACAACAGGCTTTCGACTTCCCTGCTTTTGCTGTCGCTGTCGTAGAAGAATGTCACGGGCACATCGAGGGCCGCGGCGATCTGCTGGAGGCGGGAGGCGCCGACACGATTGACGCCTTTCTCATATTTTTGAACCTGCTGAAAGCTGACCCCCAGCTTTTCGCCGAGATCAGATTGCGAGATTCGTTGTTCGACGCGCCGCAGACGGATCTTCTTTCCCATCTCGATGTCGGGTTTTCCGGCGCTCCGTTGCTTCATTTCTTCACCATTCGTTGTCGAGGACTGGTTGTCGGTTCAAAGGCTATCAGTCGAGAAACCCTCGAACATATTGATTAAGGGACCCCCTTTATATACCAACTTAAGATCGTTAGGATGAATGAATTCGTCACGAAACCACGGGAATCTACTAGGATTGAATGATTCCACGATCCAGTCGATCAGGCGCCGGACCCGGGGGATTCGGTTGCTGTCCGGATGATAGGTCAGCCAAATATCGAACGGACGCCTTAAATCGATTTCCAGCGGCACGAGTTTTGACCCCAATGCGAAAGCGTAGGTCGGAAACAAGCCTATTCCTGCGCCTTTGGCAACGGCCCAGTAATTGGCGCTGCTGACATTGGTCCGCATGACCAGCAGGTCCTGCTGGGCGATACCCGGGAACCAGGTTTCGAAAATCTCCTTTGCGGCCGTTTGGTCACCAAACTGCATCACGATCCGGTGCCTGATCAATTCCTCATAGGTCTTTGGCGCGCCAAAAGTTTCGATATATTTCTGACTTGCAAAAAACATCACGTGCATTCTGCCAAGTTTGACATGCTTGACATCCAGCGTCACGGGTCTCGATATCTGGATCGCAATGTCGGCCTCATGTCTCAAGACGTCGGCCGAATGCATGGTGCAGTGGAGATCAACAAGAATGTTGGGGCACGCCTGTTGAAACTCAACGAGGCGAGGGGCCAGCCAGAATGTCCCCAAACCCTCGGTGACCGCCACCCGCACTTCACCGGACAGGGTCTGGGTGACGGAATTGCGCGCCCGCAGCAGGTCAAACGAAGCGGCTTCCATGCGTTCCACCGCGGACACAACCAATGAACCTTCGTCGGTAAGCCGGGTGCCATGAACGTCGCGCGTAAAAAGCGTTGCGCCGATCTGCCGTTCAAAATCATCAATTCGCCTGCGCACCAGGTTGATGGACTGGCCCAGCCGCTCGGCCGCGGCCCTGAAACTGCCGCAGCGCACCACCTCGAGGAAAACCCTTGGGGCATCCCAGTCCGTGAGACGGTTGAGGTTGCTGCTGAGGTGTTCCTCCCGAGGAACGCCCCTTTCCGGCAAAAGACGCATACGTGAGCCCTCCCCAGCGGTATTGTTGGCAGAATATCGAACGATCCACAACTTGGAACGGTTCATGACTGTGCACTCGACGATCATCGGCGCGGAGCGGACAGCTCCCCCCGCGGTCCACCCGGCCAAATATCCGCTTCCCGCTCGGAATATCGAGGATTTTGGGCGGAACGTGGTGGTATTCACGCTTGACGTCGACGACCTGGGCCTGATGATGGATCGTGCCAAGATCGATCTGCCGGGTCTTGCCCCGAGGGAGTCCGTTCTCCGCGTGATGGCACACAATCCCGACACGGTTTGGGGGATTGCCAGGCGCGAAGATTATGCCCGGGGCGCCTTGCGGCCGGAAGGTTTCATCGGTTTCCTGATGTTGAACGAACAGGGTGTACGGCGCCTGATCGCCGGCACGTTCGACGCGCGCGACCCGGATATCGACTTGCTCTCGGGGCAAAATGAACGGCCCGCCGGCATCTATGTGTGGGCAATGTGGGCGCGCAATAACCTGGTCGCGGGAATTCCGCTGGCGTTCGAGAAGATGTGGACACCGCTCTACAAAGGGGCCGACCTGTACGCCCGTGCGGCGACACAGGACGGCAAGCGCCTGCTTGAGACCATGGGATTCAGCCCTGGAGCGAGGTTCGAGAACCTAACCAATCCCGGTCTTCACAGCTTGCGTCGATCCGATGTCCATGCCGCGGACGTTCCGTCATATGATCGCTATAACGGTCATAGTCCGGAAAAGGCTATTGCTGTAACGGTCGCCCGTTCGATCGAGGACTTGATGCGTGTTATCTCGATACGGAGCGCGGTGTACATCGGCGAGCAGGAATGTCCCTATCTCGAGGAGTTCGATGGCAACGATTTCAGCTCGACCCATCTGCTCGGATATGTCGGCAACGAGCCCGCCGCCTGCCTGCGAATTCGCTATTTCGCGGACTTTGCCAAGATAGAGCGTCTTGCCGTGCGCAAGGAATTTCGCAAGAAGCGAGTTTCCCAGCAATTGGTCGAAGCCGCGATCGATCTCTGCCAGGCCAAGGGGTATCGGCGCCTTTATGGGCATGCGCAAAAGCGCCTGGTGAAGTTCTGGTCGCAATTCGGATTTGAAACGTTTGCCGGAGGACAGGAACTCGTCTTTTCCGACTTTGACTATGTTGAAATGCAGATGGTCACTGCCCGTCGTCCCAATGCCATCACCATCGGTATCGATCCCTATTTGATCCTGCGACCCGAGGGCCGATGGCACCGGCCGGGTGTTCTCGAACAGTCAAGGTCACGTCCGGTAACCCGTCCATCGATCGCAAGGGGGACTGCGTGAGCTCGGTTGTCAGCCTTCGCACGTTTATCAATTCCTCCGACGTTCCCACGGTGGTGTTTGTCGACATGCAGCAGGAATACCTCGCAGCGCCACGCCTGCTTGCCATTCCCGACATCGATCCGGCATTGGCCAACTGCCGAAGCGCCCTCGATCATTCACGAAAAATGGGGCTGCCGATCGCATTTGTCCGCTTGCTTGATGACTCGGCGTTTTTCAACCGGGCGACGCCATTCGTCCGCTGGATGGAGGGTTTCGAGCCAAATCGCAACGAGATGATATTCGAGCGCAGCAGTCCCTCCTGCTATTCGAGCGAGCTTTTCGCCTCCCTGATGAATCAAAACCCGGGCGGTATCGTGCTTGCAGGCTTTGCTGGTGAATCGGCATGTCTCTCGACGCTGGTCGATGCCTATCATCGCGGCCACAAGGTCGCTTATCTGGCCGATGCGTCAGCGAGCCACGCGCTCGATGATCTGGCGGCTTGCGAAGTCCACCGCGCCATTTCCAAGGTATGCGGTCTTTATGGAGATGTTTATGAAACGAGTGAATGGATCGCCTCAACTCTACCTCGCAAGCTCGGCACCGGGAAAAACGCCGGTGGTTGATTCAGACAAGCGATTGCGTTCGGTTATCAGGATGCTCGAAGAGTGCCAGGTACTGCTTGCCGGCAGCGCTAACCGGGACGCGGCTCAGTTATTGGCAATGGCGGTTCTCCAGCTTCGGATGCGAGTCCATCATATTGCCGATTCGGAATTGAAGGCGCTATGCGATGCAATGACGGTCAAGACCAGCGACAATCCGGATCTTCCCGAGGCATCTAGCTGCGGCGGTTCTTGACGCTGCGGGATTGCCGGCTTGATTTAGCCGGCGAAGGATGCGTGACGGTCCTGTCCGTTGCTCTGGGTGATCGCCGAATAGATCATGGTGCGGAGTTCGCGCCGTACCGGATAGGCGCTCGATGGCACCACCTGGGTCATGAAGATCGCAATCAGGTCTTCCGCGGGGTCGATCCAGAACGATGTCGTCGCCGCGCCGCCCCAGGCGTATTCGCCGGCACTGCCGGGAATTAGCGTCAGCGCCGGGTTCATGGTGACGGAAAAGCCAAGTCCGAAGCCGACCCCGGAATAGGTCGCCTCGCTGTACAGCGATGTCGACATTTCGGTCAGGTCGCGTCCGCCCGGCAAATGATTGGTGGTCATCAGTGCGAGCGTCTTTGGGCCGATCAGGCGCACGCCGCCGAGTTCGCCGCCATTGAGCAGCGCGCGGCAAAAGGCGAGATAGTCGGCTGCTGTCGAGCACAATCCGCCGCCGCCGGAAATCAGCGAGGGCGGCGAGAGAAAAGAACTGACGGCCGGGTCGTCATACAGGGTCATGCCGCCCTTGCCGTCGGCGGCATAACAGGCGGCAAGGCGATGGGCCTTCTGCGGGGATACGAAAAAGTCGGTATCGTTCATGCCAAGCGGGCTGAAAATACGCTCTTTCAGGAATTGCTCGAACGGTTTGCCGCTGATTCTCTCGACGAGATAACCGACGACGTCGGTTGAAACCGAGTAATTCCAGGCATCCCCGGGCGAAAATTCCAGCGGAATTTTCGCCAAATCATCGATCATCGATTGCAGTGTCCCGTGCTTTTCGATCTCCCCGATCTTTTTCTCCCGATAGGCCGCGTCGACATTGGTGCGTTCCTGAAATCCGTAGGTCAGTCCGGAGGTGTGACGCAACAGATCGACGATCAGCATCGGCCGCGCCGGCGGCCTGGTCTTGAACGGCGGCGCCGTGCCGCCCAGAAACACACCGAGATCTTTCCATTGCGGGATGTACTTGTGGACGGGATCGTCAAGTGCGACGCGGCCTTCTTCAAACAGCATCATGAATGCCACCGACGTGATCGGCTTGGTCATGGAATAGATGCGGAAGATGGTGTCATCCCTGACCGGCGCCTTGCGCTCCAGGTCGGCGAAGCCCTGCACGGCGCTATGAACAATCTGACCGCGGCGGTAGACGACGAGCTGAGTCCCCGGAAAGCGGCCGGCATCGATATATCGACGCTTCAGATGGTCCTCGATGCGGCGAAAGCCCGCCTCGGACATGCCAGCGGCTTCGGGCGGCGCCCAGGTTGGAATCAGGGTTTGGACTGGCATTGAGCGGTCACTTAGCCGTTTGTCAAAAGAGACACTGTCGAAAAAGACCCCCGATCGATCGAGTTGTTGGCCGACCGGCAGCAGGGGATTTGCGCCAGATACCTGTTAGCCGAAAACGTTTTCCGGTTCTATCGGTTTGGAGAACTCGTCTGCGCACTGCAATAGACATCCCAGGGATGAATTATCATCCCTGGGATGCGTTGCGCCAAATCGCGGCATGCGAGGTGGCAGGATCGCCGGAAAGGCAATAACATATTGCGAATCCGCTCAATGGCTGTCCGCAGCGGTGTTTGAGGAGTTTTTATGAAGTCTGTCGTCGTCAGGAACATTCCGCGTGCCAAGCCTTCGATTATTGCGGAGCTTGCGTCGCACGGCGTGGCGACCGTTCACGAAGCGGCGGGACGCATCGGATTGATGCAGCCCTATATGCGTCCGATCTGGCGGGGGGCTAAAATTGCGGGAACCGCCGTCACCGTTCTGGCGCAGCCCGGCGATAACTGGATGCTGCATGTCGCCATCGAACAGTGCCGCCAAGGCGATGTGCTGGTGGTGGGTGTCACGGCTGAAAACAGCGACGGTATGTTCGGCGATTTGCTTGCAACGTCGCTCAAGGCCCGGGGCGCGGTGGGACTGGTGATCGACGCCGGGTGCCGCGACGTCAGCACCCTGAAAGAGATGGGTTTCCCGGTGTGGTCGCGGGCAATTTCGGCGAAAGGGACCGTCAAGGCGACGCTGGGCTCGGTCAACATTCCGATCGTTTGCGCGGGCCTTGCGGTGAGGCCAGGGGACGTGATTGTCGCCGACGATGATGGCGTGGTGGCGGTGCCGGTCAGGCAGGCGGAGGACGTGGCTTTGCGGGCCCGCGAACGCGCCGTCGGCGAAGAGCAAAAGCGCAAGCAGCTGGCCGCGGGCGTGCTGGGTCTGGATTTGTACAATATGCGTGACGCGCTGGCCAAGGCGGGCCTAGTGTATCTCGACGAACCGGAGGACTGACCGGTTCCAGGGGAATCTGCAGCGAGCCCGCGGATTTACTCTGGCAAATGATTTGTTGTATCCTCTACCTTAAGCTGCATATCCCGTACAGGACGAGCCCATGACCCAATTCACCGACACTGAACTGACCGCTGCAGTCATCAACAGCTTCGAGAAGACGCCGGATCCGCGTGTCAAATTCCTGATGGAAGAACTGGTGAAGTCGCTGCATGATTATGTTCGCAGGACCGACCTGACATTCGACGAATGGAGCTATGCGATCGATTTTCTGACCCGGACCGGACAGAAATGCACCTCGACCCGCCAGGAGTTCATCCTGCTCTCTGACGTGCTGGGGGTCTCGATGCTCGTCGATGCGGTGAACCATCGCGACCGCGAGGGCGCCACGGAGACCACGGTGCTGGGCCCGTTCTATGTCGGAGAGCACAAAGCCATGCCGCACGGTTCGGATATTTCGCCGAACCTCGATGGCGACCGCATGTTCGTTCGCAGCCGCGTCACGGATCTGGCGGGCAAACCGCTGGCTGGCGTGCCTGTGGACGTCTGGCATGCCGATGATGACGGCTTTTACGATTCGCAAAAGCCGTCATACGAAGCCCAGGGACCGTCGTCGCGAGCCAGATTTGTCACCGATGCCGATGGCCGGTTCTACTTCCGCACCATCCTGCCATGCAGTTATCCGATTCCGACTGACGGCCCGGTCGGCGAAATGATTTTGCAGACCAGGCGACACCCGATGCGGCCGGCGCATGTGCACTTTCTCGTGGATGCGCCCGGTTATGAGCCGCTGATTACCCATGTCTTTATCGAGGGCGACAAATATCTCGATTCCGACGTGGTGTTCGGGGTGAAGGACGACCTTATCTCAAAGATTGAAAAACGGTCCGATCCGGTCATGCCTGATGGCGAGCCCGCGTCCGGACCATGGCATTTGATGACCTACGAATTCCGGATGAAGCCGGGCACCGGGACCGTGCCGCAACCGATGATGCCGTCGACCGTGGCTGCCTGACAGGCGGACCGGAGAGATTTGGCCGGCCAACACCCTCGCGCATCCGGCCGCGTCCATCGTCTGAGATCGGAGAAGAATCTATCTGCTCATTTCTTGTGCGGCGCACAAGAAATGAGCTCAACGCAAATTTTGAATGCGCTGTCTCGCCTGAAGGTAAACCGGAAAAATAGATAACCATCTGTAGATATTTGAATTTTTTCATTGCCGGTGCTTGGCACGAAGCTTGAATAGCTTGTGCTGACGCCATTGAAGCCGTCCCTCGAAACCAATCATCCGACTTGTGACACTGCCAAAACTGGGGCCTCCCCAGAGTGCGCCTCTGTGCCCGCACTTGACCCACCCGGTGACGCGAGACGGACGGCAGTTCAAACGCAAAGGATCGCAGCACCCATGACGAAGACCCGCAATCACACGCCGCCCCGTGGCCTCAGCCGCCGTCAAATCCTCAAGGCAGGCGTGGGAACCGCAGCCCTGCTCGCAGCGGCAAAAATGAATTTCCCCTCCGGAGCATTCGCAGAGGGAACGGGTCCGGAAGTGACCGCCGCAAAACTCGGCTTCATCGCGCTGACGGACGCGTCTCCATTGTTCGTTGCCAAGGAGAAGGGCATCTTCGCCAAATACGGCATGCCGGACGTGGAAGTGCAGAAGCAGGCGTCATGGGGCACCACGCGCGACAATCTGGTACTCGGTTCGGAAGGCAATGGCATCGACGGCGCGCATATCCTGACGCCGATGCCCTACTTGATCTCGTCCGGCAAGGTGACCCAGAACAACGTTCCGACGCCGATGTATATTCTGGCGCGGCTCAATCTGAACGGTCAGTGCATTTCGGTCGCCAAGGAATACAGCGACCTGAAAGTCGGCCTCGATACCGCACCGTTCAAGGTGGCGCTCGACAAGAAGAAGGCCGGCGGAAAATCGATCAAGGCGGCGATGACGTTCCCGGGCGGCACCCACGATCTGTGGATCCGCTATTGGCTTGCTGCCGGCGGCATTGATCCCGACAAGGACATCGAAACCATCGTGGTGCCTCCCGCCCAGATGGTCGCCAACATGAAGGTTGGCACCATGGATTGTTTCTGCGTCTGCGAGCCTTGGAACCTGCAGCTGATCCATCAGCAGATCGGCTACACTGCGCTGACCACCGGCGAGATCTGGGACAAGCATCCGGAAAAATCCTTCGGAATGCGCGCCGCCTATGTCGACAAATATCCAAAAGCCGCGAAGGCGCTTTTGATGGCGGTGATGGAAGCGCAACAATGGTGCGAGAAGCCGGAAAACCGCGAAGAGACCGCGATCATTTGTGCCAAGCGTCAATGGATCAACGTGCCGGCCGAGGATGTGATCGACCGCATGAAGGGCAAGTTCGACTACGGCACCGGCCGGGTCGTCGAGAACAGCCCGCAGCAAATGCGGTTCTGGAAAGACAATGCATCCTATCCCTATCAGAGCCACGACCTCTGGTTCATTACCGAAGATATTCGCTGGGGCAAATACGAGGCGGCTTACGACGCCAAGGCGCTGATCGCGAAGGTCAACCGCGAGGACCTCTGGAAGGAGGCTGCAAAGGAACTCGGCGTCGCCGCTGCCGATATCCCGAGCTCGAAGTCACGCGGCAAGGAAACCTTCTTCGACGGCAAAGTCTTCGACCCGGAAAATCCGTCGGCCTATCTCAAGTCGCTGTCCATCAAGCGCGTCGAAGCCTGATGGCAACGACGCGCGAGACGTTGTTTTGAGGACGCCTTGCTTTGATGACGGAGAATAACGCGATGAATATGCCCGCGATCAAGACCGAGCCGGCAACGGTTCTGGCGACCATGCCGGCGCCGGTCGTCACGCTAAGCCCGAAGCGCGAGCCGGGCAAAGACAAATACCTCAAGATGATACGCGAGACGGCGGTCCGTGTGGTACCGCCGCTGATCGTGCTCGCGCTTCTGCTGCTGTTCTGGGAACTGGTCTGTCGGCGGGCAGGTTCGACATTGCCTCCGCCGTCGCGGGTTTACAAGGAAACCAAGGAGCTGATCTTCGACCCGTTCTTTGATCGCGGCGGTATCGACAAGGGGTTGTTCTGGCACCTGTCCGCCAGCCTTCAGCGCGTCGCACTGGGCTATTCGCTCGCAGCGGTCGCCGGCATCGCGCTCGGCACCCTCGTCGGTCAGTCGATCTGGGCGATGCGCGGGCTCGATCCGATTTTTCAGGTGCTGCGAACCATTCCACCGCTCGCCTGGTTGCCCTTGTCGCTCGCCGCATTCCGCGACGGACAGCCGTCGGCGATCTTCGTGATCTTCATCACCTCGATCTGGCCGATCATCATCAACACCGCGGTCGGCATCCGCAACATTCCCCAGGATTACCGCAACGTCGCCGCGGTCGTGCAGCTCAACCCGCTGGAATTTTTCTGGAAGATCATGATCCCGGCCGCTGCGCCCTACATTTTCACCGGACTGCGGATCGGTATCGGCCTCTCCTGGCTGGCGATCGTGGCGGCGGAAATGCTGATCGGCGGCGTCGGCATCGGCTTCTTCATCTGGGATGCCTGGAACTCGTCGCACATCAGCGAAATCATCCTTGCGCTGTTCTATGTGGGAATCATCGGCTTCGTGCTCGACCGCATGATCGCGGGGTTGGCGCAACTGGTAACCCACGGCACTTCCGCGAACTGAAGGAACAGGTCCATGCAGGCGTATTTGAAACTCGACCACATCGACAAGACCTTTACGCGCGGGAGTTCGACAACGGAAGTGCTTAAGGACATCAACCTGACCATCGGGCAGGGCGAGTATGTCTCGATCATCGGCCATTCGGGCTGCGGAAAATCCACTTTGCTCAACATCGTCGCGGGCCTCACCAATGCGACGACGGGGGGCGTGCTTCTGGAAAACCGCGAGGTCAATTCGCCAGGGCCGGATCGCGCGGTCGTGTTCCAGAATCACAGCCTGCTGCCATGGCTCACGGTCTATCAAAACGTCCGGCTCGGCGTCGACAAGGTGTTCGCGAACACCAAGACCCGTGCGGATCGTGATGCCTGGACCATGCACAACCTCAACCTCGTGCAGATGGCCCACGCCAAGGACAAGCGCCCTTCGGAAATCTCCGGCGGCATGAAGCAGCGCGTCGGCATCGCGCGGGCGCTGGCGATGGAGCCGAAGGTGCTGTTGCTCGACGAGCCGTTCGGAGCGCTCGACGCGCTGACCCGCGCCCATCTCCAGGACTCGGTGATGGCCCTGCATCAGAAGCTCGGCAATACGATTCTGATGATTACGCACGACGTCGATGAAGCCGTGCTGCTGTCGGACCGCATCGTCATGATGACCAATGGCCCGAGCGCGCGGATCGGCGAGGTCCTCGATGTGCCATTGGCGCGGCCACGCAAGCGGCTCGAATTGGCGACCAACGCCGGCTACCTGAAATGCAGGCAGCGCGTGCTCGAATTCCTGTACGAACGGCATCGTTTTGTCGAGGCCGCCTAATTCTCTATTCACCTCGCTTCGCTTGCGGGGAGAGCGACAGGAAGAGGCAGGAGGAAAAAATGACACCCGACCAAGTCAAGCTCGTGCAGGACAGTTTTGCCAACGTCGTACCGATTTCCGAACAGGCGGCGGTGCTGTTTTATGATCGCCTGTTCGAGGTCGCGCCGATGGTCAAAGCAATGTTTCCGGACGACATGACCGAACGGCGCCGCAAGCTGATGGCCATGCTGGCAGCGGTGGTGAAGGGCCTTGGCCATCTCGAGTCTGTTTTCCCGGCCGCGAGCGCGCTGGCCAAGCGGCATGTCAGCTACGGTGCGAAGGCGGAGCATTATCCCGTCGTCGGCGCGGCATTGCTTTGGACGCTGGAGAAGGGCCTGGGAGACGGCTGGACGCCGGATGTGGGGATGCATGGGGCACGGCTTACGCCACGCTGTCAGGCTACATGATCTCCGAGGCCTACGGTCGCAGTCAGGCAGCCGAGTAAGGATACGCCGTGAGTGAACCGCTGGTCATCATCGGCAACGGAATGGCCGCCGCGCGTCTGGTCGATGAACTGGCGAAATGCGCGCTCGGTCGCTATGCGATTGCCGTGATCGGCGACGAGCCGCGGCTCGCCTACAACCGCGTGCTGTTGTCTTCGGTGCTGGCGGGAGAAACCGCGTCGCAGGATATCGAGCTCAAGCCGGCGGCGTGGTGGCGCGATCGCGGCGTTACCTTGAAGTATGGCTGCCTGGCAACCGGGATCGACGTCGGCCGCCGTGAAATCAAGATCGCGAACGATGAGAGCGTTGCGTTTTCCAGGCTTGTGCTGGCTACGGGATCGGCGCCGCTGCGGTTGAATGTGCCCGGAGCGGATCTTAAGGGCGTGCACACTTTTCGCGACAGCCGCGATGTCGATCGATTGCTCAGCATCGCTGCACAAAAGAAGCGCGTGGTGGTGATCGGTGGCGGATTGCTGGGGCTGGAAGCCGCCCATGGCCTGGCCAAGGCCGGCGCGCGGGTTACGCTGATCCATCTGATGGATCGCCTGATGGAGCGCCAGCTTGACGCGCCCGCGGCGGAATTGCTCAAATCCCTCGTTGAACGCAAGGGCATTCAGATCCTGCTCAAGGCCAATACCGCGCGCCTGCATGGAGAGACTCGCGTCGAAGGTGTTGAATTTACCGACGGGCGCAGGATCGACGCCGATGCGGTAATTTTTGCCGCGGGGATCCGCCCCAACATCGCCCTCGCACGTGACGCGGGCGTGCCCGTCAATCGCGGTGTCGTCGTCGACGACCAACTCGAAACCGGCTCGCCCGATATCTTCGCGCTTGGCGAATGCGCCGAGCACCGCGGCACCTGTTACGGCCTGGTCGAACCGGCCTACGAACAGGCGCGCGTTCTGGCGCGGCATCTTGCCGGCCACGCCGCGTCCTACACCAGCAGCGTGCTCGCCACCAATCTCAAGGTGTCCGGCGTCAGCGTGTTTTCGGCCGGCGACTTTATCGCCGCCGACGGCAGGGAAACCATCGTCCTGAACGATGTCAGACGCGGGACCTACAAGAAGCTTGTGGTCGGCGACGGCCGGCTCACCGGTGCAGTGCTGGTCGGCGATACCCAGGATGCACTCTGGTATCTCGAGCTGATCCGCAACCGGATGCCGATTGCCGCCATACGCGACGCCATGATGTTCGGCCGCCAGTTGGCGACCCGCGCAGAGGCGGCATGACCGTAATCGATCCAGCGTTGCGCGCCACACGCACCACCTGTCCTTATTGCGGCGTCGGCTGTGGCGTGCTCGCCACCCCGGACGGCGGTGGTGGTGCCGCCATCGCTGGCGATCCGGAGCATCCGGCGAATTTTGGCCGGCTGTGCTCGAAAGGCTCGGCGCTTGGCGAGACGCTGGCCCTGACGGAGCGGCTGCTCTATCCGATGATCCGCTGCAGCAGCGGCCAATTGGAGCGGGTGGCCTGGACTGACGCGCTCGACCACATTGCGCACCGTCTTCACCGCATCATTGCCCGCGACGGCCCCCGTGCGGTCGCGTTCTATCTCTCCGGCCAGTTGCTGACCGAGGATTACTACGTCGCCAACAAGCTGATGAAGGGATTCATCGGAAGCGCGAACGTCGATACCAATTCGCGGCTCTGCATGGCGTCGTCGGTCGCGGGGCACCGCCGCGCGTTCGGCGCGGATACCGTGCCCGGCTGCTATCAGGATCTCGACGAGGCCGACCTCTTGGTGCTGGTCGGCTCCAACGCGGCCTGGTGTCATCCGGTCCTGTTTCAGCGCATGCTCGCCAACAAGCAGAAACGCGGCGCGCGCATCGTCGTGATCGATCCACGCCGGACCGACACCGCCGGAGATGCCGACCTGTTTTTGGGATTGAAGCCCGGCACCGACACCGCGCTGTTCAGCGGTCTTTTGGTTCATCTTGCCGAGAGCGGCGCGCTCGATCACCAATATATTGCGCAGCACACCTTGGGCTTCGAAGACGCGCTCCTCCGCGCGCGGAGCATCGCCGGAAGCGTTGCGGCGACGGCGCTGGCAACTGGTCTCACCGAGGCCGAAGTCGCGGCGTTCTTCCAGATGTTCAGGAATACGCCCCGTGTGGTTACGCTGTATTCGCAGGGCGTCAATCAATCGGCGCAAGGCACCGACAAGGTCAACGCCATCATCAATTGCCACCTTGCGACGGGACGCATCGGCAAGCCTGGCGCTTCGCCATTTTCCCTGACCGGACAGCCGAATGCGATGGGCGGGCGCGAGGTTGGCGGTCTCGCCAATCAGCTCGCAGCGCATATGGGATTCACGCCGCCGGATATCGACCGCGTCCGACGGTTCTGGAAAGCGCCACGCATCGCAACCCATCAAGGGCTGAAGGCGGTGCAGATGTTCGAGGCTGTCGCGCGCGGCGAAATCAAGGCGCTGTGGGTGATCGGCACCAATCCGGCAGTGTCGCTGCCGGATGCCGACGCCGCGCGGGCCGCACTTGGCAAGCTCGACCTGTTTATCGTCTCGGAGAACGTGCGTTCGAATGACACCGTCAACGCCGGCGCGCATGTATTGCTGCCGGCGCAGGCGTGGGGTGAGAAATCCGGAACGGTGACGAATTCGGAACGGCGGATATCGCGTCAGCGCGCGTTCCTGGCCGCGCCCGGAGAGGCGAAGCCGGATTGGTGGATCGTCAATGAAGTGGCCAAGCGGCTGGGATTCGGCGCGGCGTTCGCCTTCCAGTCGGCCGCGGATGTGTTTCGCGAGCACGCCCGCCTGTCTGCGTTCGAAAATTTCATTGCGCCGGAAATTCCGGCGTTGCGGTCCGAGACCACCGCCGCTCGGCCGCTGCGGCTCAACACCGGGCGAATCCGCGATCAGTGGCACACGATGACGCGAACCGGCTTTAGCCCGCGCCTCGGGCAACATCTGCCGGAGCCGTTTGTCGAAATTCATCCCGATGATGCGGTGCAGTCCGGCGTCATCGACGCAGGCTTCGCGCGTGTCGTGACCGACTGCGGACAATGCATTCTGCGGGTTGTCGTGAGCGATCGGCAGCAGCGCGGCATGCTGTTCGCGCCGATCCACTGGAGCGGGCAGACGGCATCCTCCGCGCGCGTCGGAGCGCTGGTGGCGCCCTTCACCGATGCGTTTTCCGGCCAGCCCGAGAACAAGGCGACGCCGGTGTCGATCGCGCCCCATGCTTACGCCCAGCGCGGCTTCGTGCTGTCGCGAATTCGGCTGGATCTGCCGTCAAAAGCCTGGTGGTCGCGCGTGGCGATTACCGGCGGTTACGGCTACCTGCTCGCTGACAATGCCGAGCTTAAGAGCTGGCAATCATGGTGGCGATCGCTCGGAGGCGGCGATGTTGCGGAATACGAAGACGCGGGAAGGGGTGTTTACCGCGCGGCGGCGTTCGTGGACGACCGGCTTGAGACATGCCTGTTTATCGGACCCACTGAGAACGCGATCGAATGGGACACGGTCAAGGAGATGTTTGCGGCAGGCACGCTCGGCGACGACCAGCGCCGGATGCTGCTGTCGGGCAGGTCGACAACCGGATTGGCGAATGCCGGTCCCGTCGTCTGTGCCTGCTTTGGCGTCGGCCGCACCACGATCTGCGACGCCATCGCAGCGGGTGCCGGCACGGCCTCGGAGATCGGCGTGCAATCGAAGGCCGGCACCAATTGCGGCTCGTGTATCCCGGAGCTGAAGCGGTTGATCGCGGAGGCAGGCGCAGTTGGGGCTGATGGTGAACGGCGTCAGCGGGCGTTGGCGAATTAGTCTTAGTCTTAGTCTTAGTCTTAGTCTAGTTTCTGTCGCGAAACACCTGCATTTATTCTGAGGCGCGTCAATTCCCCAATAAAACTGGGGCAGACTGACAGCGGATGTCGGCATTCGCCAGGTATTCTGACGCGATTTTCGTCGGGATTTCAAGAAGCGTCCGTTGGACGACACGGTGATTG
>WNFI01596847.1_pt1 | contig 15423 bp, 20 predicted proteins | sample 5400471 | NCBI WGS metagenome assembly WNFI01 (sample SAMN13153348, study PRJNA577476) | soil metagenome | isolation source: 100 cm saprolite on Douglas fir-dominated hillslope | place: USA:California | collected 2013-09-17 | reverse complement strand
GAAAGGACGAAAGACTACGTTCGCGTAATGGGTCGTCTAAAGGTTATTAACGGTGTCAATCATCTGAATGCCGAGCACATCCGCCCAATTCTCGATATGCACGAAATATTCTTTCATTGTTTGGAGGCCATAGTGACATTCGTATCTAATCAACGAATATCTGTGGGTAGCATCCGATGCGGTCTTGACTGCTAACATGGAACTTCCCCCAGCAGTCAACACCTCCGAGTCCCGCAGGACCGTCACAGCTCACGGCCGCGCCAGTGGCGTCACAATCTCCACCAAACATCCAGCGACGTGCCACACAGACGAACAACAGGGCTGAAGATACTCTCACCGCACAGGAACCGAGGCCTGATCCAGATACCACATTAGAGGAACTTGACAGACTGACGCTGTTTGACTATCACACCAACGAGGACCTACACGAACTAGACTTCTTTCAGCCACCTAAATCCTCGTTTCCTCAGTCACCATCTCGACCTCCGTCCTCATTATCCACCGATCCTTCATCGGAGACGAACAACCAATCGGCTCTTGTACTCGACCCTTATTCTTCACTCAGCCCCTTACAAAGAGACATAATAATACAGATGCATCACAATGCCCCCCACTTCCCAGGCGGCATGCCTATCACAACCATGTGCAGGCTCGTCGATCGTCCCGCCGTCAGTGAATCAGAGATACGGTAACACTTTCCTTCATGTTTTCCGATCACAACGCTTACGGAGAGCTGCGTTGTGCGGTAGGGAAGCTATCGACGACTTGATGGATTGTGGCCATCTTTATTTGACCATTGGTCAAAATCTTAAAATGGTGGATTAGGTTCAATTTCTTTCGAGGAAAAAGGAGGATTGTTTCAAACATTTTGCCCCGTGTACCAATACCTAGACTCTAAATGTAAACGTCGTTGAATAGCCTGACGTAATTGTGTATGTCACCCCGGCCATATACCGCAATCTGTCAGCAAGTGAGCTTCGCCTTTCGCAAGTCCGCTGGCGGCGAATAATGTCCTCCTGGATGCCCTCCTGGTTCACGTTCCCAACGTTCGATGCCTCTATCTTTCCGAACTTGCAACGTAAATTCTTCTCTTTCATCCTTAAGCGATTCCTAGGCCATTTCCTCAAGCCTGGGCAGCTGGACGTCGAACAAATAGACTCAGCCATTGGCTCAGGAAACTTCACGATCAATAATTTGCAACTCGAGTGTACTGTGAGTCTACCCATTTGAGTTGAATCGCATCTGAGTTGTCCTCCGTGAGTCCATCAATACCCTACTCTCTGAGTTGCCAATACAACTTCACGATGGTGGTATCGCGTCAGTTTCGGTACGCATACCCTGGCCCAACCCACTCGCAAGCAGCGTGGAACTATCAATTCAGTCTCTGGATCTCGTTTTTCATCTCCCTTCCGAGGTGACAAATGATAATCCACCCTCATCGACGAACCTCGCGGACTCCATATCGGAAGCTGCACAATTGTTTGCTCATGAAGAGATCACGCGTAAAGAGAGTACGGAAGCCTATCAGGCCTTTCGATCTAGCGAGACCCTCCACATGAGCAAGAACGATGACTATGTGCCAGGCGGACTCGATACGCCGAGAGACGACCCTGAGGTCCTCTCAGACGTGGAACCGATAGGAGTCTCGATGTTTGCGAGTATGTTCGAGTACCTTCTTTCTCAGTTCACATTCTCTGCGAAGGATATCCGCATAACTTTAATCCATCCGGACCGGTCAAGTTTCAGATTAAAGGTTTCCGAGCTTCACTATGGGAGGCCGACCTCTGGTCCTGGCGAGTCAACTCGAACAATTAATATTTCGGGGCTAGAGATAGCGCATCGTGACCTTAACACATCGGGGTCGACAGCGTCCGGTCATTCGGAGACTCGCTCCCTTCCTTCTGCTTCCTGCGAGTTCAATGCAGCTTCGCATCGAGTAGACAACGTGTCATTGACCCCCACAATTTCAATTCCCTCTTCACCTCCGCCTTCCTCTTCCCCAGTAGACAGGTCAGGTTCGAATGAATCTGTGCCGCCCGTGGGGTCCTCACCTCCAGAAGACCGTTCGCGACCAAGTTCAGCCTCAGGTTCAACAAGTAGTAGCATATTTCACAGTGTCCTGACATCACAAGGCTCTAAGCTGGAACCTGGTAGCCGCGAGACTACAGTCACTCATTTGCAGGATGCTGGAGCCGACGACATGGAGCAGAACCAAAGCGGCGGTACAGCAGGAGAGTGTTCGCTATCCCAAACCGATGAAGCTGTGGAAGATGGATTATTTCACCAAGTCCTCTTCTCTCTGGCTACGGAGCCCATTGTTATTCGCATTACGACGTCAGCTATGCCATCGGTCCAAACCCAATCAGGTCCCCACGATTCTGAATCGGACACATCTGAGCCCGATGCTCGGCAAACGAACCTTGAAACTTCGGTGTCCGTGGGAATCGTTGCTTGTGCCCTCACCGCTGCGCAAATCAGTTCTATACTAGATGTTGTCTCTACGATTGGATCACATTCACGTCCAAGTACCGCGCCTCCAGCGTCTAACAGTGCTAGCTCAGTGGTCCCCACGTTATCCTTGCTCGACCAGGCAGCCCTTACGATACAGATTCGCGGCCTAGTCTCATTGTTACAATCCGTTTCCGCGCCGCTTTCAAGTTCTTCACGCAACGTCCCCCTCGCCGATTTCTTCACCCACCCGCTGACGCCTCCAAAAACTAACCACAGTTACATTCGTTTCCTCATAGATAGAGTCGGGGTGGATCTGTCTGTGTCCACCACCTTGGAGCAGCTCGAGGATGAATATACTCCAAGTCCAGAACATTTACCAGAGAGAGGCCAAGTACCACGGGTTGTAAGGGGAACGACCTCAAGCCATATCAGATTCTCCGTTGGAGATCTGTCAGCATTCGCCTTCTGTATGGATGGCAATGCAACGTCTTCGCATCTGGCCCACCAAGCCTTTGTGTTACCCATCGTCTTGACCGACTCGCATCTGTTCACTCAATACCATCCCGAGCATCATTTCCCTTCCGATATGGGCCATTACGATGTTTCACCCGACTTACTTCGTAAAGTGGTCCCTGCTTTGCCGGAGTTCGGAATAATAGATTGGACTTTGGAATGCAATCGGACATCGCAGGCCAAGCTCTCTCTCTGGCGAGTGAGGCCACCGCCAAGTTATCGGCGCTCCCAGAAGAGTTTTGGTGGCGATCCATCCATAGCCCCTCCCGTCCCATCCAGTCCGAAAACCATTTTCGAAGGAACGTCAGCCAACAAGCCTCAATCCGCCTTATCCGGGCGGGTGTTATTATCATCACCAAAGGACCCAGGGAAGGGTGCCAATCCCGGATCAACCTGCAGTATCCAAATAGATGTCACCCCTTTACACGTCTTTGCAGATATGGGAAGCATTCCAGCCGCATTGGACTTTCTGGAAATGCTTTCAATTCCACGAAGTAGATCTGGTTCCTCCGAACCCGAAGTAGAGGATTACGGGGGTGCTTGTGGGGGCGACAACGGCGGAGATCTCACACCACTTTCGAGCCCACACAAGAAAACTCTGCAACAAATTCATGAACCGGAGCTGGAAGACCTCAACCAATCTGTTGACTATTTATCCAAGGAGCCAGTTGCGGGAGGGTCGTCGCGGAGGCCGAGAAAAACTTATAGACACACCCAGGTATTTAATGGTGTTGCTTGTGCTACTTTACTTGCTAAGCTGAGAGGACAGGGTCAATCTCACCACGATGGCCGAACAGAGTTCGACATCAACTTCGCCATGATTAGGGTTCAAATACGATGCCCATCGCCTCCATCACGTCAGCAAAGATCTGGTTCCGCGATATTAGATGTTCATGCATTGAGGTTGACTTCACGATCACCATTGGGGGCGGGTGGGAAGTATCCTCATCGATTCGGCACGAAGACCGAGTCGAGATACGGAGACTTGAACTCAAGTTCACGGGACAATCACGTGCTCATTGCGGAGTGGCGGACTTTGTTATTAGCCTGCTCATCTGTGGGAGCAGAAACTGCTAGAGGTTTCTGTTCAATCGGTCCACTGTCTTCGGCCGCAGATGGTGAAGCTCCGACTTCTCATGACCACACCCGTTTTCAAGATGTGCCCCCCCTTGTGAAGCTGTCCCAAGCCCCCTCGGTCCCATCGGGACGAAATAGCGGACGGTCTGCTGCCGTCATTGTGGAGATTGACATACCTTCAGTTCTCTTAAACCTTTCTAAGCCGATTTTTGACAGTTTGCAATTCTGGATTGACGATGTGTCACAACTCTTAGAGCGAACGACAACACCCTCAAGCGAAGCTGCACAGGAGAACTCTAGCAGAAATCCGAGTTTAGTAGGAAGCAGATTTTTCTCAGCTAGCAAGCAGGGAAGTGAAGAGATGGCTGCGGATGAACCTTCAGCTGGTCACGTCAAGTCGTCGACCGAAAGCGTTGCCAAAGTGACAATATCAGAAGGTGAGAAACCTCCCATTTCACTTTCACTCTTTTCTCATTAGACCCAGGTTCTGTGAGACTCTTAATGCCTCGCATTGAAGGAAAATCCGACTCCATTGAGCCTTTTGACATCTTCGTATCTGATGTCGATGTCCTCCTAGAATCCAAGCCCGAAGGAAAAGTACGTACTCCTTTTCACACCTTTCTATGCTTACGATTTCCCTCAGAATGAAACCGTTGTCACACTCTCCATGATGCGTGTGACTGTGCAAGACGCAGCCAATCCATTTCCGTACTCGGTGTTTTCCCTGGCAGCTCCACGCAGCCTGGTAATCCATCTACTGCGTTAGCTGATACGTGCGCTCACTCGACGTATAGTTCTCGACACCAAAGCCGATCATCAGGCTGCAATTTTCTTCCATGGCCTTGCCCGAAAATAATTCGAAAGAGTCCCGAATCAAACTAAGCTTAAATGGATTTTTGCTTAATGTCTTTCCCAACATGAAAAGGATAGATTCACTTGTCTCATTCGCAAGGCCTCCTCCGGGCGTAGGTAATCTTCCCATTGATCTGACTGTCCTATTCATTGGATCAATCCCAGGTATTCGAGTCTGTTATCCCCAGTGAGCGAACCCGGATCGCAGTAAATATCGAAGAGGGATCCGCACGATTATTTGCCCCGCGTCATGCCGGGGCTTTCGTTCTTCATCTGGGAGATGTCGAATTCACCACAGAGATGGTTGGAGATTCGCCGGAGATTCGACTACGTATAGCTGCACGGGCGCTGACGACATTTTTCACTGATAACCATGTCGAAGTTGCGCAAGAATTGAGCAATCGAAGTCGGCCCGACGTTCAAGGACCACTATATTGGAAGGCATGTTGTCATTTGTTGATCGATACTCGGTCTTGACTCGCACGGAAGAAATTAGGATATGCACTCATTACTGAAGGTTCTGATCTTGCACTTACGCTCAGGCGCTCCAATAATGAGGTGGCCCAATCTGAGGTTCCCCAACATATTGATTCATTGACGCACCCTACTAACACAATTTTAGATTATCATTGATCACATCAATATTCGCATTCACCTCTGTGCTGATACAGGATCCACTTTGGGGTTGTTCTTTGGTGATTTCGGAACGGCATTTGAAGCAGAACGTAGTCAACCGTATGTCCCGGGTTTTTATTAGAAAGTCGGATGCAGCGTTAATTATTCGGACAGGAGTATGCCCGATGACACCTCGCTAAAGCGTCCAACAGTTGTATCTGCTCAGGAAGGCTCCCCAGACGAACTCACATGTAAGGTCCAAGTATCGTATATTCTGTGTCTGACATAGCTGGTCCAGATTCAATCGATCAGCACGCGTTTCAAGATATCCCAGAAGTCGGTGCAGCTCCAGATATGATCTATGATGACCTTCCCTCCAACCCCGACTATCTGGATGTCGCTTTTGGGGCTGCTGCGGGTCTCCGTGAGCTCGATGACGATGACCTAGATATGGATGACCAAAGCCAGAGTAAACTGATGGACGACCTCGATTCGCCACCTTATTCTGGCGACAAAGGCGTCGTATCTAGCGTAGGCGGAGAGACCATCAGACTTCTCGATACAAATGGACTGCACATCGTCGAAAACTTCTTCAATACGTTGCCCGCGTTGGTGGAGCCTAGTCCCCAGTGAGCGATACATCGCTTGGAATTCGTGTATGCTGGAGATGTTAATCAATATTTAGGCTCGAAGAGGTGTTGAGTCGCGTCGTTATACGTGGGGGCGATATCACATTGTTCCTGTATGAGGGCTATGACTGGGCCACAACCCGTAAAGTTATTGAAGATGAGATTAAGAAAATGAGACGACGCCTCACCCGGATCAAACAATTGGTTGCTAGCGGGCAAACATATGACCCTAGCATTGATTCCACGAACACTCTTCTATTCAACTCCATTCACGTTGGCCTCGACCAGGATGTTGACGAAATAGGGCCGGATGCACTGATCGCAGCTATAGACGATCAGTTAGGTCCAATTTGCTCCAAATGATGAAATCGTGTCTAGGACGTTCGCCACAGTCAAAGATGTCGAAATCCTGGACCATGTGAAGACGTCAACCTGGAGAAAGTTCCTCACGTCTCTGCGGTCTGATTCGCATGGCAATATCCGAGAGACAGGATCTGACATGGTTCGTATCGAGTTACGTGGCGTTCATCCCGTACCAGGAAGGGCGTTAGAAGAAACCAGGTTACGCGTGAGTTTATGGTTTGTGACTGTGGAATCTTTGAATAGGGTTAATTTCTTTAGGTTAAAATTTTGCCCCTTCGCCTTCATGTTGACCAAGATGCATTGGACTTCCTCAAGAAGTTTTTCAACTTTGTAAATCCCAATAGCCCAATAGACTCGGGAGCCAAAACCGAAACATATCTCCGTAAGCTTTCTTTGTCGTTTTATACCACTGCTTTTGACCTTGGAGCGCGGAGGGTTACAGAACGAGCAGAGGTTTATCCAGTCGTATTGAAATTGGATTATAAACCGAGACGGGTAGACTACCGAGCCTTGCGGGAGGGAAGGACCATCGAACTGATGAATTTCTTCCACTTTGATGGGGCTGAGATGACATTAAGACACCTCACACTTTTTGGGGTGAATAATCTGTCTCTTTGTTCTGAATCAGGAAATGATCCTGCCTTCTTATAGGTTGCTGGATGGCCAAGGTTTTTCGATATGTTGAACGACTTGTGGACGCCTGACGTGAAAGCCACCCAACTAGCGGATGTGGTCTCTGGTGTCTCGCCTATCCGCTCAGTTGTGAACGTCGGTTCAGGTGTCGCGGATCTAGTTCTGCTGCCGATCGCTCAGTATAGGAAGGATGGCCGCGTAGTGCGCGGGTTACAAAAAGGAACGAAGGCTTTCGTTAGGTCTACGGCAACGGAAGCGGTCAAACTCGGTGCGCAACTAGCAACTGGAACGCAAGTCATCCTAGAACAGGCCGAGAACGTATTGGGAAGCAAATTCAATGAGACTATTCTCGCTGAAACACTTCCACACCCATCCGACGATGCCATGGGCAGAAGCATTCATTCGGCATCGGACGAAGAAACCGTGGATCCCATCAGCAGGTATGCCGAACAGCCGGTCAACATCCAAGAGGGTATACAATCGGCATACACGAGCATGAGACGAAACCTCAGCTCTGCAGCCCAGACAATCCTTGCCGTCCCTATGGAAGTTTTCGAACGTTCTGGGAGCGAGGCAGGTTCTACAACACCCATTCTTATGCGAGTTTATTTACCTTTATGTAGGGTCCAGTTCGTGCTGTTATTCGAGCAGTGCCGATTGCTGTGTTACGGCCCATGATTGGCGCAAGTGAGGCGGTTAGTAAAACCCTACTCGGGCTTCATAACTCTATGGACCCAGAGATACGCCATGAGACCGCCGCAAAGTACAAGCATCGATAGATAGAGTGCGGATTCCATTAACTCTTACAGATACATGTCCTCTGTAATTTTTCGCTATCTTCAGTTCTTATGCCTGTATCATGACGTCTCTAAACGAAAGTCACCTACAAGTAGGCATATCAAAGACCGATAATCAGCGTGCTACCAACTGATACGAATGCTAGTCGACCTCCATGGCCATAGATCGACCCTCGCCAGCAACGAGAGCACTCCTGGGCTTTTCGAGTTTCCTGATTTTTGTTTTGATCTTCTCGGGTGATGATCGATCGGCCAATGGTTCGAGTAAGCGGACAGAGGTTCGACTTTCCGATAGCTTCTTCCGATGAGCTTTGAGTGTTGCCCGGCTCGTAGCCATCCTGGAGATTGTTCAGCTACTTCATTATGTGACAATTTCGATCGAATACCTGTTCTTCCAGAAAGCATGCTCTCTTCGTTTCTTGACCTCCGCAACCCGCTTCATTGCGTGGATAGTGGTCTGCATGAGATCACGGTCATAACGAACCGGGACATTCCTGCGTTTCTCGAAATCGATAGTAGAATCCTAGGACAGGTGAAGAGTAAATGCATTGGGGAATAGCGGAAGAGAACAACCAGGTGCGCACGATAACCATCTCCTTCCCCGCCGCCTTTCTGAAAGCTTTGGTCCACCTCACTTTACGTGGGTTTCGCTTCATTCTGACGCAGGAATCAGAGACCTGAATCCAGCCTTAGAATGGATGGTCGTCTTACTTGAAATTCTTATGGCATCTGTGTAGAAAATGGTTGTAAACAAGGCCTATTGGAACTAGGGAAAGCACGACATACTTTGACGTGCAAAACCGAAAAGCCTTCGCATCATTCCTAACAAATGCGGTACCTGACCGACCACGATAAATAAATAATCGTACACGGGTAACATGTCGTACCATGACCAGGATACACGCTTTTTGAACAGAAATAACACTTTTCGATCCGCATTGTTATTCACTGGCTGAAAAGTGAGAGAGAAGAGATGAATATGCTGACTAATCGGTTCGGCATGTGACTCGCCGTGCCTGCACACTGCTCTTTCGTCCACCGTCAGTCACGGCTCCATCATGTCCTCGCCTCCTGCGGATCTTGAATATCGAGAAAGACAAGGAGAAGATAATATGCCTCTAGATGGAGAGGAAGACGAACCCAATGATGCCGTTTCTGCAGATAGCTCTGAAGAACCTGAAGAAGACGAGGACGAAGAGCGTCGAATCAGGGAAGGCTTTATTGTCGACGAGGACGAGGAGGAAGAAGAGACTCAGGATGATGAAGATGAGAAGAGGCGAAAGCGTAAAAGGCGTAAAAAGCATCATCATCGGCGAGGTCGGTGCTGTTAAGTTTTATCGAGGTGAAAGCCTGACATGTGCTTGTTGGCCTATAAGCCCTAGATGAAGATGAGGTTCTAGAAGACGACGACCTCGAACTTCTCGAAGAGAACACTGGAGAGACCTTCGCACGCAGCAAGAATAAACTAACCCGTTTAAGACGTGGACGCGACTCCAGTTCTCCACCCGTTGCGTCTGCCTCTAGGCGCAAGTCCGTAGTCGAGTCCTCTGAGGATGACCTTGATATTAGAGGCCCAACCGCGTCACGGACAAATGACATCTCGCGCATCTGGGACGATGAGAAGGGTGTTGGAGGACGCGAGGAGGAGGAAGACATGGACGACATGGATAACTTCATTGACTACGACGATGAAGAAGAGGGCCATGGCGACATGGACGAAGAGGAAAGAGAGGAACGACGGAGAGAGCGGAGGCGGTTGGAAAAGGAGCGGCGAAAGGCCCTTGGTTCCCATCCAGAGCTGACTGGTATTGACGCAAAGTGAGTTTCGACGTCCTATTGTGGACTCTGAGTACTGATCATTCTTAGTGCTTGGGATGAAATCTACGAGGTCTTTGGTGATGGCCGGGACTACGAATGGGCGTTAGTAGAAGATGACGACAACTACCACGATGTCCCGAAACCTGACACGAGTTTCCAAGATGTGAGTTCTAGTCTCCTTTTCTGTCTTCTGTTCTCATGAATGCCACCAGGTCTTCGAACCGTCCGAAATTCGGGACAGGTTGCTTACGGAGGAAGACGATTTAATTCGTTACAGGGATGCTCCAGAACGCCACCAACTTGCGGCATCGACACTCACGCAATCATCAGGTCTATCTACACTTGTGCCATTAACCCTGGATGATCTAGATGATGCCTCGACTTGGGTCTTAACTCGGTTATCAGAGCGCAAGGAGCGGGACTATTTCCGTCAAGATGGACAATATTTCCATCTCCTCGAAGAGCTTGTTGCCTCACTCACATTCACTCTCCGGTGCTTGTTTATTCAGGAGTTCGAGGTCCCATATATTTGGGTGCACAAGCGTGACTACATTTCGTATTTCAACGCTCAAGATATTCGAACACGTGTTGAACTGCTATCACTTGGCGAATTGTGGCGTGTTTTTGACCTTGGCCAGAAATACCGCTCCCTTCTTGAGCGAAGAAGAGTACTTGAAACCTATTATACGCGTCTAGGGGTTACCGACGAATACTACGAGATGGAGATTCGGCGGAAAATAGACAGTGTCGAAATGGTCTCGGACGCTACCGAATGGCTTGGCCTGAAATACAAGAACTCGGAAAGGAATCGAGACCAATTCGAATTACGCTTTCACGACGATGAAGACCAAGCGACGAGTGCTAGAAAGAAAAAGTTGCCCAGTCGAATCTCTTCATACGAATTAGCGAAACACAGCGTAGTTTCGAAACTCGCCGAGGTATGACCGCATTCCTCAGGGCCCTTCCAAGCTAATGTATGGTAAAGGGTTTTGGCATCAGACCACACGAGATTGTCATGAATTTCGTCTCGGGAACGAAGTCTTACTGGGTGGACGATCAGGACTTGACACCGGAATCATATGCAGAACAGTTCATAGACCCTGATCCCGCCAAAGCACTGCCAGCTTCGGAGCTGCTTCGTCGTGCTCGCATGATCATTGCCACGGAGTTAGGCAAGGACCCGCTCTTACGCCAAGTGGTGCGGCAAAAGTTCAAGGCTTCTGCACGAGTCTCTGTATTACCGACCGAGAGGGGTTTGAATAAGATCGATGAACATCACCCATACTTTGTACGCCTTTACTTCACTATGTGCTCCAGGTACTTATGCCATAATAGGCGTTCAAATACCTTCTCAACAAACCAGTGGAAGATCTCCGCTCAACCCACCAGTTTTTGAACATTTTGGCAGCCGAGGCAAATCACTTCGTGACTGTCTCAATTACCCTGTCAGACGACGATAAAAATGACTTCGAAAATGAGCTATCTTCCGCGTTTGTTTCCGACAGTTTTAGTGACACGGTCAACGCCTGGAATGCCGAGAGGAGGCGAGTCATCACTGAAACTATCGACCAACATCTTCTGCCCCACGGAGCCAAATGGTCCCGTGAGTGGCTACGAGAGGAAGTGGAAGACTTGCTATCTCGTCGATGTGGCGATTCGATGCGCGAGGTAGGTTCACCTATGTTACCCACCAACCACTAGCTAAAAATCCTCAGAGGGTAGATGTAGCACCTTTCAAAGTCGACGATTTTCAGCCCGGGGAGACACCGGCCGTTCTGTCTGTGTCCTGGGGCAAAGGTGACCCTCAAAAAGATCACATCACACTCGTTTTTCTAGACGAGGCTGGACGTCTCCGCGAGTACACTAGGATTGACAACCTCAATGACCTTGAGTTTCAGGACGAATTCAGGGACTTCGTTCGCCGTCGTAAACCAGACATCATCGCAATCGGAGGGTTTTCCGTGGCGACCACAAGATTATCCTCGCAAATCAAGGAAACCTTACATGTCACTGGGGCCGAAGATGGTACTTTTGTTAATCCCAATGACGCTCAGGAATTTTCTCGAATAACCATTACATATGTATTCGACGAGGTCGCCCGCAAGTATCAGCACAGCAAGCGTGTGGGTGATGAATTCGCATTGTTTTCTCCTGTCATCAAGTACTGCATTGGCCTCGCGCGCTACTCGCAAAACCCGTTATGCGAGTACGCTGCTCTGGGCTCGAATATTACCGCAATCACCTTTGAGGAGGAATTCCAACACCTGATCCCCACGGAAAAGCTTTTAACGGCATTGGAACGGGTGTTGGTTGACTCTGTCAACCGTATCGGGGTCGACATCAACCGTGCTGTGACTGACCCTTACTACCAACACTTCCTTCCTCACGTTTGTGGTTTGGGGCCCAGGAAGGCTCAAGCATTAGTCAAGAAGATTGGTTCGCTAGTTAGTCCTTTCACAATGTTGTATTCTTAAACAGTGCTAATATCTCACCAGGGGGGAAACCTTACCAACCGCGATCAATTCGTCAAGGCTTCATTATTGACGACGAAGATTTTCTTGAACGCAGCTGGTTTTCTTCGCATCCCACAGGAGTCATCCTTTTCCAAGCCATCCAAGGCAAGGAACACAGACGACTCTGACCTACAGGATCCTTTGGACAACACGCGTATACACCCCGAAGACTACGACCTTGCACGGAAGATGGCCACAGACGCGCTTGAACTCGATGAGGAAGACGTCCATGGAGAACATCCTTCGCACGTTGTGTCGGTCATCATGGAAGACGATGACAACGTAAAGAAGCTGGATGAACTCAATCTTGACGAGTTTGCCATCAGCCTCATGGATTCTGGAGGGGAGCGCAAGCGTCATACACTAAATTTAATCCGCTCTGAGCTAATCCGGCCTTTTGGTGATAATCGACGCTCGCTTCCAAGACCCTCTGACTGGGAAGTCGTCACCATGCTTTCGGGTGAAACAGAACGTACCTTGCGAGTGGGCCTTATTGTGTCTGCTTTGGTTCTGTGGCTAAGGCAGGCCACTGTTGGCGTACGCCTTGATTCGGGCCTCGAGGGCGTCATTCAAGCTCCCTATCTCACTGATGATCAGACGGGGCAAATACGTGTTGACAATTATGTAAAGAAGGGACAGACCATAGCCGCGGTCATTGTTGCTGTCGGTCTCAATTTGGCTCATGACAGCATCATCGTTGAGCTCTCCGCTCGACCTGCTGACGTGCAAGAGGGTGATAGTCAGTTCCGCCGGGTGAAGCATGACGAATGCTGGAACTACTCAAGACGGGAACGTGATAAAGAGCTGCAGGAGAGGAAGAAGCGTGCAGAAGTTGACAGGTCACGTCGTGTCATCAAACATCCGAACTTCCATAACTTTAACTCTCAAGATGCTGAAGCCTATCTGGACCGACAAGAGCGAGGTGATGTTGTAATAAGACCCTCATCTAAGGGGATGAACCACCTCGCAGTAACTTGGAAGGTAGACGACAAACTATTCCAACACATCGGTAAGTCAAATTGTACATTGCCATTAACTCATCCTTATACTTTCAATTCTCCCCATAACATAGATGTCGTCGAGCTCAACGCTGACCCGACTGGGCAAAGCATTGGAGGACAGCTTGTAGTTGATGGCAAATATGAATTCTCGGATTTGGATGAACTTATCGTCAATCATGTCCAAGCCTTAGCTCGTCGTGTCGAAGAGCTTATGGCATTCGAGAAATTCAAACCAGGTCCAGAGGATGAACTTCGTCCGTACTTTTTTGGGTCTCCGAAGTATCCATCTCATCTGCTTGATTCCTTAGATCTTTTTTTGAAGAACTTCGTCGCTGCGAACCCCTCAAAGAGCGCGTATGGGTTCACCCTCAACCGGAAGCGTCCTGGCCACTTCAATCTTTGTTTCTTAGCTAACAAAAGCTCAACGGTTCAAACTTGGGTAAGCATCTTTACTGTGTTAGCTACACGTACGGCTGACTTAATTTCTGTTAGCCTGTTCGTGTTACCCCAGAGGCCTTTTACCTCTTTGAAACCCCTGCGACTGGCGTTCCAGAACTCTGTGACGCTTTCAAACTTCGTCAGATACACGATTCTCAGAATTTGGGGAGCGGTGCTGGTGGAAAGACTCCATATACGGCGCGCACACCAGGTCGTACCCCAGCTTTGTCCGGGATGGCAACCCCGGGACGTGCATCTATACGTCAAACTGGGCGTACTCCAAACCCCTACGGTGGACAAAGCGTCCACCCTTCTGCGATGGCAGGACGCGCAACGCCAGCCCAGACTGGTTATGCTCAGACGCCTCTGGCCGGATATCAAACGCCGTTTGGTCAGAGAACTGCGCCACCCCCCGCTGGATTTGGACGGTCTGATCCGGTGGGGATGAACCAGCGACCAGCGCTCATCCAGGACGACGGCGGTTGGGGAACAGGGTCGAGTGGATGGTGAGGGAAATTGTAGTCAGGGACGACTTTATTGTCATATATTTCGTATTACCCGCGTCCACCCTTCTTTTCTTTGTATCTGCTACATTTGTATCTGCGGCATGTGATACGACGATTGAATACGTGTCGTGTGACCACTCCGCCATGACATAACCCGCAGCACGTTCATGAGTGTATTAGCCACGTCTCAGGTTGGCGCTGCCACTGAACTACGTTCATCATGTCCTCAGAATTCGAACTGGATGATATATCCAACAAGAGTCGAGCATCTTCAAGGCCGCTAAATACTCCTGTGGATCTTGGCCCAGTACCACTTACGACAAGTCCTGAAGACTTCAGGGAGGGTACAATTGCTTCCTGGACTTGGGCAGCGGCTGGAATGTTCGTAGTGCGGCTATCGGCAGTTGATGAGCAATCTGACAATCTTGATCCAGCTTGTTATCATGGTCGTGTGCCCTCATATTCTTACCCCATTTCCTGCTCTTCGCCATTGGCCAGTCTCAACAAGTAATGACGCAACTGGAGTCCTTCTTGGCGTTACATTTTGGCCTTCTATTGGCATTTTCGGCCATTGGCCTCGTTGTCAATGTAAGGTCCTTGTTTCATTTTCACCTGGATTCCCTCAATCCCTACTAAATCAAATTAATCAATAGATACCTTCCCCTTCTCCAGCGGCGGCTGCCATGCCCCAGCCCGACAAGAAGGGAGCGCCAAGTCACCCACTTATCGTGCCCATGACATCTTTCTCACTTCTGAGCGCATTTCTCTCATACAATACCGCTGGGGCTACAAGCCTCCATATAATCTATTCATCATGCACGGGTTTGTTGGGGATTTGGGGCCTCTGGGTGGTAAGTGGCTTTCTGAAACACCAAGTGAGCCGGACCGTAACCCTGATCTTTGGCGATATAAAAGATCATATTCGCAGGTCCAACGGTAGTTTCTAGAAAAACTGGTGCCGACAAGCACACGAGTGCTTTCATTTTCGGCAACAAGTCTTCTGCGTCAGAACAGAAAAAACGATGGAAACAAGAGCAGCAGAAGAAAGGATAATCATTGATCTTCGTGACAAACTGATCGCTGTTGTGGTGCGATGGGTTCATGTATATGTACAGTATAATATGTGTATCAGAGGGGACGTACAACCTAGATACGATGCCACGATCTTGCGCCGGCACATAGCCTCACCGTGGGAGCACCAGACGACTCAAGCCTAG
>WNFI01026146.1_pt1 | contig 15423 bp, 14 predicted proteins | sample 5400471 | NCBI WGS metagenome assembly WNFI01 (sample SAMN13153348, study PRJNA577476) | soil metagenome | isolation source: 100 cm saprolite on Douglas fir-dominated hillslope | place: USA:California | collected 2013-09-17 | reverse complement strand
TCACGTCTTTACCGTACTCGACGTTCTCGAACATCTTCAGGACCCGGTCCGCTTGCTCTCTCGGTTAAAGTCTCATCTTCGGCCGTCAAGCGTCGGCGTCATTACCGTCCCCGCCTTTAACTTTTTATTTTCAGAATGGGATGTGCGTCTGGGCCACAAGCGGCGCTATACACGGTCTCGTCTCCGTCGCGAATGCGAACAAGCCGGGTTCCATGTCGTGTGGGATAGTTATCTCTTTTCCTATATCTTTCCGATGGCCGTTCTGCTCCGCCGATTCCACGCTACCCAAAGCTCGGAGTTCCCGAACGTGTCCGCGGGAATCAACAAGCTTTTACGCCTGGCGGGCTCGATCGAGCGCGCCGCGTCTCACGGGATCCCCATCCCTTTCGGCACATCCGTTATCATGGTGGTACGAAACCCATGACAGCCTCCGGACCTACGGCGACGCGCTCTGTCTCAGTCACAACGAAGCGGCTGCTGGGTGTTATCCTTCTCGCCACGCTGGGGCTGCATATACCCGCTCTTCATTGGGGATTACCCACCACCACGATGACTCTCTCTACATTTCATCCGGATGAAGCGGTCAATTTTGGTGTTGACCGGTTATGTGAAAATTAGATCCAGAGACTTTTATACCCATCACCTCGAATATGCCGATCGTCTTTACCTGGTGGGCAGGGGACTTTCCTGTTTATTTGCTTTGATCACGGTCCTACTGGCCTTTTGGGTGGCTCGACGCCTCTTGAGTGAAACCGAGGGCCTGATAGCGGCCTTTCTGACGGCCGTTATCCCCATGCAAGCCACCGCGACGCTCTACGCCAAGATCGATTCGATGATAGTCCTGTGGGGCTTTATCGTGATCGCTTTATGTCTACCCTTATGGGAGAATCGCAGCCGATCAGGGCTGGCCGTAGGAATTGCGGTGGGATTAGCCGCGGCAACAAAATACACCGCGGGGATATACTTTTTATTGCCTTTAACGCTGCTCGTGTGGACCGGTGAAGGAAAATTAAAATTTTTAATAGCGTGTGGGATCGGCGGCGTTTTAGGTTTCCTCATAGGATGTCCGGTCGCGTTGGTAGATTTCCCAAGCGTCTGGCATTACGTTCATGGACTTTCCAAAAGTGTTGCGGATCCTCCCACCGATTATCCGGATCATAGACCCTGGGCTCTCGGCTACCTTCGCGTTTTCCTTCCTTTCGGCTTGGGCTATCCGTTGTTCATCACCTTTCTCCTCAGCCTTTTCTGGATCGCCGTCTATGGGGAGCCTAAAGAACGGTGGCTGTTGATCGGCTTCTTATTAACATACGGCGTGCTGACCTCTCCCGCCCGTCAATTTATCATGTACGCACTTCCTCTTCTCCCCTATATCATCCTCATCTCAGCGCGGGGATGTGCCATCTTCATGAGAAAGCTTTCCCATGTCCCTCTGGTCGGGCCTCTCTGTATTTCCTTAATCCTGGGCGCCACGTTGTTCTACTCCGCCTCTTATATGAGACTGTTTTACTTTCCAGATGAACGCGTCAAAGCATCGGAATGGATTCGGACGCATATCCCTCCGGGAGCATCGGTAGGGATTGTCATGTCATTCGCATGGACCCCCCCCATTCTCCGCTCTTACACCTCTCCTTACCGCCTTATCGATCCCAGCGAAAATCTCGCTTCGCTGGAAGAGCAAACCAAACGTCTGCAAGCTCTCCAAGCCGATTATTTCGTGATATCTAATTTTGAAATCCGGGAGGCGTTACGCAAGGGGTATTATTATTACCCGCCCTATGAAGCGTCCCTTCGTGAAATCACGGAGCGGCGTTATAAAAAGATAATGGCATTTGACGATGCTCACCGATTCAGCCCGTTTCTATGCCCGCGCGGCGACCCTCCCTGGGACTGGCTATTCCCTTCTCCTTCCGTCGATATCTACGCCCGCAGGTCGAAAGCGACTGCCCTCCGGAAAACCCCTTGTTTTGAGATAGCAAAAGCCGTAAACTGTTGACGGAAAATGCTTTATATCAATGAGGGAGATGAAAGCGTCCTTCCGTTCCGCATTTCGCCCGACGATATGCAGGTTTTTTGCCGCTTGAGCGGTGATCGAAACTCCATTCACTTGGACCCGGCGTATGCGCGGGCCCATGATTTAAAGGAACCTATCGTCTATGGCGGTCTCCTCATCTCCATGATCTCGCAATTATTAGGAATGAAGTTGCCGGGTCCCGGCTGTTTATGGCAAAGCCTTTCGATTCAATTTAAGGCGCCCTTGTATGTCAATGAATCCGCAGAACTTCGAGCATCCACTTCTCATATTAATTACGATCTGCGAATTTTGAAACTGAAGCTCAGCGTGTGGAGACAGCAGGAACTCATCGCCAAAGGAGAAGCCCAGGTCGAGTTTCTTGAGCCTCTGTCATCGCGGCCATCGTGAAGACAGTATTGATCACCGGCGGCAGCAGCGGGATTGGGCAGGCGGTTGCGTTGCAGGCCTCTCAAAAAGGCTGGCACGTCTTGGTAGGCTATGACCAAGGCCAGGAGCGAGCCCAAAGGATTGTTGACGCTTTTCACACCGCAGGTGGGAAAGCCGACGCCGTTCACCTCCCCTTAAAGGATCCCGCCCGGATGGACCAATCGCTGAGTTTGTTGTCAACCAGCGGAAGAACGATTCATGCATTGGTCCTGTCCGCCAGTCCTAGGCCTGTCCTTGCGTCGTTCTTGAAAACAAAATCCGAGGAATTCTTGGACCAATTTATAGTCAACGTGGTAGGCCACCACCATCTTCTCATGGAAGTGTGGAAGCGTTTTTTTCGCAATCAGGGAGAAGGGCATGTCATTGCCCTATTGAGTGCGGCCGTCGGCGCGCCGCCCTGGCCTCATATGACGGCCTATGTGACAGCCAAACGCGCTCTTCAAGGCATGATCGAGTGCGCTCTCTCCGAACTTTCGGGCAACGGCTTACGCGCCACGCTCGTCAGTCCGGACTACACGGAGACGCCCATGCTGCTTAATGTAGAACCCCGGATTCTTGAAGCGGCACGCGCGAAACGGCCGGCCGGAAAATTTTTATCCCCGAAGGAGGTGGGGGCAGCGATTGCCCATCATCTCGAAAATCCGCCGTCGCCCGGCGTCTCTCCTGAATGGTTGACCATCGAACCATCTCGATGACGACGAGCCTCTATTGGTTACCCGCCCATCCTGATTTTCGGGGCGCCTTACTGGCCTTGAAAGAGACAACGGACGCAACGCGTTGGCAAGCGCTGCGCCAGCTGGCCCACCACGATCTTGATTTTGTTCAAACGGCCAATCTCGACCGACAACTTCAATCGGGGACGCGTTCTAAAGAAGCGCCGCCCGCAGGATTGCGTTTTCTGAAGTTGGCCATCCTCGCTTCCTCTACAATAGACCATCTGCTTCCTTCCATTCGTGTGAGCGCCTTTCGACGCGACTTGCTTTTGAACATATACGTGTCTCCTTTCAACCAGTATCGCCAGGAAGTAATAAATCCAAACTCCGGCCTCTACACCTTCGGCCCGGATGTGATCCTGCTCGCGTTGGACGCTTCCGAAGCGGGGCTGGCCGTCTCACTTCATGCACCAGAACAAGACGTGGAAAATCAGATCCAGCAACGAGTCGATGAATGGACTCAGTATTGGCGGATGGCCAAAGAGCGCTTATCGGCCAGTGTCATTCATCAAACCATCGTGGTTCCACCTCTGCAGTTGTTTGGACAAATGGACCTCAAGATACCTGCCGCGCCCAGCCATATTTTGAAACGTCTTAACGATATTCTGGTCTCCAAAGCCGCTCAAGAAGGCGTCCTCCTCTTAGATCTTGACCATCTCGCATCCTACGTGGGGAAAAAAGAATGGTGTAATGACCCTCTCTGGTTTCATGCGAAACAAGCCATCTCCCCGGCGCACGGGCCCTTGTATGGAGAACGTTTGGCCCGGCTTCTGGCCGGCTTGCGGGGGCTCGTCTACAAGGGCGTGGTGGTCGATCTCGATAACACCTTGTGGGGAGGTGTCGTAGGGGATGACGGGTTAGAGGGCTTGGAACTGGGACAGGGAACAGGTGGGGGGGAGGCCTTTGTCGCTTTTCAACGCTACCTTCGGTCCCTCAAAGAACGCGGTATTCTTCTGAGCGTCTGCAGCAAGAACGAAGAAAGTATCGCTCTCTCCGTTTTTGAAAAGCACCCAGAGATGGTCCTGAGACGAGACGATTTCGCCGCGTTTTGCGTCAACTGGGAGAACAAGGCTGACAACCTAGAGCGCGTGGCACAGCAACTGAACATAGGCTTGGACTCACTGGTCTTTGTGGACGACAATCCTATCGAACGGCGGTTGGTCCGTCAGGTTCTACCCCGAGTCGCCGTTCCCGAATTACCCGACGATCCCGCGGGGTATCCATTAACGCTATCCGACGCCGGTTATTTTGAAACGGTCTCTTTCACGTCCGAAGACGCCCAACGCGCCGAGCAATATCAAGCCAATGCGAAACGGCTTCAACTGCATCGTCAAAGCCACGATGTGACTTCCTTTCTCAAAGAACTACAGATGATAATGGAAGTGCGCCCCTTCGACGAAGTAGGGCGGGCGCGGATCGCCCAACTTATCAATAAAAGCAACCAGTTCAATTTAACAACCCGGCGTTACACCGAAGCTCAAGTGGACGAACTGCGTTCGAAAGAAAACATTCTCACCTTTCAAATTCGCCTTCGGGACGCGTGCGGCGACAATGGGATCATCAGCGTGGTGATCGCTAAAGCTTTGCCGGGCGAGAACAGCAGAGAACTGCTGATCGACACATGGCTGATGAGCTGCCGCGTTTTAGGAAGGAATGTGGAAGAGGAGGTCTTGAACGTTCTCGTAGATCAGGCTAAAAAGCGAGGCTATGCGTCTCTCCGCGGAGAATACATTCCGACGGAGAAAAATGCGGTGGCGAGCGAGCATTATCGCCGGCTCGGCTTTCTTCCATTGGGCGCAGCGTCCGGGATGTCCAACGGCTCTACCTTTTGGCAATTGGATATTCCTTCTTTTTCTCGAAGGCAAACCTTTATCGATTCGCACTACATAGACTGAGGAGCATCCTGTGACCCGCGACGAGATTTACCTGGCCCTGACGGTTATTTTTCACGATGTTTTTGACGATCCGCGCATCAAGCTGTTTGATGCGATGACGGCGAAGGATTTAGCCGGCTGGGATTCTCTTAATCACATCAATCTGATCATCGCCGTTGAACAGAAATACAAGATCCGCTTCAACACAACGGAGGTGGCGCGCTTGGCCAATGTCGGCGAATTCATCGACGCCATTCTTCGAAAATCCATGCCGCCGTCGTAACGCTTATGCTTTTTGATTCCCTCCCTTTCTTATTCATCTTTCTCCCCTGTGTTTGGATAAGCTTCCGGATCCTTCGCTGGCGGCATGCGCCCACGGACCTAGAGATCGCTTGGCTTCTAGTGGCGTCTCTGGAGACCGGATTCTCCTCATCGGTATCCTTCTCAATGCGGGGTGTCTGCTTTCGTTCAAGTATCTAACGGCTTTGAAAATCCCCGTCGGCCTATCCTTTTTTACTTTCATTCAGATCGGCTATCTAATAGATGCGAGCCAGGGGAGCGCGCCGACGGCTTCGATTTTGGAGCATGAACTCTTTTCATTATGGTTTCCCTATCTATTATCGGGCCCAATTGTAAAGGCCGAGGAGGTCGTACCGCAATTCCGGCACTTTCAAAGGGGAGAGAACGATTTTTCTATCGGGGTTTCATTTTTTTTAATCGGGCTTTTCAAAAAGGTGATCCTCGCCTCCATGGCGGCCACGATCGCTCTTCCCTTTTTTATACCGGGCTCGAGCCGGCTTCATGCGCATCCCTTAACCGCATGGATGGGCGCTTCTGCTTACACGCTTCAGGTCTATTTCGATTTCTCCGGTTACTCCGATATGGCCATCGGGGTGGCCCGACTATTTGGCGTGCGCCTGCCTGTTAACTTCAACTCTCCTTTGAAGGCGACCAGTATCATTGATTTCTGGCACCGCTGGCACATGACCTTGACCCGCTTTCTCATGCACTACATCTATAACCCTCTTGCGCTGGCCGTGGCGCGAAGCCGCGCGTCGTCCGGGCGCCAGAGCAGCCCGCGCCACGGGGTGTCGTTCAGCGGCTATCTATCGAGGGTTGTCTTCCCGATGATGATCACGATGTGCATCGCCGGGATTTGGCATGGAGCGGGCTGGACCTACGCGATCTTTGGACTCCTGCATGGCATGTATCTCTCTGCGGTCCATGGCTGGCATATGATAAAAGGGCTATTGGCCATTCCAAACTGGCTGTATCGATTAAGCCGGCCCTTCGCACATCTCCTGACAATAACGGCGGTGGTCGTCTCGCTCGTTTTCTTCGGCGAACCCAATTATCACGCGGCCCTCACTCTTCTGCGCAGCATGACCGGCTTCTTTCCGCACACCATGGGGGCCGGTTTTCCCATCGCGACCGCTCAGGATATCGCTGCCTTGTCCCTCTTAGGCTTCATTGTCTTCATCCTGCCTAATTCTCAGGAATGGTTGAGCCGCGATGAAACGCCGCTGTTTCCTTTTCCACAGGCCCGCTTGTCGCCCACTTCGATTTTTCAAAAATGGTTTTGGGAACCGCGGTTGAGGATCGGGCTCCTTTGGGGAGCCCTCTTCTTTCCCGCCCTTATAGCCATGTTAGCCGCTCCCAGTCCCTCGGGTTTCATCTATTTTAAATTTTGATATGAAATCTATCCGTACGATGCAGGTGCTCGGAAGTGTGGCGCTCGATCTCCTGGGAGGACTGGTCTTCGGCTTTTTAGGCGCCGAAGGCTATCTGCGTTATATGAACCTGGCGCCTTCCCAACTGCAGGGGAGTCATATCGTTTTGCCTCGAAATCACATTTATCATTACGATCACATTGCTCTTCGCGGCTGCGACAGCAATCTGGTTCATACGCGGAACAGTCTGGGATTCCGGGGGTCAGAACCTCCTCAGGATTTCAAGAATGCCCTCACGGTGGTAGCGGTAGGTGACAGCGCCACGGAAAGTTTTTATCTATCGGATGGAAAAACCTGGCCGGAACGGCTCCAAGCCCATTTGTCCCGGCAGTACCCGTCTCTCTGGATCAATAACGCGGGGCTGGATGGCCTTTCGACCTTCGGCTACCGCTTTTTGATCGAAGAGAATTTATTGACGCTTAAGCCGAAAATAATTCTCCTGATGGCAGGGCCCTCGGATGTGGGCCGCGAAGATTTGAATGTGGAGGATATTAAAATCGTTCATCCATCTATGTACCGGACTTTCTGGTCCTTTATAGAGGGGAAAAGCCGCCTCATCACGTTTATCAGCAACCTCGCCCGTACGGCCGTTGCGGGTCGTCATGGCATTCAACATGGTAACCTCGACGTCCGTTATGCCCGCAAGGCGTCGGCCTCTTCATCGACGCGCGCGAACGCTCCGGGACACCGCCAAGAAACCTATTTGCGGGGGTATGAGAAACGGCTGCGCGCTTTGGTGGACCTGTGCAAAAGGAATGGGATTGTCCCCGTGTTGATTACGCAGCCAGTCTTGTATGGCCCGATGAAAGACGACGTGACAGGGGTCGATCTTGGCCGGCTCGAAGGACCTGAAGGGCTCAGCGGCGAGGAGGCGTGGGTCCTTCTCAATCGGTATGATGAGATCACTCGCCGCGTGGCGCAAGACACCCACATCCCCGTGATTGATGTCGCGCGCAAGCTGCCTAAAAGCACGCGATATTTTTACGATTATTTTCACTTCACGAATGCGGGCGCCGAACGCGTCGGCGACATCGTCTCGCAAGAGCTCTCGCCTATTGTCCATCGATATTTCCCCGCTTTCAAAAAACATGTTTAACACCTTAAAGACATCTCCTTATCGCATCGCGGCGCTGCTTATACTGGCCTTCGCTCTCCGCGCCGGTTATGGTCTGCGGATCAAGGGGAACGTGTGGCCGCCGGATGCCGGCTCTTTTGATTCCATCGCTTGGAACCTCGCGTCGGAAGGGCGGTATGTCAGCGCGGATCAGATGCCGACATCGTATCGCCCGCCCTCTTATGTCGGCTTTTTGGCAGGTATCTATAAGATCGCCGGGCACAACTACGCGGCGGCTCGCGCGGCCCAGGCCTTTCTGGGGGCCGCCTTGCTCCTGGTGATTATGTCGCTCACGCGGCGGATCACCGCCCACCCGAGCGCTCCCTGGATCGCGGGCGGGATGGCGGCCGTCTACCCCTTTTTCATCTATTACGACAGCAAGCTGATCGCCGATGCCTTCATTGTTTTCTGGCTGATGTTATCGGTACGGCTGTTTTTCTACTGGCGCGACGCGCCTTCCTCTTTTTGGCGGGCCGCGGTCTGCGGGCTCTCTTTCGCCTTCTTGTGCCTTATCAAGAGCGTTTTTATTCCCTTCTTCGCCGCGGTGCTCCTTCTGGAAGCGATTCTGTCCGTCCAAAGCTCCCGTCTCTTCCTACAAAAAGGAGCAAGGCTCTTTCTCATGGCTCTGATCTTTGCCGGTCCGATCCTTCTCTGGGGACTGCGCAACCAGCGTCTCTTTGGACGGTTCCTGCTGGATACCCATGGGGGCATCACGTCCGTGGAATGCATTATGTTTTATGCGCAGTGCAAGCAGGGCGTGTTTCCAGAGTTTTTTAAGGACCATCCTCTGCAGCGGGCCACGGTGAATATGACCGAAGCGGAATCGGACGCTTTTTATTTAAATCAAACGAAGATGTTTATTCGCGCCCACCCCGGACGCTATCTGCGGCAAGCGCTGGGAAATCTAAAGAACTTCTGGCGGCTTTACCCACGACAGGACATCGACTACAAAGAAGGCCGCCTAAAAATAACGGTAATCAGCCTGATCACCGAACCGTTCCTGATCATCGCCGGCCTGATCGGGCTGATCAAGATGCGGCGCGCGTGGCGTACGCTCTATCCGATGTACCTGGTGATCCTTTTTCTGAGCGGCGTACACGCGCTCACGACGGGACAGATGCGCTATCGTCTTCCTCTGATGCCCTTCGCGATCATTTTCACCGCCTGTGCGCTGACCAACGCCAAACCGCGCGAGGAACGCTCGTGAGGGTTCGGGCGCATCGACCTCCGGCATGGCTGATTGTAACGGCCGTTGTCGTTTATTCCGGGCTTTTCCAGCTGTCCTTAAAAAACCCTGCGAATTCCGTAAAATCCGACTCTCAGGCGTATTTGAAACTCGCCGGCAACCTCCGGGCACATCACGTCTTTTCATCGGCTGACGCTCCGCCCTTTTCCCCCGAAGTCTATCGCCTCCCCGGCTACCCTCTTTTCCTGGCTGCCACGAACGCGGTCACACCTCTCTCCCTTCCTGGGGCCCTGGCCCTGCAATGTGGGATGGGGATTTTGCTGGTTTTTATCGTTTGGCCGTTTTTCTATCGGCTGGGGGGTCCCCTGGGCGCTCTCTTTGGAACGGTTTTTCTTTGCTTTGACCTGATGGCGATCCTGCATCAAGACTTAGTTATGACAGAGGCGCTTTACATGTTGATTTTCTCCAGCGCGCTCTGTTTTTCCATCCTTTACTTTGAGCGTCCGTCATGGCCGCGCGCCGCAGCTGCCGGCCTCACTTTCGGCTTTGCGGCGCTGATCAAACCGATCGCTATCATTGCGGCCGCTCTTTTGCTCCTGACTTCTTTTAAAAATTGGAAAAACGCTTTATGGCTCGGTCTTTTTACCTTGAGCCTGCCCGCGGGCTGGGTCGTCCGGAATTGGGCTTTGACGGGTTATCCGGTGTATACCATCCAAGGTAATTTCACGCTTTTGCAATACCCCGCCTCCTGTGCGGTGGCCATCGATACGGGCCGGACACGGCTTCAAGTGCTGGAGGACTTGAAGGCGCGGCTCCGTTCGGAGGGATTCGGCGAGGATTTCAATCCCATTCCCTTGAGCCGAGCTTATAAACGGACGGCTCTGCAAATTATGCGACAACACCCTCTGGGGACGATGAAATACTGTGCCTCAGGAGCGATCCGGGTGCTGGGGGGGACCGGACTGGAAATGATCTTGGACCAGCTGCCGTCTTCGCCTTCCCCTCAGACCCGACCCCCGGGGTCGGAGCTTGTCGTGTCGGGCTCCGGGACGTGGAGCCTTCTGAAGGCGCACCCTGCCTTGATTCCCGTTCAACTCGCCTATGTCATTTTCCTTCTGGGCGGCTACTTCTTGTTTGGGAAGGGAATCCGGGACCTGGTTCGAAAGGGAAACGTACGCTTCGCCGCATTCTTGCTTCTGTCCGTACTCATCGTTCTTCCACTTTCGACGGTTCCGGGGGGGACCTATCGCTTACGGCTACTCCTTCTTCCCTTTCTGGCTTTCGGCATCGCCGCCTCCTCCGCAGTTCCCCCTACGTCAAGTAAAAAATGAGTGAAGATTTCGCATGGAAATGGTAGCGGCGCATAATTTTTTATATACTTTTTCCTCGATGTCTAGCCCCCGAGTCAATGAAGGCCGCGTGGTGTACCAAAACGCCTGGTTTGCCGTGCGGGAATGCGATATCGAACGAAACGGCGCCCGTGGGAAGTACCCCCTGGTGGAACGGCCGGATGCGGTGGTCGTCATCCCCCTGACGCCGTCCGGCAAGACCGCTCTCCTAAAGCAGTTCCGTTTTCCCACGAATGAAAACTCCTGGGAGTTGCCGATGGGCGCCATCGAAGAAAATGAAGGGGCTGCGGCCGCCGCGCGCCGGGAGTTGGCAGAGGAAGTCGGCCTTCAAACGGGCGATCTGCTGAAAATAGGCGAATACCGCCCCGCACCGGGGCTCACATCCCAAAAAGCCACCGTCTTTGTGATTCGCGTCGGCGACGACGCTCTCCAGGTTTCTCATGCCGAGTCCTCCGAAGAGATCCAGCAGATCCGGACGATGCATTGGACCGAACTCGTCCGGATGGCGGGGGAAGGGGCCATCACCGATGGATTTTCGCTCGCGGCTCTTTTACTGCTCCAAAGCTGGTTGAATCAGCAACCGAAAAAGTCGTGACCCGGAAAATTGTCGGCGTCCTCATGGCGTACAACTGCGGGTCTCTCCTGGAACGGGCATTCCGCAGCATCCCGCGCGAGCACTTCGACGCCCTCCTTTGCGTCGATGACGGGTCCACGGACAACACGGTCACGGTGGCAAAGCAGTTCGGCATCCCGGTATTCACGCACGAACATACCGGCTACGGAGGGAACTTGCTCTTCGGACTGCGCAAGGCCGTGGAGATGGGGGCCACGCATATCATCGAACTTCATGGCGACGGCCAGTACGATTTCGCGGCCGTGCCGGCGACCCTGGAAAAGCTGGGGACGGGCTGCGACCTGATTTTAGGCAACCGGTTTCATCATATGCTGCAGCCGCTGCGTGACGGAATGGACATCGCCCGCTACCTCGGGAACATCTTTCTCTCGATGATCGGGCGCATCGGCCTGGGCATTCCAGCCCGCGACCTGTTTCCCGGTTTCCGCGCGTACAGCCGCACGTTTGTGGAGACCATCGATATGGCGCATACGTCGCAGAACTACTTTTTTAGCTTTGAGATCATCGCCCAAGCGCGCTACTGCGGCCTCAAGATCTGCCATGTGCCCGTCCGGTGCGACTACAAGGGTGAACACACGTCGATGAAGCTGTCGAAGGGGTTCCCAGCCATTCTGCATACGTGCTACACCGTGCTGCTTTACCGCTTGGCGCAAATGCACATCCGGCGCGGCATTTTCACCTACCTGCCGCCGAGGACACCCCACTGACCTTGCGCATGAAACAACCCGGCAAAAAAATTACCGACAAGAAACTCACGTTCAAGTACTTCGACTACAAATGGAAGAAGGTCCCGCAATGGGCTCGGCAGACCGAACCTATGTATCAACAGTGGTACCTGAAGCGTTATGGGTATGGAACAAAAGCAAAACTGGCGACTTTTCTGCGCGGCAAGCATCGCATTCTGGAGGCGGGGTGCGGCTTGGCGAGGGATTCGAAGATGTTTGCTGAGCTCAACCCAAGGGCCGAGATCGTGGCGATGGACCAGAGCCCGTCCGCGCTGAAAGTCGCCCGGAAAACGCTGAGGCCCTATCCCCATTGCCGCACGGTTCGGGCGGATATCACGCGATTTCGCGGTCAGGGGCTGTTTGACTTTATCTCCTGCGATCAAGTGCTGCACCACACGCCGGTACCGGCGAAGACCCTCCGGCATCTGTACAACCAGCTGGCGCCAGGCGGCGTGCTCGTGACGCGATTCGGCAAAGCCCTTTACGAGTTGGGCATACGGCCGGTCGCTTTTCAGAACCGCCGGTACGAAGACCTGCAGCGCTTTGTCCATAACCAAGTGTTTCGATGCTGGTATAATCCCAGCATCGATTTCACCTTGTCGGTTTCGTCGAATTACGACTGGTTTTCCGGAAACCCGCGGTTCGACGCCGCCGGCGTGCGCGCGATGATGAAACGCGGGCTCGGACCGCACCGGGTGCTGCGGTTCTTCGAAGACGACGCCAGCATCTCCGTTTCAATCCGAAAGGCCTCGCATGTGTAGCATCAGCGGCATCGTCCATGGAACCGGCGTCGAGAAAATGATCGCGGCGCAGAAGCATCGCGCGCCCGACGAATCGGGAACCTACCGGGAACCACCTCTCGAGATGGGAATGGGCCGGCTCAAGATTATCGACATGAAGTCTTCGGGACTGGCGCCGTACCGGGAAGAAGGTCTGGTCCTCGCCTACAATGGCGAAATTTTTAACTACCTAGAGCTTAAAAAAGAACTCGAAAAAAAGGGGTGGACGTTCCGAACGACCTCGGACACCGAAGTGCTGATGAAGGCGTGGCGCGAGTGGGGCGTCAAGATGTTCGACCGGCTCAACGGGATGTATGCCTTCGCTTTGTACGATTCCCAGAAAAAACAGCTCTGGCTCGGACGCGACATCGCCGGCGAAAAGCCGCTTTACTACTATCACCGGGGAAAGACGTTCGCCTTCTGCTCGGAGGCGAAAGCGCTCGCGGAGGTGGTGCCGCTCGAAGAACAGGAAAATGAATTTTTCGAGACGTTCCAGCACTGTTTCGTTACGACGCTCTGGAAAGACGTCTTCGAGGTTCCGCCTGCGCATTACGTGATGTATGACCTGCGCACAAATCTGAAAAAGGTGGTGGAACACTGGAAGTTCCGCCCGCGGCCCATCCGCGTCAAAACCGCGGTAGAAGAGCTGGACGAACTGCTGGGGGATGCGGTCCGGCTGCGGCTGCGGAGCGACGTGCCGGTCGCACTTTACTATTCTCAAGGCATCGATTCGTCGATCATTTCCACGTATCACCATTTCGACCACAAATTCTTTTTCGACGACACCAAGAATTGGCGGGAAGATTTCTTCCATCAACTCAAAGCGCTGGCACGTCATCTGGATTTTCCGGTCGGCTCGCTCTCGACTTATCCTTTATGGAAACTGGCCCAGCGCGCTTCACGGCACGTCAAGGTGGTGCAATCCGGGGAAGGCGCAGATGAGATCTTCGGGGGCTATATCCGGTATCTGCCGATCGCCCGCGAATGGGAACTGCAGCAACGATACCCTTCGTATCAATATATTTTTGGTAAGTACTATCCGCCGTACCTCGACGGGTTCGCCAAAATCACAGCTCGGAACGGAAATGTCGCCCTCGCGCGTCAATTTTTGCAGCCGTATTTCGAGATGTTCAAAGATCCGATCAACGCGATGGGCTTTGCCGATTTCAAGCTGGTTATGCCCAGCCTTCTCCAGATGGGAGACCGGATGGCGGGTGCGTTTGGGATCGAAAACCGATGCCCGTTTCTGGACCGGCGGGTCATTGAATTCGGATTCAGTCTGCCGCCGGCATTGAAGATCTCAGGGCTCAATCAGAAGGTGATTCTACGCCGCGTCCTCGAGAAACGCGGCTTGACCGCTCCCCTTCGAGATGAAAAAAAGGGACTGACGATCCGATTTAATCAATGGCTGGGCCGCAAGGACTGGGACCGCAGTTCGTACGTCGCGCTGCTGCGAATCGAATGGGCCAAAGTATTCGGTCCGCTGCTGAACCGCCGCAGGGCTGCTTTGGAAGCGGCCCTGCAAAACTAGGGGAGGACTTGAAGGATGCCTAAAGTTGTCATCACCGGTGTGGCAGGATTTATCGGACCGCATGTCGCGGAAGAGTGCCTTAAACGACATTGGCAAGTCATCGGCGTGGACGTGCTCCCGTCAGATCTGCGCGTTCCCGGTTTTCAGTTTCTCAAGAAAGATGCGCGCGACCTGACGCCGCAAGAACTCAGCGGGGTGGATTACATCGTTCACCTCGCTTTTGTGACCAATATCCCTAACTCGATTCAGCATCCCATTGATACGACGCGCGACAACATCGAGATGACGGTTCGCCTGCTTGAATCGGCAACGAAAGCCGGGGTCAAGAAAGTCGCTTTTCCATCGACCGCCTCGCTGTTCGGCAATAACCCAACCCCTTGGCGGGAAGAGATGCCGCCGGACCCGATCGAACCCTACAGCTGGCAGAAGCTGTCCTGCGAGCATCTGCTGCATATGTGGACCACGCGGTACGGACTCCCGACCGTGATTCTACGGTTGTTTCAAGTCTTCGGCGAGAACCAGCGCAAAGACACCGCGATGGCAGCCTTCTTCCGCGCGCGGAAAGAAGGAAAGCCGATCACGCTCACCGAAACGACCGCGCAATCGTCGTTCCGGACCGGCCAAAGAGATTTCGTCTATGTGAAAGAGGTCGCGGAAGCGTTCGCTCGGGCACTCGAATCCCCCAAAACCGGCCGGGGCGAAATAATCAACATCGGCACCGGCAAGGTAACGACGATGGAAGAAATTGCCAAGGCCATCGGCAGCGAAGTGATCTTTATCCCCCGGAGAGGGTTCGAAGTCGAACGGCACCAAGCCGATATCAGCCGCGCCCAAGCGCTGCTCGACTGGTACCCGCGCAAGGATGTCATCGAATGGTTGCATGAGTTTGTTCCTACCCTAACATCGTCCAGAGAGGTCCTGAAGTGAAAATAATTCATAACCGAACCTGCCGGATGTGCGACAGCAAAAAATACCGGGTTGTCATCGACATCGGCATGCATCCCTTGGTTAACAGCCTGGTCAGCAAGGACCATTTAAACCGCAAAGACCCGACCCACCGGCTGGTCGTCAAGCAATGCCAAAAGTGCAGCCTGGTGCAGCTCGTCGACATCATCGACGCCGAAGAGATTTACAAGAAAGTGGACTATCTCTACTTTTCGTCCGACATGCCGGGGTTGGACAAATACTTCGCGCCGTACGCCGAAGAAGTGCGTGATCGGTTCCTAAGAAAAGAGGACTTGGTGGTCGAGATCGGCAGCAACGACGGCATCATGTTGAATCTTTTCCGGGATACCCAGCGCATCCTGGGCGTCGATCCTTCCACGAATGT
>WNFI01198180.1_pt1 | contig 15424 bp, 13 predicted proteins | sample 5400471 | NCBI WGS metagenome assembly WNFI01 (sample SAMN13153348, study PRJNA577476) | soil metagenome | isolation source: 100 cm saprolite on Douglas fir-dominated hillslope | place: USA:California | collected 2013-09-17 | reverse complement strand
AGACGATCCGCAGAATGGGTGTCGCAACGCGCTAGGTGTGCCAAAGTTGTGCCATGAGTGGACATCTTGGGCTTGGTCTGGCCCTGCTTTTCAACTGGAGCAAAATCTGCTGGCAAGCGCTGTGGAGTTGACCCGCTTTCGTGGACACTTTTCAATGATGGGATAAGGGAGGTCCACGATGCCCGGCAGTCGCGTTGCTGATATTCTGTGTATCCGTAGCGGAGACGGAATGGGCGATCTGATTCCTGCTTAAGCGATCGCGGAGCATGTCATGAACGAAGAACCCATTTTCTCCGACCGTTTCATTCCGATGCTTGCCTTGCCGGGGGTGCTGCTGAGCGGCGCGGTGGGCGTACTCGATATGCTTGATGGAAAATCTGCGCCGTCAATCTGGTTGTGGCTGTTCATGACTGCATCGCTCGGGCTGGCCAGTGTGATAGTCCTAACGATCCCGCTGTATGTCTTCGCAAAGTTTAAAATTCTGCGCTTAAGTGGGCTGACACGCGCCAAGACAGTCGGCGTGATGGTGTTCGGCCTGTGTCTACTCATCCTGGCTGCGCTCATGTACCAAGGTGCGGGCAAGCTGTTCGCGTGGCTTTTCGAGGGCAGCAGGTTCTATCCGATCGCGGGTATTGCGTTTATGCTGTTTGCGCTCATCTACACGCCTTATGCCCTGTACCGAGAACGCAAGGAACGCAGCAAGCTGATCACGCTCGATACTATGTCGTCGCGACGCACTGAGATCGTCGAGGCCACGGCGACCGCGTCGGTCGCGATGGGAACGAAATGGATCAAGTTTTGGAACTATTTCAGTCTCCCCGTTGGCGGGGTTCTTTGTATTTTTGGGGTTTTTGCGTTTCCAACACTAGCATACGGCTTCCTTGCGCTTTCATGCTTGCACTTTTGTCTCGCTTATGGATTGCATCGCCGCCGCCGTTGGGCCTGGCAGTTGAATTGGTTAATGATCGCAGCTACGTGGATCGGCGGATCGATTCCGTATCAATTCGGGTCCACGCTCGATTTTGCGACGAAGTTCGCTATCGCCTTTCTTCTGTTCGGAGCAATTTGGATGTTGCCTAACTACGTGTATTGGATGAAAAGAGAGGTGCTGTTTTCATGAGACCTTAGGCCCCCGTGTTACATGAACGGGGACAAGGGAGTCCGACATGGGGTGGTTTAGCAAATTTCTCGGTAGCGGCAGAACGAAGGAAGACATGATTCGGAGCCTCGTCAAGAATCGCCTAGCTGGCGACGTGCTTGCCGACGCTATCGGCGCGATTCCGGAGGCCATCAACGAGGCGCCGCCCGAGATGATCTGGTCCCTTCCTGAAGCAACAATCGTTGCGATTGTGGAAGCTTGGGCGCAAGGGAGATCGCGGCAGATTCCTGAAAAGCAAATCTTTCAATTCATCGAGGCGCACCGCTCGAAGGCTGTGAAAGGAGAACTCTCCGCTTCGCCGACGCTTATCTCATACCTCAGATATCGCATTGATCTGGAGCATGCTCATGCCCATCCGCCCCTATCTGGACCACACTGAACGAACAATTCCCCTCAATACCACAACCATCTTTGTGGCGTGCGGTACTCCTCGGGGCGCTGTTGGTTGTAGGTGATGCGTTTTTCCTTAACCAAGGGGCTGTCGCCCTGTTGGTCGGACTCTGGTTGCTCTTGGTAGGATTACCGCGCACTTTCCTTGCGAAAAAATATGCGACCGTGCGCGCGCAACGCCTCAGATATCTGGGCGTCTATTTCGTGGCAGTGGTCCTAGTCTTTGCGTTTAATGCAACGAACAACCGCCTTGCACAGAGTCGTGCCGAGAGATTGGTTTCAGCGGTAAAGGCTTTTCATGCCCAGTATCATCGATATCCAAAGTCTCTGGAGGAACTGGTTCCAGATTATGTTGAACTGGTTCCCCTCGCCAAATACACATTTTTGTTCAACAAGTTTTCGTACTACACCTCGGACCAGGGTACGAGCCTTTTCTACACGGACTTACCCCCTTTCGGTCGGCCGACATATTCCTTCACCCGCAATGAGTGGGGATACCTTGATTAACGATTACCCGACAGTCTTAAAGCAAGGAGGTGTGGAGTTGCCCCGTTTCAGTGGACGGTTTAGCGTGATGAAAGCGATCACCGTCCTCTTGGTTGCCCTCGCCATCACCCCCGCGAGCGCACAGATAGTCCGCTGCCAGGATGGCGTGTTCCGGGGCGCTAGCGACTGTCCTGGCGCGCGGCAAGCCCCGCCCGCTATCAAGACCGAGGCACCGAGACCAGCGGCCCCAGTCAGTCGCGCGGATGCGGAGGACTTAGCGAGAGTTGAGAGCCTGCGCGCTAACTGCGATGCGGCAGGAGCGGCGGTTAAGAAACGCTACCCTGCGTCAACGCCTGATTGGGTAGCGGCGGTGGGAAGAGGCAGTATTGCGCCATTAGCCATAGCATACTGCAGTCAGTATGAGCGCGCAGTGAAAGACAGGCAACGCTACGAGGCGCTGCGTAGCGAAGACCCCGCTGCGGCTGCAAAGGAACTGGAAGTCCAGCGGTTGGCTCGGGAGGAGCGACGGCGTAACCGTCCGGTCATTACTAACTGCACGAAGTGGGCTGCGGATCGTGTGACCTGTATATCGCAATAGGGTGGGCACTGCACGATAAGGCCGCGAAGCGCAGCCCCTTAGCTCCATTCATTAATGCAGTCGCACACTGACCCGCCAGGAGTGCCCAGTTTTGACCGGACCGGGGAGGGGAGCCGACCATAACTCGAACACTTGCCCAAGACTGGCGTTAAGGGGAAACGTAGAGAAAACGTGGGGTGCGGGCGGTCATTGGCGAGTTAGGGCGGGCCGGTTCATCAATGACATGCAGCAAAGAGTTCCACTTTTAATCCGTTGGTCGGCGGTTCGAATCCGCCACGACCTACGAAACCTCTCGGCGGAGGACTAGCGATTCAGGCTGCTGGCCTTTGCGGGAAGTCGCGGCCGAAAACCGACTCGGCGATGCGGTTCTTGAGGATCTCGATCGAGCCGCCGGCGATCATCCAGCCGCGGCAGCGCCGCACGCAGTACTCGACTAGCGTCTCGCTGCTGTAGCCGGTCGCGCCCATCACCTGCATGGACTCGTTGGCCACGTCGAACCCGGCCTGGTTGCAAAAGGCCTTGGCGATCGCCGTTTCATCCGCGGAGGGCAGGCCGCGATCGGCGTTGGCGGCGGCGCGGTACAGGAGCAGCTGCGCCGCGTCGAGCTTCATCTTCATGTCGGCGAATTTCCACTGCAGCCCCTGGAACTCGCACAGCAGGCGCCCGAACTGCTTGCGCTGCAACGCCCACTCGCGCGCCGCCTCGTAGGCGTAGCGCCCGAGCGCGAGCGAGCGCGCGGTGTTGCCAATGCGCTCGACGTTGAAGCCGGCGATCTGCTTCTTGAAGCCGCCTTCCTTGAGCAGCACCATCTCCTCGGGAACGAAGACATTGTCGAAACGCAGCTCGGCCCACTCTTCCCCCGACGTGAATTGCGAGCGTTTTCCAAGAACCACCTGTTTCATTTCCATCAGCACCGAACCGATTCCGCCGACCCCTGGACCGAAGCGCACATAGGCGAGAACCAAGTCGGCGTAAGCCGAGTGCGTGGTGAAAATTTTTGATCCATTGACGCGATAGCCGGCACCCTCCTTTACCGCGGTCGTTTTCAGGTCCGTTACCGCAGAGCCCGCTTCGGGCTCGGTCATGCCGACCGCGATCACGCTCGCGCCCGACAGGAGCTTGTTCAGGAATTTCTGCTTCTGCGATGGCGAGCCGTATTCCGCCAGGACGCGGATCGGCCCGAAGTTGCCGGCTTGCACCACGTCGGCGCTGCGCGGGCAGACCGAGGCGACGGCCTCGATCGCGATCACGGCGTCCATCAGCGTGCCGCCCTGGCCGCCGTCGGCTTCGGCAATGGTGATGCCGAGCAGGCCTTGCGATGCCATGAGCCCGGCGACGTCCCAGGGATAGCCGCTCGCGTGCGCGCGCTCGTGCGCGCCGGCGGCCAGGTGCTTCTCGGCAAAGCGGCGCACTGCATCGCGGAACTGCTCCTGCTCGGGCGTGTGCCGGAAATCCATGGTCACTCCTTCAGCACGGCGAGGCCGTCGACCGCGACGACGCCTTCGCGCCTCACGATCAGCGGATTGATCTCCGCCTCGAGCAGCGGCCGCCCGGGGATCAGCGCAAGCCGGGAGATCGCCGACACCGCGCGCGCCAGCGCCTTCACATCGCCGCGCGGCAGGTTGCGGTAGCCGCGAATGACCGCAAAGCCTTTGACTTTTTCGATCATCCGCATTGCCTCGTCGGGACTGACGGGAGCCAATTCAACAACAAAATCCTTGTACAGCTCCGCCAGCGTGCCGCCGGCGCCCACCAGCACGATCGGCCCCACCACCGGATCGTCGCGATAGCCGACGATCGCCTCGGTGAGCCCGCTCTCCATTTTCTGCACGAGGAGCCGGTCCTTGCCGAACTTCCGGATGCGGGCTTCGAACTCGACGCGGCCGGCGATGCCGAGCGCCAGGCCGCCGGCCTCGGTCTTGTGGTCGACGTCCATGACCTTCACCGCCACGGGGTACGGAATCGAATGCGCAAAGTCCGGCGCGCGGGCGAGCGCCTGCTCGACGACAGGGATCCCCACGGCGGCGAACAGCTCGAACGGATAGTCGAACAGGGGATAGGGGACTTCGGCCTCTTCGCGCTGCCGCGGCGCGCGCCATGAAAAGTAGGCGGCAAAGGCGTCGGCGCAGGCCTCGGGCGTGCGGAACGCGGCGATTCCTCTCTCGGCGAGCAGGACAAGAGAGCGCTCGGCGTGCGGCGTGAGGAAGACGGCGAGCGGCTTGGCGGCGCGCTTCGCGCCGAGGATCGGCTCGACCGCGAGCTGAGGGTGGAACTGGGCCGACGAGCCGACTGCGGCGAGCACCGCGTCGCACCCGGCAAAATCGAGCAGGCGGTCCAGTACTTCGGTGTATTGCTGCGCAGTCGCCGTCATGGTCAGGTCGACGATCGGCGAACCGGAATCGGGCGCGGCCGTCTCGATGCCGTGCACGCCAAGGCGGTCCACCACCGTGGCGGCGCCGCCGCCGGTCGTGGTGACGACCGCGACGCGTGGCGTGCGCCCGAGCTGCGGCGGCCGGCGGCCGGCGACGAGAGGTGCAATCTCGACGAGCGTCTCGAGCATGTCGACGCGCAGGATGCCGCAATCGCGGAAGAACGCATCGAGCGCGGCGTCCAGGCCGGCGAGCGCGCCGGTGTGCGAGCGCGCAAGCGCTTCGCCCAGCGCGGAGCGCCCGAGCTTGTAGGCGATGACCGGCTTTCCCGCGGCGTGCGCCTCGCGCGCTGCGGCGGCGAGCCGGTCGGCGTCGCGCACCGTCTCGAGAAACAGCAGGATCACGCGCGTCTCGGGGTCCTCCACCAGCAGCTCGACCAGCTCGCCGACGCCGAGGTCGGCCTCGTTGCCGACCGAGACCAGCTTCGAGAAGCCGAGACCGCGCGCCGCGCCGCGCGAGAGCACCGTGCCGAGCATCGTGCCGCTTTGCGAGACGAGGCTCGTCGTCCCCGAGGGCGGCGCATCGATCTCGAGCACCGCGTTCACCGTGAGCGCGAGGCGGCCGGGCAGGTTGATGACGCCCATGCTGTTCGGGCCGAGCAGGCGCACGCCGAGTTCCCTGGCGCGCAGAACCAGACGCGCTTGCCGCTCCATCCCCTCGCGTCCAGCGTCCGCGAAGCCGTTGCTATAGATCGTCACCACCGGAACATTGCGGCAGGCCTCGAGAGCCTGCTCGACGTCCTGCACCATGATGAAGGCGTGGTCGATGCCGTCCGGAACGCGAGAGTGCATTTCTTTTCGACTCGGGTTCACGGGAACGATTCGTCCGGCATACCCGTGCTTCTTGAGGAAGCGCTGCGGCCGCGCGGTGTTTTTCTTCTCGTCGCCGGAAGCGCCGATGAGCGCGACCGCGGCGGGCGCAAACAGCGCCTGCGCTAAGCGAGCGCGGGTGCCGCTTCCAGCCGCCACAGGCGTTCGAGAAGCTTGCGCGCCGGCCCTTCGCCCAGCACCGGCCCGGCGAGCTCCATGTATTTGTCCTCCAGCGCGCGGTCGCTCAGCGGGGCGTCCGGGTCGCCGGCGCGCGTCGGCTGCAGCAGCTCCTCGCGCCGGCCGCCGCGCGCCTCGATGGCGACGCGCGCCGCGCGCTGGCGCGGAAAGCCGGCGTCGAGCTCGGGATCGATCGCCACGGAGATTCTTTTCATCAACGAGCGTGTTTCTTCATCCTCGAGCCGAGGGGATGCAAAGGCGGCCAGGCGCACACTGCCGTGGGTGAGCGCGGTCGCGACGACATACTTCAGCGAAAAGCGCGCCTCCGCCGGAGTGCGCGGCGCTTCGTAATGCGCGACCTCGAGGCCGGCGCGGTAGGTGGCGACGCGGACGCGCTCGATCTCCGCCGGCCGGATGCCCATCTTCGCCTGCAGAGCGAGCGCGCCGTCGATGGCGGCGAAGGCATGCCCGCAGCAGGCGTGGTTCTTGAACGTCATGCGCGTGATGTGGAAGTCGCGCCCCAGCGTGGCGAGCGCCTGTTCCCAGTCCGGACCGTCTGCCATCGCGCGCCCGAAACCGGCCTCGCCTTCGATGACATCGAGCGAGCCGGTGACGCCTTCGCGCGCGGCGAGCGCCGCGGTCACGCCGGCCTCGGCGGCGCGCCCGGCGTGCAGCGGCTTGGACATCGAATCCATGCGGAAGGCCTGCTGCAGGCCGGCGCAGAACGTAGTCACGGTCGCAAGTGCATGGGCAAAGCGCCGCCCATCGAGAGCGAGCATCTCGGCCGCGGCGGCGCAGGCGCCAAAGCAGCCGATCGTGCCGGTGTTGTGCCAGAAGCGGTAATGCGCGCGGCCCATCGCCGCGCCGATGCGCGTGGAAATCTCGTAGCCGACGACTACCGCCCGAAGCAATTTTTCTCCGTTGACGGCTTGTGACTGGGCCAGCGCCAGGGCGGCGGCGATCGTCGGCGCGCCGGGGTGATAGATGCCGTCGCGGAAGATGTCGTCGACTTCGACGGTATGCGCGGCGGTGCCGTTGATGAGCGCCGCGGCGCGCACCGTCGCGCGCCGGCCGAGGGCCAGCGTTGCAGCCCCGTCATCCAGCTCATCGCGAAGCGCTTTTTCCAGCAGGATTGCCGGAGGCAGCACCGCACCGGGAAACAGCGCTGCGTGCCAGTCGATCACTGCGCGCTTGGCATGATGCAAGACTTCGGGCGGAATGGGTTTCGAGCGCCAGTCGTTTGCCCAGGCGGCGAAGCGCTCGACGACGTGCATTACGTCTTGTACGAGGGATCGATGCGGTCCGCGAGCCGCCGCATCGCCGGCCATTCGAGCAGTCCCATCTGCCGGCGCGTTCCCGGCTTGTAAAGATGGGCCGTCTTCTCGATCACCGCCGCGGCGGGCAGCAGGATTTCGTCAGCGGCGGACTGCGCGAGCAGCTGCGCGCGGCAGGCGCGCTCCAGCCGGTACAGGTTGTTGAACGCCTCGCCCACGGTCTTGCCGACCGCCAGCGTGCCGTGATTGCGCAGCAGCATCACTTCGCAGTCGCCGAGGTTCTCGAGCAGGCGCTTTCTTTCGTTCATCTCCAGGACTACGCCTTCGTAATCATGATAGGCGATCTTCGAGAAGCGCATCGCCGTCTGCGTCATCGGCAGCACCCCCTTCTTCAGCGACGCCACCGCCATGCCGGCGAGCGAGTGCGTGTGGATCACGCAATGAATGTCGGGCTTCGCCTCGTGAATCGCGCCGTGGATGACGAAGCCGGCGAGGTTGAAGGTGTAGTTGAGCCCCTCCGGCCAATCGGGCCGCCACAGCACCTTGCCTTCGAGGTCCACCTTGATCAGCGACGACGCGCACATCTCCTCGTACAGCAGCCCGAAGGGATTGAGCAGGAACTCTTCGCTGCCGGGAATGCGCGCCGAGATGTGGTTGTAGATCAGGTCGTGCATGTCGTAGTGGCGCACCAGCCGGTACGCGCAGGCGCAATCGACGCGCGCCTCCCACTCGGCCGCGCTCACCCTGCCCTTCAGCGACTTGAACTTGAGCGGCGGGTAGTCCTTGTCCGGCGCGAGGTCCGGATAGTGCTTTTTGAGATCGGTAACCTTGGCTTTGCTCATGCGGTCAATGTACCCTTTCATCCGGCCCGCCGGAAGAGGAGTCCGTGCATGTTGAAACGCATCCTGCCTTTCCTTTGCCTGGGGATCTTCTACGTGACGGGGCTTGCCCAGGACTTCCCCGGCCGCCCGGTACGCATCGTCGTGCCCTGGCCGCCGAGCGGCAACGTCGACATCACGGCGCGCACCCTCGCGCCGGCGTTCTCGGATGCGCTCGGGCAGCAGGTGCTCGTCGAGAACCGCGCCGGCGCCGGCGGCACCATCGGCACCGCCGCGGTGGTGAGATCGCCCCCCGACGGCTACACCCTGCTCCTCGGCTCGAGCGGCACCGTGACCTCCGGCCCGGCGGTGTTCAGGAACCTCTCCTATGATCCGCTCAAGGACCTCGTGGCCATCGGGCCGATCCAGTCCGTGCCGATCGTTCTGACGGTGGCGCCAAAGACGCCGGTTTCCTCGTTTCAGGAATATTTCTCGTTGGCTCGAGCGAGGCCCGGCCAGGTCAGCATCGCGTCAGCCGGCAACGGCTCCTCCAATCATCTCGCGATCGAGCTCCTCATGCGGCAGGCCAACCTGAAGCTGCTGCATGTGCCGTACAAGGGAAGTGGCCCGGCCCTCACCGACTTGATCGGCAGCCAGGTCGAATCGATGATGGACCAGCTCACCGCGTCCATCGGCCATATTCGGGAAGGGCGCATCAAAGCCCTGGCCATCTCCTCGCTCAAGCGCTCGGCGCTGCTGCCCGACGTGCCCACGCTCGATGAGGCAGGGGTCAAGGGCTACGAAGCGAGCACGTTCACGGGAATTTTCGTCCCGGCCGGCGTCTCGCAGATCGTCATCGATAAACTGAGCACGGCCCTGCGCAAGACACTTGCCGTCGAAGCGGTGCGCGAGCGCTATCGCAGCATGGGCGTGGACGTGATGGACATGGGCCGCGCGGAGTTCGTCGCCTACGTGCGCGCCGATTACGAGAAATGGCAGCGCGTGGCGCGCGAGGGCAACATCGTCGTCGAGTGAGGCCGAATGAAAAGCGTCGCCGAGATCGATACCTTTATCACCATGCTGCTGACCGCGTGCGAGAACCAGACGGTGTATGAACGGCTGGAAAAACTGCTGTCGATGCCGGATGAGCAGCGCCAGGGGCTGGTGCATTCCTGGGTCAATGACCTGCTCATTGCCGAAGCGCCGCGGGACTTCGTGCAGGCCATCGCCTGCTTGCTGGATAATCGGGTCGCCGAGAAGGCGTACGAAGTCATCTTCAAATGCCGGCGCGGCGAGCTTTAGAAGGAGTCGACCGATGGCCAAGCTGCGACACATCGCGATCGCCGTGCCCGCTTGGGCGAAAGATTAAGTGCGCCTTGTCTTTTCAGTGCTGCTGGCGATTTGCGCGTCGTACGCGGCGGCGCAGGGCTATCCGAGCAAAGCGGTTCGCGTCGTGGTGCCGTCGAGCCCCGGGGGCGGCAGCGATCTGGTCGCGCGGCTCCTCGCGTCGCGGCTCGCCGAGGCGTTGGGCCGGCCGTTCATCGTCGAAAACCGTGTCACGTCGGGCGGCATCGTCGCCATGCAGCAGGTCGCCGAATCACTGCCCGACGGGCACACCTTGCTCGTCACGTTCGACACCTTCGCGATCAACCCTTACCTCTTCAAAGGCGTGCAATGGGACCCGGTGCGCGATTTCGCGCCCGTCATGCAGGTCTGCCGCTATCCGCAAGTGCTGCTCGTGAATCCCGCCCTGGGCGTGAAAACCCTGCAGGAGTTCGTCGCGCTCGCGAAGCAGAACGGCCCGCAGCTCAATTACGGCTCCGCCGGAGCTGCCTCCTCGAGCCGGCTCGCGTACGAGCTCTTCAAGGAGGTCGCCGGCATCGAGACCGTGCCGGTGCATTACAAGGGCGGCGGTCCGGCCATCCAGGACCTCATTTCGGGCCAGGTGCAGGTGATGCTCATCCAGGGCGGCGGCACGATCCAGCAGAACATCAGATCCGGCAGGCTGGTGGCCCTGGCGGTTAGCTCGCCGGCCCGTTCGCCCTTTTATCCGGAGCTGCCGGCGATTGCGGAAACCTATCCCGGCTTCGAGACGGAATCGTGGGTAGCGATGTTCGCGCCTGCGGCGACGCCGAAGGAGATCGTCGAACGGCTGCATGCGAGCCTTTTGAGGATCCTGGCCGATGCGGACATGCCGAAGCGCTTCGAGATCCTCGGCGCCGAGATCGTCGCCGGCACGCCGCAGGCGCTGGCCAGGGTGGTGCGGGACCATCAGGCGAAGTGGGGCAAGGTCATCCGGGAAAAGAAAATCACCGTCGAATAAGCGAGACATCTATGGCGTCGCGAGGCTATGCGGACCTGCACGAACACCTGGAAGCGCTCAGGAAAGCAGGCTTGCTCATCACGGTTGACCGCCCGATCAACAAGGACACGGAAATGCATCCGCTGGTCCGCTGGCAGTTTCGCGGCGGCATCGAGGAGCGGGACAGGAAGGCGTTCCTGTTCACCAACGTCGTCGACAGCAAGGGGCGCAAGTACGACATGCCGGTCGTGGTCGGCGCGCTTGCCGCCAGCCGGGAGATCTACCGCCTTGGCATGGGCTGCGATCTGGAGAAGATCAACGAGACCTGGAGCAGGGCGCTGGCGAATCCCATCGAGCCGCGCGTCGTGAGAGACGCGCCGTGCCAGGAAATCGTGATCGAGGGCAGCGCGCTCGACCAGCCGGGGAAGGGACTGGACTCGCTGCCGATTCCCATCTCCACGCCGGGCTGGGATATCGCGCCATTCACCACGCTGTCGCAATACATCACGAAGGACCCCGACAACGGCATCCAGAACATGGGTATCTACCGCGGGCAGGTGAAGGCGCCGCGGCGCCTGGGAATGAATCCGTCGCTGGAACTGCGTCCCGGCATCTACGTGCATTGGGAAAAGATGAAGCGGGCGGGAAAGAAGCTTCCGGCGGCGGTGGTGCTCGGCGCTCCGCCGTGCGTCGCCTTTGCCTCGGCGCAGAAGGCCCCGGAAACGCTCGACGAGCTGCACCTGGCCGGCGGATTGGCCGGGGTGCCCATCAACGTGGTCAAGGCGAAGACGGTCGACCTGCTGGTGCCGGCGGAAGCCGAGATCGTGGTCGAGGGCTACATCGAGACCGAATATCTCGAGCCCGAGGCGCCGTTCGGCGAGTCCCACGGCCACGTCAACCTGCAGGAATTCAACGCGTACATGGACGTGACCTGCATCACGCGCCGGCGCGATGCGATCCTGACTTCGATCATCTCGCAGGTCACGCCGAGCGAATCGAGCCTGATCAAGCGTGTCGCGCTCGAGCCGCTGTTCCTCGAGCACTTGCGCAACGCGCTCGGCATCCGCGGCGTGAAGCGGGTATCGATGCACGAGCCGCTCACGAATCTGCGCAAGGTCGTGGTGCTGATCATGGACCGCGATACGCCCAGGACGGAGATCTGGCGCGCTCTCTACGGCGCCGTAGCCTGGAATCGCGCCGCAGGAAAATATGTCATCGCGGTCAACGAGGACATCGACCCGGACAATGCGGACGCGCTGCTTTGGGCGATGTCCTACCGCGCCAACCCCGACCTCGATCTGCAGATCCTGCGGCACCGCGACCAGGGGCACGGCCCGCGCAGCAAGCGCAACCACGGCGAGGATGCGTCGGTGCTGATCGATGCGACGCTGAAAGAGGATTTCCCGCCGATCTCTCTCCCCAAGCGCGAGTACATGGAGCGCGCAAAGGCAATCTGGGAAGAGCTCGGTCTTCCCAAGCTCAAGCCGGAGTCGCCGTGGTACGGCTACTCGCTCGGCGAATGGCCGGATGAGCTGGAGCGCGCCGCGGCCATGGCGGTGAAGGGCGATTACTTCGAGACCGGAAAGCTTCTGGCGAAGCGCCGCCGCAAGGACGTAGGCATGAACACCGAAGTCCGCGAGCTGCCCGACCGGCCGCCCAGCGAGAGCGACGAGTAGCTAAGCTCCTTAAGCATCCAGCAGGCGAGAATCTAGTGGGAAAAGGCCTTTTATCCAGGTTGCAGAGCTACTTCTCCGCATCTTTCGGCGGACGCTACGTCGAGTACCTCATCAAGGAGACCATTGAGGAACAGCCAAAGCTGGCCGCGCTTCTTTTTGGCGTCAAACGTTCTGACACGTTGCAGATTGAATACCGATTCCGAATAGACAGTCAGACCCGCATCGCCGACCTCGCTTTTTTCGACGCAGAGACGGAGCGCCCGACGTGTCTGCTCGAGATTAAATATGACGACCACAAGAATCCAAAGAACGGGGCGCAGCTTAAGCACTATCTGGAATTTTGTCAGAAGCACAATTGCAAGCTCATTTTCCTGAGCCAGCATCTTCCCGACGACGATTTGCGAAAGGAACTGACCGGCACGGGGAGGTTGCTGCTGTTTTCAGATCTCGCGGATAAACTAGAAAGAAGCGAGGGATCGGTCGGGGGATTGCTTAGACGGTTCTTCGTCGACCGGGGGCTCATGATGCATAAGTTCGAAAGCAAGGATCTGGCGAACCTGAAGTCTTTCCTTTTTCGCTTATTGAATCCGTCGAAGGGTCAAGGCCGCAGCCATAACAAGGCGGCCATGACCGGCGGGGCAGCAGAAGCGTTCGGGAACTTGCTCAGAAATATGAATATCTTTGCCAAGGAGGTTGCGGCGAACGCGCATGGCCGCACTCCCACGATCGACTTCTCGCTCGACCCGTGGGTCAATCCAAAGCAGGTGCAGAAAGATGCCAGGAAGGATCCGGAGGCCGACTCGATCAACGCGTCGAACGCCAAGGACGGAGGCTGTCTTTGCGTGTCCGGAAGATCACGCCTTGACGATGCGACGGGGCGCTGTTACGTCGAATTCGGCATCGGGCTGGAGGCGCGCTCTGGCGACAAGAATTTCTATCCTTTTACCTATGCTCTGGTCAGCGGCGGCGCTTTTAAGGGGGAAAGCTTCTATAAAGAGAAGGATGCCCCGACGCGAATACTTCATGACAAGCTGCGTGCGGTCACGGAATTGAAGAAGCGGATCGCCGAAGCAATCGAGGACGCAATCACGCGTGGTTCTCCGAAGAGCCAAATCCCGAAACTGAAGAAGTTTCGAAACGCCTTGCGCTAAGGTGCTTTATCCGGCGGCGGCGTAACGTAGCGTTTACCGAGTCGCACCCTCAGTAGGCGCAACTTTGAAAACTGCTGCTCGTTAAATCAACAAATTGCTGGCGCTTCAGCTAGGCCAGGGTGTATGCAGTCTTGACGGTGGTGTAGAACTCGACGGCATAGTGGCCTTGCTCGCGCGGGCCGTAGCTCGAGCCTTTGCGGCCGCCGAACGGCACGTGATAGTCGACGCCGGCGGTCGGCGCGTTGACCATCACCAGGCCGGCTTGCGCGTGGCGCTTGAAGTGCGACGCGTGCTTGAGCGACGTGGTGCAGATTCCCGACGATAGGCCAAACTCGGTGTCGTTTGCCAGCGCGAGCGCCTCGTCGTAATCGCGCGCTCGCACCACGGCCGCCACGGGTCCGAAGATCTCTTCGCGACAGATGCGCATCGAGTTTTTCGCCTCCGCGAAGACCGCCGGCGCGAAGTAATAGCCGTTCTTGTCGCGCTTCACGCGTTCGCCGCCGGCCAGGAGCTTTGCCCCCTCGTCCTTGCCGATCGAGATATAGCGCTCGTCCTGCTCGAGCTGGCGCGCATCGACCACCGGCCCGATCTGCGTCTTGGAATCGCGCGCGTCGCCGACGACCAGCGCTCTTGCACGCTCGGCGAGGCGCGACACGAACGTGTCGTGAATCCCTTGCGTGACGATGATGCGGCTCGAAGCGGTGCAGCGCTGGCCCGTGGAATAAAATGAGCCTTGCACGGCGACTTCCACCGCCTGGTCGAGCTGCGCGTCGTCCAGCACGACGAGCGGGTTCTTGCCGCCCATCTCGAGCTGGAACTTCGCGCCGCGCTTGAATGCCGCCTCGCCGATGCGCCGGCCGACCGCCTGGGAGCCGGTGAAACTGATGCCGTCGATCCCCGGGTGATGAATGATGGCCTCGCCGACCACCGCGCCGCGCCCCATGACGAGGTTGAACACGCCGGCCGGCAAGCCCGAGCGGCTGAGGATGTCCGCCAGCGCCCAGCCGCAGCCCGGCACGAGATCGGCCGGCTTGAACACCACGCAGTTGCCGTACGCGAGCGCGGGCGCGATCTTCCAGGCGGGAATCGCGATCGGGAAATTCCATGGGGTGATCAGGCCCACCACGCCGATCGGCTCGCGCGTGACCTCGACGCTCATGCCAGGGCGCACCGACGGGATGATCTCGCCCGCGGTGCGCAGCGCCTCACCCGCGAAAAACTTGAAGATCTGCCCGGCGCGCGCGGCCTCGCCGGTCGCCTCCGGCGTCGTCTTGCCCTCCTCGCGCGCCGGCAGCTCGCCCAGCTCGGCGCGGCGCGCGAGGATCTCGGTGCCGACGAAATCGAGCGCGTCGAAGCGCTGCTGCGGCGTGGAGACAGACCAGGCAGGGAATGCCGCGCGCGCCGCCTCGACCGCCCCATCGACGGCGGCCGCGTCGCCGGCCGCGTACTGGTCGATCACGTCGGAGACGTCCGAGGGATTGATATTGGGATTGGTCTGCTTGCCCGCCGTCCACTGGCCGGCAATGAGATGACTGCGCATGGTGCTCTCCTCGATGGAAGATCTACTTCTTTCTGATTGCTGACTTCGGCCGGAAGGCCTTGACCACGGCTTCGTTTGTCTCAATGTAGGGGCCGCCGATCAGGTCGATGCAGTAAGGCACCGCGGCAAAGATTCCCGGCGCGTCGGGCAATCCCTGCAGCGTCTCGCGGATCGATTTCGGCTGGCCCGGCAGATTGATGATCAGCGCCTGCCTGCGGATCACCGCCACCTGCCGCGACAGGATCGCGGTCGGCACGAATTTCAGGCTCAGCGCGCGCATCTGCTCGCCGAAGCCGGGCATGACTTTGTCGGCGATGGCGAGCGTGGCTTCGGGCGTGACGTCGCGCCGCGCGGGTCCGGTGCCGCCGGTGGTGAGGACGAGGTGACAGCCCTTCTCGTCGACCAGCTCGACGAGCGTCGCTTCGATGATCGCCATCTCGTCGGCGATGAGGCGCGTTTCGTCGCGCCAGGCGGGCGAGGCGATCGCGGAATTCAGCCAATCCTTGAGCGACGGGATGCCTTCATCCCTGTAGACGCCGGCCGAGGCGCGGTCGCTGATGGAGACGAGGCCGACGATCAGTTCTTCTCTTATTTGCATTGCCGAATGAAGCGGAA
>WNFI01088433.1_pt1 | contig 15424 bp, 13 predicted proteins | sample 5400471 | NCBI WGS metagenome assembly WNFI01 (sample SAMN13153348, study PRJNA577476) | soil metagenome | isolation source: 100 cm saprolite on Douglas fir-dominated hillslope | place: USA:California | collected 2013-09-17 | reverse complement strand
TTTTTGGTTGCGGGGGCAGGATTTGAACCTGCGACCTTCGGGTTATGAGCCCGACGAGCTACCGGACTGCTCCACCCCGCGTCAGCGATGGGGGACTGCTTCTAGGACACCCGGCCCGCGGGTGTCAATGAAGATCGAGGGGCGTGCGGCGTGGCGCCTGCTCAGCCGATGATCTTCGTCAGCTTCATGGCGAGGCCCATGTCGCCCTTGATCTTGAGTTTGCCGCTCATGAAGGCCATCTGGGGGTTCATCTTGCCGGAGGTGATGTTGAGGAAGTCGCCCGCCGCGCAGGTGACGGTGCACTTGGCCACGCCGGTCGAGCCGGCGGTCACCGCGCCCGGCTCCTTGGTGAGGTCGACCGTCCAGACGCCGCCGGTGTCGCCCGTGATGTTGAACTCGTAGGCGGCGTTGACCGCCTTCGACAGCTCCGGCTTCTCCTGCAGCTTCTTCGCGATCTTCTCCTCGAAGTACTGCTTCGGCGTCATGTCGGGCATCGGTTGATCGCTCCGTGGTGGCGGCCCACTGAATGGCTATTCATTCCGGGGGCGCGGAAGATATGCGGCGCCTTCCGAGGTGTCAACGCGGTGTCTTACGCCGCGTCGAGCAGCGCCGCCAGCACGGGCTCGAGGGTCTTCGCCAGCGCAGCCGGCCGCGCCGCCGCGTCGCTCTGCCAAGGCGCGGGGCCCAGCACCGGCGTAGAGGTCAGCTCGGCGACCAAGCGCGCATTGCTGGCCAGGGTCGGATCGTCCGCCGGGCGCGCGGCATGGTTGAGCACGATCGCCACCAGCGCGAGCCCGCGATCCTCGAGCGCGCGCGCCGAAAGCGCGCAGTGGTTGATCGTCCCCAAGCCGGGGCGGCCCACCAGGAGCACGGGCAGGCCCAGCCGCTCGGCCAGATCGAGGTTCGTCACCACGCGCTCGGCAGGAGGGCGCACGGCCTCATCCACCTGCTCGAGCGCGCCGGACGCGACCTCGCGCGCCAGCGGGACGAGCAACCCGCCGGCCGCCTCGACCACGAGCGGCCCCAGGGCCTGCGCGTCGCGGGCGATCGAGAGCAGGCGGTCGACGTCGACCGCGCGCCCCTCCGCCTCGGCAGCAACCAGCGGAGCCGCCGGCATGCGGAAGCGATACGGGCAGACCCGATCGAGCGACTCGGAATCGCCGGGCGGCCCGCAGGCGGCGCGCAAGGCCAGCGCGTCCCCGGGCGCGTCGGGCGGGCAGCCCGTCTCCACCGGCTTGAACGCGCGCGGATGCAGGCCGCGGCGCGCGAGCAGCAACAGGAGCGCCCTCGCGATCTCGGTCTTGCCCACGGAGGTGTCGGTGCCCGCGATGAAAACGCCTCTCACGACGGCCTCCAGGCCCGGGTCAGCGCCGGGTCAGCCCTGGGTGACTTCCACGATCGACGCGGACACGCCCTCGACCAGGAGATCCACCTCCTGCGGCGAGATCGACAAGGGAGGCATCAGCACCAGCACGTTGCCCAGCGGCCGGAGCAGCAGCTCCCGCTTGCGCGCCGCGAGACAGATGCGATGGCCGACGCGCTCGCCGTAGGGGAACTCTTCCTTGCTCTTCTTGTCCTTGACCAGCTCGATGCCGACCATCAGGCCGCGCTGGCGCACCTCGCCCACGTGCTTGAGCTTGGCCACGGGCGCCAGGCCCTCGGCGAGCCGCTCCGCCATCGCATTCACGTGCGCGAGCGTGCGCTCCTCGTCGAACAGGCGCAGGTTGGCGAGCGCCGCCGCGCAGGCGAGCGCGTTGCCGGTGTACGAGTGGCCGTGGAAGAAGGTCCGTCTCGACTCGAACGGCCCGAGGAAGCTCTCGTAGATGGCGTCGGTCGCCAGCGTGGCGGCGAGCGGCAGGTACCCGGCCGAGAGGCCCTTGGCCGTGCAGAGCAGGTCGGGCACCACGCCCTCCTGCTCGCAGGCAAACAGCGTTCCGGTGCGGCCGAACCCGGTGGCCACCTCGTCGCAGATGAGCAGGACGCCGTTGTCGCGGCACGCCTTGGCGATGCGGGAGAGATAGCCCTTGGGGTGCATGATCATGCCGCCGGCGCCCTGCACGATCGGTTCGATCACCATCGCGGCGATCTCGTCGCGGCGGCTGTGCAGCAAGGTCTCGGCGGCCAGCGCGGCGGCCTCGAGGCAGTGGCGGGGCCCGGTCGCCCAGCGGTAGGCGTAGGGCGTCGGGACGCGGAGCACGTCGAAGAGCAGCGGCTGGAAGATCTGGTGGAACAGGTCCATCCCGCCGGCGCTCACCGCGCCCAGCGTGTCGCCATGGTAGGCCTCGGAGAGCGCGACGAACTTGTTCTTCTTCGGCTTGCCGCGCTGCCGCCAGTGCTGGAAGGCGATCTTGAGCGCCACCTCCACCGCCGTGGAGCCGCTGTCCGAGTAGAACACCTTGGTGAGCGGCTGCGCCCCTTTCGCCTTCGGGGCGCGCGCGGCCAGCTCCGCCGCCAGCTCGATCGACGGCGGCGAGGCGAGGCCCAGGAGCGTCGAGTGGGCGACGCTGGAGAGCTGCAGCTTGATGGCGCTGTCGATCTCCGCCTTGCGATGGCCGTGCACGTTGACCCACAGCGAACTGATGGCGTCGAGATACCTGCGCCCGCGGGTGTCGAAGAGCCAGCTCCCGCGGCCGTGGTCGATGATCAGCGGCTCGTCGCCGGGAAGCGGGTCGAGCCAGGTCTGCATCTGCGTGAACGGATGCCAGACGTGGGCGCGGTCGAGGGCGGCAAGGCGCTCGTGGCGCGCTTCCGGCGTCTCCAGGGTTTCTCTCATGCAACGCACATCGCCCCGCTCACGGGGGGGAGTCAAGCCGTCCCAGCAGGGTGCTGACCCTGCTAAAGCACCTCGCGTAGCGCTCCGAGCAGCGCATCGATCTGGCCTTCGTCGTGGGCCGCGGTGAGAGCGACGCGCAGCCTGCTGGTCCCCGCGGGCACCGTGGGAGGCCGGATGGGCTTGATGAGGAAGCCGCGCACGCGCAGCGCCGCCGCCGACGCCAGCGCGCGCTCCGGTGCGCCGAGCACCACCGGGAAGATGGGAGACCGCGCCTCCGCGGCGACGCCCAGCGCGCGCAGACCGGCCGAGAAACGCTCGACGAGGCGCCACAGATGCGCCCGCCGCTCATCGCCCTCGGGGCCCCGGAGGATCCGCACCGCGCGCAGGGCAGCGTGGGCCAAGGCGGGCGGCAGCGCGGTGCTGAAGATGAGCGGTCGCGCCTTGTTCACGAGCAGGTCGCGCAGCGCGCGCGGGCCCGCCACCCAAGCGCCCAGCACCCCGGCGGCCTTGGAGAGCGTGCCCACCCGTGCATCGACGCGGGCGGAGAGCCCGAGCTGCGCGCAGAGGCCTCTGCCGCCGGGGCCGAAGATGCCGGTGGCGTGCGCCTCGTCGGCGACCAGGAGCGCGCCGTGCTCGTCGCAGAGCCGCGCGAGGCCCTCGAGCGGCGCGAGGTCGCCGTCCATGGAGAAGACGGTGTCGGTCACCACCACGCGGCGGCGTGCGTCCGAAGCCTTGCGCAGCTCGGTCTGGACGCCGTCCAGATCCCCGTGCGCGAATGGCGCCACGCGGGCGCGGGAGAGCCGGCAGCCGTCGATCAGGCTGGCGTGGTTGAGGGCGTCGGAGAGCACCACGTCCTCCGGGCCCGCGAGTGCCCCGACCAGACCCGTGTTGGCAGCGTAACCGCTGTTGAAGAGAAGCGCGGCCTCGGCGTCCTCGAAGCGCGCGAGCTCCTCTTCCAGCTCGTGGTGGGGGGCGAAGTCGCCGCAGACGAGACGGCTCGCGCCGGCGCCGGCGCCGAAGCGCGAAGCGCCCTCGGCCAGTGACTGCGAGACGCGCGGATCGCCGGCGAGGCCCAGGTAGTCGTTGGAGCTGAAGTTGATCAACCGCTCGGCGCGGCCCTCGGGCCCCCGCAGCTCCACCTCCGCGCCTCGGCGCTCGCGCAAAGGATCGAGCGCGCGCAGGAGGCCGCGCGCGGCAATCGCCTCCAGCTCCTCGCGCGCGATGCGGTCGATGCCGGCCATGGCCGCTCCCAGTAACATGGATCGGCGCACCCGGAAGCGCGCGGTCCGGTGCGGCGAACTGCCGTCCCCGGGTCGGGCCAAGCGTCAGCGCTCGAGGAGCTGCCAGCCGCGTGCGGAGCCGACGACCCGCCACGGCGCGGGGGGAGGCGGCGAACCGCGGTCTTCGCGCAAGGCCAGGCGCGCGCGGCGCGGCCCGAGCGCGCGGTCGCGAGCCGACGAAGCCGGGCCATCCGACCCAACCGCAGCGTCCGCCTCTCCGGCCGCGAGCGCGGGCTCCGCCGGCAGCTCGGCCACCGGCCACGGCTCGAGATGGTGCTCCGCGGCGAGGCTCGAGTGCGTGTGCCAGTCGACCGGCTCCCCGGCGAGGAGCACCGGCGCCCCGGGCGGCAGGGCCGAGAGCCGCGCCGCGAACTCGCGCGAGGCCACGCAAGGCGGCTGCAGCAGCAAGGTCCCCAACCCAAGGAGCGCGAAAGCGCAAGCGAGCGCAGCCAGGGCCGCGACCGCGGCGCGCGCCGCCGCGACGGAGAGTCGCCGCAAGAGCGGGCCTGTCGCGACGCCGCCGAGGAGTGCCAGCAGCGGATAGGCGACCAGCTCGTGGTTCCACACCTTGCGCCCCGGCAGGCTGAGCGCGCAGAGCGCGAGCACCGCGGCCGCCCCGAGCAGGCGCAGCCGGCGCTTCTCCTCGTCGTTCCCGGCCCGCAGCCACGCGGGCAGCGGCAGCGCGAGCGACTGCCAGATCCCGAGCAGCGCGGCCGGCAGGCCGGGCCAGAACCTTCGGGCGACGCTGGCGAACGGGAACAGCGCGTCGGTCGTGCCATCGTGCCGCGTGCCTTCCGCCGATGCGAGCATCTGATGGTAGACGTATCCGGTCCACCAGGTGCCGCCCCGCGCGCGATCGTGCAGCAGGAACGCGACCGCCGGCAGCGCGGCAAGGGCCAGCGCCGCCGCGGTTTCGAGCAGCGCACGTCCAAAGCGCGACCACGTCGAGGTCGTAGCCGACAGCGCGTCGACGAGCGCATACGCGCAGCCGGCGGCGGCGAGAGGAACGAGCCCGAAGGGGCCCTTGATCAGCGCCGCCACGCCGCCGGCGACCGCGGCGAGGGCGAGTCCGCCGCCGCGCAGGCGCCCGAGCAGCGCCGGCGCCGCGGCGAGCAGCGAGAGGAAGACCAGCGGCGGGTCGAGGCGCGGGCGCGCTCCGTAGAGGAAGAACGTCTCGTTGAACGCGAGCAGGATCGCCGCCGCCGCGCCCGCGCGCGCCGACGCCAGCTTCGCGCCGAGCAGGAACACCAGCAGCACCGTCCCGGCCGAGAAGACGAGGCCGGGCACGAAGAGCGCGCCCTCGCCCAGGGCGCGCACCGCCGCCACCTGGGGCCAGAGCCCGAAGGGCAGGTGCTCGCGGAACGGGTATGGCGAGCCCGGCGACGGCCCCGGCTCGAGCCACGCGCCTCTCGCAGCCATGTTCCGCGACAGCGCCTGGTACAGCTGCGCGTCGGTGTCGTCGACGTGCCCGCGCAGCGGCGAGGCGAGCAGCGCGGCCGAGGCGACCAAGAGAGCCAGGGCGAGCGCGGCCCGCCCGCAGGCCGGGCGCTGGAGATCGCCAAAGGTCAACCAAAACCGTCTACCATGGTGGCGCCCGCATGCGCCTCTTCTTCGCCCTGCCTCTACCGCCCTTGGCCCTGGCCGCCGCCGCCGCGGCCCAGGCGCGCCTGCGCGAAGCGGCCGGTTCCGAAGGGCGGCTCTCGTTTCCCGCCGGCGATCAGCTCCACGTCACCCTCGCCTTCCTGGGCGAGGTGCCCGACGCCGGGCCCGCCGCCGAGGCCGGACGGGCCGCCTTCGCCGACGCCCGCGCCTTCGCGATCTCGCTCGAGGGAGCGGGGACGTTTCCGGGCGGAAGCCGCGCGCACGCAGTCTGGCTGGGCATCGGCAAAGGCTCGGCCGAGCTGTCCGCGCTGGTCGAGCGGCTGCGCCCCGCCCTCGCGGCGCGGGGGTTTCTGGCGGACCTTCGCCCGTTCCAGCCCCACCTCACGGTCGCGCGGGTGAAGCCGGGCGGCGCGCGCGACGCTCGCCGCGCCCTCGCCGCCGTCCCGCGCGGTGAGATCGTCCGCTTCCACGCCGGGCGGCTCGCCTTGCTGCGCAGCGAGCTACACTCGGGCGGCGCCGTGCATCATCTCCTCGAGGAATTCTCACTGGGCGAGTGAGCGGAAGCTTCGCTTGGTTTTCCCTTCGCTCGAGGTTACAGAACGTCGCCATGCCCGCAATGCCCCGCACCCACACCTCGCGCAGGAGGACCGCTTCCCCTGCCGCGCGCGCGCCGGCTTCCCGCTCCCGGGTCTCCGCGCGCGAGGCCGCCGCGCGGCCAAACGCCGCCCCTGCGCCCGCCCGCCTCCTCCCGCTGCCGCTGGTCGAGCAGCTGCTCGGCGCGGCCAGCGCGCGCGGCGCCGAGTTCGCCGAGGTCTACGTCGAACGAAGCACCACCACCGCCGTCTCGCTCGACGAGGGCAAGATCCGCAGCGCGCAGGTGGGCTCGGTCACCGGCGTGGGCATCCGCGCCATCCGCGGCGCGCAGGTGGGCTACGCCTACTCCGACGACCTCGACGAGACCGCGCTCCTGCGCACCGCCCAGACCGCCGCGTTGATCGCCGACGGCACGCGCGAGGTGAGCCCGCAGGCCGTCTCGCGGCGCCCGCTCCCGCAGCACTACGCGGTGAAGACGCCGCTCGCAGAGGTGGACGTCGCGCGCAAGATCGCGCTCGTCTCCCGCGCCGACGCGGCCGCCCGCGGGTACGACCGCCGCATCCGGCAGGTCATGGGCGGCTACGCAGACCAGACGCGCGAGATCCTCGTCGCCAACACGCTCGGGCACTTCGCCGAGGATCGCCAGGACCTGTGCCGGCTGGGCATCCAGTGCGTCGCCTTCGGCAAGGACGAGCGGCGCACCGGCTTCTACGGCGGCGGCGGCCGGGTCGACTTCCGCTTCTTCGACGACTTCTCGCCGGAGCACGTCGGCCGCGAGGCCGCGCGCCAGGCGGTGGCCACGCTTGGCGCGGTGCCCGCCCCCGCCGGCCCGCAGACGGTAGTGCTAGCGCCGGGCTGGAGCGGCATCCTCCTGCACGAGGCGGTCGGCCACGGGCTGGAGGCGGACTTCATCCGCAAGGGCACCTCGCTCTTCGCCGGCAAGCTGGGCGAAAAGGTGGCGAGCGAGCTGGTCACGGTCATCGACGACGGCACGGTGGCCAACGCACGGGGCTCGCTCAACGTCGACGACGAGGGCAATCCCGGCGAGCGCAAGGTGCTGATCGAAAAGGGCGTGCTCAAGGGATACCTCTACGACCACCTCAACGCGCGGCTCACCGGCCAACGCTCGACCGGCTCGGGCCGCCGCCAGAGCTTCCGCCACGCTCCCTTGCCGCGCATGACCAATACCTACCTGGCCCAGGGGGACGCGACGCCCGAGGAGATCGTCGGCGGCGTTCGCAAGGGCCTCTACTGCCGGCAGTTCGGCGGCGGCCAGGTCGACATCTCCAACGGCAACTTCGTCTTCGAGATCTCCGAGGCCTATTTGATCGAGGACGGCGAGATCACGAAACCGGTGCGGGGCGCGATGCTCATCGGCGTGGGGCCCGAGGCGTTGAAGAACGTCTCGCAGGTGGGTGCCGACGCCTCGCACGACCCCGGGCTCGGCACCTGCGGCAAGGACGGCCAGAGCGTGCCGGTCGGAGTCGGTCTTCCCACCGTGCGCATCGACGGCATGACCGTCGGCGGAACGGGAGGCTGACCTTGTCCGCCGCTCCGCCCGACGCGGACTCTACCCAGCTTCTCGACGTGGCCGCGCGCCTGGTCGAGCTCGCCCGCAAGGCCGGCGCAGGCGAGGCCGAGGCGTACGCGGAGAGCTCGCGCGAGGCCTCGGTGCGCGTGCGCGACGGCGAGGTGGAGGAGCTCTCGCAGGCCACCAGCAAGGGCGTGGGGCTGCGGGTGATCGGCAACGGCCGCCTCGGCTTCGCGTACGGCACCGACTTCTCGCGCGACGGCCTGCGCCGCATCGCCGAGAACGCGGTCGCGCTGTCGCGGCTCTCGGCGAAGGACGAGAGCAACGCGCTCCCGCGCGGCGCCGTGCTCGGCTTCAACCCCGAGGGCGCGGGCGACTACGATCCCGCCATCGAGCAGCTCGACCCCGCCTGGAAGCTCGCGGCTGCCCGCGAGGCGGAGCGCGCTGCGAAGGGCGCCGATCCGCGCGTCCGCAAGTTCGATTCCACGGGCGCGGGCGACTACCTGGCGCACGCCGCGGTCGTCTCGAGCCGCGGCGTCGCAGGGGCCTCCCGCGCCACCTATGTCTCGGTCGACTGCTCGCCGGTGGCCGAGGAGAACGGGCAGCTCCAGACCTCCTCGTGGTCGGACACGCGCCGCACGCTCGCGGCGCTCGAGCAGCCCGAACAGATCGGCCGCACGGCGGCGCGGCGCGCGACGCGCATGCTGGGCGCGCGCAAGGCGAAGACCCAGCGGGTCCCGGTGGTGCTCGACCCGCGCATGGCGGCGGGTTTCATCGGCGGGCTCGCCGCGGCGGTGAACGGCAACCTGGTCTACAAGAAGAGCAGCTTCCTCGGCGCGCTGAAAGGACAGCGGGTGGCCCCGGAGACGTTCACGCTGGTCGACGACGCGACGCTGCCGCGCGGCCTCGCCACCCGCCCGCTCGACGGCGAGGGCGTGGCCTCGCGCCGCACGGTGGTGATCGAGCGCGGCATCCTCCGCGAGTTCCTGTACGACGCCTGGGCCGCGCGCAAGGCCTCTGCGCGCTCCACCGGCAGCGCCCAGCGCAGCTGGGGCAGCCTCCCCGCCATCGGCACCAGCAACTTCTTCCTCGAGCGCGGCACCACGACGCCGGAGGAGATCGTGCGGGGAGTGAAGCAGGGCCTCTACGTCACCGCCATGCTCGGCCGCGGCGCCGACGTGGTCACCGGCGACTACTCGCGCGGCGCCAACGGCATCTGGATCGAGAACGGCGAGCTTGCCTGGCCGGTGCAGGAGGTCACCGTCTCGGGATCCCTTCTGGAGATGCTCCGCGGCGTCGACGCCATCGGCACGGACCTGGAGCACCGCTCCAGCACTGCCGCGCCGACGATCCGCTTCGCCGAACTGACCGTGAGCGGGAGCTGACGCTCTCCATGCGCGCCCTGCTCTGGGACATCGACGGAACCTTGACCAAGAGCGCGGGCGCTGGGACGCGGGCGCTCGCCGGCGCGCTGCACGCGAAGCCCCGCTCCAGCGAGCACCTGCGCGGCATGCGGCTCGACGGCATGACCGACCGCGCGATCGTGCGCATCCTGCTCGCCGCCGAGCACGGCGATCCGGCCCTGCCGGTGGAGGAGCGGGCGCGCGCGGTGACCGACGCCGCCATCGACGAAGTGCTGGAGAAGTACCTGGTGGCCCTCGCTTCCGAGTGCGCGAAGAAGAGCTACTACGCTCAGCCCGGCGTCACCGAGCTGGTCCCGCGCCTCTCGCGGCGCAGCGAGCTGTTGCTCGGGCTCTGCACCGGAAATCTGATCCGCGGGGCCGAGCTGAAGCTGACCGCCACTGGGCTCTGGTCGGAGTTCCGGTTCGGCGGCTACGGCAGCGACGCCGAACCGCGGCCGGACATCGTGCGTGTGGCGTGGTCGCGGGCGCGCGCGCTCGGCGCGACCGAGGCCCTGGTCATCGGCGACACGCCGCGCGACATCCTCGCCGCGCATGAAGCCGGCCTCCCCGCGTGCGGGGTCGCCACCGGCCGCTTCAGCCTGCACGAGCTGGCCGAGAACGGCGCCGACTGCGTCATCGAGAGCTTCGGCGACGTCGCCAGGGCCGAGGCCCTCCTCACGGGTCCCTTGCGCGCGCGCCCGCCCTCGCGCTGATGCTCATGCCGCGGCGCTGGGCGCCGAACGCGGCGAGGTGCGCGATGGCGGCGGCGCAGGGGCGGGCTTCTCCTGCCTGCTCTTTTCGGGCGCGGACGGGTCCGAAGGCGGCCGGGATTTCTTCGCCGGCCTGGAGGTACGCGCGGGGCCAGCCTTTCGCGCAGGAGCGCGCTTCTTCCTCGCCGCCGCCCTCGCCGAGGCCGGCGCCGCCGCGACGATCGCGAGCGCAACAGCCGCCGCCACCCACGCGGGGTGGGCGAACGCCAGAATGCCCCTTCCAGTCTTGCGTCCCCTCATGCGGGTGATAGTACACCGCGCGCCAATGTCCATGCACCGCCGCCCGCTCCGCGGCGCCCTCGCGGGCGCCCTGGTCGCGGTTCTCCTCTCTGCAGCACCCGCCTGCAAGCGCAAGCCGCCCGCGCCTCGCTTTTGCCCGCAAGACCTCTCCGGCGTCTGGGTCAACGCCAGCGATGCCACCTTTGGCTACCGCCTGCGCGACCGCGGAGAGCGGGTCGAGGGGCTCTTCTTCCACCGCGCCCCCGACGGCGGAGTCGTTCAACCCGATCCGACCGAGGAGCCGATCACGCTGGATCTGCACCGCGGCGACGCCGCCCTCGCCGGCGCCATGCACACGTTTGACCGCACTCCCGGCGGGCGCCGCTGCCCCGTCGAGTTCGGCCTCTCGGTCACCGCCTGCAACCCCGACTCCCTTCAGGTCGTCACCGAGATCGCCACGGCCATCGACGAGAGCTGCAAGCGCCCTCGCGAGGCCGACGGCGGCGAGGCCCAGCCCGATCTGGCCGAGTTCGTGTGGGAACGGCCCGATGGGGGGGCTACGCCGGGGCGGCCCTAGCCGGCCGGGACCGGCGTAGCGACGCCGGCGCCCTACCGGAGCTCGGGCACGTGCCGCGCCAGGATCCCCGCGACCTCGCCCAACTCGGGCCTGCGTGCGAGCGCGTCCTTCACGTAGCGCAGGCTGGCCGGGATGTGCGGCAGGAACGACGGGTTCTTCTTGACCTGATCGATGAAGACGAACCGCCCGGCGTCCTTGAGCTTGCGCTGCACGGTGAGCAGGTCGAAGAAGCCGATGAACTCCGCCTCGGGCAGACGCGGGCCGCCTTCGTCGGCGACCCGCGCAAGGTAGCGGCACAGCAGGCGCTCGACCAGCGGACGCTGCAGCTCCACGTAGCTGTCGCGGAGCAGCGCGACCAGGTCGTACTGGCGCGGCCCCTGCAGCGCGTCCTGGAAGTCGATCACCACCTGCTCGCCCACCGGGGGCCCGCCACCGCCCTTGGGGGCCAGCACCATGATGTTGCGGCTTTGGTAGTCGCGATGGGTGAACCCGCGCGGCGCGGCGGCGAGCTGCTGCGAGACGGCCTCGAAGGCCGTGCGCAGCGTGGACAGCTCGGACGCGGAGGGCTGCGCCCCCCGACCGAGCAGGCCGTATTCGATGAAGTGCTCGAACTCCCACTGGTAGAGATCGAAATCGAACGCGCGCCCGTAGGCGAGGCAGGACGGATCCACCGCCTTCTCGGCGCGCGCGCGCAGCCGGGCGAGCTGATCGATCGCCGCCTCGTAGATGCCGGCGTATGCCTCGCCGCGCACGGAGCCGAGCGCCACCTCCAGGGTGACATCACCCAGATCCTCGATCACGAGGCAGCCCTGCCGGTGCTGGTCGAGCAGCACGTGCGGCACGCGGACGCCGAGCTTTTCCAGATAGCGGTGGACGTTGAGGAACGGCAGCTCCGCGGGGGCGAAGTCCTTGGACGCCTCCTCGCTCTTGCCCGGCTCGAGCGGCAGCTCCATCACCACCGCGCTGTGGCCGTTCTCGGCGACGCGCCAGTAGGTGCGGTTGCCGGCGCCCCCGGGCAGGCGGGTGACCGTGGCGGAGTCGGCGGCGCGTCCGGTGGCGCGCCCGTAGGCCTCGCGAAGCTGTCTTGGATCCATCGCGGGAAGAGTAGCAGAAGTCCTGCGGGGCCCAACGCTCTTCCGCGGGGTCGACGTTGTTCGGCGCGGACGCGGGATCCGATCTATACAGGGACCGCGCCGCGCGCGCCCCAACCGGGAGAGCCGTCATGCCCGTCTTCCAGAACATCCTGCAGGCGATCGGCCGGACGCCGCTGGTGCGCATCAACCGGATCGCGGGGCCCGAGGACGCTGCCGTCTACGCCAAGTGCGAGTTCATGAACCCGGGTGGCGCGATCAAGGACCGGATGGCGCTCTACATCCTCGACAAGGCCGAGCGGGAGGGCAAGATCAAGCCCGGCGGCACCATCGTCGAGAACACCTCCGGCAACACGGGCATGGGCGTCGCGCTGTGGGCGGCGGTGAAGGGCTACCGCTGCGTCTTCACCATGCCGGACAAGATGTCGAGCGAGAAGGTCAACGCGCTCAAGGCATTCGGCGCCGAGGTGGTGGTGACGCCGACCAACGTGGCAGCCGAGGACCCCCGCAGCTACTACGAGACGGCGAAGCGCATCCACCGCGAGTTGCCCGGCTCGTTCATGCTGAATCAATATCATAACAAGGACAATATCGAGGCCCATTACCGGCTCACCGGCCCGGAGCTGGCCGACGATTGCGAGAAAGCGGGGATCCGGCCCGACTTCTTCGTCGCCGGCCTCGGCACCGGCGGCACCATGAGCGGCGCCGGCAAATACTTGAAGGAGCGCTATCCGCAGCTCCGCAACATCGGCGTCGACCCCGAGGGCTCCGTCTACCTCGACTATTTCAAGACCGGAAAGATGGTCCAGCCGCACGTCTACAAGGTGGAGGGCATCGGCGAGGACATGCTCTGCGGCGCCCTCGACCTCTCCGTGCTGGACGACGTTCGGCGGGTCGACGACAAGGAGAGCTTCGTCATGGCCCGCAGGCTGGCGCGCGAGGAGGGGCTGTTTGGGGGCGGCTCGTGCGGCTCGGCGATGCACATCGCGGTGGAGCTCGCCAAGGAGCTGGGCAAGGGGAAGAACGTGCTGGTGATCATGCCCGACTCGGGCAGCCGTTATATCAGCAAGTTCTATTCGGACGAGTGGATGAAGGACAACGGCTTCCTCGACCCCAGCGACCGCCTGGGCACGGTGGCCGACCTGCTCGGCGGAAAGCGGCCGCCCCTCTACACCGTCAAGGCCGCCGACCGCGCCCGCGATGCGGTGAAGCAGATGAAGGAGCACGGCATCTCGCAGCTTCCGGTGATCGATCCCTGCAACCGGCCCATCGCCATGCTGCACGAGGTCGATCTGCTGCAGGCGCTCCTCGAGGGACACCTCAAGATGGACGATGCGATCACCGGCGTGATGAAGCCGATCGCCGGCATCGTTACGCTGCGCACGCCGGTGTCGCGCCTCAAGGACCTGTTCTCGAACGACCACGTCGCAATCGTCAAGGAGGGCGAAGAGCTCGCTGCCATCCTGACCAAGATCGACCTGATCGAGTGGCTGGGGACGCGCGTGGCGGTGCGCTAATGAAAGAGCGAATGGACAACAGCGATCGGTTCGAGACGAAGGCCATCCACGCCGGGCAGCGGCCGGACCCGACCACCGGCGCGGTGATGACGCCGGTGTACCTGACCAGCACGTACGTGCAGGACGGGCCGGGCGAGCACAAAGGATTCGAGTACTCGCGCACGCGCAACCCCACCCGCGACGCACTGCAGGGGTGCCTCGCGGCGCTGGAGAACGGCAAGCACGCGCTCGCCTTCGCCAGCGGGCTCGCGGCCACCGACGCGGTGCTGCACCTGTGCAGCGTCGGCGACCACGCAATCCTCAGCGACGACCTCTATGGCGGCACCTTCCGCATCGCCGACAAGGTGTTCAAGCGGGCCGGGCTGGAGCTGTCGTTCGTCGATCTCACCGATCTGAAGGCGGTCGAGGCAGCCTTCCGCCCGAACACCAAGCTGCTCTGGGCGGAGACGCCGACGAACCCGATGCTGAAGATCTGCGATCTCGCCGCGATCGCCGAGCTCTGCAAGAAGCGCAGTGTCCTGTCGGTCTGCGACAACACCTTCGCCACGCCGTTCTTCCAGCGGCCCCTCGATCTCGGCATCGACCTGGTCGCGCACTCGATGACCAAGTACCTGAACGGCCACTCCGACGTGGTCGCCGGCGCGCTGGTCATGCGCAAGGACGACCTGAACGAGAAGCTGGCTTTCCTGCAGAACGCCGTGGGCGCGGTGCCCGGTCCGCTCGACAGCTTCCTGGTGCTCCGCGGGCTCAAGACGCTGCACGTGCGCATGGAGCGTCATGAGCAGAACGCACGCCAGGTCGCCGAGGCGTTGCTGCGCCACCCCAAGGTCGAGAAGCTGACCTGGCCCGGGCTGCCCAGCCACCCCCAGCACGCGCTGGCGAAGCGGCAGATGAGCGGGTTCGGCGGCATGCTGACCTTCGTGATCAAGGGCGGGCTGCCGTCTGCGCGCGCGTTCCTCAAGGCGGTGCGGTTGTTCGCCTGCGCGGAGAGCCTCGGCGGCGTCGAGTCGCTGATCGAGCACCCCGCGATCATGACCCACGCGAGCGTGCCGGCGGAGACGCGCAAGAAGCTGGGCATCGACGACGGCCTCATCCGGCTCTCGGTGGGCATCGAAAATGGCCAGGACCTGGTGGACGATCTGCTGCAAGCGCTGGCCCGCACCTGACCCATCCGTGCTAGTCACGGCACCGCATGAGCCGAGCACGACAGGTTGTGCGGCAGCTCACAGCTCCGTGGGAGACGAACGCAGCGCGCCCCGCGATCGCGGCGGGCATGCGCGCCGCCACCGCGACGATCCTGCCCGTGCTGGCCGGCGAGCTGTCCGGTCGCCCTGTATTCCTCTGGATGGCGCTCGGCGGCTGGCTCGGGTCGATCGCGGATCCGGGCGGGCCGTACCGGACGCGCGCGATCCATCTCTTCGGCTTTCTCGCCGCGGCGGTCGCCGCCACCGTCGTGGGCAGCCTGGCCGCGGGTCATCCCTTGGCCGCGCCCGCAATGCTCTTCGCCGGCACCCTGCTCTGCTGCTTCGCGCGCGCGCTCGGCGATACCGCTGGCACCGTGGGCGTCCTCGTCCTGGTGCTGTTTTGCGTGGCGCTCGGCGCGGTCCCTCCTCCGCCGCCGGTGCTCGCGGTGCGCGCGGAGCTGGTCGCGGCGGGCGCGTTCTCGGCCATCGTCCTCGCGCTCGGGCTGTGGCCGTTCCGTCCCTACCTGCCGGTGCGCCGCGCGGTGGCGGGCTGTTACTACCTGCTCGCCGAGTACGTGCGCGGAATGCTGGCGCTGGCCGGCGAGAGCGAGGAAGCCTGGGACTCCCTGGGCCGAAGGGACCGGGCACAGATCCGCGATCGCCTCGAGCGCGCGCGCCACCAGCTCGTCGCGGCCCGCGGGCTGCGCGAAAGCGATACGCCGCGCGGCGAACTGCTCCTCGCCCTGCACCAGGCGGCGGAGCTGGCGCTGGGCGGGCTCTCCGCCGCCTCCGAAACCCTGCGCACGGTCCCCGCCCACGCCGCCGAGGAGGAGCGGCAGGCGCTCGCCGGACTCTCCACCGCCCTCGCGGCAGTGGCGTGGTC
>WNFI01310522.1_pt1 | contig 15426 bp, 15 predicted proteins | sample 5400471 | NCBI WGS metagenome assembly WNFI01 (sample SAMN13153348, study PRJNA577476) | soil metagenome | isolation source: 100 cm saprolite on Douglas fir-dominated hillslope | place: USA:California | collected 2013-09-17 | reverse complement strand
TCTCCCGATCCCCGATAGCTCAGTTGGTAGAGCGACGGACTGTTAATCCGCAGGTCGTAGGTTCGAGCCCTACTCGGGGAGCCAGCTACGCGCCCGCGCGGCTTACTTCGGCGTCGCCGGAGGCCGGGTCGCGGTGAACGACATCGCGCCGCCGACGGTGAAAATCACCCCCAGCAGGAAGCACAGAGTTCGGAAGTCGTGAATCAGGGTGTCGGTGTCCGAGTACCGCGCCCGCTTCAGCTCACGGCCCAGCTCGAAATAGAAAGAAGCCTGGGTGCGCAGCTTCTCCGGGTCCTGCTCCTCCTGGATCGCTTTTGCCGACGCGTTATCGAAAGGCGGCAGAATCGCCGGGCGGCTCAGGAAGTGCTCGAAAGTCATCAGGCTGAGGGTGCCGACGATCAGAAAGATCAGCGCGATCCCGAAGTTGTAGATGAGTAACGTGCGTCGAGTGATCACTGTCCGCCTCCCCTGGCCCCAGGACTCTGCCTGCATTCTAGAGAAATTCGCCGTGCACCAGTACTATTAGCCGAAGATGTTTCCTTCCCGCGGCGAACCCGAGTCGCTTTACGCCTGCCTGCGCCTCGCCGCGGCGCTCGCGTTGATGACGATCGGCGGTGCAGGCATGTATGCGGTGGTGGTCGCCCTGCCGCCGGTCCAGGCGGAGTTCGGGGTGGCGCGCGCCGACGCTTCCCTGCCGTACGCACTGACGATGCTGGGCTTCGGCGTGGGAGGCATCGTCATGGGGCACCTCTCCGACCGTTTCGGAGTGATCGTGCCGGTGCTCACCGGCGGCGTTTGCCTCGGGCTGGGCTTCATCGCCGCCGGTGGCGCCGCCAATCTGTGGCAGTTCACCCTGGCGCAGGGCCTGCTGATCGGCTTGCTCGGCTGCTCGGCCAGCTTCGCGCCGCTCGTGGCCGACACTTCCCTGTGGTTCAACCGGCATCGCGGTATCGCGGTGGCGATTTGCGCGAGCGGCAACTATCTCGCCGGCACTGTATGGCCGCCGATATTGCAGCACTTCTTCGACGGCTACGGCTGGCGCGCGACTTACATCGGGGTCGGCATCTTCTGCCTGGCGACCATGCTGCCGCTGGCCTTCGTGTTGCGGCCGCGGCCCCCGCTCATATCGATGGAAATCTTCAGCGCAAAAAATAAATTCGCTGAAAAACCGCTCGCGCTGTCTCCCAATGCGTTGCTCGGGCTTCTTTCGGTCGCGGGCGTTGCCTGCTGCGTGGCGATGTCGATGCCGCAGGTCCACATCGTCGCGTACTGCGCAGACCTCGGGTTCGGCGCGGCGCGCGGCGCGCAAATGATTTCGCTCATGATGGGCTTCGGCATCGTCAGCCGGCTTGCCTCGGGCTGGATTTGCGACCGCATCGGCGGCCTGCGCACCCTGCTGCTCGGTTCGGCGCTGCAGGGACTGGCGCTCGCGTTGTTTCTGCCTTTCGACGGCCTGGTCTCGCTGTTCGTCGTTTCCGCGCTGTTCGGTCTTTTCCAGGGCGGCATCGTGCCCTCTTACGCGATCATCGTGCGGGAGTTCTTTGCGCCGGGCGAGGCTGGCGCCCGCCTGGGCGTCGTGCTGATGGCCACGTTGGTCGGCATGGCGCTGGGCGGCTGGCTCTCGGGGGTCATCTTCGACCTCACAGGCTCGTACCGCGCGGCGTTCATCCACGGAATCGGCTGGAACCTGCTCAACATGACGATCGCGCTCTGGCTCCTGCACCGCGCGCGGCGTCCCGGTCAGCTAGTTCCACCGCGCGCGGCGTCCCGGTCAGCTAGTTCCGGCCTAGCGCTTGCTTCCTCCAGAGCTCCCACGGCCGCTCGAGCGTGCCGCGGTTCGCCTTCGTGGCGCCCCGCCCTTCCGCATCGCTCAGGAACTCGATCGGGCCTTCAAGCTGGGTCGCCTGTAGCTGGAGCCGTGCGTTCATTTCCGTGTAGATGGCCCGGAACACCGCTTCCGGAATGCTTTCACCTACAACCGTCATCCCGTGTCCTCGCATCAGTACGCAAGTGCAGCTTCCCAAGGAATCGGACAGCGCAGCACCAAGAGACCGGTCACGTATAAGCAGGTCGTTGTCGTTCTTCACTTTCCGGATATCGAAGACGGGCGCGCCCGACCAGAGAAAGGCTCCCATGTGGTAGATCGGCCGCAGCTTCGTCCTCGTCACCCCGAACGGTATGACCGATGCCGAGTGGCTGTGGACGATCGCCATCACCTCGGGGCGGGCGCGATAGATCTCGCCGTGGATATAGCGCTCGATGAAGGTCTTGCGCTTGTCGCCCGGCAAGGGCTCGCTGTCTGGACCAAGCTCCATCATGTCCGCGGCGGTAACGAGCGCCGGCGCGAGCGAGCGCGACATGACGAAGTGCTCCGGGCGGTGGTCGCTGCGCGTGCTCACGTGCCCATAGGCGTCCAGCACTTCGTGCATGGCGAGAATGCGGCTGGCGGCGATCAGATCCTCGAGCAGCGCGCGGCTCGCTGAAATCCTGGCGGGTCTTGCTTTCACTTCGCGTCGTACCCCGGCACTACGCGCACATCCACCACGCAGACAGCCCCTCCGCGCACAGCCTTGATTGCTTTTTCGATGGCAGGCTTTAATTCCTGCAAAGTCAAAACCGGGCCTATTCCCTCGGCTCCCTGCGCGCGCGCCAGCATGGCGAGGTCGATGTCCGGCTCGGCGATGCGCTGTCCGATCCATTTGTTCTCCACCGGCCTGCCGCGCTCCCTGGCGACGCGTTCCTGGTGCAGCTCGTCGTTGAAAAAGGAACGGTTGTTCGCGACGATGAGCAGGCAGGGAATGCGGAAGTGCGCCGCCGTCCAGAGCGCGGTTACGCCCATCAGGAAGTCGCCGTCGCCGACGATGCCAACTACGATCCGGCCGCCGCCGATCAGCCCTAGTGCCGCGCCCACCGTAATGCCGGGCCCGGCCCCCACGCCGCCGCCACCATTGGCACCCAGGTAATCCAGCGGATGGCGAAATAGCCGGTACGCACCGTTCCAGCCCAGCGGCAGCTGGGTGATGCAAACCTCAATGCCGGCAGCCATTTCGTTGAATGTGTCGGCAAGCGCACGGATTGAGAGTATTGAGCGTTCGCTTTTCCCCAGCCCTGTTTTTTCGAATGTGACTTTGGGGCGCGCGGAGACTTTCGCAGTGAGGAGCGGAACCGCGACGTCGGGCTCGCACATCAGGTAGACATCCGCGGGCGGAAGCGCCTGGTAGTCCATGCTCCAGCCCCGGTGCGAATGCGCGTCGGGCGAGACCAGGACCACCTTCGCCTGAATCGGGTCGTCGCCCCAGGCCTGCTTCAACGTTCCGGCGGGATCGATCCAGTCGAGCGCCAGGACCACGTCGGCCGCGCGTAGCGCCTTCTTGGCTTCCTCGCCCAGGAAGGTCCCCGGAGTCGCTGCGTGCAGCGGATGGTCCATGGGGAATGCGGCGCCGGCCTTGATATCGGTGAATACCCTCGCCTGCAGTTTCTCCGCCAGCTCGATGCGCGCTTGCCAAGCGGCCTCGGTGCGCCGGCCGCGACCCGCAAGAATGGCAGGACACTTTGCATTGGAAAGAAGCGCCGCCGCCTTGTCGATCGCCTCGGGACCGGGAAGAACCGCAGCGGGCGCGCGGTAGCGCGCTACGTCGGGCAAGATCGGCAGCGTGCCGACCTTCGCCTCCTGCAGCGCCGCGTCCAGATTGACGTACGTTGGGCCTCGGGGCGCCGTGTCCGACACCTGCACCGCGCGCAGCAGCGCCTCGTATGCCGCGGGAACCGAAGCGGGCTGGTTGTCCCACTTGGTGTAGTCGCGCACGAGCGACCCCTGATCCGAATTCGTGTGGATCCAGTCGATCCATGGCCGGCGCCTGGCTGCGTCCCACGGGCCGTTGGCGCCGAGTATCAGCATCGGCACCCGGTCGCACCAGGCATTGAAGATCGCCATCGTGGCGTGCATCAGGCCGACATTGGCGTGCAGCGCGACGCCCATCATCCTGCCGGTTGCCTTGGCGTAGCCGTGCGCAATCGCGACCGCGGTCTCCTCGTGCAGGCAAAGCAGCGTCTGCGGACGCTCGTTGCCGAGATAGTTCACCAGGCTGTCGTGCAGGCCGCGAAAGCTCGAGCCGGGGTTCAGGGCGACGTAGGGAATATCGAGAGCGCGCAGCATCGCTGCGATGGCGTCGCTTCCCCACACTGCCTCGCCCCGCGGCGAAGCGATCGGCGTGTCGGCTGCAATGCCGATGATTTCTTTTTTCATCAACTGCTTCTTTCGCCGTCCTATTCGCCGCGAATCCCCGTCTCGCGGATCAGCTTACCCCAGCGCGCATGGTCCTCGCGCACAAAGCGGGCGAATTCCGCGGGCTCACTGGTGGAGACGTCTATGCCTTGAGCCGCCAGCCTCGCCCGGGTTTCCGGCGTACCGAGGATTCTCGCCGCCTCGGAATGGATCCTGGCGACGATTTCCGGAGAGACCTTGGCGGGCACGAACAGGCCCAGCCAGGGATCCAGGACATAGCCCCGGACCCCCGCTTCCGCGATCGTCGGCACATCGCCCAGATTGGCGCTGCGTTGCGGCCCGGTGCTCGCCAGCAGGCGCAGTCTTCCTTCGCGGATATGCGGCAGCAGCGAGTTCGCCGCGCCGATCCATACCTGGATGCGCCCGGGAAGCAGGTCGGCGATGGCGGGGGCCGCGCCCTTGTAGGGAACGTGATTCATCTTCACACCGGACAGCTGCTGCAGCAGCGCGCCGCCCAGGTGCTGCGGGCTGCCGTTTCCGGAGGAGCCGAAATTCAGCTCTCCCGGCCTGGACTTCGCGTAGGCGAGCAGCTCCTGCACCGACGCCGCGGGCACCGCGGGATTGACGACGAGCAGGAACTGGATGCGGGCGACCATCGTCACCGGCGCAAAATCGGCGAGCGGATCGAACGGCGGCCTGCCCAAGTGCGGGTTGACGGAGAACACGTTGTCCGGCGCGAGCAGCCAGGTGTAGCCGTCGGGCGCGCTTTTCGCGACCAGGTCGGCGCCGATGTTCTGGCTGCCCCCGGGACGATTCTCGACCACCACCGGCTGCGGCCATATCCCCTGCAGGCCCTGCGCAAGGATGCGCGCCAGCGCGTCGGGGGAGCCCCCTGGCGTCAGCGGAACGATGATGCGTACCGCGCGATCGGGATAAGCCTGAGTCTGCGCGGGCGCGGACAACATTGCGAAACACGCGAGCGGCAGCCACCTGAGCACGACACGCCTCCTCCGGTCATCCGCAGCAGGGAGTTTACCTATCCTGGCGCCAAGCATAGGATGATCGCCCTGCCCATTTCACCGGTAGAGGAGCCGTCGAAATGTCCATGAAATTTCAGTCGTCCCTGGCAGCCGCTGCGCTGTGTGCCGCTCTCCCCGCATGGAGCCAGACCTCGCTCGAGGACAAGGGCAAGCAAATGGTAGACGCCCAGTGCAACAGTTGCCATCCGATCGGGGCGCGCACCGGCTCCGGCTACACGCCCGAGGGCTGGGATACCGTCCTTCGCATGATGACCAACCACGGCGTCCCGATTCCGCCCGATCAGCTTCCCGCGATGAAGGCGTATCTCGTCAAGACCTATCCGGTAAAGGGCAGGCCCGCCGCCGTGCTGGTCCCAGGACCGGCGAAGGTTTCGATGAAGGCGTGGCAGGCAGCGACGCCGGGTGCGAGGCCGCACGACCCGCTGGCGGCGCGCGACGGCTCGCTCTGGTACACGGGTCAGATGGCCAACGCGCTCGGGCGCGTCGATCCCAAGACGGGCAAGGTCAAGGAATACCCGCTGAAGACGGCTCATTCCGGTCCGCACGGCCTCGTCGAGGATAAGCAAGGAAACGTCTGGTACACCGGCAATACCGGGTCGCTGATCGGCAAGCTGAACCCCAAGACCGGCGAGGTCACGGAATATAAGACGCCGGAAACCGGAGATCCGCATACCCTGGTATTCGATAAAGCGGGGATCCTGTGGTTCACGATGCAGAACGCCAACCGAATCGGACGACTCGATCCGAAGAGCGGCGAAATCAAGCTGCTCACGCCGCCCACCGCGAAATCGCGCCCCTACGGCATGGCGTTCGATTCCAAGGGCAGCCTGTTTGTCGTGCAATTCGGCACCAACAAGGTGGCCCGGGTCGATACCAAGACCCTCGAAATCAAGGAATTCACGTTACCCGACGCAGCTTCTCGTCCACGGCGGGTCGCGACCACGAGCGATGGCATGGTCTGGTACGCCGACTACTCGCGCGGCTACCTCGGGAGGCTCGATCCGGCAACCGGCAAAGTGACGGAGTGGCAATCGCCGAGCGGACCGAAGTCCGCGCCCTACGGGATCTCCGTGATCAAGGGAGCCATCTGGTACAGCGAATCCGAGACCGAGCCGAACACGGTCGTGCGCTTCGATCCCAAGACCGAGAAATTCCAGAGCTGGGCGATTCCGGGCGGCGGCAATATCGTGCGCAACACCGACGTCACGAGAGACGGCAACTTCGTGCTCGCTAACAGCCTCACGAACGAGGTAACCCTGGTGAGGATTTCGAAGTAGCCATGGACGAGCGGCGGCGCTCGCTTCTTGCGGGGACGGCGGGTGCCGCTTCCGCTCTTTTCTTTTCGAAGAACTCTCTTTCGGAAAATCTTCGCGTCACCGGCAGCGAGCACTGGACGACCAAGCAGGCCGACGGCGAGAAGATCCGCCTGTTCATCTGGCGCAAGAGGACGCTCAGCGCGCCGAAAGGCCCGCTCCTGTTCGTCCACGGCTCGTCGGTGCAATCGAAGCCGGCATTCGACTTGCAGGTACCGGGCAAGCCCGAGTACTCGGTAATGGACTGGTTCGCGCGCCTCGGCTATGACACCTGGTGCTTCGATTGCGAGGGCTACGGCCGCTCGGACAAATCGCGGCCGATCAACGCCGACGTATCTACCGGGGCGGACGATATCGCCGCGGTTTCGCATTACATCATGAAGACGACCGGAGAAAAATTGCGGCTGTACGGCTCGTCTTCCGGCGCGCTGCGCGTGGCGCTCTATGCGCAGCGCTTTCCACAGCGGATCGAGCGCATTGCGCTCGATGCTCTGGTATGGACGGGGGAAGGCAGCCCGACCCTGGCCGAGCGGCGCAAGCGCCTGCCGCAATACAAGGCAACCAACCGCCGCCCGATCGACCGGGCTTTCGTGCGCTCCATTTTCACCCGCGACGGCCACGGCGAGGCGGCAGACCCGGCGGTCGTGGAGGCGTTTGCCGACGCGGTGCTCGCGCTCGACGACTCGATGCCGACCGGGACCTACATCGACATGACGGAAAAGCTGCCGTTGATCGATCCGGGCGCGCTTAACGTCGCCACCCTCATCATGCGCGGCCAATGGGACGGGATCGCGACTTTCCAGGACGTGATCGATTTCTTCGTCCGGCTGCCGAACCCGGACAAGCAGTTCGCGGTGCTGCCCGGCGCGCACGTCAGCCTGCGCTCCAGAAACTGGCAGACCGCTTATCACGTGCTCGATTCGTTCTTCAGCCAGCCGGCGCCGGTCTATACCGGGTAGAGTTGCGGCTCGGATTTCCCCGGCAAACAACTCAAGAGGAAGAAACGATGGCCAATCTGAAGGTGCTCGGCATTTGCGGCAGCCTGCGCAAGGCTTCGTTCAACATGGCGGGATTGCGCGCCTGCTCGGATCTCTTGCCGGCCGGCATGTCGATTCGGATCACCGACATCGCTGACATCCCCTTGTTCAACCAGGACGTGTTCGACGCCGGCCTGCCCGAGCCGGCAAAGCGCTTCCGCAGCGAAGTCGCCGAGGCCGACGGGCTGCTGATCGCGAGTCCCGAATACAACTTCTCGCTTTCCGGCGCGCTGAAGAACGCGATCGACTGGGGCTCGCGGGCGCCCAACCAGGTGTTCCTCGAGAAGCCGGTGGCGATTTTCTCCGCCAGCGGCGGCCCGCTCGGCGGCGCCCGGGTTCAATACGACCTGCGCCGCATCCTCGGCCAGCTGGTCGCCCACGTGCAGCCCAAGCCGGAGGTGTTCATCGGCGCGGCGCAGTCCAAGTTCGACGCGCAGGGCAAGCTGACGGACGAGACCACGCGCAAGTTCCTGACCGAGCTCTTGGCGGGCTTCAAAGTCTGGATCGAGCGCATGAAAGTCAAGAAATAGGAGGAGTGATGGACAAAAGAGCTCACAAGGAACGCTTCGACGCAGGATTGAAGACGCGCCGCGAGGTGCTCGGCGCCGAATGGGTCGACAAGTCGATGGCCGGGGTGAACGACTTCAACCGCGAGTTCACCGACCTGCTGAACACCTACTGCTGGAACGATGTCTGGAACCGCCCCGGGCTGCCGCGCAAGACGCGCTCGGTCCTGAACCTGGGCATGCTGTGCGCGCTCGGCAAGGAGCACGAGCTGAAGCTGCACATCCGCGGCGCGCTCACCAACGGCCTTACCAAGGACGAGATCAAGGAAGTGTTCCTGCAGGTCGCGATCTATTGCGGCGTGCCGGCAGCGGTGGTCGCTTTCCGCTGCGCCAAGGAGGTCTTCAAGGACTGAACGTGGACACCGTGGGTTTCATCGGCCTGGGCCGCATGGGGCAGCCCATGGCGGCAAATCTCGCGCGCGAAGGCTTCACGGTCCGTTCTTTCGACCTCAACGGCACCGGGAACTGCCGCTCGCTTGCCGAAGCGGCGAGGAGCGCCGAGGTGCTGATCACCATGCTGCCGGACGGCGCAGCGGTGCGCGAGGCCGCGCTCGAGGCGCTGCCGTCGCTTCCTCCCGGGGCGATCGTCATAGACATGAGCTCGTCGGATCCCGCCGGCACGCGCGCCCTGGGCACCGCGCTCGAAGCGCGCGGCGTCCTGATGGTCGACGCACCGGTCTCCGGCGCCGTGGCGAAGGCGAAAGACGGCACCCTGTCGATCATGGTGGGCGGTACCGCGGCCGCGCTCGATCGCGTGCGCCCGGTGCTCGCGGCCATGGGCAAGGAGATCTTTCACGTCGGGCCGCTCGGCGCCGGCCACGCGGTAAAAGCCCTGAACAACTACATCGGCGCCGCCGGCACGCTCGCCGGATTCGAGGCGCTGCTCATCGGGCGCGCCTTCGGCCTGGATCCGAAGCTGATGCTCGAGGCGATCAATGCCTCGACCGGCCGCAATAGCGCGACCGACCGCAAGATTCCGCAGCAGGTGCTGACCGGGGCGTTCGCCTCCGGATTCAAGATGGGATTGATGACCAAGGACGTCGGCATCGCGGCCGAGCTGGCGCGCGGCCTGGGCCTCGAAATGCCGTTCCTGAAGGAAACCCTGAAGATGTGGCGCGAAGCGCAGAAGAAGCTCTCCGCCGCCGCCGATCACACGGAGATCTACAAGTACCAGCAAGCCCTGGCTAAGCCGCGCTCCTCAGCTGCTCGCCGAAAGCCCGCTCCATCTCGCGGCGCAGGCGCACCGCGGTCGAGTTCGCGTCGAAAGCGACGTCGCTCCACTTGAGGGGCTGCCCGGCGGCCACCGGGCGCAGCAGCTTCCAGCCGTGGGCGAGTCCGAGGGGAAGACAATTTCCTTTCAATGAATCTTCTGCGGGCATCAGCCTGCCCACGACCGTGTAACCGCCCTCGCCGTCTAAAACCTCTTTTATTGATAGATCTTTCTTTGCGACTGCCACGGCATCGGCCCGCCATCCCGTCGCGCAGCCGGTGGGCTCGCGGCGCAGCCCGACCGAAGCGACCGAGATGCCGACCTCCAGCCCGATCAGGTGCCAGCGCTTGTACATGCAGGCATAGCGGCCGCCCGGGTCGGTCTTGACGCCGTACTCCGCGAAACAGCGTTGGATGTACTCGCTCTCGCCCTCGAACACGACGAAAACGCCGAAGCGGATGTCGTAGGGGATCGGATTGCCGTTTTTTTCCAAGGAAGAAATTACTTCAACCTGCCCCTTATGATGCAAGACCCCGCCTTCCGCCTTGGGCCGCATCAAGGTCGGAATCTCGTCCACCGAGCCGGGCGGGTAAGAGAGCCCCTCCGGCGCCGGCGTCAGCCCGGCGGCGTTGCACACCGCGGTGGTCTCGATCGCCGGCTTCGAGCCATCGAGAAAGGAATTGAACATCTTCGGGTTCAGGCCGCCGATGCGCGCCTGCTCCGGCGTCAGCCCGTAGTAGCCCCAGACCGTGTCGGGGGTCGATTGCGCGAAGTGCGGCAGCCACTTGTGGCCGCGTCCCGCAGCGACCACCGGGAAGCCTGCGGCACGCGCCCAGTCGACGAGATCGCAGATGAGCGCCGGCTGGTCGCCGTACGCAAGACTGTAGACCACGCCCGCTTCCGCGGCCTTTCGCGCGAGCAGCGGCCCGCAGAACGCGTCGGCCTCGACCGTGACCATGATCAGGTGCTTGCCATGGCGGAAAGCTGCCAGCGCGTGCTCGACCGCGGCCGGCGGATTGCCCGTCGCTTCGATGATGATTTCGATGCCCGGGTGCTTTACCAGCGCTTCCCAGTCTTCGGACAGGTGGGTTCTGTTTTCCTTTATCGCCTTATCAAGTGAGGAAGCGGAGTATCTTTCAACGGCCCAACCGACCTTCTGCAAATTCTCCCTGGCGTTGTCCGGCGAAAGGTCGGCAATGCCTACCAGATGCACGCCGGGCGTCTTCGGCACTTGCGCGATGTACATCGCGCCGAACTTCCCGGCGCCGATGACGCCGATACGCAGCGGATTTTTCTGCGCTTCTCTTTCGCGAAGCTTTGAAAAGAGATTCACGCGGCCTTCAGACTGCCCTGCAGCTCTTCAGCGGGCGTCCCGTTCTTCCAAGGCAGCGGCACATCGTAGTGCTTCAGCAGGCAGTCGTCGGGCAGGCACTGGATCGGCCTGAAATCGCGGTGCGCGATGTAGCCCGGCCGCTTGAAGCGGCGGATATGGTTCGACACCGCGCACAGCGACAGGTACACGCTGACGCGGTTCCAGGGCGAGAGATTCGAGGTCGAGGCGTGCACCAGGCAGCCGTGGAACAGGATCATCGAGCCCGCCGGCCCCTTGGGAGCGGCGATGCCCCCATGCTTCACAAGCCTTTCGATAACTTCATGACTGATAGTCCACAGGGGGTAGCTGGTCGTGCTGGTGTCGTGCGCAGCGTCGAGCACGCCCTGCTTATGGCTGCCCGGGATGAACATCAGCGGGCCGTTGTACTCGTTCACCTCGTCCAGGAAGATCGCCACGTTCATGGCGCGCGCCTCGGGCATCTGGTCGTCGTTCACCCAGGTGCCGTAGTCCTGGTGCCACTGCCAGACGTCGCCGTCGAAGGCCTGCTTGCCGTTGATCTTGAACTGGTGCATGTACACGTCCTCGCCGAAGATCTGCTTGATCGGCTCGACCATGCGCGGATGGCGCGCCAGCTTGGCGAACGGATAGCTGTACAGGTGCGCGGCGAAGTTGGTGCGCACCACGTCGCCGGTCTTCTCGCGGACGTTTTCCGGCCGGCGCTGCGCGTATAACGCCGGGACTTCGCCGGTCAGGACCTTGATTTCTTCCCGGGTGAAGAGGCTGGGGAAGAAGAGAAAACCATTACGGTCGAACTCTTCGATCTGGGGACGGGACAGTTTCACGGGGTTTCTCCTCCACGACCTGGAAGAATACTTCGTCCTGGCGGATCATGCCTAGCTCGTAGCGCGCGCGCTCCTCGATCGCCTCGGTGCCCTGCTTGAGATCGCGTACTTCGGCCGCGAGAGCCGTGTTGCGGGCGTCAAGCTGGCTGTTTTTGATTGCTTGTTCCGAAAGATCGCTTTCGACATGCCAGGCGCGCAGCCAGCCCCCCTTGCCGAGCCACAGCGGGTACTGGATCAGCAGGATCAGGGCGCCGAGGATGCCGGCCAGGAGCTTCATCTTCCGCGCGCCAGCGCCTCGCGCCCGGGATAGCTCACCGAGTCGCCCAGGTCCTCCTCGATCCTGAGCAGCTGGTTGTACTTGGCGACGCGGTCGGAGCGCGACAGCGACCCGGTCTTGATCTGCAGCGCATTGGTGCCGACTGCGATGTCCGAGATGGTGGTGTCCTCGGTCTCGCCCGAGCGGTGCGAGATCACCGTGCCGTAGCCCGCGCGCTTCGCCAGCTCGATCGCGGAGAAGGTCTCGGTGAGCGTGCCGATCTGGTTCACCTTGATGAGGATGGCGTTGGCCACGCCCTGCCGGATCCCCTCGCGAAAGATCCCGGGATTGGTGACGAAGATGTCGTCGCCCACGAGTTGCAGCTTGCGGCCGAGGCGGCCGGTGAGGCTCTTCCAGCCTTCCCAGTCGTTCTCGGCCATCCCGTCCTCGATCGACACGATCGGGTAGCGTTCGGCGAGGCCCGCCAGGTAGTCGACGAATTCCGCGGGAGCGAGCGCCTTGCGCTCCGATTCCAGAATGTATTTTCCGTCCTTGAAAAACTCCGAAGCAGCGCAGTCGAGCGCGAGCGTCACATCCTGCCCCGCGCTGTAGCCGGCCTTGCCGATGGCCTCCACGATCAGGTCGAGGGCGGCGGCATGGGTCGGAAGGTCGGGCGCGAAACCGCCTTCATCGCCGACGGCCGTCGACATGCCCTTGGAATTAATAATGGATTTCAATTTATTAAAAACCTCCGAGCCGCATCGCAGCGCTTCGCGAAACGACTGCGCGCCGACCGGCACGATCATGAATTCCTGCATGTCGAGGGTGTTGTTCGCGTGCGCGCCGCCGTTTACCACGGCCGTCGAGCTCGATCAGCGTCTTGTCGATGAACGCCTGCTCCGAAGCGTCGAGGCCGACGATGGCCTCGGAGATCTCGGTATTGACGTATTCGACCGCCTTCAGCACACCCTTGCCGGCGTAGCGCCGCGCATCGCCGTCGCGCAGCTCGATCGCTTCACGGCTTCCGGTCGAAGCACCGGACGGCACCGCGGCGCGCCCCATTACCCCGGACTCGAGCAGCACGTCCGCCTCGATCGTGGGATTGCCCCGCGAGTCGAGAATCTCCCTTGCGACCACATCGACGATGGAGCTCATTATTTGTTCACTTTCATTTCGGCAAAACCGTTCTTTTTGACCAGGCGATCTATCTCCACCAGCGTTTCCAGCAATTCTTTCATCATTCCGAGCGGCCAGGCGTTGGGTCCGTCGGACAGCGCCTTTGCGGGATTCGGGTGGGTTTCCATGAACAGGCCCGAGACCCCGCTCGCCACCGCGGCGCGCGCCAGGACCGGTATGAATTCGCGCTGCCCGCCGGAAGCGGTTCCCTGCCCGCCGGGCAGCTGCACCGAGTGCGTGGCGTCGAACACCACCGGACAGCCGGTTTCCCGCATGATCGACAGCGAGCGCATGTCGGAGACCAGGTTGCCGTAGCCGAAAGAAAAGCCGCGCTCGCAAACAAGAATATTTTCCTGCCTGGAAGCCTCCTTTGCCTTGTCGACCACGTTCTTCATCTCCTGCGGCGAGAGGAACTGGCCCTTCTTGATGTTGACCGGCTTTCCCGCCGAGGCCGCGGCGCGGATGAAATCGGTCTGGCGGCAGAGGAACGCGGGAGTTTGCAGCACGTCGACCGCCGCCGCCACCGGCTTTACGTCCTGTTCCTCGTGCACGTCGGTCAGGACCGGCACGCCGATCTCCTTTCTCACCAGAGCAAGTATTTCCAGGCCTTTGTCCATTCCCAGGCCGCGAAATGATTTTCCCGAACTGCGGTTCGCCTTGTCGTAGGAGGACTTGAAGATCAGCGGGATGCCGAGCGGCTTGCAGATTTCCTTCAGCTTGCCCGCGGTCTCCATCTGCAGATCCCTCGATTCGACCACGCAGGGACCGGCAATGAGAAACAGGGGCTTATCCAGCCCGACGTCGAACCCGCAAAGTTTCACGCTGCAACGACCGCCAAGCGGCTCACGCCGCGACCACCGACAGGGTTCCGCCGGGCCGCTTCGCGGTCGCGCGGTACTTGAGCGCCGCGGCGACGTACGCCTTGAACAGGGGATGGCCGGCGCGCGGCGTCGAGGTGAACTCAGGGTGGAACTGCACCCCGACAAAGAAGGGATGGCTGGGCAGCTCCATGATCTCGGGCAGGTTCTCGCTCGGCGTGCGCGCGGAAACCTTGTAGCCCTTGGCCTCGAGCTGCGGCACGTAGATGTTGTTGACCTCGTAGCGATGCCGATGTCTTTCATTTACTTCCGTTCCGTAAATCGACGAAGCGAGCGTCCCCGCTTCGACCCGGCATTTCTGCGCGCCCAGGCGCATGGTGCCGCCGAGCTCCGACTTGTCGGTGCGCTTCTCGATGCGGCCGGTCCGGTCGAGCCACTCGGTAATCAGCGCGACGACCGGATGCGGCGTATCCGCATCGAATTCCGTGCTGTTGGCGCCCGCGAGGCCGCACAGGTTGCGCGCGAACTCGATCGTGGCGAGCTGCATGCCGAGGCAGATGCCGAGGTAAGGCACGCCGTTCTCGCGCGCGTACCGGATCGCCCGCATCTTGCCCTCGGTGCCGCGCTTGCCGAAACCGCCGGGGACCAGGATCGCGTCCATTTTCTCCAGCGGCGCGATGCCGCTCTTCTCGATCTCCTCGGAGTCGAGATAGTGGATGTTGACCTTGGAATGGGTGTGGATCCCGGCGTGCGTGAGCGCCTCGTTGAGCGATTTGTAGGAGTCCTGCAGGTCGAGATACTTGCCGACGAAAGCGACATCGACCTGGTGCTCGGGATGCTCCTGCGCCTGCACCAGCTTCACCCACGAGGAAAGGTCCGCGGCGCGCGCCAGGATGGCGAGCTTGTGGCACACGATCTCGTCGAGCATCTGCTCGTGCAGCATCATCGGGATCTTGTAGATCGAGTCCACGTCCCAGGCCGAGATCACCGCCTCCTTCTGCACGTTGCAGAACAGCGCGATCTTGCGCCGCTCATCCTCGGGCAGAGGCTTTATGGTGCGGCAAAGCAGCGCGTCGGCCTGGATGCCGATCTCGCGCAGCTCCTTGACCGAGTGCTGGGTCGGCTTGGTCTTGATCTCGCCGGCGGAGGCGATGTAGGGCACCAGCGTGAGGTGGATATAGCAGACGTTGCTGCGGCCGAGCTCGAGCCCCATCTGCCGGATCGCCTCAAGGAACGGCAGCGACTCGATGTCGCCGACCGTGCCGCCGACCTCGACGATGGCCACGTCGGCGTCGCCCGCGCCGCGCTTGATGAAGGCCTTGATCTCGTCGGTGATATGCGGGATCACCTGCACCGTGCCGCCGAGGTAGTCGCCGCGCCGCTCCTTCTTGATCACCGACTCGTAGATCTGGCCGGTGGTGAAGTTGTTCCAGCGGCGCATCTTGCCGCTCTGGAAGCGCTCGTAGTGGCCCAGGTCCAGGTCGGTTTCAGCGCCGTCCTCGGTGACGAAGACCTCGCCGTGCTGAAACGGGCTCATGGTGCCCGGATCGACGTTGATGTACGGGTCCAGCTTGATGTTGGTGACGCGGATGCCGCGCGATTCGAGGATC
>WNFI01495366.1_pt1 | contig 15428 bp, 12 predicted proteins | sample 5400471 | NCBI WGS metagenome assembly WNFI01 (sample SAMN13153348, study PRJNA577476) | soil metagenome | isolation source: 100 cm saprolite on Douglas fir-dominated hillslope | place: USA:California | collected 2013-09-17 | reverse complement strand
TCGGAGATGGTCATCATGCGCGTTTGCAGCGGAATCTCCGGCGCGGAAAGCTTGTAAGGGTAGCCGGTACCGTTCAGTTTTTCATGATGGCCCAGGGCAATATCGGGAATATTGCGGATCTCCGTGGTCCACGGAATCTGCTGCAGGAAGTTGTACGTGTGGACTACGTGGGCTTCTATCTGTAAGCGCTCCTTCTCATCCAACGAACCCTTGCGTATGGACAACAGACCAAGTTCATCTGGCGCGAGCAGCGGTCTGGTGTCTCCATCCATGTCTGTGTACTGGATACTGGCGATCTTGGCCAGTCGCTCGAAACTCCCCTCGGGCAGCACGGTTGGCTCATTGTCGTGGGTAATGGCCTGTAGATAGCCATCCATCTCCTTGAGCAATCCGTCGAGCCTGGCGTCGAAATCGCGCTCGGTGGCCAGAAAGTCGTTTTTGCCTTTTTCCAGGAGATATTTCAGCCGGGCCCGCAGGCTTTCGTTTTCCAGGGTGCGTTTTACGTAACCAAAACGCTGCCGGACCATTTCCAGTTGTGTGGGATAAAGCTTTTTGGCCTTGACCAATACTTCTTCCCGCACGCCAACCTTGCCAAAATCGTGAAGCAGACTGGCGTAGCGGATCTCGCGCATCTGGTTGCGGGAAAAATGGACGCTGCCGTACGGGCCCGCTTCACTGCGGTCCACTGCTTCAGCCAGTGCGACGGTAAGATTGGCAACACGGAACGAATGTCCTGAGGTGGTGGGATCGCGGGCTTCAATGGCGGAGACTGACGCGCGCACAAAGCCCTCAAACAGGCGCTGGATCGCGTCATAGAGCTGGTTGTTTTCGAAAGCCACCGCGGCCTGGCTCGCGAGCGAGAGCACAATCTCCTGCTGCCGCTGCGTATACGGCACCACTTGCTGCATGACCGAGGAGAGCGAGTGCAGCTTGGCGTGGAAATCATATTTCGCGTTGATGAGTTGCAGCACGCCCACGATCTTGTCCTTCTGGTTGCGCATGGGCACAGCCAGAATCGACTTGGTGCGGTAGCCCGAATCTTCATCGAACTTGCGGTTGATGGCGTAAGGAACGTCGGAGGGCAGGTGATACGCGTCTTCAATATTCACGATAGCGCCGGTGAGCGCGACGTATCCCGCAATCGAGCCTTCACTGATCTCCAGGGTGAACTCGCGGAACGGGACGTCCGCGGTGTCATTCTGCGCAAGCTTGAAGCGTAACTGCTCCTGGAAGGCCTCTTCCTGGGTCTGGATGGGAGCGCCTTCCGCGGGCAGGAGTCTCCGGCCCTTGCGCTCTGGCGTCTTTTCGACAAGATAGATGGAGCCTGCGTCACTCCTGGTGAATTCGCGCGACCTGGTCAGGATCAAGCCCAGCAGTTTTTCCGTATCGTGTTCCGCGGAGAGCGCCACCCCGATCTGGTTCAGCGCATGAATTTCTTCGGTCGCTCCGGCCAGCCGCTCATTCACTTCCAGCCGCGTATGCACCAACTGTATGTGGTCGAGCGCGTTGTCCACCATACGTTCGAGCAGAGCCTGGGGAACGTCCGGGGGAAGATAGGCGAAGACCGCGCCATCGTTGCGCGGCTCTTTGAAAGGGCGGTTGGTCAGCGCCAGTACACGGACGTTCGGAACGCGAAGCTTGGCGTAGTTTTTCTCCACCACTTCTTCCAGGGATACCAGAACGATCCGCTCGACCGCGGGGCCCTCAGACTCCGCATTCTCGAATGATGTCCGGCGAAAACGCTGCACGCCCACCAGATGCCTTCCGGCAATGGCGTCTTCCTCGAAATAAGCAATGATCGGGACGGCCCGTCCGCCGGTTGGCTCCCTTCGTTTTGGAGAGACGGTCATGGTCATGGAAGCGTATGAAAAATCCCAAATTAGGGGCTGAGGCGCGCAGAAATCTTACCAGATTGGCGCTGTTTTGGAAGACAATTGCACCCCGAAGCCATGCAGAAGAAAGCGCATTCATAGGAGCAAGACATATGTTCATTGGGCACTACGGAGTCTCACTGGCGGCGAAAAGATATGAGAGTCGAATCTCATTGGGAATACTATTTCTTGCCGTCCAGTTTCTCGACATACTATTTGCCATTCTCGTTCTCCTGAATGTCGAGCACTTGAGGATCGTGCCGGGCTTCACCAAGTTCAATCCCTACGATCTTTATTACATGCCTTACAGTCATAGTCTTGCGGGCTCGCTGTTGTGGTCGGTGCTGGTCGCTCTGACTTATTGGCTGGCATTGGGCCGAGGATGGGAATCACGTTCGAAGGCGGCAGCCATCATTGGATTCGCTGTCTTCTCCCACTTCCTGCTCGATGTTCCTATGCATGTCCACGACTTGCCTTTGTTGATGAGCGAGTCCAGCGCCAAACTCGGCTGGGGACTGTGGAACCATCGCAATCTGTCGCTGCTGGCAGAGGCTGTATGTTTTTTCGGTGGAGCGTTCCTTTATCTTCGTTCCAGGCAAGCAGTCTCGAAATTCGGCCAGATCATCACCGCAACCGTCTTTCTGGTTTTGAGTGCCCTGCTTTTCCTGACTCCATTCATGCCCCCGCCGGCAAATGCGCGCGCCTTCGCCTTCCAGGCGCTGGGTAGCTACTTATTACTCGCTTTACTCGCAGAGTGCGTGGACCGAGTGCGACAGCCGGCGAACTGAAACCAGAACGGCCCGGAATCAGAAGACTTCGAAGCGAAGGATCTTTTAAGAAGAATGGTCGGGACGGGCAGATTTGAACTGCCGACCCCTCGCACCCCAAGCGAGTGCTCTACCAGGCTGAGCCACGTCCCGACGAGAAAAGCCGCTGTTCTTGCAGGTTGGGGCCAATTTGCAGCGGTAAACTCAACAATTTTACTACATCACAGCGAGCATTCTGAAGATCAGCGGTTCTTTACCACGAAAAGCGAACGACTTTGTAGCGGCTATTCAGCTTCATCTCACTTCGGCGGAGGGACAAATTCTTTCGGCAGCTGCGATCCCTGGCCGAAGAAGTACTGCTCCATTTGTTCCACCAGAAACTGCTGGGCTTCCGGCTTCCACGGCTGCAGGCGATATTCATTCAGCAGCATCTTGGAGTGCTCGGCCCACATCCGCCACGCTTCGGCGCTCACGTTTTCGAAAATCTTCTGGCCCAACGGCGTGTCAAACGGCGGCTCGTCGAGCCCGGGCAGCTCTTTGCCCAGCTTCATGCATTTCACCATGCGCGGCATTGGAAAAACTCCTTATTGTCCTTGTCCATTCTACCGAACGCGCGCTATGCCCAGAAACTAGGCGCGTTTGCCCTGCTTGCCCTGCTTCTTCGAGACGCGTTGCGGCTTTTCATCGAGGACAGCGAACTGGATTTTACGCTGCAGGCGATCGATCCGGTCCACCAGCACGCGGACCTTGTTGCCGATGGAGTATGTCTTGCGAGTGCGCTGGCCGATGATCTGCCGCGTGTTCTCGTGGAAAGTGTAGTGATCATCCTGAAGAGAATTCAGCGGCGCCAGGCCTTCAATGAAGAGCTCGCTCAGTTCGACGAAGAAACCAAACTTGGTCACGCTGACGATCAGTCCCTCGAAGTCCTCGCCGATGCGGCTCTCCATGAACTTCATCTTTTTCCATTCCAGAAGCTCGCGCTCGGCTTCGTCGGCAGCGCGCTCACTGCGGCTGGAGCTGTCGGCAATATCGTGCAACTCAGCTTCTGTAAGCGGACCGCCCGTGGCCGTGTGTTTCTCCGCTGGTTTTTCGCGCCGCTTCGACCAGGGAGATGCACCATCACTCTCGCTTACCAGCTTGCCATGATGCTTGTGGCTCTCATCGCGCACCACCGCGCGTAGGAGGCGGTGAATAATCAGGTCGGGATAACGGCGAATCGGCGAAGTAAAGTGCGTGTAGCTGGGCGTGGCCAGCGCGAAGTGGCCTTCGTTCACTTCAGAGTAGCGCGCCTGCTTCAGCGAACGCAGCATCAGAAAAGAAACAATGCGCTCCTCCGGTTTGCCGGCGATCTTCTGCACCAGCTTCTGATACATGCGCGGCGTAACGTGGACATCTTCCGGCAACTCAACCGTGGGCGGCTTGCGTCCGCTGCCGTAATGGGAGCGTTTGTCAGAGCGCATGGTCATCCGTTTGACCGGAAGCGAGCCGACGCCGAGCGAATATCCAAAGCTGGCCGCAATGGTCTCGAAGTCATAGATCCGTTTGGGGTCCGGCTTCTCATGTATGCGGTAAATGCTGGCGACACGCTGTTCCAGATGCGAAGCCACGGTCTCGTTGGCGGCCAGCATGAATTCTTCAATCAGACGGTGGGCCCAATTGCGTTCGGAGCGCGAGACACTCTGCATCGTGCCGCGCTCGTCAAACTCGATGATCGGCTCGGGCAGGTCAAAATCGATGGATCCGCGCTTCACGCGTTTCCGGTTCAGCACCTGCGCCAGTTCGTACATCAACTTGAAATTGTCTACGACATCGGCGTAACGCCGGCGGAGATGCTCGTCGCCCTCGAGAATTGCGTTCACGTCGGTATATGTCATGCGATGCGCGGAGCGGATCACGCCCTCGGCCAGCTCGTAACGGACAATCTCTCCTTGCGGATCAATCTCCATTACGCACGACAGCACCAGGCGGTCCACGTGCGGCACCAAACTGCAAATGTCGGTGGAAAGCTCCAGCGGCAGCATGGGAACGGCGCGGTCGGGAAAGTAGACCGACGTCCCGCGCTGGCGCGCCTCTTCGTCAATGGCGGAGCCCTCTTCCACGTAATGCGCAACGTCGGCAATGTGCACATGAAGCTCGTAGTTACCGCCCGGCAACCGGCGCACCAGCACAGCGTCATCGAAGTCACGCGCGGTTTCGCCGTCAATGGTCACGATGGGCAGATCACGATAGTCGCGGCGGCGCGCAATCTCCTGCTGCGGAGTGATGGGGTTGATCTCCTGCGCTTCCTCCAGCACCTCCGCGGGGAAGATGTGGCGGATGTGGTGCTTGCGGATAATCATCTCCACGTCGACGCCAAAATCGTCTTCGTAGCCAAGGATGTCCACCACGCGCCCGCGCGGGTTCTGCGTGGCCGAGGGCCATTGCGTGATCTCCACTTCCACTACTACACCCTCAAGGTCGTCCCACTGCTTGCGCTTGGCTTCCTCGCCCAGCACGCGATGCTGGCTCTGCCTGCCCGGCTTTTTCGGGGACGGAGCGCGGCTGTCCCGATCATGTTCCGAGGGCAGGATCTCATCGTCCTTTTGCCTGGGGATCTCCAAGCCCCGCGGAATGATGATCTCCATGGCGATTTTCTCGTCCATCGGGGTCACATAGTTGTATTTCTGGCCGTAGTGAAACGTTCCGACTACGGTCTCCTGTTCGCGCTCCATCACGCGGACAATGCGGCCTTCACCCTTGCCGTCATGCCGGATGCGAGTGAGCTCCACCAGGACCTGGTCGCCGTGCATCGCGTTCCCGACCTCCGGGGGTGGAATAAAGATGTCGCCCAGCAACTTGCCTTGAGCACGGGCAGGCAGCGATTCCGGGTCTGGAATCACGAAGCCAAATCCGTCGCGATGCATGCGCAGGCGTCCTACCACGACGTCTTGCTTGGGAGTTGAAGTGGGAAAACTCCAGCGGTCTTTGCCAACCGCGGCCAGCTTGCGGCCACGGGTCATGTGGTTGAGCAACTGCTGCAAGGGGCGGCGTTCTTTGCCTTTCACGGCCAAGTCGTGCGCGATCTGCTTGAAGCTAGCGATGTTTTTGGGCTGCTTGCCGATATAGCGAAGGATTTCCTGCTCGGTGATCATGACTCTTTCATCGTAACCCCTGCTAAGCGTGAATCGGGTTTTTATCTAAGGCGCATGCCCGATATAAGAAATGCCACAAGCGGAGGAATAATTACACGTCCTTGCATTGGCAGGTCTTGTTGCATTCCGCGTTGCTTGAGATTAAAGCTATCGGAATGCAGCAGTTCTGGAATCTCGAGGGAGCAGCGACGTTTGGCTACTTACGTGCCGCAATGGTGACGTCCTCCAGAAACCAAAGACACACGGTGAGAGCCCACCGCGCACGTGCACGTGAAATAAAACCAGACTGAAAGGAATCTAGACAGCAATGTGGAAGCCCGCCAATCCCCCGACCGCTAACCCAAAACCGTCAACCCCGGAACTGGAGAAACAACAAGTTATGAGCACTACCAACACTCTGCCTACCGAACCATCGCCGATCTCGGCGCCTCGGAATGCCGTTCTCAACAACCAGGAGCAGGCCACGATCGGCAAATCGCTGGTCATCAAGGGTGAAGTCACCGGCTCCGAGTCCCTTTACATCGATGGCCGCGTAGAAGGCGCCATCAACCTTCCCGGCAACCGCGTCACGATCGGGCGCAACGGCCAGGTTACCGCCAATATTAGCGCCCGCGAAGTCGTGGTCCTGGGCAAGGTCAAGGGAAACCTGACCGTCAGCGACCGCGTCGACATCCGCAATGAAGGTTCGCTGAACGGAGACGTCGTCTGCCAGCGCATCAGCATTGAAGATGGCGCCTACTTCAAAGGCAGCATCGACATTCGCAAGGCCAACGCCAAGGACGCTGCCCCAACCATGCCAGGAAAGATGGAAAACGTGGCAACGACGGAAGCGTCACGCTTGAGCGCGGCCTCTGCCTAAAGTTTCGGCCCGGAACGCCGATGAAAGAAGGCAGTTACCCTTCTTTCCTCCTTTTCGGTACGGGTGCTTCCCTTGTGGGGCACCCGACTTTTCCTTCATTAGAGTTTGAGTTTCGCCATGGTTAATAAGATCCTCCAGCTATTATCTATCCGATGCGCGCACAAAAAGATTTCACTGCCGTTTGCTGCCGCGCCGCAAGTCCGCCGGGCCGCCAATTCCGATTGGGACGCGCCCATGCCGCCCAGCCAGCACTACGTCGTCTGTCTGGAATGCGGTCACAAGTTTCAGTATGACTGGGGCAGGATGCGCATGATTGGGAACTAGCGCTTTTTCTGTAATCCCGAAGCGTAGCGAGGGATACGTATATCCACCGGAAACTACCGGAAAACGGTGCAGCTTCGCATCGGGCGGCTAATACCGTTGTGCAGGGCGGACGACGTGACATGGCGCGCCGGAAAGGGATCCGGTTATAGGGATCCCTCGCTGCGCTTTGATTACAGAAAAGCAGAGCAAAGGTTCAGGCGCTCTGCGCGCGGTGCACGTTGAGGGTCCTCTGGATCGTATCCACCAGGCTTTGCGGATTGTCGATCAGCCAACCCTTCTCAATGAAGGCCGCGGCGCCCTCATCGCGCAACTTCTTTTCATTCTTTTGCGACAGGCTGGTCAGCACGACCACTGGAATCGCCGCCGTCGCTGGATCACTCTTTAGCGCCCTGAGTACGTCCGGGCCAGACACCTTGGGCAGCAGCATGTCGAGCAGCACCAGGTCGGGACGCTCCAGATAAATCCGGTGCAGAGCATCTTCGCCGTCTACCGCGCAGATCACCGTATAGCCCGCCTTTGTGAGAATGCGCTCGTTGGCGAACCTCAGGACCTTGTTGTCTTCGATAAGTAATACCTTTGGCATGCGGAACTCGTGTCCTTTCCCGGCTTGACGAGAATGCAACCCGCACTTGGGTCCGCGTTTCTGCCGGCAATAATAGAATCGGCAAAGGCTGGTCAGTACTTAAGAGTGCCTTAATGCTAATTTCCTGTCAGGCGCCGCACCAGTGACCTCACCTGGTCAATTCCCAACAGCGCCGTCAGGCCAAGGTAGACCATGACGTAAGGAATGAGCAGCAGCGCCGCCGTGGCCTGCGGGTGCTGGGGATGTAACGCCAGCCGTATGCCCCAGGCGACTCCGGCCCCAACAATCGCCGACAGCCAGAGCTTTGCGAAGTAGCTCACGGGAAACTGCATGCGCCCAATGCGTTGCTCCATCCCACGGCGCAACAGTACAAACTCCAGCCACGCAGCGACTCCCGCGGACGCTGTTAGTCCGGCGACACCCCACCTGGGGTCAATTCCCAAGAGCTTTGGCAAAGGCAGCGCCGCCAGATATCCCAATCCGGTGGTGAGGACCACGCGCAAGACGGCGAAGCGCAATGGAGTACGCGTATCGCGCAGCGCGTAGTACGCCGACGAGTAGAGACGGCCCACCGTTGAAGCTACCAGGCCCACGGCGGAGCCTGCCAGAATGCCCCAGACCCAGACCGAGTCGGCGCGATGAAATCTTCCCGTCTGGTAGATCGCAGCCGCGATCACGTCACCCAGAGCAAGAAAAGCAACGGCGGAAGGAACAACAAAAAAACCGATCCGCCGCGTGCTGGCGGAAATTCTGGCGCGCAACAATTCCGCAACTTGCTGTTCATTCCCCACCGCACTGGACATCGCCGGCAGCTCAGCTGCCGAGACCGCCATCCCGAACAAGCTCACAGGCAAGAGGTAGATCGCTTGAGCATAGCCCAGAGTAGCGACGGAACCGGTAGGCAGCGGACTGGCGAGTATCGTATCCACGAACGCGCTTAGCTGGACTACGCCGCGCGAGACGAAAACAGGAAAGAAATTCGTGATCACCGCGCGCACATTCCGGTCCGCCTGGCCAAACCCCAGGCGAATCTCAGGCGCGAGTCGCAGGACCACCGGAAGCTGTATCAGAAGCTGCAGCAAGCTGCCGGCTACCGATCCCCATATCCCATAGACCGCGAGATGGGACAAGTCTGACCGTCCTCCATACCAGATCAAGGAGGCAATCACCACGGCGTTCCAGGCCACGGGTGAGGCATAAGACAGAAAAAACTTGCCGTGGCTGTTGAGTATGCCGAGGCACCACGACGAGAGGACCAGAAGCCCGACGCCAGGAAAGAGAATGCGGACAAGCTGTATGGTCAGCCGCCGTTTCTCGCCTTCGAACCCCGGCGCAATCACCGTCGTGAGCCATGGAGTGGCCAGGACACCGGCCAGCACCAGCAGAGAAGTGATCAGCGCCAGCAGGGAAAATATCGCGCCCGCGAGGCGTCCGGCTTCGTCCTTCTGTCCCTGGGCCTTCAATTTGGCGTAGATGGGAATGAAGGAGGCAGAGAGCACACCTTCACCGAAAAGCGTTTGCAGGAAGTTCGGAATTTTCATGGCCGCTTGAAATGCGTCCGCGACCAGACCATTGCCGAAATAATGTGCCAAAATGCGCTGACGCAGGAACCCGACGATGCGGCTAAGAAATATTCCAGCGGCTACAAGAAAAGCGTTGCGTCCAGCGCTCGATGGCCGCGGCGGGGAACTCATTTTGGTTTCATTCGATGCCATCGAGTTCAATTACGTCTTTTCGTGGTCACGGCTTTGCCGGTTCGCCCTCAGCCACCACCAACTGCACAATCTGATCAATCGCGGCCGCGGCCTTGTGTGAAGGCAGATTGATCTTGTTACAGAAGATGGAAAACACAAACTTCTTTCCTGAACGCGTCTCTCCATAACCTGAGAGCGCACTTACATGGCTCAAGGTCCCGGTTTTGGCATGAATCAGGCCGCCAGCCGGTGTGTTGGCGAAGCGTTCCGTGAGCGAGCCGTCCACACCGCTGACGGGCAATGTTTCCATAAATGCGGGCCCCCAAGGCTGCTTCGCATCATAGATCAGCAGTCGCACCATGGCTGCTGGAGTAATCAGGTCGCGGCGAGACAATCCTGAGCCATCCGTAAGGGAGAATTCCTCTTCCTTGAGGCCGGCGACACGTAGAAACTTCTTGAGCGCCGTGAGGCCGCCGTCATACGACCCATCGTTCTGCGTCTGCTTTCCGATCAGTCTCAGGTCCAGCTCGGCGTGCAGGTTTTGGCTGGTCTTGTTGGTGACGCGAATGTCTTCAATCAGCGGCTGAGAAACGTGCAACGCGAGAATTTGGGCTGGCAGAGCAGCTGGTTCAGTCACCGGAGCTGCCGGCGTCTGATCGAAAAACTGCGCGATCTCGCCGTGCTGCGCTTTTACCTTGCCAGTCACCGTGATGCCACGCTGTTCAAGGAGTCCGCGAAAAATTTCCGCTGTGAATTCCGCGGGGTCTTCAATACTCACAGCCTCAGTAAGCCCCGCGTCCTCCGTTGAGAGCACTCCCCACAACAATATCCTTCGCGAACCGGGGTCGCGGTGCATCCCGATCTTTCGCGTAGTGCCGGCGGGCGCGGTGAGGATACGATTGTCCAACTCGTAGTAGCTGGTCTGTGGTTCGAACGCGACCACAGCTTTGTCGCCGGCTGCGACTCCCGGCTGAACTTTCAGAAACACCACATTGTCATTGAAGGTAAGGGCTGAGACCGGCGCGCCATCGAGCCACTGCAAATCGTCGATCCCCCAGCCCTCCGGGTAGCGCTCGCCAGAGTAGAAGGTGTCGTCGCCAATCACATCGCCATCCACGGTCTTAATGCCGGCCTGCGCGATCTGGTTAGCCATGTCTTCCAATATCTGCGTATGCGGCGGATTGCGCTGGCTCTTAAGCTGATACGGCAGGACGCGTCCGGAGATGTTGGGGTCGCCGCGTCCCACGATCACCAGATCGCCCTTCAGGCGTCCCTCGGCGTCAACTTTGCCGGTAGTCTCGACGGTCGTGCGAAAAAGGTAATTTGGGCCGACCAGCGCCATCACGGCTGAGGTCGTCAGCAATTTGGCATTCGAAGCAGGCAGAAAAAGACGGTCGGCATTGCGCGCGTATATCGTCTTGCCGGTTTCCAGGTCGGCAATGGCAATGCCCCAGTCCGCCCGCGCCAGTTGCGGCTGCGCGATGATTGCAGCAATTTGGGAAGCCAGGTCTTTCCTGGGTGCGGCTTTCCTGGCGACGGGAACTTCCGTGCCCGACGCAAATGTTCGCAGCAAAAAAGCTGGCTGGAGTGTTTGCAGAAGAACTGCCAGCGTGAAAAGCGCGCGTGACTGACGCATGGGGTTGGCGTGATTATACAATCGCGGCATGCATCGGCCTCTCTACGCATGGGAACTACGCAGCCGAAAGCTGGAATTGGGCCGGCGGACACTGGTTATGGCCGTCCTGAACGTTACGCCGGACTCATTCTCCGACGGCGGCAAGTTTCTCGACCGCGATCACGCCGTCGGCCATGCCCTGCAAATGCTCAACGAAGGCGCAGACCTTCTGGACATCGGCGGCGAGTCTACGCGTCCCGGGGCCAAGACCGGGGACACCGGCCTGCCAGTGGAAGAAGAGCTGCGGCGCGTAGTACCGGTGATTGAAGACATAGTGAGGGAGCGTCCGGAGACGGTGATCTCCGTTGACACCTATAAGGCCGAGGTCGCGCGGGCCGCAGTGGGCGCCGGAGCCGAAATCGTCAACGACATCAGCGCTCTGCGCTGGGACGCGTCCATGACGCAGACATTAGCTGAGTTGAAGTGCGGCGTCGTCCTCATGCACACCCGCGGACGCCCTGACCAGTGGCGCACGCAACCCGCATCGCCGGACATTGTGGCGGAAGTGAAACGCGATCTTCGCGACTGGGCAGAGACCGCAATGAACCGCGGCATAGCGAAAGATCGGCTCATGCTCGATCCCGGCTTCGGCTTCGGCAAACGCTTCGACGAAAACTATCCGCTGCTGGCGCGCTTCGCCGAGTTGCATGAACTTGGATTTCCACTACTTTCGGGTACCTCACGCAAATCGTTCATCGGACGTACGCTGGCGCGCGAAGGCCAGGACGCTCCGCCAGAAGAACGGCTGTATGGAACATTGGCTACGGTTGTTGCGTCTGTCCTGCAAGGCGCGCATGTGGTGCGTGTGCATGATGTGAAGCCGGCTGTGGATGCGGTCAGGGTTGCAGATAGCTTGGCTAAGGGAGGAGAGGCACAAGGCTAAGTCATGGACGCCGTGCAGATTCGTATTCTGAGTGAAAGCGATCCTGAGACCATTTCCGCAGAATTCAGGAACATCGGCTGGGGCAAGCTCGTGGCGCAATATGAGTGTTATCTAGCCGAGCAGACGGCGGGCAGTCGTATCTGCTTCGTAGCCAATGTTGACGGAAAGTTTGCCGGGTATGTGACGGTGAACTGGGCGCCCCAGTACATCGGAGCCGTGGAGCTCGGAATTCCGGAAATCGAGGACCTGAATGTGCTTCCAGCTTTCCGCCGGAAAGGCATTGGTACAAGACTGCTGGAGCGCGCGGAGGAAGAAGTCGCGTTACGCTCTAATGTCGTGGGAATTGGCGTAGGCCTTCACCCTGCCTACAACGCCGCCCAAAGACTCTACGTAAAGAGGGGTTACATTCCCGATGGCCGGGGTGGTACCTATCGCAACACCTATGTACAGGAGGGTACGCGGGTGGTCCTCGATGACGATCTCGTCCTGCACTTTACAAAACTTCTCGTCCAGAGGCCCGCACGGGATTGAGTGATTCAGAATCCCTTTTCCGAATCCACCAGAATCGTCACCGGCCCTTCGTTCACCAACTCGACATCCATCATTGCCTGAAACTCGCCAGTCTCGCAGCGCAGGCCTGAAGCTTTGATCTTGGCGACGAAATACTCATACAAGCGGCGCGCGTCTTCCGGACGAGCGGCGTTGTCGAATGACGGGCGCTTGCCCCGGCGTACGTCTCCGTAGAGCGTGAATTGCGACACCACCAGGACGTCGCCGCGCTTGTCCAGCACGGAGAGGTTCATTTTCTCGGCTTCGTCTTCGAAGATGCGCAGGCCCAGCACCTTGTCCGCCAGATAATCCGCAGCGGCTTCATTGTCCGTCTTGCCAACGCCCAGCAGAACGAGCAGTCCGGCGCCGATCTCGCCGACAAGTCTGCCGTCCACGGTCACGCTGCAGCGGCTTACTCTTTGGACAACGGCCCGCATAATGGTCTTCAATCATAGCTTCGAATCAGCGTGGAACAGCAAATAGCAATTGGCAATTAGCAAAACCCGATTCTTCATAATGTGCCCAGTCCCCAAGCCGTCCGGATCTTGCTTCGTGCTCCGGCCAATTGCCATTTGCTAATTGCTATTTGCTGCTCTCACTCATAGAATCGCGTTTCACTTTCTTAAGGAGAACAGCCATGATGTCTCGCTTCCGGCTTCCTGCAAGCTGGATGTTAGCGCTCGGGGTTTGTCTGGCGTGCTTGCTCGCCTGCACAGCCGTGGCGCAACAGAAGCCGGTTCCAACCCAGAACGACGTCGTCATTCGCGGCGGCACGTTGCTGACCGCAACCCACGGCCGGATTGAAAACGGCAGTATTTACATTCATAACGGAAAAATTGTTGCCGTCGGCAAAGACGTCCAAGCGCCCGCGAACGCCACCGTGATTGACGCCACCGGCAAGTGGGTGATGCCCGGATTGATCGATTCGCACTCGCACATCGCGCTGGACAATGACGTCAACGAAGCCACCAGCCCGATCACGCCGCACATGATGATGCGCGACGCCTTCGACTACGGCGACAGGATGATCTATCGCGCGCTGGCCGGCGGCGTCACTACATCGCTGCTGCTGCACGGCTCGGCCAACATGATTGGCGGACAGGCCGTGGTCATCAAGCACAAGTACGGTCTGGGCAAAGACGAGATGCTCTTTCCCGGCGCGCCGCAGTCGATCAAGTTTGCCAGTGGCGAGAATCCTAAACGCGTCTACGGCGGCCGCAACCAGCTGCCTTCCACGCGCATGGGCAACTTTGCCGTGATGCGCCAGGCGTTCCTGGAAGCACGCGACTACATGAAGACGTGGGACGACTACGACGCGAAGGTCAAGAAAGGCGACAAAGACGCCACGCCACCCAAGAAAGACCTGAAACTTGAAGCACTGGCCGACGTTCTTCGCGGCAAACTGCTGGTACAGATCCACTGCTACCGCGCGGACGAGTTTCTGACCGAGATGGCCATCGCCAAGGAGTTCGGCTACAAGGTCCGGGCTTTCCATCACGCGCTCGAAGCCTACAAAGTCGCGGACAAGATCGCCGCCAACGGAGTGGCCATTGCAACCTGGCCGGATTGGTGGGGCTTTAAGTTTGAAGCCTGGGACGCGACTCCGTGGAACGCGGCCATTTCGCTCAAGAAGGGAGTACGCGTCGCGATCAAGAGCGACTCTGAAGACGTGACCCGCCGCTTGAACCAGGAAGCGGGCAAGATCATGCACTACGGCAACGTGAGTGAAGACGATGCGGTAAAGATGATTACGCTGAATCCGGCATGGATCATCGGCGTAGATGACCGCGTCGGCTCACTCGACGCGGGCAAAGATGCTGACATCACGATCTGGAACAGCTACCCGCTCTCGTCCGCTGCGTTGGTGGAGAAAGTCTTGATTGACGGCGACATCTACTTTGACCGTAGCGCGCCCGGGCTGGGCATGCCACGCTACAAGGAGGGACAGTAATCATGAAAACATTTGTCGCTACTTTTGTCCTTGTAGCTGCATGTTTCGCGCAGCAGCCGGCAAAAACTAAACCTTCGCCCGTGATTACAACTCCGGCAGCGAGCCCAATGATCGTGCTTCGCGGAGGCAAGCTGCTCACCATCACGCACGGCGTGATTGAAAACGGAGTGCTGGTGATGCAGAACGGCAGAATCGTCGCAGTCGGCGGCGCGTCTACGGAAATCCCCAAAGGCGCCAAAGTCATTGACGTGACCGGAATGACCGTCTATCCGGGCCTGATCGATTCGGAGACGCATTTCGGACTCATTGAGATTGAAGCCGAGCGCATTAGCAATGACACGCTCGAGGCCAGCGACGAAATCATGCCGCACATGCACGTGTATGACGCCTTCCATGCCGAGACCGCACTCATCCCCGTGGCCAGAATGAACGGCATCACCAACGCAATTGTCGCTCCTGGCAGCGGCGATACGCTTCCTGGACAGGATTCGTTCATCCAACTGGCGGGCCGCTCAGCCGAGGAGATGTTGACCGTCCGCGATATCGCCATGCCGCTGAACTTTACCGGCAGCCAGCGCCGCAACCAGACTTTTGAGACATCAAAATTTCCCTCCACCCGCATGGGCATGGCGGCGCAGTTGCGCCAAACATTTATGGACGCTCAGGACTACGCCGACAAATGGGCGCGCTACGAAAAGAAAAAAGCCGGCGCCGACGAGAAGGACAAAGACAAGGACAAACCGGCCGAGCCGCCCAAGCGCGATCTGAAACTGGAAGCGCTGCTCCCCTACTTGCGCGGACAGAAGCCGGTAGTCCTGGCGGTAGAAGAGCCCCATGACCTGGAAACAGCGCTCGACCTGGCGCACCAGTTCCATCTTAAAGTGATCCTCAACCACGTGACGCATGCTTCAAGTCTTTTGGACAAGATTGCAGCAAGCGGCTTTCCGGTGATCGTTGGTCCCATCTACGAGCAACCCAAAGAGTGGGAGCGCTATGACGCTGTCTACCGCATGCCGGCAGAGCTGGTACAGAAAGGGATCAAGATCGCGTTGGCGTCTTACGATTCGTACAACAGCCGTAACCTGCCGTACGCGGCAGGATACGCCGTAGGTTTCGGCTTGCCGTACGATGAAGCGATGAA
>WNFI01221602.1_pt1 | contig 15428 bp, 12 predicted proteins | sample 5400471 | NCBI WGS metagenome assembly WNFI01 (sample SAMN13153348, study PRJNA577476) | soil metagenome | isolation source: 100 cm saprolite on Douglas fir-dominated hillslope | place: USA:California | collected 2013-09-17 | reverse complement strand
TAGGTTTTGTCCTAAAATCACATTTTCAAGCATTGTCAAAAGCCTATTTGAATAATATTTATATGTTGGCATTCCTCCAGCCAGGACTTCCTTTCTTGTTCTAATCCTTGATCCAAGCATAATATCAAATCTTCCATCTATGATTGGCGCTACAATGTCGCCCGTAAGAGTACTATCGTATTGATAGTCAGGATGAATCATAACTACAACGTCAGCGCCTTCAGATAGAGCTACGGTGTAACAGGTTTTTTGATTACCACCATACCCTCTATTTTGTGGGTGCGTAAATGCTTTTATTCCAAGTTTTTTAGCAATCTTTATTGTTTTATCCCAACTACCATCATCAACTAAAACAACATATTTTTGATATTTTTTAGGAATGTCATTATAAGTTTTAACCAGAGTTTGGGCAGCGTTATAAGCTGGCATTACAATAACAACTTTTTTATGACGTTTAGATATCTTTTTTTCTTTTTTTATAGCTTTTTTCATTTAGTTTACTTACTTTCTATTTCTTTCAGAGACATATTTTTGTAACTAATATTTTTTAAAATTAAACTTCCTGGAATTTGTAAATTTTTAAGTACCAACTCCGAAATTGTAGTCCCTGATGCAGGAATTGTAAACGAGTAAGTTCTAACTATTCCGTCGTAAATAATCTTATTATTAATTCCATTGATCGATATTGCTCCGGCATAATTTAAGTTATATAGCGTAGAAAGAAAGCTTTGATTATCTGGGACATATCCAAATGGATTATTTAAGAATTCTCCTGTTTCTTTCAAGATCAAATCTTCAAATTCAGTTGGTACTACCCAAACTTCGGAGATTTGGGGAGAGTCACCATCAAGAGTTTCATCAAAATTCATTCTAATATATCGAATATCTTCTGGATTAAAATTAATTACTTGTGGGTCTTTTGAGTCAATTCTTTTATTCTTTGTAATAGAAGATACATTTTCCCAGTTTTTTCCATCTATCGAAATATCAATTGAATATTTTGTCGGAGTGGAATTTCCAAATCCGTTTACCCAAACAAACTCTCCTATACTGGTAATTTTCCCTAAATCTAATACTAAATTAGTTTTTTCTTTACCCCATAAAAGCCTGTTTGCTCGCCAATTAGTTTGCTTATCGCCATCGATTGCATTTTGGACTACATCTGTCATCCAATCACTGCTTGAAGTTATCTTTATATTTTTCATCAAAATATTTTTGGCTATTTGATATTTAAAAGCTTCATCTCTTTTTTCTGAATTGATCGCGATAGAATTTCCAGAAAAACTAGAGTCTTTGATATAAGGAAAGTTAATTTTAGAAAGATCTGGTGGATTGGCTGATATTGTCAAATTTAATACTGAGGGAGTGAGACTTACTAATGGTGTTTTTAGATCGATTGTTAAATTGTCATTTTTGGCTATTTCTGTAAAATCTAATTTTTGGATAGAGCTTCCCTTTTCTAAGAGACCATTCATTTCATTAGTCGTGTCAATTAATTCTCCTCCTGAATAATAGAAGCTATGAAATTTAGTAGTTGAAGCCTTTTTGTTTTTAAAAATTTCTATAAAATTATTAAAACTATTTATAATTTTTAAATCATATCTATCTACTTTATATCTCCAAGCAAAGGCGGTTTCATTCGGCATTGAAGCTGTACTTATTGCATTTTGAAAACTATTTCGATCGGTATCATTACCGAAGTCAAAGTAAAATACATCTCCTTTTCTAATGATTGGTACATGAATTTTAAGTTGCCTGTAGAAACTATCGACTGGAAATGCGCGATTATTTAGAATTTGATTTTGAAAAATAAATGACCCAATTAAATTAAGAAGTCCCCAAATTATAATAATTACTTTAACCTTTTTATTTGCATTTATATATATAAATGCAAGGAGACCAACCAAAATTGTGAAAGTACCAGTTAAATACCTGTGTGTTGTATTCAAACTAATTAATGGTTCATACGCCCAATAAGCGGCGAGGCTTAAGAAAAAAGATAATAAAAGAAAAATATATTTTCGTCTAGCTTTGCCTTCAATTGCGAATATAACTGCAAAAAGATAAACGAGTATAATCCCCCCAAGATATGCGACATAATTAGTAGTTTCATTTAAATTTATTACCGGAGTATTAAATATACTATTAGAAAAAATGCTCCATAAAATAATTATTAACGAAAAAATAATAGTTATCTTCTTTGAATTTTTCTTATTCTTGAATAAAAGATATATTCCTAAAATTGAAATAAAAATAGTAAGTAAAAATACATAGGGTAAACCGATCGAGGTAAATTTAATAAATGATGCTTGCCAGTCAAAAAAACGAGCAGTTATACTGTCTTGGAAAATAATATTTGAAAGTGAAGCAAAAAAACCATAAGTAATATAAAACTTATGAGTAAAAAATGAAGAAACGATATATTTAATCAATCCTGTTCTCGAATCACCACCATAGATAAAAAAATAATAAAAAACGGCTACAAATGGAACAAGTCTTGCAATAGAATAAAGGACAAGTTTTTGTGTTTTTCTGAAAGCAAAAATGATAAATTCGAATAGCATTATTATTCCGATAAAATAATATGACCTAATTGGTGTGAAGTATGCACTTGCCCAGTACAAAAAAAATGCTACGAAATAATAAGTATATTTCTTGCTTTGATGAAATTTATAATAAAAAAACAAACAAAAACAAAGAAATATTATACTAATATCTGACACCATTCCATTGGCTAACCAATAAAATCCTTCTGAGCCTATTAAACCACAAGCAAAAAGGAAGGAAGCGATCTTTCCAGCTTCTGCTGATATAAATTTTGAGAAGAACTTATATATTGCAAGTGTTGCTAAAAAATAAAAAATAAATATCAAAGCATAATAGGGAAAAGTATTATTAGACCCAAATATTTTATAAATAAACCAGTATGGAGTAAAAGAAAAACGATATGGTCCTTCTCCAATTAAGCCTTTTCCGAAAAAACCAGCTGCTTCGTTGATGTGTTGTAGTTTAAAAAATATTGCATTATCGTCCTGCCAGACACCCTATTGGTTGTCAAATTTCTCACGTTTCCTTTATATATCTTAACTTCGCTTAATGAGACTTTTGAAAGTGCTGGGTTATAAACCTGAAATCCAACTTTCATATAATGAGCATTGGCTGGTACTTCTCCAACAAGACTTTTATTTATCCATTTATTGTAAATATTGTTTCTGGAGGTTAGTCTGACACTTACTCTATTTTTATCTAAATTTGCATCACTTTGGTTTTTGTAAAATGCTACAAACAAGAATCCTTCTCTTTTTAGAGAATCAGTTTCTTCTGTTTTAATTATATAATCTATTTCAAATCCATCCCCATCAATTGCGATAATTGGCGATTCCCATTTAGTAAAAGGGTTACTCGTACCACCTCTATCGATTACAAGGGATTCATCTTTCCAAAAGAGATTAGTATTTCCTTTTTTAACCCAATTTTCATCGCTTTTTTCAAAGGAAAATGTTTTTATTAAATTTTTATTTTTTATTTCAAAATCAGGTAAGTGCACAACAAGAAAATCTGAATCTGGAGCAATTGCAGGACTAATCAGGGCATATACTCCGAAATCTTGCATTTCACGCACAGCTAATGCTCCATAGCTTTGTTCTAAAATATCTGTTGGTCTATTCCAATAGATAAGTGAGTGGGCAGTATCTTGAACCATCCACCAATAAAAATCATTGGTTGCCCAATCAAAGCTTGTAACTGCCCAACTAGCTCCCTCTTCTTTTAATTCTTCGAGTGAAAAGGCCGGGTATGAATCGTAATCAAGACGAGTAAAATAATAATCGGGTAGTGGCACTGAAGAGTGAGCCGCAATTTTTGATCCCTTAGGGATATTTTTAGTAATCCAGGTTAAAATTGTATCCTTGTGCCAGGGCTTTGTAAAACTATTAATAATTACAAAGTCATTCTTCAAGTTTCCATAGGAGAGAAATATTATTAAGGCTACGAAAACAATATATTCAATACTTTTGATATATTTGTTCCTAATTATTTCTTTTTTTAACAAATGTCTTTCAAATCCAGCTAGTAGTATTGAGGGGAAAATGAGTAAAAATGGAATAATACTAACGAAATTTCTTGTATAAAATCCACCATCACTATAGTAAATAGTTATAAAAAAAAATGGTATTAATATACTATATAAAAAAAGAGCTTTTCTAATTCCCTTAATAGGAGCAACTATGAGTCCGATAACGGTAAGAATTGAAATTAATTGTCCTATTCCATAATGATAAAGATAAGAAATTGGGAAAAAATCTAGTATTTTACGCGCAAATTGATATTTTAAAGCTACATAATCAAGTTGGGGTTTTGCTATATCGTAATGAATAAAAAAATATGGATTAAGAACCATAAATACGATTGCGATAATGATTGGAACAATTAATGCAGCCGGGTCAAAAAGAACTTTGATACGATTTTTAAATCCTTTTGTGTCTATGACTCTATAAACATGAACTAATAGAAGTGGCGTGAAAGAGAAAAATTGATATTTTGTAGCAAAAGACAATCCACAAGCAATGGAAGCTAGTAAATAATTTTTAAAACTGGGTTTTTGCCACACGCGAAGTGTAACTAAGACTGCTATTCCTAAAAAAAATGCATTATAGGTATCTGGTAGTACGAAATGACTATTAAATACTTCACGATAATTGATTGCTATAAAAAAAGCTGTAATTAGCCCAACTTCTTTGTCATACATTCTTTTGCCGATTTCATAAAAAACGAAAACAACCATGACACCAAAAACAGCTGTGATTGCTCTTCCCCAGAAAAGAACATTGATTTCCCTATCTCCAAAAATCTGAAGTTGAAGAAAGCTTTTATAGGCTAGAGGGGTCATTTTGAGTGGGACTACTCCATCGAATACTTTCCCTATATTAATAAGATCGTATTGAAATATTCCTAAAGGAATAAAAAATAATCTATATGCAATTAAATTGATATATGCCGGAAGCGGTGGATATTCATATCTAAATGGTTCTAGGTTTCCCGCTTTGAACATAGTGATTGCTGTTGTGTAGATATTAACTTCGTCTGCGTGATTTGAGTGATAACCAGGATTTATACCTATAAACCTGAAAATAATTGCGATAATTAATATTAAAATTATCAGGAGATTTTTTTTCATGATGCGATCATTATGACTTCTGGATAAATTCTATCTTTGGTGACTTTCATATAATCAACCTTAAAACTATATTTGAGAAGAAGTGTTTTCCATTCCATTCTCCCTCTATGATAGATCTGAAGATCTAGAAATTTCTTTTCAAAAAATATTGGAACTAAAAGAATATCTACAATCCATCCGAAAAAGTATCTTAAACTAAATTCGCGATCTACTTCACCAATAATCAGTTTTCCTTTTGGTTTTAGAAGAGTCGAGATGATACCTAAAAGCTCTTCTTGTTTTTTTCTACTTCCAAGGTGATGGAAGACATGACTTATAACAATCGCGTCAACTTTTGGTAGTTTCATTCTTAAAACGCTTCCTGACAGGAATTTTGTGTTTTTAATTCCTTTACGGGCTTGTTTTACTCGACTTTTGTTAATTTCGACCCCTATCATTTTTCTTTTTGCTGAACTTATTGCCAGGAAGTTCGTAAGGATTCCTTCTCCACACCCTAAATCAAGAATAGTTCCACTTTTTGGAACGAGAGCGTTTATTTCGTGAAGGGGTCCAAACCAGAATCTAAATTTTACAAAGCTTTTTGTGTAATCAGTACTTGAATATAGTTCAATTATTTTGTCTACGTTTTTTCCTTTGATTTTATTTTTAATAAATGGCTGATTAACCATAAAATCAATAATTTTTGAAATAATAATATTGAGAAAATTAATCATAACTTTCAAGTATAATATCAGCAACTCTATTTCCAAGATCTACCGCATAATTTGTACCTCGATCCCATGGATAAACTTGCTGGATGTTGGCTAAATATAACCCATCAATTGGAGTTTTTATAGATGGAATTTTTTTGGAATAATTTTTAGTAACAATTGGTTGTGCAAATGGAGCTTTGAAGAATTTCATTTGTTTGACAGAGCTTAATTTAAAATCTTTGTTAATGATTTTAAGAAATGGGAGATATTCTTTAAGAATTTTTTTTGGGGAATATCTGAAATATTTATGATCACTTGGCAAATAATTACCGATATAAATAATTGTATCCTTATTATATTTCTTTGAGGATATAAAATTAGTGTGTTCGACAATACACAAAAATGGAAATTTCTCTTCGTTAATATTTAACCAATAAGTGCCATCTATCAAAAAACTTTTCTTGAGAGTTAAGACAAGATTAGTTGCACCTATACCCGTAAGATATTTGGTTTGATTTATGTATTTTTTAGGCAATCCTTTGGTCAGGTTAACAAATAATTTGGTTGGAAGTGTGCAAATTACTTTGTCGAATTCGTGTTTTTCTAATTTCGAGGATTTATTGTTATAAGTTTGAATAACTATTCTTTTTTTCTTCCTATTGATACTTAAAACTTTGGTATTATATAAAAACACACCTTCCTTTTCTATAATTTTTTTTTCTATTTTTTGCGCAAAGTTTTTAAATCCTCCTTCAGGATACCCAAGAAACATGGTTCTCGATTTTACTCTTGCCCAAAACCAGGAAGCAGGAATTTTACTTGCATATTTTCCAAACTTCTTTTTCATCAAGGGTTCCCATAGAATCTTCCAGGAATTTTTACCCATTGAATTGATGAGAAATTGTTCAGCAGTAATTTTTTCCATTCCCTCCCAAGAGTTAGTAAGTTTAAGATAAGCAAGAACTGCCCCAGTCCTAAGTCTATCAAAAATAGTGAGATGTTTAAATTTAAGTAAATTTAAAGGTGAGTCTATTTGGTTAATATTTCCTTTGTAATATGTGGATGTTTTGGGTCTTTTATAAGTAATATTAAAGTTAATTTCTTTTGCTAGATTTTGAATTGCGTAATCGGTTTTAAAAAGATGGTGATAATGTTCTTCTAAATCCCATTTCCAGTTTTTGTTTTTAAAGCCTATTGCAAGTCCACCTGGAATATTGTTCGTCTCAATAACAGTTACATTATATCCGTATTGAGCTAATTTAAAACCGGCTGCTAAGCCGGTGAAACCAGCGCCAATTATACCTATTTTAATATTAGGTTTTTTCGGCATATAAAATAATAGAGCCAGACATTTCCCTGATTCCAGGAATACTTTCAAGTATAGGTGAAAGGCTATTTATAAAAGAGCTAATATTTTTAGGTGTACTTGGGTGTAAAAAATCATAATTATAAACTTTTGTGTTGTCAAAACCAGTTTTTTTAAGAATTCTATCAATTTCCAATCTTTTTAAAGCTACCTCATCAGGTGAGTATTCCATCTTTTCTCTAAGCCATGGAGTGTGAATTGCCAAATAGATTATTGGGTTAAAATAATTAGGTTCAGAGAAAAATAATTTCCCGCCTGGTTTTAAAACTCTGAAACATTCTTTTAAAGCTTTTTTATAGTTAACATGGTGTAATATTGAAATACCGCAAACAATATCAAAACTATTATCTTTAAAAGAGAAATTCTCTGCGTCATCTACTTTAAAGCTTATTGTCTTACTCTTCGGATATTTTTTCTTTGCCCTTCTGATAACCTCAGGAGTTATATCTGTCGCAATTATTTTTGAAGAGAGTTTTATAAGTCTCTTTGTGAACTCACCATCACCACATCCAATTTCAAGAATATTTTTATTTTTTTTAGGGCTACATAATTTTTTAAAAAGAACAAACCTTTTATCGTATCTTTTTTGGCCTGAAAAAGTTTTAGCACCCCACCAAATATGTTCTAGTTTTGTAAAATGTTCAATCTCGTTTTTAATTCTATTCATTGCAATGTGTAATAATTGCATTTAATATATCACCAATTGAATGCTTTCGCTATCCATATTTTACAAAAATGATTTAGATAAGTTTTTTAAAAAAACTATTCCACTTCGTGTAAAAAAAATAAAAGTATACAAAGATACTCTTTTAAAAGGTAAGTATGATTACATAATTCTTCCAAATACAATTGCCGAAACAGAAGATATCCAAGATTTTGTGCAAAAAATAAAGAAAAATTGCAAGACTAACACAAGAATAGTAATAATTTATTTTAATTTTTTATGGAAGCCGATTTTGAATATAGCTAGTTCTCTAAAACTAAGAAGAAAAGATAAAAAAGAACCAAACTGGTTATCTCCTGTTGATATAAAAAATATTTTAAAACTTGAAAATTTTGAAGAGATAAAACTCGAAAGAAGATTTTTATTTCCACTTGGTAATTTTATAAGTCAGTTGCCAGTCATCAATTATTTTTGTCTTACTTCTTGCCAGATATTTAAACCAGTAAGTGATAAAAAAGAATATTCAGTGTCTATAATAATTCCAACAAGAAATGAAGCGGGAAATATAAAAGGTATCTTAAACAAGATTTCATATCTTGGAAAAAAAACAGAAGTAATTTTTGTAGAAGGAAACTCAAGTGATAATACTTATGAAAAAATAGAAAGAGAAATTTCAAATTATAAAGGAGGATTAAAATGCAGCCTTTATAAACAAAAGGGTAAAGGAAAAGGCGATGCAGTAAGATTGGGATTTAAAAAAGCAAAGAACGACATATTAATGATTCTTGACGCAGACTTAACAGTACCTCCGTCAGACTTAAAAAAATTTTACAATGCAATTTCAGAAGGTCATGGTGAATTCGTAAACGGAACAAGACTTATTTATCCAATGGAATCCCAGGCAATGAGAACTCTTAATTATATGGGTAATAAATTTTTTAGTGTGATTTTTTCTTATCTTCTTGATCAGAAAATTAAAGATACTCTTTGTGGAACAAAAGTCTTATTCAGAAAAGATTATGAAAGAATCAGAAAAATAAGAAATGAATTTGGTGATGAAGATCCTTTTGGAGATTTTGATTTACTATTTGGTGCTGCAAAACTCAATTTAAAAATAGTTGAAATTCCTGTAAGATATAAGGATAGAACTTATGGAAAAACAAACATCAGCAGATTTAAAAATGGATTACAACTCCTTAAGATGACATATGTCGCTGCTAAAAAAATAAAGTTTGCCTAACTAAAATGAATTTTCTTAAAAAGAATATCTTCCAAATATTAATGGTTATTGCAGTAGCATTATTCACCTGGTACAAAATTCTTTTCAGATTTCCAACAGGAGAAGGTTTTTTTTATTTCGATCCCTTAAATACATTAAATCTGAAAGAGATCACAGTTCCTTTCGTTCTAAAAAACTATGGTTTTCTTGCAAAACTAATATTCACAATTCTAATTCCAATCTTTAAAGACAATGTCCATTATTATATGTACTTCCAGTTTCTAGTAATGGTAGGTGTGTATTTAACTTTTTATTATGTAATTTTAAAAATCTTTAAAGACAAGATATTAGCAGTACTTTCTACCATCTTCTTTATAGCTGATTATGTGGGAAGTTTTACAATGATGGGCCAGGGAGATTATCAGAGATTTATTCAAAGAGTTCCAAATATAATTCCAACACTATTAGCTTTCATGTTTTTAGTCCTCTACCTAAGAACTAAGAAAACAAAATTTTTCAATCTTTCTTTTTTTGTTTATATATTATCAATGCTTCTATCTCATTACACAACTTTTCTTCTTCCACTCTTTGTTTTACTTCCACCGTTTACTTGGTTAATTGAAAGAAAAATATCTTTCAAAAAGGCAATCTTTATACCGATAGTTTTTGGGGTTACGACAATTCTTTTGACTAGAACCGATTCTTTAAGCAGACCTAGTTATTCAATCTTAAGTTTTGCGACTAAAACTCCAAGATTAGTTGAAATGGTTCTATACCAAATTCCAATGACAGGTTTTCCTATCCAATTCATCCAGTTTATGGGAACTCATTCTAGTATGACTGTTATCGATTCATATATAAGATTGTTATTTGCTACTCTAATAATAGTTTTGATTTGTCTATATCTTGGTTTTTTAAAGATAAAAGATAATAGAGAAAATCTCTCAATCTATTTAACATTAATAGCATCACTTTTTATTGTCAGCTTTCTTTTAATGTATGCATATAACATAATACCTAATCCGATAATAAATTTTGGTGAAGACAGAATCTATTTTATCCATTCAATTATTTTTGCAATTATCTGGGCAATGTTAGTTAAAGCTTTTTTTGGACTAAAAAATAAAAAACTCTATATGAAAATGGCTATAGTCATTGGATTAATGTACTTGTTTCAAAATATTCCGGTAATTTGGCGAGGGATGAACGATATCGAAATTCACAGTCAAATAGTAGGTAATTATATAAAAACAATAAAAGGACTTTCTCAAGAGTTTAATAAAAACTCAGTTATAGTAGAAACTCCAGAATTAATTACAGTTTCAGCTTTTGTTGAACGTTTTTATCATATTTCTAATACCAACTTCATTTCCTTTGATAATGACTGGAAATTACGTTTAGAAAAAATGGGTGCAAAGAAAAATGATGTTTTTATTTTTGAATTAAAACCTGGTTCTTCAGAAATAATAAACCTAACTCAAGATTTTAGGTCTGGAAAGAAAATATGAATAAACCGCTCGACAGTGAAAGCACAATGATTCTCCATGAATCTTTAATCGAGAGAAAAATAATATTAAGAAAAATATACGAAAATTTTTACAAAGAATTTAAAAAAACAAAAATTCCAAAAGGGAAAGTAATAGAGTTAGGTAGCGGTGGTGGATTTTTGAAGAAATTTATTCCAAAGATAATAACTTCAGACGTAGTAAAAGGACCAAAAATTAGTAAAGTATTTTTTGCTGAAAAGATGCCTTTTAAAAAGAATTCATTTTCAGGAATTTTTATGTTAAATGTTCTTCATCATATCAAGAATCCTGAAAAAGGATTCAGTGAGATGAATAGATGTTTAAAAATTGGTGGAAAAATAAAAATGATAGAGCCTTATAATTCAATTTGGTCAAAGTTTATATACCAAAATTTCCACCATGAGCTATTCGATCCAAATTCTTCAGACTGGAAAGTGAAAGGTAGGGGTCGTTTAAGTGACGCAAATGATGCACTCCCCTGGATAATTTTTGTAAGAGATAGAAAAATATTTGAAAGTAAGTTTCCTAAATTAAAAATTATTAAAATTACTCCTCATACCCCATTTTTGTATATATTGTCTGGTGGCCTATCAAAACCTCAATTAATTCCTAATTTTGCTTACTCTTATATTACCGCTTTTGAAAATTTTATATCTCCATTAAATAGATATATCGGAATGTTTGTTACTATTGAATTGGAGAAAATAGAATAATTAAGAAGTTTTTTTCATGTCTTTTTCAATTCTTTTAAAATCTTTGAAGAAGGGATCTTTGAAAAGAAGTAATTTAAATATATTCACTTTCCTTCCTACGGCATTAAAAATGAAATCATCTGTGACAATTCTTTGTTTTTGTATTTTCACTCTTTTCTTTAGTGTTTTTGGTAAATTAGTTATATTCCACCAAATTGCTCTTAGAATAATTGATGGGTTTTTAATACTTCCACGAAGAAGAAAAATTAAAGCAATGCCAAGAGATAAGAGAACATGAAATGGAACAATCCATAATACATTTATGTTGTCAAAATTTTTTATTAAAGATGCTATTCTATTTTTGTAATAATGGTAATTTAGCTCAGACACATTTTGTCTTTTAATCGAAAAGCCAACTTTGTGATAAATAAAAGTCTTGGGAAAATATAAAACTTTATATCCAGTAAGCCACGCTCTCCAGCAGAAATCACTTTCTTCAAAATACATAAAAAAATCTGGATCAAAAAGGCCAATTTTATCAATTAGATCCTTTCTAATTATCATACAAGCTCCTTTTGCTGCAAAGATTTCTACTTCGTGATTAAATTCATTTGAATCTTTTTTCTGAAACCCCCAGTGCCTAAGAAAACCAATTTGTGTGATAAACGATCCTGCATTATCCAGATACTTGGGGTTATCCATCATAAGTATCTTTGGTTGTATGACTCCGATTCCAGAATCACTTTCCATTTTAAATACGAGTTGGCTTAATAAATCTGGTTTTATTTTTGTATCGCTATTTAAAAGAAGAATGTATTTTCCGTCTGCAATTTTTATTGCTTGGTTATTTCCACCAACAAATCCTAAATTATCCTTATTTATAATGAGTTCTGTTTTTACTTTTTTAGGTCTAAATTTTTCTATAATTTCAAGTGAATTGTCTTTAGATGCATTATCTACAATAATTAGCTCCCAATTTTTATAATTTAATGTGGAAAGAGATGTTAGACAATCTTTTAGAATTAATTCTCCGTTCCAATTAACAATTATTATTGATACTTTATTTTTTTCCATTCTTAAACATTCCCAAAAAACTTTTAATAAACCCGATTAATCCAACTGCACTCACGTATCCAGCTATTGCCCAAATACTCTCAAATGTCCTAATTAGTAGGAAGGAGATTCCCAGGAAAGGATCATCAATAAATTTTTTCCAATTCTTAAGATATGCTTTTCTGAATAGTAAATTTCCCTGTTTAGCGATGAGCTCTGGATGCTTTGCAGCATAGACTGCCCCCTTTTTTGCATAATAATATTTTCTTGCAAGAAGTTTTCCTAGCGTTGCATTATTATCTTCTTCGTGGTGAAGAATATACTCATGGCTTCTCCCTATTTTATAAATTTTCCCAATTCTATAGGGCAAATCGTAATCTTCCGGGCCAGTTAATTTTGGGTCATATCCGCCGAATTCTTTAAAAACTTTGGCGTCGAAAAACCTTGCTACTTCTATACTCAAATCTCCCATATACATGGTGCGTTCAAAATTACGGACTTGCGCTATAAAATTATTCCCTACTGTTTTTTCGGGGATGACGAGAAGTTTATAGTCACCTTTTTCGATAGTTTTAATACAATCTGCGATTACATCTTTTGTTAACTCCATATCGGCGTCAAGAAAAATAAGATATTCCCCTTTTGCATGCGCTGCTCCAAAATTTCTTTCTATACTTCTTTCATGTCTTTCTCTTTTGAAAACAATTGCACCAAGAGCTTTTGCAATTTCTGCTGTCTTATCTTTAGATCCATCATCTATTACGATTGTTTCTATTTTTTTATAACTTTGATTTTTTATACTCTTAAGAAGAGTGCCTATATTTTTCTCTTCATTCCAGGCTGGAATAATAATAGAAACGAGTAGTTTAGCCATGATATACTATAACATGAGTCACACGGATTTGTCCTTTATTATTCCAGTGAAAAACGAAGAAGAGTCTATTCTTCAGCTTGTTTCTGAAATTAAAAAAGAAGCTCTAAAATTAAAAAAAACATTTGAAATTATTTTTATTGATGATGGAAGCACTGACAAAACTTTTCAGATAATCAAATCTTTAGCAAAGAAAGATTCGAAAATAAAAGCTTTCAAACTTAGAGGGAATTGGGGAAAATCCGTTGGTCTTTCTATTGGATTTGAGCAAGCGACAGGAGACATTATTTTTACCATTGACGGAGATCTTCAGGATAATCCAACTGAAATTCCACGCTTTTTGAAAAAGATTGATGAAGGAGATGACCTTGTTTCTGGTTGGAAGAAAAAGAGAAATGACACAATTGGAAAAACTCTCCCATCACACGTCATGAATACATTAGTAAGAATTCTGACTGGAGTAAAAATTCATGATATGAATTGTGGATTTAAAGCATATAAAAAAGATGCTGTTAAAAGTTTGAATCTTCATGGGGACCTTTATAGATTTATTCCAATAATTGCACAAAAACAAAATTTTAAAGTTGGTGAAATAGTTGTTACACATCGAGCTCGCAAATTCGGAAAATCCAAATATGGACTTGGGAGATTTCTTAGTGGATGGTTGGATTTATTAACTGTATTTTTCTTAGTGCGATACCTAAGGCGTCCGGGGCATTTCTTTGGCTTTATTGGAATGACTCTTCTTGGTATTGGATTTATTATTGGGCTTTATATAACATTTTTAGTTTTCACAACCGGAAGTATTCAATTTCATATGCCTCTCTTATTCTTGGGTGTCATGCTTATTATTTTAGGAGTTAATTTGGTTATGACTGGATTACTTGCTGAAATGATGCTCCATTTTTCTACCCCCCGTGATTATTCAAATCTAATTACTGAAAAGATTTAATCCAAATAGCCTTTCAGTGATAATTTTTCTCTAATATATACAACTCCGCCTCGTCTTAGTTCCTCGTTGCTTAATTCTTGTGCTTTCCATTTGTCTCGTTGTTTTGTTATAAACCTATCAAAAAGAGGCACCGTGTTTCTTATTGCTCTTCTAATAACTTTACTCATTCCAAGAGATTCAGCCTCCTTGTTATATTCCGTAGCAAGTTTATCAACTTCTTCTCTTATTCGTATTATAGATAAACCTTTAACCTTTAATAAATATGCTGGATAGGTAATAAGACCAAGCTTCAAATCATCTGGGATACCCTGAAAATCATCAAAAATACCTGCTGCAATATAAGTTTTATGAAGAGATTTAACCCAATGTTTTATTGGATTCGCAGGTTTTGACTTATCAATCATCCAGCCATATCTTGCTTCTATTGATTGCCCTGAAGTCCCATATTCTTCCTGAAATTTATCAACCCCGTATAAAGTTGCTGCACAGGCCAGTTCAAAAATGGCATTATCATATTCTCTTCTTTGAATACACATACTTTCCGTATATGTTGTAATGTCTTGATTACCTTCAACAACCAATCTTCGCAAATCCTCTTCAAATGTTCTTGCGATTGTTTCCGCTTCTTCTTTTCTGCCATGTTTTTCAAAAAGAGAAAACATATTAATTTTCTTTTCTTGCCAATGGTATTCAATTCCTTCTATAGCAGCTTCCAGCTTTTCTCTGTGAGGGGTATCTGATCTTGCTTCAAGTATTCTACGCATCCCTGCAGCGTCGTCAACAATACTATTAAATGTATTAATGTAATCAACCATAGAGTAGACTTCATTTAATCTATCTTTTCCAGTTTCAGTTTGTGGATTTCCTGCCAGTTCGGGAAATGCCATACGAAGTCCAATGTATATTCCAGCAGGATTCCCGTTTCTGTAATGCTTATCTGGCACAGCTTGTATGGCAAGCAAGGTGGCACTTTCAAATGCAGCAACTAACTGTCTTCTTTCACTTCCCAAAACCATATTGTCTTTTTCCAAACGCACAATGGGTTTATCTATTGGTGATTCCATTCCTTAATTATAATATAAGGTATTGCTTAAAAATAATAAATCTTAATATTACTCAAACTCTTCAGACAGGAATTGGTTGGAGATATATTGATTTTTATAAATCTTGCTGATTCTGCTGAAAAGGGTTCAATAAATTTTCCATCTTTTGGAGTT
>WNFI01026579.1_pt1 | contig 15428 bp, 14 predicted proteins | sample 5400471 | NCBI WGS metagenome assembly WNFI01 (sample SAMN13153348, study PRJNA577476) | soil metagenome | isolation source: 100 cm saprolite on Douglas fir-dominated hillslope | place: USA:California | collected 2013-09-17 | reverse complement strand
GTCTCGCTGCTGTCCTCCAGGTCGAGGTGGGGCAGTATCCGGTCGAGGACCGACGGGATACGCCAGTTCGTTCTGCCCAGCGTGTGCATCACGGCCGGCACGAGCACGGTGCGGACGAGGAGGGCGTCGGTGACGACGGCGGCCGCCATGCCGAGCCCGATCATCTTGACGGTGCGGTCCGTTGTGAAGGTGAAGGAGAAGAAGACGACGGTCATGATGGCGGCCGCTGCGCTGATGATGCGGCCGGTGATCGCCTGGCCGACGCTCACCGCAGCGGAGTTGTCGCGCCGCTTGAGCCACTCCTCCTGGATCCGGCTGACCAGGAAAACCTGGTAGTCGGTGGTCAGCCCGAACAGGACAGCGAACATGAGGATCGGGATGAACGGGCTGATCGGCCCGGTGTTGGTCACCCCGACCAGGCTCTTGAGCCATCCCCACTGGAAGACCGCGGTTATCACCCCGAACGCCGCCGCGGCGGAGAGCAGGTTCATTATCGCGGCGGTCAGCGGGATGGCCAGGCTGCGGAACACCACCATGAGCAGGATGACGGACAGGGCGACGACCATGCCGACAAAGAGCGGCAGCTTGGATGACAGCTGACCGGCCAGGTCGATACCCAAGGCTGTCTGGCCGCCCACCAGCACCTGAAGATGCTGCCCGTGCAATGCGTCCGGTATGACGTTATTACGCAGATCGGTGATCAGGTTCGCGGTGGACAGCGCCTGGGGACTGCCGGCGGGGTACACCTCGGCGACGCCGACGGCCGGGTGGCCCGGGCCTGCCGGGAAATACTCCGGGCCGACGGTGGTGACCACGCCGGGGGTGTGGCTGGCGGCCGCGACCACGGCGGCGAAGGTGGCTTTGCCAGGCGGGTTGGTGATCGGCGCCACGAGCTGCAGCGGGCCGCTGAAACCGGGCCCGAACCCTTGGACGAGCATCTCGTAGCCCCGGTACGTGGTCGTCGTTGTGCTCGTTGGGTCGACGCTGTAATCGGCGGTCCCTTGCCGCATCGACAGGAACGGGGCGCCGAGCGCCAGCAGGAGTCCGAGGGCACCGATGCCGAAGATGATCCGGTTCCGCTGCACGAGCGACGCCCAGCCGGCCCAGCCTCGCGACGCCTCAGTGAAGCTGGTTTCGCCCCGGGCGAGGGCGGCGCGCTGGCGCCGGGTGAGAAGGCGCGTGCCGAGCAGGCTCATCAGCACCGGCAGCAGCGTCAACGCCCCGGTCACCGAGAACGCGACGACGATCGCGGCGCCGATGGCCGCGCCCGAAAGCGTGCCGACCCCGACCGTGAGGATGCCGAGCAGGGCGATGCACACGGTAATGCCGGCGAACAGCACGGCCCGGCCGGCGGTGGCGGCCGCCGCGGTGACAGCCTCTTCGACACTGAGACCGCGGCGCAGTCCGGTGCGCACGCGGGTGAGGATGAACAGCGAGTAGTCGATCCCGACGCCGAGGCCGATGAGGATGCACAGCTGGGAGGTGAAGTTGGCCATGCTGACGGTGCTAGACAGCATCCCGACGACCGCCAGTCCCGAAACGAGAGCGACGGCCGCGCTCAGCAGCGGGAGCAATGCGGGGAGGATGGCGCCGAAGAAGATGAGCAGGATGACGAGGGCGGCGATAACGCCGATGAGGGTGCTGCTCGACGACGAGGTCGAAATGGTCGACGCGGCGATCGAGCCGACGACGTCGACTTGCAGGCGGGTGTGCGAGTTCGGGGCCCGGGCCAGATTCACCAGCTGGGTCGCCTCGGCGGCCGGGATCTGATTGGCGTCCTTAGAGAAGTTGACCTGGGCAAAGGCAACGCGTTTGCTCGCGCTGATCTGCTTTGCGCCGGATGGACTGTACGGCGAGGTCACGCTGGAGACATAGCGCAGGTGCGACACGCGGCCCAGCATGGCCTGGATCTGCGCCTGAACGGCCGGCGCGGTCACCGTTCCGGTCTTCGCCTCGAACACGATCTGTTCGGTATCCCCGGATTGGCCTGGCACCGCCCGCTGCAGAAGGCTGGCGGCCGCGGCACTTGGCGTGCCGGAGAGCGTAGTGCCGTTGGCGTAGTGACTACCGATGGCGGATTGGCCGAGGAAGGTACCGGCGAGCACCAGCAGCCATATTCCGACCACCACCAGGCGATGTCTGACACACCAGCGAGCGATCGAACGCATCGCAAATCTCCTGCCTGATCCCCGCCTGCCGGGGACCTCCCAGCCAGCATCGGGGCGGAGGGTCCCGCATATCGTCGGCCGTCAGAACCCTTCGATGAGCGGCGTCTAGTTCTGCGGAAGTACTGCCCGCGGCCGATGTGCACCCGGGGGGACGATTCCTAGGCTCGAGAACGAGATCCCCGCAGGCGCGGATCCACGGGGAGGCTCCGTTGAGATCACCGCGGTGGTGGCGCGCACCCCGCTCTGCGCGCCCACGTCGCCGGACCCTCTTTATCGTGTGCCTCGCCGCCACAGCGATCGCTGGCCTGGCCGCGGGGGCTGTCTCTGCGGTGAGCGAGCACGCCAGCGGGCACTCCGTAGCCGCAGCGGCCGGCGACCGGCTGCCAGCGGATCTGCTGTGGGCCGCTGGCGGCTTCCTCCTCGTCGCCTTCGTGCTCACGGCCGAGGCGGCCGTCCGGCGCATCGGCGACCATGATCGCCGCGATCCCGGGGAGGTACGCTCTGGACGTGGCACGAACGTCTCCTCCGCCGTTCGCAGAGTTACCATGCCCCTGGTCGCCGCCGGCAGGCCTGGGCTGCGAGGACTGCTGCGCGCCCCGGACGTAGACCTGCTCCTGGCCCTGGCCGCTTTCGTGGCGCTGCTCGCCGATCCGCTCCTGCTGCACAAGATCACCGAACTGACACCGCTCATAGGGGTGCTGGCGTTCCTTACCGCCGTGCCCCTGGCGGCCCGAAGGCGCTTCCCGCTGGGTGTCCTGGCCATCGAGCTGCCGCTGCTGATGACATGCCTCGCCGTGTTCCACCCGAACCGGGCCGCGGTCGGCATCACCATGCTGCTGCTGTTCACGGTGGGACTCGAGGGAGGCCGGGCCCGGTCGCTGGTGGTGGGCGGCCTGATGGCGCTGATCGTCACCGCTGCCGTGTTCATTACCGGCCAGCGAGCCGGGCCCTCCGACGTCATTGCCTACGGCTCGCTGGTGCTGGGCGCACTCCTGGCCGGCGAGGCACTGCGTGCCCGCCAGGCGCTCCAGCACGCGCTCGCCGAGGAAGCGGCGCGCGCCCGGGAAGCCGCGGCGCAGCACCGCTTCGACTCCGAGCGCCTCGCCCTGGCTCACGAGCTCCACGACGTCATCGGGCACACATTGGTGGCCATCAACGTACGGGCCTCGGCCGCCGCGCACCGCGAGCGCAAGGGCGGCAGCGGCGACGGGCCCGCCGCACTGGATGACATAGCGTCCGCCTCCTCCGGAGCGCTCACCGAGCTGCGGACCGCGCTGAAGGCTCTGCGCGCTGCCCAGGACGGGCCGGCCCCGCTTCACCCTTTCCAGGACCTGGCCAACCTGGCCGACCTCATCTCCGGCGTGGAGGACGCGGGCCTGGTCGTCCACCTCGAGGTGGTCGGAGTTCCGGTCGCCCTCCCGGCCACCGTCGGCCACGCCGGATACCGCATCGTGCAGGAGGGACTGACCAACGTGCTGCGCCACTCGACGGCCCGCCAGGCGCGGGTCCGGGTCGAGATCGGCGATCGCGCTGTGGTCATCGAGGTCGCCGATGACGGCCAGATGCGGGCGGCCGCGTTCCCGGCGGGCGGGCACGGGCTCCGGGGCATGCAGGAGCGGGCCGCCGCGCTCGGCGGCACCTGCGAAGCGGGGCCGGTCAATGGGGCTGGCTGGCGGGTCGAGGCCCGGATCCCGGTCGGCGGCATCCGATCGTGATGGAACACATCAGCGTGCTCGTCGTCGATGACCACTCCCTGGTTCGGGCCGGGTTCCGTTCCATCCTGGGCGACGAGGACGACATCGACGTCGTCGGTGACGCCAAAGACGGGGCCGAGGCGGTCGAAGCGGCGGTCAGGGAGCGGCCCGATGTCGTGCTCATGGACATTCGGATGCCCGGGATGGACGGCCTCGAGGCGACGCGCCGCATCACTGCCGACCCCCGGCTCAGCACCACGAAGGTCATCGTCCTCACCACGTTCGACCTCGACGAGTACGTCTTCGGGGCGCTCAAGGCAGGCGCCAGCGCGTTCCTCCTCAAGGGAGTGGAGCCCCCCGCGCTGATCGACGCGGTCCGGACGGTGGCGCGCGGCGACGCCCTGCTCGAGCCGGGCGCGACCCGCCGGCTGATCGAGGCCTACATCAATGGCCAGCAGGCGGCATCCCCGGCCGGCTTCCCGCTTCCTTCATCGCTCACCGCCCGGGAGGTGGAGATACTCCGGCTCATCGCCGCCGGCCGGACGAACACCGAGATCGCCGAGCATCTCTTCATCAGTCCGCTGACCTGCAAATCGCATGTATCGCGCATCTTGCTGAAACTCGAAGCCAGGGACCGCATCCAGCTGGTTGTCCTCGCCTACGAGAGCGGTCTGGTGGTTCCCGGGCAAACCAGTGGCCTTCCGGGCATCCCCCCGCCGAGCTAACTGCGCAGATCCACGTCACTGAGCCAGCAGCCGGTTGAGAACGGCCGGGTCAGCGCCGTCCACGTCGAGTATCTTCGTGCGGCTTGCAGCGCCTGCCACCAGCGTTACCGCCTGACGGCGGACACCGAACGCCGCGGCAACCGCGGCCACTGCCGCCGCCGTAGCCCGGCCGTCCACGGCAGGCGCGCTGACCCGCACGACCAGCGCGCCGTCGTGATCGCCGCCGACGCCCGGATGGCTGGCGCCGGGTCTGACCCGGATCGTGATCCGCACGACCCTAGTCTGGCCTCGGGCCGCCCAGCGGTCAGGAACAGCGCCGGCCGCTGTCGGCCTGCCAGGTCCGGTCAGGTCCCTGGATGACGTGCAAGGTGACCATGCCGGACCGGACTGTCACGCCGCGGCCGACCCGGCTGACCTCCCGCCAGCCACCCTCGGGGATGCCGGGCATGCCGCCGTGCCGGGAGAACCAGACAGCAGCGGCGACCGGCGATCTCTGGCCGCCCCGGTCTGAGACCAGGGACAGGGCGAATCCTGACTCGCTCGTGCACGAGGAACGTGCCGCCGGCGCCGCCGCAGGCGTCGGAGCAGCGGCCGATCCGCAGGCCGCCGCGGCGAGCAGGCACAGCAGCAGACCGCTTCCGAAGGCCACCTGGCGCACGCTCATGCTGCTTGGACGCACCAGTCCGTCAGCAGGCTCCCGTTTATCCGCGCGAGTGCGTTTTTTCTCCGCAGGAAATCACGAACCAGCCCGGCGGTTATCCGGTGGCCGGACGCGCCGGACCGCGGTTACCGTGGCCCGGTGCTGGCCCCGCCGGATGACCTGCCCGAGGCTGTGCTGGTGTCGGCGCTCGGGCGCGGATGCGGCCCGGCTGGGTGCTGAGCATGAACGACGCCCGGCCCTGATCGTCGAGCTCAGCGTCGAGCTCCCGGTCCTCGACGATGTCGGCGGCGTCGCGCTGGACGAAGACGCGCGCCCCCCCGTCCTCGATGATGGCGTCATCCGGCTGCGGGCTCTCCAGGGACAGCGCCAGCGTTCCCGCCTCGCTATCCTGCAGCGACATGCGCAGGCCGGTGTCGGCGGGAATACCCGGCTGGGAGGTGAGCGTACGGATCGTGGCAGCGGCCCTGTCGGTTAGCGTAAGCACAGTCGGCACCTCACTTAAGATCGATATCGGCTCGCAAGGTAGTTGACCCTGCCCGCGCTGTGCCCGGCTCAAACAGGCCTTATGGTTTCCGGGCAGTCCGAGCCGTCGGTGCGCGCTTGGCGATCAGGGCGTTCGCCCACCTCTGAGGCGCATGCTGACAATCCGGGTGCAGACGGGCTCTGGACTGGCAGGCCGCTGGCGTGTCACGATACGGACATACTGGGCTCCTAGGGGCATGAGTGGATTCGGAACTTAACTCGCCGGACGGGCAGCACCCTGAGCCGGAGGATCAGCAGCACGACCCGGGCTTATGGCCCACCGTGCACATTCCGCCGCCTCCCCCGGAAGACACAGCGCCGTGGAGTCCGCCGCGCAGCCCGGGCGCTCAGCCGGGATACCGGTCCGCGGGGTCGGCGCTGGATGACACCGACCCTGGCATCACGCCGTTGTACCCCGGCACGCCACCACAGGACGCGCCAGCCCGTCCCGGCGCCCAGCCGCCGGGCGGCGCTTATGGCGGCATCCCACAACGGCCGGCCGTGCCGCCCTACCCCGGCGGACAACCACAATCTCCCGCGCCGCCATACCGCGGCGCCCAGCCGCCGGGCAGCGCCTACCGCGGCGCCCAGCCCTCGGTGCCGGCGTATCCCGGCGCCCAGCCCCCGGCCGGTGCGTACCCCGGCGCGCCGCCGTACCCCTACCCCGGGCAGATGCAGACGGGCTACCCCGGGCAGATGCCGACGGGCTACCCCGGGCAGTACCCCAGCGCCCCGGGGTACTACCCCCCGACACCGGCTCGCCAGAGCCGCCGTGGCCTGATCATCGGCGTCGTGGTCGGGGCCGTGGTCGTGGTCGCCGCGGCCGCCACCGCGGTCGTGCTGCTGCTCCCCAGGAATGTCTCGGCGACCACTATGGCGCTGAAGTCGGGTCAGGCTGTCGCCTCGTCCGAGGGCCTCACTCTCACGGGCGCCATCGCGGGCGGGAACGCGAACGTGAGCGTGACCAGGGCGGGCACGGTGGCGGGCACCTACTCCCAGAACGGGAACCAGGTAAGCCGCATCACGATCCAGGGCGTGACCTACCTCCAGGCACCCGCCGCGTTCTGGAGGTCCACGTCGGTGTTGGCGACAGCGGCCACGCAAGCGGGCGGACACTGGGCCAGGGCTCCCTCCGACGCCGTCAACATGAGCTTCGACTCGCTCACCCCTGCTCAGGTATCGCGCGTGCTCGAGCACGTGGGAGAAAACCTCCGCGCCCCCATGACCACGCTCAACGGCACCCAGGTGATCAGGCTCTCAGTCACCGGTACCACGTACTACATCTCGACCGCCAGCCCGTACCGCCTGATCCGGATAGACGGGGTCAGCGATACCAGGCGCTACTCCTTCGACGTGGCGGAACTCGGTGCCGCCGCGATCGGCCCGGTCTTCGCGACCCTGCACGCCGACGCGCAGGCGCTGCGGGGGGCCGTCGACCCGCAGGCCATCGTCCTCCCGCTCGAGAAGATCAAATTCGGCCCCAACTGCGACGCCGCCACGTCGTGCACGGTGAGCAGCAAGGTGTCGGTGACCGCCGCGAACTCCCCCAGGGGGCTCATCGTCACGATGACCGTCGACTTCTCCAGCAAGGAGGGCGGCACCCCGTTCGCGACCTGCATGGAAAGGACCCCGGCGACGTCGTCCGCCACCGTGTCCCCGTCGTGCGGGGTGGGCGGTTCGGTCTGGTCAGGGTGGTTCAACTCGCATACCGGCAACTTCACCTTCTGGGCCCACGCGCACTTCGAGGTGACGGTGAACTCGGGCAGCGACATCGCCGCCCTGCAGAGCGAGCTAAACCAGGAACAGCACGCGCGCTGAGCACTGCCCGGCAGCGGCGCCGCCATCCCGGCCTCCCCTGCTGCTCGAACGCGCGCCGGGAGCCAGGTGTCATGCGGCGCTCCGGACGCGGCCGGCAGCCTGTAGGGCCGACGGGGCGCATGCCTCGCCGACCATCTGCCGGACCCACCGCATTCGATCGATGGCCGTCTCAGGGTGGTCGCCGAACTCCTGTGCCATCCCGGCGGCACAACCGCGGATGCCCAACTGCCGCACGGTGCGGCTGATCACCTCGGCCACCACCTCGGCGGAAGGGGCATCCGATGGCTGCAGCCCCGACGCGAACAGCGCTTCGCACCGTGCCTCGTTCACGTTCAGCCGGGTCATGGCGAGCCTCCGGGTCTGGATGAGTCCTCGGCACAGCGTGCGTCGGGGGCGCTCCGGCCGGCAAGGGGAGGCCTCCCCACCGCTCCGGCAGGCGCTCGCGGCGCTCAGCCGGGCACCGCCCCGGCGGATGCCGCCAGGGGCAGGCGCTGGCCGAGCGCCGCGAGCCAGTCCCCCTTACCGGTAGAAGAGCGGCCTCGGGCCGCTCAGATACAGCCCGCCCAGATATGCGTTCATAACGGCCCCGCCCGAGCGAGCCCCCCCCGCCCCGCGGCGCCGCCGGCTTCACGCTAGGCGGAGTCGGCCCCGTAGCCGGCGTTGCTCAGCATCCGGCGCAGGTCGACGACGGCCTGAACGTCGATGTCCTTGTGGGCGGGGGGATCGAAGTACTCGGTCTCAGACCCGATGGTCACCGCTACCTTGCTGCCGCGCTGCTCCACGGTCGAGCCGACCGCCTCCAGCAGGGACACCACGGCATGCCACTCGATGTTGTGGCTCACCGGGTGCTGGAAGATCTGCCGCAGCGTGTTGCGGTGATGGTTGCTCAAATGCTCTGGCTCTGACGTCGTCATTGGCGCTCCCGTCGCTCCGGCGGCCGCTCCGCTGCTCCATACCATCATCACAGCGGCGCGAGATACCCAGCAGCCCGGCCGCCGCCTCGCGGCAGACTTGATTTCTGAACAGGGTACGAGTAAGTTTCTGAGTTGTATACGGATATAGCCCGGTGGGACCGGGGATCCGGAGCGGTTCCGGGCTCGCGCTGTTCGATGACGAGGATGGCCAGGCGGCATGGCGGGACAGGTGAACACTCCCAGCCCGAGGCAGCACCGCCTCGATTGGAAGCGGCTGGGTTTGGGTCGCCTCGGGCCTAGCGTGAATCCGCAGAGTTCTGCCGCCGCGCAGGCGCGAGTGGGGCGTGCCGGGCCGCCTGCGGTGGGGTGGCTGCTGACCGAGCCGGCCCGCAGCGCGCTGGACCTGGCTGGGCTCGGGCTTGCCGTGCCGTGGCTGGCCCGGGCACCGCGCGGCGACGGGCATCCGGTTCTGGTGCTGCCAGGGTTTCTGGCCGGCGACATGACGACTGCGGTGCTTCGCGGATTCGTGCGGAGCCTGGGCTATCAGGTGCAGGGCTGGGACCTCGGCCGCAACGTGGGCCCGACGGCGGAGGTCGTGGCGGGCCTGCCGAGCGCGCTGGAGAGACTGGCCCGGCGCGTTGGCGGCCCGGTGTCGGTGATCGGGTGGAGCCTGGGCGGGGTCTACGCCCGCGGCCTGGCCCGCCGGCATCCTGATCTGGTGCGCCAGGTGATCACGCTGGGCAGCCCGTTCGCGATGCGCGACCTGCGTCAGAGTCGTGCCGCCAGCAGGTTCGAACGGGGCGCTCACCAGTACGCGGTGCCTATCGATATCCCGGTCGCGGGGCTAAGCGAGCCGGTGCCGGTCCCTGCCACGGCCGTGTACTCCCGCCGTGACGGCATCGTGGACTGGCGGGCCTGCATCGACCAGCCGGGGCCAGGCCGGCAGAACGTTGAAGTGCGGTGCAGTCACCTGGGTTTCGGGCATGACGCGACAACGCTGTGGGTGGTGGCAGACCGGCTGGCCTTGCCTGCAGGGGAGTGGGCGCCGTTCGCGCCGCCCCGGGCTTTGCGTCCGCTCTACCCGGACAAGCGTGACCCGGCGGGCTTAAGAGCAGCCTGGCGCACACCGCGCATAAGGCCGAGAGCTACCTCGGATCATTCACGGGCGGGCACAGGTCGGGTGCGTAGCCGGTCAGTAGCGGCCGCACCGCCGCGTCGATGTAGTCGATCATGGGTCCGGTGGCTGAGCGCGTGCAGGCCCAGTAGCGGGCCGCGCTGGCGGATGCGGCCATGACCGCCTCGCTCACCACGCGGGGGGTGAAGCCTGTTGCTGGCTCGCCGCACCGGGCCGCGATGAAGCGGGCGATCAGCTGGGCCTGGTAGTGCATCCGCTGAGCGGCGTAGCTGTGCAGGTCAGGGTTGGCGTCGACGATCTCCCACCGCTCGGCGGCCGCGTCCTGCTCCTCGCGCGGGAGGTCAAACGCTGTCCGGAGCGCGGCCAGGATGCCCTCACCGATCGGCTCGCCCGCCGGCCGGCGGTCAAGCGCCTCCTGCAGGGCTGCGGTGCCCTGCTCGAGCTCGCCGAAGAGCAGGTCTCCCTTGGACGGGAAGTAGGCAAACAGCGTGGTGCGGCTGACTCCCGCCGCCCGTGCGATCGACTCGAGCGACGTCGCCGCGTAACCCTGCTCGCGGAACAGCTCCCGGGCCACGGCCCGGACCTGCTCGTGGCTGGTCGCGCGCGGTCTGCCGACTGCTGGTCGCCGGCTCATCCGGACTCCCTTCCCGGGCGCGGCGGGCAGCTACGCCGGACCCTCACGATGCAGTCTAGCAAATATTTCCGAACACGGTACACATATTTGAGGGCACGGGATTGGGCGCCGCCGGAACAGGTGGCATCCGACGCCCGTAGCTGCCCGTGCGTGATCGGCCTTCGGCCGGTCGGCTCCCCGAACCAGCCAGTGACCCCGCGCGGCGCCTCGGTGAATACCACCCACGGACGGCACCGGCGGCCGCTCCACACCATCATCACAGCGGCTGCACGCGCCATGCACTCCGCCGGGCTTTTCTGCTGGTGAGGTGACCCAGCTGGCCGTCGCCTCGCCGGTCTCGTACCTCGTAGCTTTCCTGGTCCCGGCCCTGGACGCGATCCTCCCCGTCCTCCCGAGCGAGACCGCCGTTATCGCCCTGGGTGTCGCCACCGCTGGCAGCGCCGATCCCAGGATCGCTGTGCTCGTCGTGCTAGCGGCGGGCGGCGCGTTCGTCGGCGACAACCTCGCCTACCTGATCGGGCGGCGCTTCGGTCCCGCGGCGCAGCGGCGGTTCTTCGCCAGCGAGCGCGGGGAGCGCAGGCTCGCCTGGGCGGCCCGCGCCCTGGACCGCTTCGGCATCTGGATGATCATCGCCTGCCGGTTCATCCCCGGCGGCCGCAAGGCGGTGACCCTGAGCTGCGGCTCCGTCGAGCATGAAGGCGGGTTGCCGCCGCTGTGACGGCGCGATGGAGGCGCCCGGGCTGGCCGGTCAGCGGTCGGCGCGAGGCAGGATCACGACCACCTGGGTGCCCCGCTCCGGGGCGCTGGTCGCGGTCACGCCGCCGCCGTGGGCGCGGACGAGCTCGGCCACCACGGCCAGGCCGATGCCACTGCCGGCCACCCCGGCGGCCTGACGGCCCCGCCAGAACCGGTCGAAAATCCGCGGCAGCTCGTCGCCGGGTATTCCGGCGCCGGTATCGGCCACGCTGAGCCGTGCCTTCCCGCCGACCGGTCCGGCCTCCAGCGTCACCCGCCCGCCGGCCGGGGTGAACTTCAGCGCGTTGCCGAGCAGGTTGGTGACGACCTGGTGCATCCGCTGGGCGTCGGCCAGGACGCTCACCGGCGTCAGCCGTCGCTCCAGGGTGATGCCGGCGGCCTCGAACCGGCCCGCCAGGGTCCCCGCCGCTGCGCCGGCTATCTCGGCCAGGTCGCACGGCTGCAAGGACAGCTGGAGCGCGGCCGCTTCGGCGGCGGACAGGGTGTGCAGGTCATCAACCAGCCGGGCGAGGCGAAGCACCTCATCGCGCAGCGACGACAGCTGCCCGGGAGTCGGGTCGACAACCCCGTCGAGCAGGGCCTCGTGACCCGCCTGTAGCACCGCGACCGGGGTGCGCAGCTCGTGCGCGACGTCGGCGACCACGTCGCGGCGGAGCTGGTCCTGGCGGGCCAGGCTGTCGGCCATCCGGTCGAACGTGGCCGCGAGGTCACGGAGCTCGTCCGGCGCGCGGATCTCCCCGACCCGCGCGGTTCGGTCACCATGGCCCATCGCATGGGTCACCTCGATCAGGCGGCTGACGGGACGCGTGATCCGCCGGGCCGCCAGCAGCCCCGCCACCAGGGCCAGCAGCGCGGCGAGGCCCGCCGCCCCGGCGATCGCCCGCAACAGCGCGGTGCGCAGGACGGCGTCCGCGGCGGGAAGGCCGCGGTCCGTCAGGCGCACGGCGATGCTGCCGACCCGGTGACCCCGCACCATCACCGCTGCGGGCTGCGCGGGCAGCGGGCCGCGCGAGAATCCCGGCGAGGCCGCGACGATCCGGCCCGCGTTGTCGGTCACCTCGATGTCGGCTCCGATATCGGCGCCCGCGTTAATCACCTGGCCCAGATCGTCCCTAGCCCAGCTGCCGGTCGCTTCCCACGCCGCGCCCGCGGCCACCGTCATCGCCCGCGTCAGCTCCCGACGATGCTGGGCGGTCAGTTTCGAGACGTCGTTGGAAGCGACTGGATGATCTGCGGTTCGCGCTGGTCTTCCTCGATCTTGCGGCGCAGGTTCTTCACGTGCGAGTCGATCGTGCGCTCGTAGCCCTCGAACTCGTAGCCCCGCACCCGGTTGATCAGCTCCAGGCGGGAGTACACCCGGCCGGGGACGGCCGCGAGCGCGACCAGGATGCCCCATTCGGTGGGCGTCAGGTCGACCGGCGTCCCGCGCACCTCGGCCGCCCGCCGGGGCTCGTCGATGACCAGCACTCCGCCGCCGTAGGCGGCCAGCCCCACGTCGCCGGAGGGCCGGCCGCCCCGCCGCAGGATCGCCTGCACGCGCAGCACCAGCTCGCGGGGGCTGAACGGCTTGGTCACGTAGTCGTCTGCGCCCAGCTCCAGGCCGGCGATCCGGTCCTCCTCGCTGCTGCGCGCGGTCAGCATGAGGATCGGCGTGGATGCTGCGGCCCGTATCTCCCTGGCCACGCTCTCACCTGGCACGTCAGGGAGGCCCAGGTCCAGGATCACCAGGTCGGGACGGGCCGAGGCGGCCAAGCTGATCGCTTCCGCGCCCGATCCCGTCGACAGCACGGCGAAGCCGGCCCGCTCTAGGTAGGAACGGACCAGGTCGCGCAGTTTCTGCTCGTCCTCAACCACCAGCACGCTCGTCGCCATCCGCCTGCTCCCTGCTCGCCCGCCTCCATCGCGCCTGTCACCAGGCCCAGCATCGGCCATCGCCTGCTACCGATGATCCCGCACGGCGGGAGCGCGGCATCGAGCAGACGGCAGGGGGCTCTGAATGCCGAGCAGACGGCAGGGGGCTCCGGGGGGCGGAGCCCCCCGGTCTGGGGTCCGGGGGTTACCCCCCGGGTCAACACAGCCAGCGCAGCCGCTCGCGGCCCGTCTGCATGTCGAGGTCGCGGCGCAGCCGCGGTAGGGCCGCGGACTGGCTGGCGTGCGCCGCCACCGCGCTGAGCTGGATGGCGCGGCCGACCGCGGCGTCGGCGCCCAGATCGAACGGCCAGCCGCCGCGTGCGCCCGGCGCAGTTCGCGCCGCCACGCGCAGCCCCGCGGGCCCGGCCGCCAGGCACGCCGCCTTGGCGACCCGGGCATCGTCAGCGTCTCCGGTCACCGCCGGGTCGATGACCAGCAGCAGGTCCGGCGCATGCTCGCGGATCGCCTGCGGGGCGACGGGCGGCCGACCCGCGAGGCGGACGCGGCCCGCCGCCGCGGGCCGCAGCGAAACCGCGGCTGAGTTGCGGGTCATCGGGTGATCCACTCGGTACGACATATCTGTATCTCACCAGGCAGCCGTGGACCCGTGATGCAACGGCGATGGAGATCGCGTGGACAGTCCCGGGGCCGAGCTCAGCGACCAGCGGCGCCAGGCCTGCCAGCCCCTATCCTTCCAGCGGCAACACATGCAAGATCAACTTATCCCGGAACCTCGGGCTAGCACAGTCAGCCGTAGGTGGCGGCGTACACCTGCGCCAGGCCGAGCACCTCGTTCACGTACCAGTTAGCGTGGTTGTAAGCGAAGACGGCTGACGCGAGGCCGCTGCTGCCCGCCGAGGCTCCGTCGGCGCACAGCATCCGGGCGGCCGACGGCACCGCGTCATAGGGGTTCATGATGTCCGGCGGCCCGGTCCGCCCGAAACCGTCGATGCCCCAGACCGCCCAGGTGGAGGGCAGGAACTGCATCGGCCCGAGCGCTCCCGCCGTAGACGGGCCGTTGTTGGTCCCGTCCGCGCTCTCGATCTGGCCGATCGCGGCGAGTACCGTCCAGGACAGCTCGGGGCAGTACCTGGCCGCGGACTCCTGGAACAGCTGCAGGTACGTTGTGGGCTGCTGGCCGGAGCTGACGTTGGTGACCGGGAGCTGTTGCTGCTGCTGGCGCAGGCTTACGATCTTGCTGGACGGCCCGAGCACTTGCTTGACCTGGGCGATCAGCGCCGCCAGGCGGTCGCCCGGCGCGCTGATCAGCGCCGCGACCCGGTGCACCAGGCCAAGCTGGCGTGAGGTGTGGGTGTTCACGAGCAGGTCAACGCCCGTGATGCCGAATGAAGCCGCGGCACCGAACGTTACCGTCCGTGTGGTACTGCCGGTCAGCTGGTAGCTGGCTCCTCTAACAAGACCTAGGCTCCTGCGCGCGGACCGGGCGGCCACGAACTGCCCGCTCGCCAGCGCGGTCCAGAAGGCCTGATTCGACGCGGTCTGCAGCGGCACCCAGGACCGGAACGTGGCCGGGTTCACGCCGATGACGTTGACGGCCCGGTTGCCGGCCTTGATCTCCGCACCGTCGAAGGCGATCATGTGCCGGATGCCGGTGATCTTGCTCAGCCGCGTGAGCTGCTGGTCAGTGATCCCCGTCGGGGCGACGACCAGCAGGTCGGGCAGGATGATCTGCCGGAAGACGCCCGCATCTCGCGCTATCGCGGCAGCCGACATTGCCGGCGCGCTCGCCGCCCCGCCGGACAGGGGCCGCAGGATCCGGGCCTGCGCGCCGGACGGGGGCAGCACGGTCCGGGCCGACCCGCCAGGCGGCGGCAGCCGCGTCCGCGCCTGCGCGCCGGAGAGGAGCAGCAGGAGCGCACTGCAGCCCGCCACGCCGCGGAGCACGGGAGTCATCGAGCGAGCAGCGGTGGCCACACCTGTGGTGGCGCGTGGTCCTCTGTGCTGGACCAACCAGCGCCGGATCAGACGTCCCATCCCGATACACCCTAACCCGGCCCCGTGAGCCTTGCCGGGCGCCTACCAAGTCCGGAAGAACGCAGGATGCGCCTGATATACCGTCATGGCGGAGGCTAGCGACATCGTGACGCAGGTCAGGGAGCGAGAGCAACGGCGGGGCAACCCGTTCCGCGAGGTGCTCGCCAGGCCGGGCGCACTGCGATTCTCCGCGGCGGGCTTCGTCGGCCGGATGCCGATGTCCATGTTCGGCCTGGGCACCGTGCTGCTGATCGCCTCGGTGACCGGCAGGTACGGGCTGGCCGGGATCGTGGCCGCGGCAGGCTCGGTCGGCTACGCGCTCTGCGCGCCGCAGGCCGCCAGGCTCGCCGACCGGTTCGGGCAGCGCCGGGTGCTGCAACCGCTGGCCGTTTTCTTCGCTGCCACCACGGTGGCGCTCATCCTCTGCGCGGAGTTCCGGGCGCCGCTGTGGACGACGCTGGTCAGCGGGGGGCTGGCCGGAGCATCGATGCCGTC